>Ga0111172_1080_pt1 | contig 12186 bp, 12 predicted proteins | sample DeeMarSWOR324_28_FD_80233 | JGI IMG/M metagenome (GOLD analysis project Ga0111172, IMG submission 80233) | Anaerolineae bacterium SM23_ 63 | reverse complement strand
CTTTCATTGGCAACTCAGTCCCCTAACGTTGGCGCAAGCGGGGGTTGACGACCTCGTCCAGCGCCCGACCGACCATGTAAAAAGATGAACATAGCATGGTGATCGCCAATCCAGCAGGAAGCATCAGGTGGAGATACTCCGGACCAGCCAACAAGTATCCGGCCGCTTGAGCGGTGTTGATCATGATGCCCCAACTCATACGAATGTTAAGCAGACCGAAGAAAGACAGTGCTGCCTCAGCGAAGACTGCTCCGGTTACAGTGAACATCATGTAGAGAAAGGAAAGCGGCATCAGATTGGGGATCAGATGGGTGAAGATGATATGCCCGTCGCTACCACCTGCAGCTCGAGCGGCCTCGATATACGGCTTCACCTTGATGCTGAGAGCTTGTGATTTGATAACGATCGTCTGTCCCCCGAAACCCACAAGGATACCGTAAACCAATGCCAGCGATAAACCGTTGAATTCGATGAGTGCACTCAAGACGATTAATATTGCGATAAAGGGTAGCATGATCACCACGTCAGCCAATCGCATGAAGAAGACATCAACGATGCCGCCGTAGTAAGCCGACAACGCTCCGATGCTGGTCGAAACGATGACCGAAACAAGCGCCGCCGAAATACCCAGACTGAAACCAAAACGTGTGCCGTACAGCAACTGGCTGAGTACATCACGACCTAGCGGATCCGTTCCCAGAATATGCGTCGAAGAAGGTTGTGATGGATGAGCGAGAATGGAGATGTCGTACCCGATCACAGGATCATAGACGCGAGGTTCCCAGACATACTCCATCAAGATCGGATGCGCCACCGCCATCAAACCAAAAACCGCGATGATCCCCAAACCGATCATGCCGATTGGGTATTCCCTGAACAACCTCCAGTTCTCGATGAAGCTGCGCCTTAATAATCGAAGACGGATACGCCAGATCGGTTCAGTGAGGCCGGACAATTGTGATTTTGTTATCTCTGCCATCGCTGCCTTCTATTGGTATCGAATGCGCGGATCGAGGAACGCGTAGGTCACATCAGCAAAAAGGTGAGCAAACAAGGCTAGAACTCCGACGCACGTCATCGCGCCCATCGCCAATGGGATATCTTCGTTTTGCACTGCTTGTAACAGCGTAAGACCCATACCGGGCCACGAAAAGACGGTCTCCGTGATGATCCCGCCACTGAGCACGAAAGGAATGCTGATGATCAAGTTGGTGAATACCGGGAGGAATGCATTACGCGCGGCGTGTTTATCGCGCACTTCCGCTTCAGACAAGCCTTTGGCGCGCGAGGCCATGACGAAGTCTTCTCTCAGGGTCTCAAGCATGGTATTACGCATCATGAGCATTGTGCCGGCGAAGGAGACCAAGGTGGCGACAGCAACCGGCAATATCATGTGCTCAAGCATGTCCCCCGCTAAATACCCAACATCAGAAAGAGCCCACAAGCCAAGAGGCGTTCCAATGATCACCAACCACAAGATCGGATCCAGGAACTTTCCCACCGGCAACCAACCTAAACGCAAGCCCAGCAGATAAATCAATATCAGTGCGAACCAAGGCGTGAAGATGGTGTACAAGACCACACCCACCATCGTCATCGAGTATTCAAAACTACCACCTCTACGCCAAGCCAATTGCTTGCCTAAGACAAATCCGACAAAAAAGGAAACCAATGTTGAGGTCAGGAAGAGCACAATCGTGCGAGGAGCACGCTCGAGAATGATGTCCAACACGGGACGTGGATAATGGCTGAAAGAAATCCCTAAATTTCCTGTTGTAAAGTTCCTCAACCACTGTAAGTAACGCTCAATGGGTGGCTTGTTCAACCCGAGGGCGATCCGCATCTGATCGCGTATCTCTGGGGTGACCCTAGGATCGGTAAGGTATTGAAGCGTGATGTCACCTGGCTGGGCATCGAGGATTAAAAATAATAAGGTCTGAAAAATCACCAGGGTAAGGATGATTTGGAACAAACGTCGCAGGATGTAGTTGCCCATGGTCTACTACCTCATTGAAGAAATGCAAGGAGGAGAGGGGGGTGGCACTGTTTCCACCCCCCTCTTCGTAGGAGGAGCGAGGGTTCTACACGCTCTCACTCGGGTGCAACGACGAGATTTTGCTGACCATAAAGACCTTCAATGCCGTCGAGAACATCGGTGAACGGGTAGTCGACATAGGTCAGGTTGTAAGCATCCTTCACCGGGTTGGCAAAGAGGTAGGTGTAGGGCAACTCGGTAGCTAGAAGCTCCTGCATCTTGAAACCAAGTAGACGGGCTTCTTCTAGATTGGTGCTAGCTTTGAATTCCAAGCACATCTGGACGAGTTCTTCCCCGGCATAGCCTGTGAAAGCAAATGGTCCACCGTATTCTTCGAGGAAGAAATCGCACATGTGATCCGGGAAGGTCGTCAAGTTCCAGCCCACGACTACCATGTCCCAATTCCCACCGCCTCCCAGCGTCTCGTTGAGGATGTTGTTGAAGTTGGTTAGCTGTGCCCTAACGGGGAAGCCTAACATGCCAGCCCACTGCTCGATCAGAACACCACTGGTGGCCCTCAAGGGATCGTAACCAGGGCTTGGAGCAAGAAGCAGCAATTCTGGTACTTCTGTTCCGTCGGGCATCTTCAGCCCTTCGCCCCAATCGATGGAACCACCTCGATCCTCGTTCCAGATAGGCTCGACATCCCAACTGTAGCCGGCCTCTCGCAACCGCTCTACGGCCCAGACCATGCGCTCTTGCTCAGAGAGACCGTAGCAAATGCGGGTTACGTCAGGGTTGTACCAGAAAGAGAGCCCCTCAGGGACGGGGGTGTACGCGGGGAAGGCCGCACCCTGCAAGATATTGCTGGTCAAGAACTCCTTATCGATCATGCAGGTAATAGCCTGTCGTACAGCGATATCGTCCAGCGGTGGGACCCTGAAGTTAAAGGCCAAGAAACGCCAGCCATTGCGAGGGTTTTCTGCGATCGTCACATCGGGGTTTCCTTCAAGTTGAGCTTGAAGCCCCGGTCCGTAGCCACTTGGGTTGTAGATGTAATCCACGTCGCCGTTCAGTAAAGCCAGCACAGCGGCATCCTGGCTGTAGATGCTGTAGACCACGGAATTGGCATGCGGACCATTGACGTAAGACAGCTCGGGTTCGCCCGAGACGTCGCCATAGGCTTCGAAGTCTTGGACCCCTTCCAGGTTTTCGTGGTACCCCCCGCTTGCGTACTCCTCAATGGTCATCCCATTGTAGAAGTACGAATCGTTGGCATCATTTTCAACAAAGGCTCCCACTTCCCACTTATCAAACTTATAGGCCCCATAGATCGGTTCACCTTCAGCTTCGACTCCGTACAAAACTTGCTGCGCCTCAGCAAGGCCTGCAAGGTACTCCTCGGTCTCAGGATCGAAATTTGCAATGGCTTCCAGAGCCGCATAAGCTTCAGCCAGCTTCGGCTCCCAGAAGGCTTTCTGGACGATAGGGTTTTGCAGAACACCGTATTCGTGCACCGCAAGACCGGGTTTTTCAGTGTAGTAGAACTTAACCGTTCTGGGATCAATGGCTTCGACATGATCTATGTTGCTTGTTGCGTAATCCCAGTTGCCGCTGAGATCAAAATCCATCACGACTTGAGCAGTGAAAACCATGTCCGCAGCGGTGATTTCCGATCCATCACTCCACAGGAATCCTTCCTTAAGAGGGATCGTGGAGACCCATAGATCACCTTCCTGCTCCAAAGCCGAACTAAAATCCGCGGCCACCTGAGGCACAAAGTCAAATCGATGGTCAGATAATGTGAATAGGCCAGGCCAGTAACCCACCTGCACTACATAGTTGTATGCAGAGGCGCCCGGACCGAAGAGATTCCATACATTGGAGCTCGTTATGTCAGCCAGGATCGCGATGCGATACGCGTCAATGACCGCTGCTTCCTCCGCAGGTGCTTCCGCTGCCGGTTCCTCCGAGGGTGCCGCGGCTGCTGGCTCCTCCGCTTTGCTTTCCGCTGCAGGAGCCTCAGCAGGAGCGACTTCTGTCTCTTTTGCGGCTTGGCAGGAGGCACACAGCATCAGCACCACCATCCCCCAACTGAGTAGAGTAAAAATCTTTCTGCACTTCATTATCTTCTCCTCGTCCTTCATTATTCATTTGCGAAATGATCCGACCATCTCGATCATTTACTTTCGAAAACATCACCTCCTTTTCTCAGGTTTCCCTATGGCACGTAGGATTGAATTTGATTTAAGGCCACCTCTCGTTGAACTTTTACTCTAATCTCTGCCCACAGTTCCGAGGGCGGTTCATATGTAGACGCATATTCCTTCATTACAAGATGTAAATAGCTATCCCAATCATCCGTCACCCCCTGGACACCACGAAACTGCCGATCAACCCAGTTGATGACCGCTCCCAGGAAATCACACTTTTTCTGTAACGTATTCAACTCCTTCACCCACCTTTTCAAAGAATGGTGATGTAATCGTGGGCTGAATTTTTCGCTGGCCGGTAAAGTCATCGGGAATACATTCAGTTGACCTTACATAGCTAACCTTCAACCGATGACCAACCGATCTCTCTGAGACATCCCATCGAGTCACATATGCTTTGATCACTTTCTTTCCCATCGCACGGGCTACTGAAATGTGATACTGACCATTCTGGACAAAGTATCTCGAGGCAATTTGAACAAGATCGATCGGAGGTGTTTGACTGCCGTTCAACTTGGAGACTGCAACGCTCAACCAGCGAGCCTCATCTTGAGATCGCAGCGGATAGAAAGCTCTATCGAAGGTATTGCATAGCCCTTCACTGCCCACGATTTTATTAATCTGCACCTCTCGTACCCCGACATACCGCCAGCTATATACAAATTTCTCGGTCTTGATCGAATTCAAATCAATCAATGCATGATCACTACCGGTGAAGGAAGACCATACCTTCCTTAGCCGGCCTCGAATACGGGCTTTCCAATACAATTCCAATGCCCTAGGTAATGCGGGATCATCAGGTTCTGTTAAGGACCAAAGACACTCTCGAACTGCCTTGTGATAAAGATGCGGTTTTGTTAAATGCACCGGTAAACCTCCTCAATTACGAAGGAAAAAAACTTCAAAAGGGGCCATCCGCTTGGATTCTTCTTACGATGGAGCGCTTCCTCACATGCCAGGAATGTTGAGTTCGAGAGGAAAATCGAGTATTGTTAATCACAGGAAAGTCTCTACTAGTTCCATTAGGGCTAAACGGGCTTTCCAGACGACGCCTCGGCGGCCACCGGGGCGTCTTCCTTTTCCACTATCTATCCGATATCAGAAGCGGCCATGAACCTATTCGATGATCAAACTGAACAACCTTATTGATTTGCTCACATCGTGAAATGACAATCACTGACCTCCACTTCAAGATTACAGGGTTTCAGTCAATTCCCCGCCGCTACATCATAAGTTAAGCCGTAATCGAATACACGAGCCCACAGGACAGTTTTATACCCCTCCCAAGGGTGGTAGAGAACCATCCTCTGTGCCCATGCCTCTCCTTGAAGCTGGCCTTATGATTGATGCGTTAACACTTGTTAGAAAATCGGTTGAACTAAATCTCCCGCACAGTTGTTAAATATGTAGCCGAGGAGCGTTGGACGCGGGAGAAGGTTTGACCATTACACGTGAAGCTTTGCAAAAACTCTTTGCACTCTTGAGCTGTCGTCTTCGTCAACTTCGATGGAAGTTGACATTGAGCTATACCTTGGTCACCGTCGCAGCTTTACTTGTCCTAGAAATCGCTTTCATTATTGGGCTGGCCGTCAATCTGGCAAAGGAGACCAAAGTTAAGCCGGAGTTGGTTTTTGAGGATTTACATTCAGAATACACACCGTTGGTCAGCTCTTATCTCTCGAAGATTCCCCCGGATGTTCAAGGTTTACGCGAGCATCTTGGGGAATATAAGGCGAACTCAACGGATACCGAGCCTATCATGTTGGGCAATTTCTTTCTCGGAGCGTTTACCACCAACATTACGTACGTGATTTTCCTCGACGCGGATGGGGAGTTGATCGACACCTTGCCTCATGGATTCCTTGAAAACACCCACGTCGGGGAAAACTTCAATGTCAGTGAGATTCCAGGTTTGGAGGTACCTCTAGAGCTGGCTCTCTCGGGTGAGACCGACTACAACAACCTGTATACCTTTAGCGCCAACAACAGAATGGTCGGCGCGGTACCTATAATTAGGGAGAAGTATCGAGTTGTTAATGAGGTGGCACCGATTCTCAACGAAAGTGATCAGGATCAAGTTTTAGGTACTGTAGCGTTCATGCGTAAAATGGGGGTTGGCGAGGTCTGGACATTCTCTGAAATCGCAAGACAGGTTGGTATCAGTCTTTTGTTCATCACCGTCTTTGCTGCTGTATTGGGGACCATTATTGGCTCGCTAACCGCAAGGGGACTTGTGTGGCGATTGAAAAAATTATTTGTATCCGCCGATGCTTGGAGCCAGGGCAACTTTTCTATCTTCGTTGATGACCCATCGGGTGATGAGCTGGGTCGACTTGCTCAAGGTCTGAACCATATGGCAGCTCAATTGGAAAACTTGCTCGAAGAACGCCAGCAGATGTCCGTGATGGAGGAGCGTAACCGGCTTGCGCGTGATCTTCACGATAGCGTAAAGCAACAGGCATTCGCTGCTTCAGCCCAACTTGGCGCCGCTCGGGCACATTTCCACCCTGATCCAGATGAGGCTGAGGAGAATCTCGTCGAGGCTGAGAAGCTGCTCTATGAAGTACGCCAAGAGTTGACTGACTTGATACGAGAATTACGTCCCTTCGCCCTGCAAGGCAGGGGACTGGCAACGGCAGTGCGAGAGTATGCTCTCGACTGCTCGAATCAAAGCGGTATCGACATCAATGTCCGTATCCAAAATGAACGGCCGCTCTCATTGGAGATCGAACAAGCATTGTTCCGCATCGTTCAAGGTGCACTAGCCAATGTCGTGAGGCACAGCCAGGCAGATCGTGCCGAGATCCGGTTGGTATATGGGATGGAGGAGCTCACGCTCACGATTTCCGATAACGGACGGGGGTTTGACTTCACCAAACAGCATCACGGATTAGGACTACGTTCGATATACGAACGGGCAGAGATGATCCAAGGGAAGCTTCTTGTCGAGAGTGCACCTGGAAGAGGCACTAAGGTCAGCATTAAAAGCGCCTACCACAACGATAAAGAGCCCAGTCGGACCAGAGTGGCAGCATGAGCGGGCAAATAACTGTGCTCGTCGTAGATGATCATGAGGTTGTACGGCAAGGTGTTAAGGCCTTCTTGGATGCACAGCCCGATATCACCGTGATCGCTGAGGCTGGTTGTGGTAAAGAATCCGTTGAACTAGCGTTAGAATATGTCCCCGATGTGGTTTTGATGGACCTCGTCATGTCGGGTATGGACGGCGTTGAAGCAACCAGACGTGTGAAGGACGCGAGCCCTCGTACACAAATCGTGGTCTTGACCTCCTACCACCAAGATGAACACATCTTCCCAGCCATACAAGCTGGAGCGATCTCTTACCTCCTCAAAGACGTTAATATGCAGGAACTCGCCGATGCTACTCGTCGAGCAGCCAGAGGGGAAGCTACATTACATCCGCGGGTAGCCGCACGTGTGATCCAGGAAGTCCACGGATCGAACAACAGGGGCATGAATCCTTATACCCAATTGACCTTACGCGAGATAGAGGTTCTTAAGTTAATCGCGAATGGTTTGAACAACAGCTCGATCGCTGAGCGGTTGGTGATCAGCGAAAATACGGTCAAAGGCCACGTGAGCAATATCTTGAGCAAGCTACAACTTGCTGACCGCACTCAAGCGGCCGTTTATGCTTGGCAAAAGGGGATTGTGAGACGGGGATAAAATTTGAGGAGTCCCTCTGGATAACCTATGCCAATACATACCAATTAACCTTCCAGGCATAAAAATGTCGTTCTCAAATCCCCCTTTTTATAAGCCTATCTCAGAAAAGCCCACTTTAAAGAACACACTTTCAATTGATATCACCTCACCAAGAAGGTACATGTAACCCAGGATCATCGTAGGGGCGCACGGCTGTGCGCCCCTACAGTGTTTTTCACATGGGGATAGCGCATATCCCTCCCACACTCATTCCAGATTGTTATATGTAGCCGCAGGCTTCAGCCTGCGCATCTGCGCACACTAAAGGGTGCGACTACAGCAAAACAATCCTCTCAGCACTTATCTGTGGCCACAGGTACTAGCCCGCACATCTGCGCACCCTGAAGGGTGCGGCTACAGCAAAACAATCTCCTCAGCATTTATCTCTGGCCACAGGTATTAGCCCGCACATCTGCGCACCCTGAAGGGTGCGGCTACAGCAAAACAATCTCCTCAGCATTTATCTCTGGCCACAGGTACTAGCCCGCACATCTGCGCACCCTGAAGGGTGCGGCTACATTTGATACAAAAAGCAACAGGCGATTTTTTCCGTTGAACTACAGCTAAGCTTCCACGAAGCCTACCATCATTTGACGTCAAATATCCTCGGGATTGTAGCCTTCCTCGCCCATTTGCTCCTTCATATTGTGCATCATACCGGACATCATCTGTGACAACATCTTGGGAAGCACTCTGCTGACTACAAGCGCAACGGCACCACCTACGAATGCACCGAGGGCAGCTGCTAGAAGATATCCTCCAGTGTGACGAGGCGACTTAAGCATATCTAAGGTCCTCCCTTAATAACCCAACTTACTCAATGGCTTATCATATTCGGATTTAACTCTTATACTTCCACCATAGATTGAGAATTTATTAGATAACCCTTACGGGCAAGCTGACAATGGTTAAGAGCTGAGGCTACGACCGCTCTCGTAAGTTCCACGTACTTTACGGGGCAGCGAGATACCAATTTACTTTATGATTATTCCTCTGAGTCTGAGAAGACCCTACTCATAATGAACGCGCTTACAACCTCAGCTACCCAGTCAACAAGGGCAAGATGCTGAGCAATATGCCAATTCCGTTCGAAACAAAGTGAATCACAATTGCAGGAGTGGTGTTCTTTGTGCGTTGGACAACGAAGGGTAACATCCAGTGTTTGACGAGCATAAAAGGCACTGCCCACCACTTGAACAAGTGAAATAACGACCAAAGCACCCCATTCACGATCCAGGCAGATTTTCCATGTTCCAGCTCCTGACGAGGGAGAATGTAACCACGCCACCAGAGCTCTTCGCTGAAGATATTGGCCACGAACACGATCAAAAGATAGGGGATATTTGTGAGTGGGATATCCGCATCCGGAGGCCAGAAACCCAGCTGCTCGTACACGAACTGGGCAAGCATATTGAGGAGAAATCCCAGAACGAGGTAGAGAACCAAGAAGGGGAGTGTCCATTTCCAAGCAGTGGAATCCATGCGTTTAATACGAAGGCGTTCCTTAATCGATGTCCACCTAAGAGGCCATCCTTCCACTCGCAAGGCAAGGATTGTAGCCAAGAACAATCCAATGAATACTGTAAGGTGCACCGCGTTATACGCGTTCTCCTCTGAGATTCCAAGTCGCACTATAGAAGGAAGGAGAACGTACTGTGCAAAAAGGCCATACAGCCCGGGGATCATAAAGAAAAGCAACGACTGCCAGAATCTCATGGGCTTGACAATACTTTGTGTTTTCATGATCTAGACCCCTTGCACGAAGCGCAGCTTTATAATTTACAATAAGCAACCCATCTTGCGTATAAAGTTACGAGCATCACCTTTGAGGTAAACCGGGCCATTCAACGTATGACTCTATTGCCATAAAGAAATCACCTTCCTCCGATGGCGACAGGAATCATCGAATCCACCCCGGGGCGTGTGGCTTCGATCAGCCGGGGTAAGCATCTGTTAGCTTCTCGCTCACCGGTTTCAATGATCTCGCCAGCTCGGGGAAAGCTGGAAAAGATCCCAATATCAGATGGAAGAGGTGGCTGGATAAGAACCTCTGGCCTTGCGTCGACAATCCTCATCCGGGTTAGTGCTCTGCCAAGCAGTGTGATGGCTCGATAGGAATCCCATAAGAAATCCGGCAGTAAGCGCAGTGTTTCTGGGGCCTCAAGAGGATTTTCTTGCACCGAATCCGGTGTGACATTGCTGGCAATCACGACCTCGGCACCAAGATTACGTACTACATCTACCGGCAGATTGTTCAACAATCCACCATCCACCAACCAATGACCGTTCGATGCCACAGGTGGCAAAACCCCAGGAAACGCACATGTGGCAAGGATCGCATCGATCACGGGTCCCTCGTCAAGACGGATCTCCTCCCCACTCAGGAGATCAACCGCTGTAAGGGCCAGCGGCAAATGGAGGTCATGAAAGGTAAGACTTGGATCAACGAACCTCGAAAGGAATGCACGCAGGCGATTCCCGGCCAACAAACCCCGGCGAGGGGGTAGAAGATCCACAAGTTTTACGAGCTCGCGAAGCCTGGCCATGCGATTTGCTTCCGCCTCCAGCTCCGTTAGCGAGACGCCAGCCGCGTACACCGCAGCGATGATGCCCCCCATGCTCGAACCGGCGAGACAATCGATCGGGATACCCTCGCGTTCCAGCACTTTGAGCACACCGATGTGCGCCAGCCCTCGTGCGCCACCCCCGCTTAATGCGAGCCCTACCACTGGACGTCGTAATTTCCTGCTCATGTCTCTCTCCCAACTAGCAGCAACCAATTAGCAAGCGCTCATATGAGGAGATACCACTTGACCTGTCATTGGAGCCGGTCGTCTCAATTCTCCTCATCAGTGCGACCTTTCTTCAAAGCATATCCTTGGTCAAGAATGACCAAGGCGTAAGCGCTGAACCATGATGTCAACAGGTTCAACGTGCCGTACTTTGTCACTCACTTCATGTCCGACGTACGAATATCCTTTTATTCCCTTAATCCTCAGTCGCAACCTTAACATGTTCTTAGGGATACCTCTTAAGCGTTCTTTTTGAACAATCATGGCTGTACCTCCGCTACAACCTCTCTGCTATTCCCTCTCACTTAATAACCAAGCCTCAGAATTCCTCCCGCCTGAAACGCCATATCGCCAGCAAAAGGAACGACAGCGACATCAGTGTGGTGGCGATCACAGGGGTATATGAAGATAGCGTCCCACCTTGAGCTAAAGGCAATGCCATATCTACCAACCGCATCGGCATCAGCGTAGGAAACCATGGAAATTTCATCGCAATTAATTGCCCTAGCAAATCCTGTCCGATGAGGACGGCGATCGATATCCCGATCACGGGCCCTCTACCGTTGAAAAAGGTACCGAGCACCAATGCCAGGGTAAGGTAGAACATCAGATGAAGACCCTGTAGACCAAGTGCAGCCATGAAAGGTATCGGTCGCAGAACGATTTCTCCATGCAGGAAAAATTGCATGTAGCCGATGAGGCCCTGCAATACAACGATGATGGTTAGAATTGCGATCCCGTTGGCGATAAGCTTGGCTAAGATGAAGGCCCCACGAGAAACCGGGTTTGACATGATCCATGCCGCCGTTCCTGAATTTTTTTCACCCACGATCGCGCTTTGCATGAGGATCATCACGCCAAAGGTGCTAAGGGCTCCAAAAAAACCGAAAAAGACACCAAGGACTTCTGATGCTCTCGGAGCTTCTTCCTTATCCACGGCAGGCACGATCCAGAGAAGGAGGACGACTATTCCATTCAAGATCAGGAACCAAATCAAGCTCTGCACCCACCATTTACGGGTACCCCACCACAAGCTATTCTCCTTGCGTACCATGTTCATGAAGCCGCTGCGCCAGGGAGACTCATTGACGATTTGAAGCGAGCTAATACTGGACATTTTCTTCCCCTTCCACAATGCGTAAAAACACCTCTTCGAGTTCGTACTGTTTACGCCCAAACTCAATCACCTTGATATCTTCATCAGCCAGGATCAAACGCAGCAAATCCGATTTAGCAACCTCCTCATCCGTCACATGAACTCGCCAGGTGATCCGACCATTCATCGAAGTAGTATCGATACTCGACACCCATTCACTTCGGGTGACTCGAGCCTGTGCCCCACTGGGATCACCTTCCATGACCACGGTATAAATCGTTCCGTCGTTCCCAGCTAACAATTCCTCCATGGGCGCTTGTGCGACGAGTTCGCCGTGATTGAGAATGGCGACGGTATCGCTAACCTGCTGGACATCGTCCAGGA
>Ga0111172_1078_pt1 | contig 12326 bp, 8 predicted proteins | sample DeeMarSWOR324_28_FD_80233 | JGI IMG/M metagenome (GOLD analysis project Ga0111172, IMG submission 80233) | Anaerolineae bacterium SM23_ 63 | reverse complement strand
CTCCACGGGGGGTGTGGGCGATAAAACCACATTAGTGGTGTTACCCGCCGTGGCAGCATGTGGCGTACCGGTTGGCAAGATGTCTGGACGTTCATTGGGATTTACAGTGGGCACTTTGGATAAAATGGAATCCATCCCCGGCTATCGTGCGGACATCACAACGGAACAGTTCCTTACACAATTGAAGGATGTTGGCATGGTGCTTTGCAGCCAAACGATGGATCTCGCACCCGCTGACGGAAAACTGTATGCATTACGTGATGTTACGGGGACAGTACCTCCGATACCGCTCATCGTGTCCTCTGTGATGAGCAAAAAAATCGCTGCAGGCGCTCCAGCGATCGTGCTCGATGTGAAAGTGGGTGTTGGGGCATTCATGCGAACGGTTGAGGAGGCGGTCGAGCTCGCGCAGTCGATGGTTCAGGTCGGTCGCCTTGCAGATCGGCGGGTGGTAGCTTTGATCACAGATATGAATCAACCGCTGGGGTATGCAGTTGGCAATGCCTTGGAAGTGCGTGAGGCGATCGAGACACTTCGTGGTGGAGGACCACAGGATTTTCAAGAGCATTGTCTATTGGTCGCAGGACATATGCTGGCGCTTGCGAAGGGATCGGAAGATCTTCAAGCCTCGCGGAGATTGATAGAGGAGTCGCTCGATAATGGATCGGCTTTTCAGAAGTTCAAGGAGTTGGTCGCAGCACAAGGGGGTGATGTAGGAGTGGTTGAGGATCCGGAGCTTCTACCGCGGGCAACTGTGATCGAAACAGTTGCAGCATCGCAAACGGGCTTTGTAGAGGGGATCCATGCCCAGGAGGTTGCTTTGACCACGATGGGGCTCGGAGCAGGTCGAGCGGCGAAAGGGGACCCGATAGACCATTCCGTCGGTGTGGTCGTCCACCGAAAGATTGGCGATCGAGTAGAGCGGGGTGACGCGTTGTTCACTGTTCATGCGAATGGTGAAGATCAACGTGACACGGCGGTTAAGCGGTTGGTTCAAGCGTTCAGTTTTTGTGACGAGGAGGTCGAACCGCCGCCGCACCTATATCAGGTCTTGGGGCCCTGATGGGGGTGGGACTGAGGGCGTATGCGGCTGGAGCTGATGACGCAAGTTGGGGGAGGTATGAGATTGTGGGTCGTGATTATCATAGTGGGGGCATCGTTGCGCATAGCCATATAATGGGTTGCAGGGATATGTAGCCGCAGGTTTTAGCCTGCCTTAGATACAGTCACAAGTCGCAAGTCACAAGCTACAAGCTTCAAGCCACATGCTGTAGTCGAAGGTTTCAGCCTACATATAAGCGCACCCTAAAGGGTGCGGCTACATTGGATTCCACGTTCCTGAGAACACTCATTTACGATAATAATCATAGGGGCGCACGGCCGTACGCCCCTACACTGAAAATACATACCCCAGGTATGGGGATCATGCCCGCCCACACTTATCCTGGGTTGTTTTTCTATTACAGTCATCCTTCGACAGGCTCAGGATGACTGTCTCTTTGGTTGTGATACCGTACGCACCTACATCTTCGAAAGCTCCCCGCGAGCTTAAAGCTCGTGGGAAGCTGCTGGCTAACCTGTTTACGAATTAAAGACCTCTTACCTCAACTCTCGATTGAACTCGATGCTTTTCGTCATTGGTAGGTCAGCGATGATGCGTAATTGCTCGCCCGTGACAGTCGCGACGAAAGCACGAGCCATCGGGAGATAATTCGGTGGCGAATCAAGTATGTTTTCTAGAAATTCTCTCATCTCTATTTCCCGACGCTCGATCTCCTCACGTTCTTCATCTGTTTCAGGCTCAACGCTCGTCGGGACGTAGCTGACTCGGTCCCCTTTCTTGATCTTGCCCACATCAACCTTTGGCTCTGGGTAATCGAGAACGATGATCACGCTTACCTTTTCTTCCGAGTATTCATAGGCAAGCTGCCTTAGCTCCTCATCCGGGATTTTTTCAACCGGAAATTCAGGCCCAATCATCTCATTCACTCGTCTACGCCAAAGATAGTTATCCTTAGCAGAATACACGTCATCTTTATTTTAACCTTACCACAACGCATACGATGTTATCGATTCGGTGATTTCCATTGACACCATTCTCGATCAATATCCGAGATCCCGCGCGAAGTCAATGGCTCGCAAGATGTCGATGCGCCCGAAACCATAGCGGTGATCTTGCCCCGATTCCCCCATCTCTTTAACCGAACTGATCATTAGATCTTGGAGCAAAAAGGCGCGCTGGTTTCGCTCGACATCTTTACTGATGGATGTCGCGCTCAAGAGCAGGGCGATGGCGCCACTCACATGAGGTGCTGCCATGGAGGTTCCGTTGAACGGCTTCCATTGGTCCCTGGGTGTACAAGATTTGATCGCCACACCTGGTGCGGAGACATCCGGCTTTGAATAAACCAATGGCAAGGCGTCTTTTGGCAGGAAGTTTGAATCTCGAATGATGTGTGTCCGTCCACCACTGAATCCTGCGATCCGATCTTCATAATCGGTGGCTCCTACCGAGAATGCGAAGAAATCGTTTCCAGGCGTGCCTGTCGTCTGGTGTCCAGAGTTTCCGATCGCTACGACGACCGGAATCCCGAGTCGCAGACAAGAGATGAAGGAGTTCATGTAGTCGTCCCGTACCTCGGGATCAAACCAGACTCCTCCGAGGGACATGTTAATCACATCCACACCTTGCTCGGCGGCCCATTGAATGCCAGCGAGAACTTGAGCGTCTGTTCCACCACGCTTGCCGTCAATAACGAGAGCGGCGGATATCGTGGCCTCTGGCGCGACACCGATCCACTGACCGCTGGCATTGCCTCCTGCAATGATCCCCGCGCAATGTGTACCATGCTCATCGGAGTCGTGAGGCTGCGAATCAACGACCCTGCGTCCATCAGAATTGAATTCGGCCCAATCGACAATTTTCCCTGTTAAATCGGGATGGGAGGCATCGACACCGGTGTCAAGCAATCCCACCTTCACGCCGTTGCCTTTCGCACCGTAGGCTCCCCAACTAGCGAGCGCGCCAATTCTCAGAACCCCCCAAGCACTGGACTTATATTCTTCGATATATTTCGGAAGGACCTTGGGTACGACAACCGGTGGAAGGCTGAAGCGTCGGTTAGGGTATATCGCTTCGATCTGTGGGATCTCAGAGGGGAGTTTCGCCAGATCATCCTTTGCTATATCTAATGCTAAGGAATTGGAGATCCAAAGGGGATCTGGTTCTGGTTTATCAACTTTAACCTCGGTTTTTGACTTTTGAACGAGATCGGAGTCTATAAGGGGCTTGAGAACTTTAAGACCTGATCGCTTCAACGAATAGCTGCTGACCCTTTTCCCCTCCATTACGGCAACCTGAGCGGTGACGCTGTGCTCCTCGGCCCGTAATACCCTTTTTTCATACGCCGATCGTTCACCTGATTCAGGAAGGCGGATTTTATCCAACGGCAAAGGCAGGACATCGCGTGCCGTGGTTGCGAGATTCCTCTTTTGGATGGCATTCGAGGTGGTGCTTGAGAGTGCTTTTAATTCTTCCTCAGGTGATACCATTCGTACGATGACACTACGACGTCTCCCTGTGCCCTCATCAATGATCTTCTCAACCTGCTCGTTCAGATGGTTATTCATCGCGTTCTCTCCCCACGTTCGTATTCCTCAAAGTATATTCCACATCTTAATATATCTTAGCGTCTCGTACTATATCACGATGAACACGATGAATAACAAAACGAAAGTCATCCTCAACCTATTTGCTAAAGGTGTAGGGGCAATTCACCGTTCGTGCCGCGAGACGCCGAGAAGAACACTCGGCCCTTCCAGCCGGCGGCACGCCGGTACGAGACGGCATGAATTGCCCCTACGGCTAGGCTCGGGTCGGCAAACCTTCGACTTTGTTGTTTTAAGAAAAATTCCTGGTTTCGTATTTCCTATAAGTTCTCAATATCTAGCGGTTCAACAGGATCCGCCAGGTCGAATCCAAAGATGCGAGAATAAAAGTATAGTTCGGCCTTCAAACAGCGTTGGATGGTTTCGGCTCGTCTGAAGCCATGTTGCTCGCCTTCGAAGGCAAGGTAAGCGTACGGCAAACCTTTCGCCCTTAAAGCATCCACCATGAGATCGGCTTGGCCAGGAGGGACGACGAGATCTTCAAGACCCTGGAAGATGATCACCGGACATGAAAGTTGTTCTGTAAAGTGGATTGGCGATCGTGAGTAATAAAGATCCTTCGCCTCTGGGTAAGGTCCGATGAGGCTGTCGAGGTAGCGAGATTCGAATTTGTGCGTATCAATCGCAAGCGCTTCAACGTCAGCCACTCCGTAATAGCTCGCTCCCGCAGTGAAGAGATCGTAGAATGTTAGCGCGGCAAGGGTTGTGTACCCGCCTGCACTGCCACCTCGGATCGCAAGCTTCTCGCCATCAACCCTGCCTTGCTCAACGAGATATCTAGCTGCGGCGACACAGTCCGCAGTGTCAACGACGCCCCATTTCCCCTTCAATCTATTTCTATACGATCGACCGTATCCTGTGCTGCCACCATAATTTACATCAACAAGGGCGATCCCACGGCTGGTCCAATATTGAATAGCAGACTGGAGAAAGGTTGGTGCCACGGAGGTGGGCCCTCCATGGCTGAAGACGAGCAGTGGCGGAAGCTCATCGGGCGGACCGATATAATCTCGGTTCGTTGGCGGATAAAACAGGGCGTATGCGGAAAGACCATCTTCGGTAGGAAACTCTATCGATTCAGGAATGGAGAGGTAACCGGGATCTATCATCTCTCCCGGAGGTCGATAGACCGTTTCAATCTCTCGCGTGTTTACCTCCATCCGCAATAATGCAGGGAATTGCTGGAAATTTCCACCAACAAAATATAGAACATCGTCCTCATTACTCCGAAGGAAAGTAATTGACGTAAGTGGGGTCTCTAGTGGTCTGATCTTTCCCTCATCGGAAGCGATCGATCCCAGATGGTGGATCCCATCGAGGTTATAAACACAAGCGACTCTGCCATCTGCCAGGAAAGCATAGCGTGAAAAACCGAACTGCCATTGAGGCACACCGAGATCGGCTTCGATGGGAGCCAGAGCGATCACCTCACCATCGCTCTCTTTGTAGAGGTTCCACCACCCCGTCCGATCGGAGATGAAGTGAAGGTGACCGTCTGAGCTCCACTCAGGTTGGAAGATCGATTCCTCAGATCCACCTGCCACCTTTCGAATATCGCTGAGCGTACCATCTGACAGGAGTGTCGCTGCCCATAATTCCGATCCATCCCAGGGCATCTGAGGATGATCCCACGTCAACCACGCCAGCTGGTCCCCATCCGGGCTGATGCGCGGACTGGAAAAGAAATCATGGCCATCCGCGATCACCCATGGTGGTTGAGAACCGTCAGTTGGGAGGACGACCAACTCGTTTGTCACATCACCGCTCTTCCCATGTCTTTCGTGGACGCAGATGATGAGGGAGCCCTCTCCTGTCACCTGGCATTCAGCATAACGCAAACCAACCGGGACATCAGGCTCGGGTGTAATCGGCTGCGGAGGACGATCAGATTCTAGACGGTAAAGTCGTTGATCGCTAAAGTTCGAAAAGTAAATAACATCACCATGGACAGTGAAAGAACCGCCGCCATACTCATGGACGCGCGTACGAACGTTGAAATCAGCCGGGGTCATGTCGTTGATTGAACCATCAGCAGCACGCCGCATAATGACATAACGTCCCGCCTCTTGAGGTCTCATCTCGAGCCAGTAGATGTCATCCCCAGATAATTGGATCTCTGTCGGTATTCCACGAAGGGAGGTGATAAAGTCAGGAGTGATCGGCGAACGCCAGGAACCATAGGGAGCGATCTCTGATGGGGTCATAATGCATCCTCCTCCGTACGAGAAACATTGTCTTGTTTCATGGGCAGGTGTTCTCTAGGTGCTCTTCATAAGTGACTGCAAAAACATGTCGACCAGAACCATCGCACATTGCCCGGAAGTAGAGATAGGTTGTCTCTGCCGGGAAGGCTACTGCCCGAAGCGCTGAGATACCCGGGTTGGCTATGGGTCCGGGGGGCAATCCACTATATACGTAAGTATTGTATGGCGATTGGACATTAAGGTCTTCAAGGGTGAGGGAGGTTTTCCACCATCCATCTTCCGCTGAACCGATCGCGTACTGAACAGTAGGATCGGCTTCTAGCTTCATCCCAAGCGCTAGCCGGTTGAGGTAAACGGAAGCGATGATGGGTCCTTCATCGGCTATGACTGCTTCGCGCTCGATGATCGAGGCCAATGTCACAGCTTCGTGAAGACTTAGGCGCTGCCGAAGAAATCCCTCTCGTAGCTCTGCATCTACCTTGCTCTCGAAGTTATCAAGGATGGCTTTGATAAGGTCAATGGCGGACATACCCTGGCTGAGGTGATAGGTGTCAGGGAAGAGGTAACCTTCCAACGAGGGCGGATCAGGTAGCTCGGCGCTGAACGTGTAACCAGTTGGCCGCGTATAGACGGTGGCCAAGAATTCATCGGGGATAAAAGTTATGTAATCTTTAGGCAAAGCATTCGTGATCTCTTCCACTCGCCAACCTTCTATGATGGTTAAATAGTTCCGCGAGAGATCGGCTGTTTGAAGTGCTTCAGCTAATTCGCGAACGGTCATACCGCCATGAAGCCGGTAGAGACCAGCTTTGACCCTTACATCTAAGCCACGGTAGCGGAGGTAATAACGGAGTAAGGTACCATCGGAGATGACACCAGCGGTTTGGAGTCGTTCGACGGCAGCGGAAGCAGGTTCGCCTTGAAGTATCTCCAACTCATAACTCACCGAGGGATTGCCCGCTGGGAAATCAAGTCTCCTCTCGTTGATCAGCAGGTAGAGAGATAGAGCCGTTTGTTCTAAAGGGTTCAGATCTGAGCTTGCAGGTCCAATATGTGTGATCGCTTGAGGGATACCTAAAAGTGTCATCCCGGCGACCCACACCGCGCAACACCCAAGAGCTGAAAACGCTGCAGCGATCAAGAGGAACCGCAGAAGGCTAGTCCTTCTGCGCATCTAGGTACTCCTGAAGGAATACAGCAGCGGCGCGAGCGTCCAACATCGGATCACGCCCTTTGCCTAGCTGGGCGGATTGGGTGGAACCACTTTCGTCCCAAGTAAAAACCGGGAGGTCGCCCTCGATACGTAAGGCCTCTACCAGACGTAGTGCCCTTCGAGCTTGAGGTCCGATCTCTCCCTCCATATCCAATGCAATTCCAACAAGGATTTTCGCTACATCATGCTCGACCGCAGTGTCCAGAATACTCAATGCATCTTTTCGGCGAGCAGTGTGTCTAAGGACCGACAGTGGACGCGCAATCGTTCCGGTTGGGTCGCTGATGGCCAGACCGATGCGAACCTCCCCGGGATCTACGGCGAGAATACGTGTCATTACTCGGTCTCCCAAGCATATGCCAGGTAAATTCGTAGCTCTAACCAGGGCAACCGGGGAAACCAAGCAGGAGAAATGGTGATCTGGGGGCGTTCCATGAGGTCCAACATTTTTTCAAGGAGAGCGGTGGTTTCTTCGGGCGTACGACCACGTACTAATTCTCGAATGTGCGTAAAATCTATTGTTTGGTAGGTTTCTTGGCTGGCACGGATTTTCATGGACGCCGTTTCTTTACTTACGATGGCTGGTTCGGATAAGACCTGATAGCTCAACGTCTCGGGAATGGGCATCGTCTCATCAGAGATGCTAGTTGCTAACGTTATTTTTATTGCCGGATCGATATCATACCGACGATACATCAACCCCTCGATCTCTAACACGAGAGCCAGTGAGATGCTATCTGCTGGTTCTCCCAACTGACGATCGTAACTTTGCTCCAGGATTTGTACCTGGCGAAGGCTTCCCTCCACAAGCCTTGTATCAGAGTCTAGGGTCTTTTGGATCTGTGAAGAGGCCTCGGCGAACAATTGATCCGAGAGCTCACGCATCAGCTTGTCCTGATCGTCAGATGAGACGGCTGGTCTGGATTCATCCGTCCCGCCTGTGGTGGCTTCTGGATTCGTCACGGATACTAGTAAGCCAAGAGAACCTTCGACAGCGTTGATAGCACCAATCGGTAAGTTTCCAGCTAGACCAGGTGAGACGGCTTGGATCGCAGCTGTGACCTCAACATTCATCTCTGCCGGTAAACTGACATCTTCGATTGTCACAAATCTCACATCACCATGTTCGCTGGCACGTAGACCCGTACCTTGGGGCACTGATACTGAATCTGAGGTTAGGTTGTTTAAGGTGACAAATCCGTTTGAAGTAGAAGCTGGAACGGACGCAGAACCAGTAGTGGGTATCCTTAAACTCCCTTCTACAACGATGTGCTCCCAACGGGCAGGGATGTGTCCATCCGGCTGAGGCTGTTCAACCTCTGGATCAAGAATGAGGGTAAGTTCTTGTTCTTGCGTCGTAGTCTGAGGTGTGAGGCTGATCTCGGCTTTCGGCACTACGGCAGCAGCAAGAAGGAATAGCCCTAGGATTGCTATCCCTGCAAGCACAAATCGCATGATTTTGTTCAGGGGATGCAATCCGGGGGAACGAGCAGCTCCCTGTGGAGGAGAGAGCAAATCTGGTAGTGGAGGTCCCTCACGTCCTTTGATCGGAGGGCGTGTTCGTAAACGCCTATGCCACTTCTGCTCAGTGATATCATCCAATGAATCAAAGACTGGAATACCTAGATCTCTTGCATGAGCCTTTATATCGGGGTCATGGGTGACGAGACCAATTTGCTTGCTACGTTGCTGGGCGTTCCGCTGAAGCAAGACCAAGTCGAGCCGTCGGGTTAATACTCTGCCATGTCTTGGCCAAACGATGAGGACGCGTGGAGCCTTTGCCCAACCTAGTTTGTCTAAGGTGGACACATGGTCATCGTGCGGATCGAGGTAAAGAATATGGACTTTCACTGGGATTTGTGGAGTTCTATGCCTTGCGGTTCATACCAGATGTTTCTTGACCCAATTGGACACAAGCGCTAGAGCATCAGGTATTTTTTCTGGACTCCTGCCTCCGGCCTGAGCAAGCGTTGGCTTGCCACCACCTCCACCTCCGACAACCGCAGCCACTTCATCGACCAGTTCTCCCGCATCCAAACCGCGGTCCACAAGGTCAGGACTAACTGCGGCAACGATCACCGTTTGTTTTTCTATCGCGGAAGCCAAAACGATCACTCCGCTGGGGTGCTTTGTTCGAAATCGATCCGTCAGACGACGAAGGATATCAGTGTCTGCTTCTGGGATCATTCCCGTGAGCACGAGTACACCAGCAACTTCTGTGGATTTTAGGGCTTCATAGTAAGCTACAGCTTCGCGCTCACGGTATCGCCTGATTTCCCGTTCGAGGTATGCACGCCTATCGAGGAGCTCACTTAGCTTAGCCTCAAGCGTATCAGGGGAAGCGTCGAGTTTTTCTGCGACACGTTTCAAGGCACCTAAGCGGGTTTGGATGACTTTTTGAGCGCCTCGGCCAGTGATGGCTTCAATACGACGGATACCAGCAGCGACACTTCCCTCACTAAGGATCAGGAAGGATCCGATCGCCCCTGTGTTCTCCACATGAGTACCACCACATAATTCGTACGAGATCCTTGCTTCATCTCCAATACGGACCGTTCGTACGGTTTCACCGTATGTCTCTCCGAAGAGCGCCATGGCTCCTTTTGCGATGGCGTCTCGGCGAGGTTCATGTTGAATTTGAAGTTCATAGTTGCTTAATATCGATTCGTTAACCAATTGCTCTACTTCTTGAATCTGTTCCGCGTTCATGGCCTCGGGGTGGGTGAAATCGAAGCGTAGGCGGTCGGGTGCCACAAGTGACCCAGCTTGACGCACGTGTTCCCCAAGCACTTGTCGTAAGGATGCGTGTAGGAGATGGGTTGCGGTGTGGTTGCGCATGATGTCCCATCGGCGAACTTCATCAATAGCTGCCAACGCGCGGTCACCCACTTTTGGTTCGTCCATGATCACCTGTCCGTAGTGGATAACCAGGCCACCGATAGGTTGATAGGTGCCTTGGACGGCAATTTTCCAGATCGGATCAGTGGTTGAGGTGATCGTGCCGGTATCAGCGACTTGTCCACCTGCTTCGATATAAAAAGGTGTCTCCGGGATTACAAAGGCAATCTGATCGTTAGTGGAAGCTGATTGGACGAGCGATCCATCCCTTAGGATCGCAAGGATGGTTACCTCTCGTTCGAACCCGCTGTATGGGTCATATACCACACCTTCGTTCCCCAAAGTGTTTGTTTCTTGTAAATCCGTCAAGAGCTTTCGGAAGAGATCGGTATCGATCTCGGTTTGCTGTTCCAGTCCTAGGTCAGAACCCGAGACCAAACGGTGGATCTCCATGGCTTTAAAGAAACCGATTTCGTCCGTTTCAGTTCCATGTTCACGGGCGATGTCGCGAGTGATCTCGAAGGGGAGACCGTGTGTTGCATAGAGGTCAAAGGCTTTATCACCTGGGATGATATCTGAATCAGCAGCACGTGTCTCTTCAATGACGTTCATGAGATGGGAAATTCCGATATCGATCGTGCGTCGGAAACGCTTCTCCTCATCGGTGATGGTCTGATAAATGGCGGTCTTATTTCGCGCTAATTCAGGATAGAAATCGCTATAGTGTTCAATTACGGTTTCAGCAACCTTTGCCAGAAAGAGTTCATCTAGGCCAATTTTGGATCCAAACCGACTTGCTCGTCGGATAATCATGCGGCAGACATAGTTGCGACCGAGGTTACCAGGCACCACACCGTCAGCTATCAAGAAGGCCGCAGCCCTCGCATGGTCTGCGATAACACGGTAAGGTGTGAAGTTTGCTTCGCGGTCCTCGTCATTATGATCTGCCAGTGTTTGAATGGATTCGATGAGGGGAATGAAGAGATCTGTCCTGTAGTTTGAATCCACATCCTGAAGTACAGATACGACCCGTTCAAATCCCATGCCTGTATCGACATGCGTGCTAGGAAGAGGATCGAGGTTGGAGGGGTTTGTACGGTTGTATTGGATGAAGACCAGATTCCAAAGTTCAAGGTACCGGCGGCAGTCACCGTTTACGTGACATACATGATCGGGGTCGTTTTGTTTATCACAATGTTCTAGGCCTCGGTCGAAGTGAATTTCACTGTCGGGGCCGCAGGGACCGGTGTCCGCCATTTCCCAGAAGTTCTCATCGCGGCCGAAGAACAGCACATGATCAGGATTGAACCCCGGTTGTTGACGCCAATATTCCGCAGCTTCATCGTCGCGTGGAATTTCACCCTTCTCGTCTTCAAAACAGGTCGCATACAGTTGGTCCTTTGGAAAGTCCCACACCTTGGTTAACAATTCCCAAGCCCAGGTGATGGCCTCCTTCTTGTAATAGTCTCCGAACGACCAATTGCCTAACATCTCAAAGAAGGTGTGATGCGAGTCATCACGACCGACTTCTTCCAAATCGTTATGCTTACCTGCGACACGCATACACTTCTGAGCATCCGCAACGCGTGTGTAGGGCCGGGAGCCTGTTCCGAGGAAAACGTCCTTGAATTGGACCATGCCCGCGTTGGTAAAGAGTAGGGTTTGGTCGCCACCAGGAACCAGAGATGAGGAGGGGACGATCGTATGTCCATGTTCTTCGAAGAAATCCAGGAAAGATTGTCGGATCTCCGCGCTGGTTCTTGGTATCGATGATGAAGTACGTACCATCATGCCTCCGTAGATAGGGCGATTATACGTCATCAGGGAGGGTGCATCAACTGAATTGGATTGTAGAACCGTATAAAAAATGTAGCCGCACCCTTTAGGGTGGGTAAAGATGCGCAGGTTAAGGCCTGCGGTTGCAGCGGTGACTCCAAAAAAATGTATACGCACCCTTCTGGGTGTGCCATAATGCGCAGGCTAAAGGGTGCGGCTGCAGTTCAAGCTAGAGATGAGGTTGAGAAATAAAATCTTATAAGGCTTACGTCGTATTCAGGTGGTCTTCATTACCGGAAGAAGGATGAAGGTAGATCACCTTGAGCGCCGCTCGAGAAGATCAACTCTACGCCTTCGAACCCGAACTGCAATACATCTTCATCTTTGAGGGTATGTTTTTCTTCAGGAAGCAATTCGACGCCATTTACGAATGTTCCATTAGTCGTCTGCTTGGGAATTAGGACAAAACGATCCCCTTCCGCGTTTGGTGATCGTCTTTGATGAGTTTGCCGAGTTTAAGGAGCGTCATCCTGAAGAAAGCAAACGCCTCATCAGCATCGCCCGCCAAGGTCGCTCGTTAGGTGTCCATCTCATCTTGGCGACACAAAACATCGAGGCCGCAGTGG
>Ga0111172_1077_pt1 | contig 12382 bp, 16 predicted proteins | sample DeeMarSWOR324_28_FD_80233 | JGI IMG/M metagenome (GOLD analysis project Ga0111172, IMG submission 80233) | Anaerolineae bacterium SM23_ 63 | reverse complement strand
CCGAAAGATAGTTCCTACACTATTTCTACATCTTCTCAATAGCTATTAAATTCGGCTTATGGTGTAATCAATTATCAATTGCTCGCGCCCCGAAGTACCATGGACTGCCTCTGAATTGTAATAAGGCCAGACAGAAGGTCTTTTAAGCCCAAGGTTACAGGTTCGATTCCTGTACGGCGCACAGCCCGCGCTGCCGCCCCAGCCAGCCGCCCTTCGGTTGGGGTGGTTCTCCTTCAGCACTTGCTCTTTCTAACTGGAAGCCCTACAATTCGGCACTTTGGAAGAGCTACTTCTATCATGAGTTCGAGACGCTTAGGAGGGCTTATCATGCCACCGAGCAAGGACACTTCCCCAATTCTCCAAGAAGGGGTGGGAGTTGAGGATATCGCAATCGGCCGCTCTTCAAAGGCCGACGTCATCAAAAGCTTTGGTGACAATTATTACGCTACACACCTCAAGGAATACTCGGTTGAAATGGCATACGATGAATTGGGGCTTTCATTCTATTATCTTCAGGATGACCCAAGGGAATTGGTTTTCTCTGTTCTCGCCAAACATCCCTTCACAGGTAGAACGAGCAAGGGAATAGGGATAGGCAGCATTATGTATGATGTGGTGGCAATCTATGGCAAGCCAAACTATTGGGACGCTGCCCTAGAAGGTAAATACACTATCACTTATAACGGCGTCCACTTCAGGATTGAACGAGATACATCTCTTCCGCGCTATCCAGTTGATGAAGGGGTCCATCTCCCGAGGAAGATTATCGAGATTTCAATTAGGGAGCCGTGGTAACGGCAAGTGATAATTCCTGGAAGTTGCAGGAGACCCTTTTGCGCCACTTCCTACTTTGGTGCTTCCGCGAATGAAACCTGAATACTGACCTTACCTTCTCCACAAATTATTGTCCCCGGCCGATTATTAGATGCATACAACGCCGCCCCCCCCTCTGGTTGGGGTGGTTACGTGCTTCAGATTGTGATCCCTCACTTGATTCATAGCAGACTTAAGGCCTATTAAGCCCGAGCAACTCAGGTTCGATTCCTGTACGGCGCATCGCTTTTTTTAAACACAAATCCTGCGAAAATCGTGGGATTATTTCATTCTTATTACTGCCAATTGGTATTTAAACGCGAGAGCTCAAATTCTTGCACCTTATCAGGCCCAATGATATACGGCATAATAACTTGTGCACAAAAGTTTGTTTCAATCCGAGCATCTTACAGCTTATTATTAATTAGCAACGAGATGGATAATGGAATATCAAACAAGATGGACATGTTTGCTGGAGGCATAACAATCATGAAAGCCCTGGTGGTCTATGATTCGAAATTCGGCAATACGGAGCGCATCGCTCAGGTCATTGGCAACGCGCTTGGATCATCTTATCAGGTCGAGGTACTTCAAGTGGGAACGATTGTGCCAGACCATTTCGAAGATTTAGAGCTCCTCATCGTGGGCTCTCCGACCCAACGATTTAATCCTACGGAAAGTATCAAGAATTTCCTTAAGGATCTACCACCAAGTGGGCTTAAAGGCATCAAAGTGGCGGCGTTCGATACTCGATTGACCATCGAGGACATCGAAGAAGTAGCCATCCTTTCCTTTTTCGTTCGTATTTTCGGTTATGCCGCCAAATCCATAGCCAATGGACTCAAGCGGAAAGGCGGTGAACCGGTCCTTCCCCCTGAGGGATTCTACGTTCAGGGTATGGAAGGTCCCTTGGTAGAAGGAGAAATCGAGCGAGCCGAGGCTTGGGCCAGGCAGATTGTTGCAGCACAATAGTCTTCGCCCTCTGCATATTTTTTTCTTTCGACAAGCCTTGTAAATGTGAAGATGCGACCGATGAGGCGCACGGAATAGGATCGTTATAGGCTTGGATTGGTTTATGGTCAATTTAAATTCATGGAGGCAGTGACAGATGATCTCCGAACAACCTTTTGGTCGCACCGGGCATACAAGCACACGCCTAATCTTTGGCGCGTATGCCTTGAGTAAGGCGACGCAAGCTGAGGCTGATCGTATTCTTGAGCTGTTACTGGAATCTGGTGTGAACCATATTGACACAGCGCCCATGTATGGAAACGCCGAGAAGTGCATCGGACCATGGATGGAGAAGCACCGGGGTGAGTTTTTCCTCGCCACCAAATCCCGCAAGCGCACATACCAGGGGGCGTGGGATGATCTGAAGCGCTCCCTCGACCGACTGCGCGTTGACCATGTGGACCTCTGGCAGATGCACGGTTTGACCGGTCCAGCAGGCTGGGAAAGAGCGATGGGACCGGGGGGCACATTGGAGGCTTTTGTTGAGGCGCGTGACAAAGGGTTGGTGCGCTTCTTGGGTGTGACAGGCCACGGGATCAAGACAGCGGCAATGCACCTTCGCAGTCTCGAGCGTTTTGATTTCGATACGGTCCTGTTGCCTAACAACTATTCGTTGATGCAGAACCCCCGCTATGCCGCCGACTTCGAAGCGCTGGTCACATTATGTCGAAAACGTCAGGTCGCGGTCCAGACCATCAAATCCATAGCCCGGCGGCCGTGGAAGGATCGCCCTAAGACTTACAACACGTATTTTTACGAACCGCTGGACACCCAAGAGGCGATTGATAATGCGGTTCATTGGGTCTTGGGTTTCCCGGACCTCTTTTTGATCACGGCCGGGGACATGCAGGTTTTGCCCAAGATGCTGGATGCTGCCAATCGCTTCGAGGCGCGGCCATCCGATGCCGAAATGGCCGCTGACGCCGTAGAGTTTGCCATCCAACCGATTTTCGCTTGAGTAGAGGAACCCTGCCGCATTATCCTCACGACCGGAATAGAGTGACATTCCGTGGGACGCAGATTCACGCGTGTTTTCGCAGATATCAAGTAGGCTGCGGCTTGACTGGAGCAGACTCCGCAGGGGCTGCGATATTCAATAGGTTATTCTGGTATTGACTCGTTGAGAAGCAAGCGAATTTCAGAGCGTGGGGGCTGATCTCAGATCCATTAGGCTCTATCAAGAACCTGTATACGAATAAGAATGACGCCTCTGTCCGGTGGGATAGCAGATCACTTCCTGTGAGCATATCTACGATCAGCCTCTTCATTCCTGAGAATAGATATGTCTATACTGGAGATGAAGATCCCCATATAGGCAGGCTGGGCACGATTGGAGAATCCCACTTTAAACATACTAAATGTAATCTTGACACCTCGATTAACGTGTGTAACAATTCACGAAATATATTTCATGTAATAAATAACACATTATAAGCAACCAGAAATATGACCTATAAAAAATGGACTTTTATCACTAACCATGCTGCTGTGCTTACTTTGCTAAACCGTGAAGAGCATATGACATCTCGTGAAATTGCTGCGGCTTTAGATATAACAGAAAGAACTGTTATCCGAATTATCAAGGATCTTGAGGCGGAAGGCTACATTACCAAGCGAAAGGAAGGCAGAGAAAATCGCTATACAATAAATAAAGACCTTCCCCTTCGTCGTAACGACCAACGAGAAGTCTATGTTCGTGAGCTTCTCCAGTTGATTTCCCGCAAGAATTGAAAATGGAAATATTCGGTGATAACCGTAAGGAGAATTTAGGTTGACGAAGACTAATCTTCTACACACCCTTGTCGGGTTATTCCTGTGGAGCAGTCTTTTATTAAGCGCATGCGGATCTAGGGAGGTTAATGCAACCCCCACTTTCAGCGTTGAGTTAGTTCAAACTCAGGCGGTTGCTACATTCTCATCAGGCCAAACGCAGACAGCGATGGCCATGCCAACGAATACACCCACATTTACCCCCACTGCGACATACACAAGCACACTCGCGCTAACGAACACACCCAGTACGCCACTTGTAACTGGCACAGGGATTCCCCCGACCTATTCATGTTATAGTCTGGCCTTCGTGGCAGACGTCACCATCCCTGATAATACAAAAATGAAACCCGGACAAGAATTCACAAAAACCTGGCGAGTGAGAAACAATGGGTCTTGCGCCTGGGAAGCTGGATTTAAATTCAGCTTCACGGGCGGAAATGCGATGGGAGGCTCTACGCTAACACTTGACAAAGCGGTCAAACCTGGCACAGAGACGGAGCTGTCAGTAGATTTGACAGCCCCCCTTACGTCAGGCAGCTTTCGAGGCAACTGGAGAATGTCTACTGCCGCTGGGATATACTTCGGAGATGAAGTATTCGTACTCATCATTGTCGAAGGCAGCGCTTCAGCCACCTCAACTTCAACGGCAACTGGTCCTCCGACTACGACCAAGACACCGACCGAAACACCAACCGAAACACCAACCGAGACACCGACCGAGACACCAGAGCCTTAATGCTTTCATTTAAATAAGAGGAACGCTGTCTTCGACCCCACGGACATGGCAATTCGTGGTTGGCAGTTTCAATTAGGGATTCTTGAAAAGCAAGCGAATTTTCGAGCGGGGGTGGGGCTGAGCTCAAATCCGTTAGGCTCTATCAAGAATCTACATACGAATAGGAATTACGCCTCTGTCCGGTGGGATATCAGTCCATCAATTATTTCCAATAACACACTGGCTTTTAAGCCCAGGCAACTCAGGTTCGATTCCTGTACGACGCATCTCGAAGCGTACCTGAAGGTGGGCTTGTGTTTACCTGAAATCTCTTTCTGAACTCAAAACGCATCCCCTAGCATCGATAAGGAACCGTCAACTCGCCTAACGTATGGTTTCTCTATAATAGGATGACTGGATGTAAAATAGAGTCGAACCCATCCCATAGGTATCTGTCACCTTGGGTCGGTCATCGGCCAAGATCACATTTCACTACACACCGTTGAATTCTCCCGAGGCAAGGAAATCATGGCGGAAGTCCTGCTAGAGAATCTAACCAAGTGCTACGGCTCGGTGGTCGCGGTGAATCGGGTCAATCTTCTCATCAACGACCGTGAGTTCTTCACCATTCTAGGGCCCAGCGGGGCCGGGAAGACCACAGTCTTGAGATTAATTGCCGGGTTTGAAAAGCCTGACGAGGGCGTGATCTACTTTGATGGCGAAAACGTCACCGACCTCCAGCCGTTTAAAAGAAGAATCAAGATGGTTTTCCAGGACTTCGCCCTCTGGCCGCACATGCAGGTCTACGACAAAAATCGCTATTCGAATCTCAACTTCGGCCTGCGCATCCGCAAATGGCTGACCGAGGAGATCGAGCAGAAGGTTTCCGAAGTGGTCCAAAGGGTTGGTATCAAGAAGGAGCTTTTTTCTAGGCGACCGGGGGAGCTATCGGAGGGTGAGAAACAGAGGGTGGCCATCGGTCGGGCGATCACCACTACGCCCCGTGTTTTCCTGATGGACGATCCGATGACCAACCTCGACCCTCAGAGCAAGCTCAAGGTCAGGAAAGAAATTCGTAAACTACATCAGGATCTCGAAACGACCACGATCTATGTAACCCATAATATTCCCGATGCCATGGCCATGTCCGATCGGATCGCGGTGATGAGAGACGGGATTTTCGAACAGATCAACACGCCGAAGAACATCTTCCAGTTTCCAAAGAACGAGTTCGTGCGCGATTTCTTCGAAAGCGCAAAAGTCGCCTTTGAGATCTAACCAATACGTAGGTTTAGTCTCGAACCCACACCGACAGAGCATCCCGAAAAGACATTTGTGAATCACCGAAATAACTACCACGAGTAGCGGGCAGGCTTGCCATTCATTCCCGCGATCTTCGGCCGAGGGTTCAGAGAGGATGTCCTTGTTTAGGAATCGATCCCAGCACTTATCACGACGCACAACAGGGATATGTCAATCTGAGATGGAGCCCTTCGATTTCCCTCAGGATAAACTACGCGGAGGCGAAGAATCTCTATGATAGAACCAATAAAAGTCTCATCGCAGGGATTCTTCGGCGCTTCGCGCCTCAGAATGACAACAGAAATGGCACCATCTTTAGCTAAGGATATTCGATGTCATATCCGAGATTTAGCATCCCAATTGCTCCCAACGCAGAATTACGCTAAGCTCGTGATACGTGGGGGTTGGAAGTTGGAGGCTTAAAAATGGGAGAGCCTGTGCCTGATGTGCGAATAGATGTCGTTCGCGCCCGCGGAAAGTGCAACGCCAACTTCCATGAGGGAGAGGCCTTCTTCTATAAGGGGTCGCAACTCATCGGTAGGGAACGTGGTTTCGATTGCCTATTCGCTCAAGCAACCGTTGTGAACAATCTCGATCGATTGAAGCTCGAGAAGGGTCCGATTCACATCTCCTGCCCAGATCCTGGTACGGGAGAAGGCGGCAACGTGACCTTTCGCATTTCATCCATCGAGAGCTGATGAAGACCATCCTGCTCAAACCGGTCGAGATTATCGGACGATGCCCAGCGAATCTATCGCCTGATGATGTGCTCCAGATCAAAGGGATGAAGCTTGAGAACCCGGGTATGAATAACGTTTGCTTCCTAGCCCTCAGTCATATCCCTCCCATGGTGTGGCAATTACAAAGCGAAAGCCGTTTCTTCTCCCATGCTTCCTGCCCGGGCTGCACATCAGAATTGGAACAGGAAAACCGCGTCATCTTTCTCCTCGGACACGAGGACAAATGGGATCTGTGCCAGGTCATCTCCGATTACCTCAAGCTCAGAAAGCAGTTTGGAGAGACAAAACGTTCTGCGGTTCTTAGGGATGAAGCCATTCGACTTCAAGATCAAGGCAACTATGCCGAAGCGCTCCATCCAATGCGGGAAGCGTTAAAAGAGCTACAGCGTGCAAAAACCACATGAAACCAACTTCATCAAACATCACGCTAAAACATGAGGAACCCTGACACGCTCCTTGTATGCGTCGCATCAAGAACCATGTGGTCGGATGACATTCGATCCCAGCCAGATCCGTCAAGGAGATTGCCATGAGCAATAAAGACGACGAACTAAAAAGACTGAAGCGAATTCGTGATCAACAGATCCGAGCGCGCGATCCAACCACCAAAGAAAAGAAACTTCAACATACCATCGCCACTCGGCGGCGGAAATCCGTACGAAAGTTCTCCTTCGTAGAACTCTTTCGCGAAGTATCACACAAGGTCAAGGGAACCCTGATAGGGGCGATCCTGGGATTGCTCATTTTTCTCTTTCTTCCCTACTTCGTGGAAACCAGTTGGATAGATTTCGTGGGTATCGGGGCCATCTTCTTCCTGACCATCCTTGGGTTCTTCCTAGGCCAAGCCCTTGACGCACGTGATAGCTTGAAAGAACTCATCAATAAGTAATACTTGTATTTTGTTGTGATGAAGACAGAAACCTTGAAAAAAAGGTCATCCTTCGACAACCCTTCGACAGGCTCTCTTCAGCGAATCCGAAGGTCCCGAGCGAAGCCGAAAGGCTCAGGACAAGCAGGACAAGGCTCGGGATGACCTCATACATCCCAAAGTGCGCGATTTGCCGTCCCAAACGATCACCGAACATGCAAAGGAGCGTCTCATAAATGGACAACCCCATCATCCAAATCATGCTCAACCGAAAATCGATCCGACGCTATACGGATCAGATGCCTTCCGATGAAGTCATAGACTCCATCGTCCGAACGGGCCAACAGGCGCCGTTCGCTTCGCAGCTCTACAGCGTGCTGCTTTCTAGAGGCAGAGAATCGATCCCCTATGAAGCTCCATTGCTGTTCACGATCTGTGTCGATATGCACAAGCTGCAAGTATTCATGGCCAAACGGAATTGGAGACTGGTGACAAACCACCTCTTCCTGCTGCTTCTCGGCATTCAAGATGCTTCACTTATGGCGGAGAACATGGTCATCGCGGCGGAGAGCTTGGGGTTAGGCAGCTGCTTTTTAGGAGACACGCCTTATCGATCCGAAAAGATCGTGAAGGAATACAAACTGCCCTCAGGGGTCTTCCCCTTGGTCCAACTCGTGATGGGATATCCTGCCGAGGACCCACCTCCCAGGCCGCGATATCCTCTAGATTTCGTCCTTTTTGAGGATAAGTATCCCCAATTCAATGAAAAACAGATCGCTGAAGCGATGAAGGTGATGGACGAAGGGTATTTGGCTCAGGATTACTACCGCAATGTGAATTATATGATCCCTCTCGAAGGAGACAGAGAAGAAACGTTCACCTTCGACGACTACAGTTGGACAGAGCACATTTCCAGAAAGTGGGGGCAGTGGCTCCCATCCTTGGTGGGGTTGCTCAAGAAATTAGAGTCGTGTGGTTTCAAAATCACCGTGAGCCAAGAGAAGGAGTAGATTTCATAGCATTTCGCACGGCTTCAACGAATTCCCACTTCACATCCGGGACGCTGTAGTAGATAATGGAATCACAAGAAGAAACGGCACATAGCGTGGAAGAACGATTTCTAACCATCGCCAAGGTATTTCGACCAGAGCTTGAAACCATGTCGGTCGAGCGACGGTTGGCGGGGATCGGGGACGTATTGTCAGTACTTTATTCCGCCCCGATCGCATTCGCCGGTTTGATTTGGCTCGCTCTCACGACCGATCTCAAGGTGGTTCAAGAAAATGCCATCCTTCTGGTTCTATTCGCCGTCCTGTGGGTGATCTTCAACCGTGCTGTTTTCTTTTTCGTTGTCGAGCTTGGACCCAATCGCTACGCCAGCGCAGATGGTTCCCTTTTCGGCATCGTGTTGTGGTCGGCGATGCTCTTGATCGGTCCAATATTCCTCTGGTTTATCGTCTTGTGGTCTATTTACGGCTTCGTGATCGATCTGCGAACCGCCACCTCTAATGCGTCACGCTGGGATTCCCTGCGAAATTTCAGCTTACAGATTGCCGCGTATACGACCGGTCTGCTGCTCCCCCTCACCTTCTATCGCAGGTTGGGCGGTCAATACCCTTTCGCTGGGTTTACGTCCTCCGCGATTTTTCCGGCCCTTGGTGCGATGCTGCTCTTTCTCCTACTGATGATCGTGCTGTGGTCAGGCTATCTTGCCTATGTCTCCTGGTCACAAGGGATGACCGGTGAGGGAAGCTCGGTTCGAACCACGATCTACTTTTTCTTCCTCGCGCTGGGATTGAATTTTGCCCCCCACCCCTTTGCCATCCTAGCCAGCGGACTTTTTATCCAAAATGGACCCTTGATTTTCATCTTCTTTATGGTGGGAATGTTCATGGTCGCCTACCTGGCTCGCCGCCTGAGCAAGGCGACCGAAAGCACTCGCCAACAATCACGCCAATTGGAAAGGTTAGAACAATTAGGGCGCGCCATCATCAACGCCCCTCCGGGCGAAGAAACCCTTCCAGATATCCTGCAGGAACACCTGCCGAACATGTTCCCCGCAGGGAACCTCGTGGTCTGGACTTTTCCAGATCGGATCCTTTTTAAACACCCTGAGCAATGGACACCAGACCTGGACACTGTCTGGCCCTGGTTGCTGAGGCAAACCGAGGTTCAGGGTTTCCTCCCTAAAGATGCGACACCTTGGAACGACCAATACTTTAAACATCAACCGGTGTTGATGGCTCCCATTCAGGAGTTTGAGAGCGGCCAGACTTTCGGGGGGTTCTACCTCGAACTTCACACCTTAGCCCAACCTTGGGATCGTCGTTCGCTCAACACGCTGATACCTGCTGTTCAATCCTTTACAGATCAGATCACTTCAGCGATGCACCAATCGGTGGTCTATTCTCGATCTCTCGAGTACCAACGCGTGACCCAAGAATTACAAATGGCGGGCGACATTCAATCCAGTCTTCTGCCAACGATCTTACCCAACATACCTGGTTGGCAGTTCGCGATGACACTCGAACCCGCTGGAGAGACATCGGGGGATTTCTTCGATATCATCCCGCTTACGGACGGCAAGATCGGGATCGTGGTCGCCGATGTGATGGATAAAGGTGTCGGCCCGGCCTTATACATGGCCATCAGCCGCACGCTCATCCGTACCTATGCCATCGAGTTGGATTCACAACCCGACACGGTCTTCTTCGCCACCAATGAACGCATCCTGACGGATACGACCAGCAGTTTGTTCGTCACCGCGTTCTACGGTGTCCTCAACCCCAAAACGGGGGAGTTGACATACTGTAACGCGGGCCACAATCCGCCCTACTTGCTTCGTTCAGACGGTATCGCAGACACGCACGCGCTCATCCGCAACGCCATTCCCATTGGGATTGCCGAAGACACGACCTGGGGGAACGATACCGTCCTACTTCAGCCCGGGGATGCGCTCATTCTCTACACCGACGGCATCCCTGACGCTCAGAACCATGGAGGGGAATTCTTTGGGGAGAGTTCCTTGGTTGAGGTAGCAAAAGCAAGCTTAGGGAAATCGGCCGGCGATCTTCAAGCGGCCATTCTGGACGCCGTCCATCAATTTGTCGGTGGCGCCCCGCAATATGATGACATCACCCTCATGGTCCTCGTGCGGGACAGGTGACGCGACGAGACGTTCAAGAGGGAATTCCTTACTTCCGCTTGACCATGGTCAGCACGTTCTCGCCATCGGGGGTGGATGTGAAATCTATCTCATCCATGATCTTCTGTATCAACACGAGTCCGGCGCCACGAAATTCAAGCTGTTCAAGCGGGACCGCAAAATTGGGTTCTGGGACAGTTGTTGGGTCGAAGGGTTTACCGTGATCGCGCAGGATGATTGTTACTGAATCCTCGCTGACCTCGCAGGAGCATTGAATCTCCCCCGGTCCTTCACCCCCATAGGCATGTTCGATGATATTGGTACAGGCCTCGTCGACCGCGACCAGGACCGTGTAAGCAGTCGTCTCGTCGAACCCAACTTCATTAACGGCTCGAGAGACGAATTCAGATATCTTCGCTAAGCTTTTAAACCAGCCAGGGAATGTAGCTTTATACATTTAACTGTAGATTAGAATAGCTCAGAAACTACCCACCGCATCAAGTACGTCGTCAAAGATCCTAAAGAACGTGATCAATCCAGCTAAATCCAAGGTGTGTCGGATCTTCTCGTTCACGTTGGCGATCACCAGATCACCACGGTTGTAGCGCTTGCAGATCTTCTGCGTTTCCAACAACACCCAAACGCCGACACTGGAGATAAATGTAATCTCGCTCATATCAAAAGCAATTCTGAATCTGCCATCGCTCGTAATTGCTTCGAATGCTTCCCTCAATTTCGGGGCCGTATTACTGTCAATTCGACCCACCGCCTTGACCAAATCACATCGTCGATATTGTTTCGTAGTGATATCCATGGATCACGCTCCTCGAGCTCGGTGAGCTATATTGTATCGTCCGGACCTTGATCCGGTCAATCGATTGATTCGACATAGTTTACTCGGTTCGAGAGATTTGATGTCAACCAAAGAGAGGTCATTTTCATCAGCCACAGTGATACGTAGGCTTTAATAACTTGTTATCGCGGTATCATAAGATCGATCCTATTGGGACAACCGCACATGATTTTCCCGTGGGATCAGCGGATCACCGGATGTTAAATCAGAGTGAGATCGACAAAAATGAACAATACAGAAATCCATATTGTGACCGGTGCTTTCGGTTACTCCGGTAAATACATCGCGAAACGCCTCATAGAAGCCGGGTACCAGGTACGAACCCTGACCAACTCCCTCAACCGCCACAATCCCTTTGGGGACAGGATTAAAGCAACGTCTTTTCACTTTGAGAACCCCGAAAAACTCGTTGCTGCCATGCAAGGAGCATCGGTTCTTTACAACACATATTGGGTCCGTTTCAACTACAAGGATTTTCAGCATGCCACCGCAGTGAAGAACACGCGCACACTTTTCCGCGCGGCGAAAGAAGCAGGGGTCAAGAGGATCGTCCACATCAGCATCACCAATCCGTCCGAAGAATCAAATCTCGAATATTTCAGTGGGAAAGCAAAACTAGAGAAAGAGCTTATCGATTTGGGGCTCTCCTACGCGATTCTCCGTCCGGCGGTCATTTTCGGGAAAGAAGACATCCTGATCAACAACATCGCCTGGATATTGAGGAGATTTCCTGTTTTCGGCATCTTCGGGGATGGTAATTACAGCCTACAACCCATCTACGTCGACGATCTAGCAGAGCTGGCAGTTGAGCAAGGAAGTGAAACCGAGGATCGTATTATCGATGCCATCGGCCCGGAGACCTTCACCTATAAGGAGTTGGTGCGAGAGATCGGCAAGATCGTCGATAAGCAGAGGCCATTGATTTCCATCCCCGATACCATGGGCTACCTTGTCGGCTGGTTCCTGGGGAAGATCCGTGGCGATGTCGTCATCACGCGCGAGGAAATCGAGGGCCTGAAGGCGAATCTACTCTATACAAACTCACCACCTGTTGGCGAAACGAGACTAACCGACTGGGCAAGGGAAAATGCTTCTACCCTTGGTGTTAGATACGCTTCTGAGTTGTCCCGGCGTAAAGAGAGGTCAGAAGCGTACGAAAACT
>Ga0111172_1076_pt1 | contig 12704 bp, 10 predicted proteins | sample DeeMarSWOR324_28_FD_80233 | JGI IMG/M metagenome (GOLD analysis project Ga0111172, IMG submission 80233) | Anaerolineae bacterium SM23_ 63 | reverse complement strand
CAGCGTAGCAGTTGGTGTTTTCGTTGGGGTTGGGGTAAAAGATGCTTTAGCCAAGGGAACCGATGCTACTTGTGGTTGCTGAGCATCGGCAGGTTGATTGACCAACCAAATACCGATCCCCACGGTCAATAGAAGTGCAGAAAGAAATACTCGGGTTGATAACAATCGCCGTGACGCCAAAGATTCCCAAGGTGCTAATTGATACACGAGTTCGTCGGGAAGCTGAGCTTCACGGACTGCTTGCGTGCGCTCTTGAGGCGATAAGCGCTGCATAACCCAGCGAATGGCCTTACGAGCCGTTCTGCTGTTAGGATTGATTTCCAGAGCACGTGCAACATACGCTAAGCCAGCGCGCGGTTCGGACACCGCAGCCAGGAATAACCAGGGCTCTTCCTTAGAAGGCGCGATCTGAGCAGCTCTTCGTGCCAATCTTCGCGCTTCTACTCGCCTGCCTTTCGCAAGAGCCGCACGAGCCGCCCTTAGAGCCACAAGGTAGTCTTGGTCAGTATTTTCACTAGCCACTACCAAGGTTAATCCTCCCAATCAAGATCGGCTGGCTCATTGTTTACATAACATAGGATGCCGTCCGAAATACCACGTGCGACCAAATCCGTATGCTTGGTCAAGAATTCTCGGTCCAAATACATAAATCCAACTTCAATGATCACGGCTGGAGTTTGGGGATGGATCTCACGGAATGTATGATACTCCGTCATATCGATGGTAATGGAATAAGGATGGTAACGAAGATCGGTCGCCCGACCATAGCGATCAATCATACAAGCTACCAGCCGTTGAGCCTTATCCTGTACTTTGGTTTCCACCGCTGCGGCCACTTTGTACCCGGTAGCATATTCACCTGATGGCTCACACGAATCAGTGTGGATCGACACCAAAGCAACACCCCGATATCCTATCAATCGATCATCCCACTCCTCAAGCAAATCGACTTTCAAGCCTGCTGCTTCCAATGTGCCCTTTACGAGATCGCCCACAGCTTGGTTGATCATCAATTCAGTAAGCCCATCGCGACATTGCGCTCCGGGGTCAGCATATCCGGTATCTGGGTTAGGACCCGAATGTCCGACCACAATTCCGATTTTCAGATCCCCTTGATCTGTTGATCCCGGGGAGAGAAAAGAAGAAACCGGTTGCTCGGTCGGCTTTCCTTCGAGCGCAGCTGCCAGTTGACCCGCAAGCTCGCTCGGGCTGAGCGCAGCTGGCTTCCAAGCTGTAAACACCGTCGCCACCACAGCAGCCGTCGCTAGACTGACGGCCAAATGCCGCATCACCCCTCGCGCGAAGGGCGACGGCTCTGGATAGTAACGACCTGTCCGGGTTCTACGAGACATAGGCTTTCGGAATCCACTCTGATTATATCAAGTTGAGAACAACAAGTACGACATGACCCCAGTCCCGCAAGCATACAAGTTCTATGCCCACGATCGTAGGGCTGAATAAACTTATAATCTCGACGGGACGAAAAGAACAGCAATTTGGGATCAATATTAATCTCAAGGATCATCCTTGACAAACCTTACATAAGTATTATAATTGCGACATAAATAGTCTAAATATAAGAAAGGCTATTAGAAGCATGATGACATGCACTTGTATGAGGCGGGGGTGCTAGCCGACTCGTCTCAGAATCTCTAGAAAAAAACCTGCATCAAGATAGCAAATCTCCAGTGGCTATCCGACGAGTGGCAATGTACCTCCGCAGATTGATCGGTGGATGATCGTTTGCGAATGGAGCAGATTGCTTCACTCATTGGGTAGCCGTGTCGATTCAGTATGATGATGGGAGGTACGCAGCCATGGACAAATCTATCCTTGAGGAAAAACTAACCCTGCCAATCAGCTTTCCAGATCAGGACTTATGGAGCACGATCGGTAATACACCACTGATTCGCCTTCAACGACTGACGGATGGTTTCGCTGAATCGGTGGAAATTTATGGTAAAGCGGAGTGGTTCAATCCAGGCAGCTCGGTGAAGGACCGCCCGGCTGCGGCTATCCTGAGCAAAGCGTTGTCCAACGGGCTCTTGAAGGAAGATCGAGTGTTCCTCGATTCAAGCTCCGGCAACATGGGAATCGCATACGCAACACTAGGAGCCCCGCTCGGTATTCGTGTCCATATAGCTATTCCATCCAACGCTGGACCGGAACGATTAACAATCCTACGCGCACTCGGCGCAGAATTGACACTTACGGATCCCCTTGAGGGATCAGAGGGCGCCCGAGTTGTAGCAGCGGAGATGGCGGCGGAAAATCCCTCGCTCTACTACTATGCTAATCAATACAGCAACCCCGCAAATTGGCAGGCTCATTACACAACGACCGGACCGGAGATCCTATCTCAAACCAATGGAAGAGTGACACACTTCGTCGCCGGGTTAGGAACGACAGGAACACTGATGGGAACTGGACGATATTTGAGAGAAGTCCTCCCTGATATCCGCCTGGTGGCGGTCCAACCTGACGGACCAATACATGGTCTAGAAGGCCTCAAGCACCTGCCAACAAGTAATGTTCCAGAGATCTATGAACCAACCCTCCCGGATGAAACGATTCCTGTCACCACCGAGCAGGCATACGAAATGGTGCGCCGTTTAGGTAAGGAAGAGGGGTTGTTCGTAGGTATTTCCGCTGCAGCCGCGGTCGTCGCAGCTCTCAATCTGGCGAAACGTATTGAAGAAGGTGTGATCGTCGTCGTTCTGCCTGATTCTGGAATGAAATATCTCCACCAACCTATTTGGGATGTCAAATGACACTGAACATCTCTCGAGAACTTCTGCTGCAAATTTGGGATCACGGTCAGAGGCACTACCCTGAAGAAGGCGCCGGTTTGATCCTGGGCAAGATGAATGGTGAGGAGCGATGGACGAGCAGGATCTTACCCTTGGAAAATAAGTTCCAACCGGAATCTCGTCGCAACCGCTATTTGATCAATCCAGAAGACTTACTTACCGGAGAGCAGGAAGCAGAGAGACTCGGCCTGGATGTCATCGGTGTATTCCATTCTCATCCCGATCACCCGGCTGAACCTTCAGAATTTGATCGTCAGTGGGCTCTCCCATGGTATTCCTACCTCATCACTCGTGTTGATCAAGGTCAAGCCCTGGAAAGCCGCTCTTGGCGTCTTATCGATGAGAGATCTCAGATGATTGAAGAAGTATTACACGTTCAATTAAAAAGTTACACCAAGGAAAAAAAGGCGGCTGTATGAAAAAGGATGCTATCTATGGACTGTGGGTTTTCAACATATACATCCTTTCTCCAACTGATTGGTGCTCTTTTCAGTAGCCATATAAAACCAAAGGAAATAAATTGATGAGTATCATACGTATTCCATCCCCGCTTCGTCCTTACACAGATAACCTGAAAGAGGTTGAAGTCAACGCCTCCAATGTTGGGGAAGCTCTTGTTGCCCTAACTGAACGCTATCCAAGACTCAAGCCACATCTCTACGATGAGAATGGCAGCCTTCGAGCATATGTCAACATCTTCCTACAACAAGAGGACGTTCGAAACCTCCGAGGACAGGCAACCCCTCTCACAGGGGATGATCGTTTGATGATCATCCCAAGCATCGCTGGGGGAAGGAGTTAAACTTTATGGACCTGTAATTCTTTGCTTCAGTTTCCCAAATTGTGTCGCATGTAAGACGATGCAGCGACCGACGCTTGACAAATGATTGACTAGCTTGAAGAATGAAATACAAGTGATAGAAATGGATGTTACAAATCAACCTAAAATGTCCGCTGCATGGGGTGTGCTATCGCTTGCCACTACCTTTATAATCGATTCAATGGGTCGACCCCGTGGTGTGAATCCCGGTCCAGCTACGGTAGAGAAGCTCAACGCGTAAATTGAGAAGATAGGTGAAATCTCCCGGCAACGGTTTCCCCACCACAGCTGCAACGTGCAAAGAGAGCATGAGTGGATGGACATGCATCACCTTAACGCCATACATTCTTATAACTTACGCATTGACCGATTGAGGTCTTCAACTCTTTTATATGAACACATTATTCCGACACACTGCTTTCCAATCCGATCGATTGAATGCCCTCAATCAAGAAGAACAGTCAAAGGAAGATAAATGATAGATCAAAGGACTAATCCTACCAATATCGAGCTCTCCCACGAGGAGATCCTCCGCTATTCACGTCACCTGCTGATACCTGAGGTCGGTCTCGCGGGGCAAAAGAAATTGAAGACAGCCTCCGTGTTAGTAGTCGGGACAGGTGGTCTGGGATCACCTATCGATATGTACCTGGCGGCAGCTGGTGTCGGGAGGATTGGGATCGTAGATTACGATGAGGTGGACTTCACCAATTTACAACGACAGATCATTCACAGTACGTCGCACCTTGGTGAGCGCAAAGTTCTCTCCGCTCGCGATCGTATCCTCGACATCAACCCTAACATCCGGGTCGATATCTATGATGAACCCTTTACCTCAGAAAATGCCTTTCGCATCGCCGAGCCCTATGATCTGATCATCGATGGAACGGACAACTTCCCTACTCGTTACCTGATCAACGACCTCTGTGTCCTAACTGGCAAGCCTAACGTGTATGGCTCGATCTTTCGTTTCGAGGGTCAATTGAGTGTGTTCTGGGCCGATGAAGGACCTTGTTACCGTTGCTTGTTCCCGGAGCCCCCACCACCTGGGCTTATCCCCACCTGTGCTGAAGGGGGCGTCTTTGGCGTCGTCGCGGGGACAATAGGAACATTGCAAGCCACCGAAGCTCTTAAGCTCATCCTAGGGATCGGCGAACCGATGATCGGGAAACTACTGCTATACGATGCTCTAACCATGAGCTTTGATGAGGTACGTCTGAAGAAAAATCCAGAATGCAAGATCTGTTCAGAAGACCCTGAAATCACTGCATTGATCGACTATGAGGAATTCTGTGGGATGCCGGGTCACGATCTAGACCAAGGTAGATTACCTGCTGAGTGGGAGATCGAACCTAACGAATTAGCAGAGCTTATGCAGCGTGGTCAACAAGGTCGCCTGATTGATGTTAGAGAACCTCACGAATTGGAGATCTCCCGACTTGAAGGTGCTGAGGTGATCCCCCTCGGCATGCTCGCGGCTCACATGCACGAACTTGACAGTGCGGAGGATATTGTTCTCCTGTGCAAATCTGGAACACGGTCTGCTAGGGCACTTGAACTGCTTGCTGGTGCTGGCTTCCGAAAAATTAAAAACTTGCGAGGTGGGATAAACGCCTGGGCCCACGATGTTGACCCATCTTTGCCCATCTATTAGGGTGCTGTTGTTTATCCTTACGCCACAATGATCTCTGCGTAGAATTCAAACATATCTGTCACTCCCATTCCCTTCATGGGGTTTCCTATGGATGATCGACCAATATAGGTCGATGGAAACTTGACCAAGAATTGCGTCATTTGGGGTAAACTCCTATAGAATCCCATTGCCTTTCTGGGCAGAGGAGGTATGGTTGGTCATGCTGAACCTAAGCGGATATCGATGGCAACAAGACACAGCTGGAGAGAGTTAAAAATGAAAACCAATACATTGCTACGAGCAACGTTTCTATTTTTCCTCATCATATCGATCCCAGCATGCGGAAAACCTCCAACGATAACCGAAATTCCAACCACAAAGCCAACGGCTATGCTGACCCCTCTCCCCACGCAAGTTTCTCAATTTCCACCAGCTGAAATAATCAACGATGAGGGGGGACCAGTTATCGTCACCGGTGAGGTCGAGTATACGAACCCATTCTTCACGGTGGGTGTAGCTGAACCGATCGTCATCCTCGAAGATCAGGCCGGGTTCGTTGATCGTGATAGGAACTTCATCTTTCCTGTTGAATCCCAAGTGCTTGGTCAGATCACATCCGATTTCTACACCTCACCCTTCACCTATAGTCTTACTCTGCCGATGGTACCAAAAGGGACATTACGTGATGTAGACAACGACGGAGAAAAAGACACCGGCTTAATGATCTTTGCTATCGCATATTGGACAAATATCTGGGGCGATGCGTACTTAGAGAAACGAGATCAGTACGGTGGTGGATGGTCCTCGGCTTATGCTTCGACCCGCGTCAGCGATGATCGCGACAACTATCTTGAAGTCTACGGCGGCAAGTACATGATCTATGCCCCGGACGAGGAACAAGGTTTCCCCTCCAGCTTCGGAGAGGATGCTTTACTCTTCACCGAAGATGATCCCACCGTTCAACTGCCACAGGGATGGACGATCGTCGATTTAAACACCGAACCCTTCACCTTCGACCGGTCCCAAGAACCTAAGATTGATCTGCTCGAACCTGAGAGCATTGCATTGGTTGACTTCTCAGAGATGAGTTACGAGGAAGCGTTCGATGCGATGTTAGAAAAATTCCGGAACGAATACGCGTTCACAGAGCAGAAAGGGATTGATTGGGATGAGCTCGGAGATCAATTCCGACCTCGTTTCGCTCAAGCCGAGCGTGATCGTAATCCAGAGATGTACTATTTGGCATTACGTGATTTTCTGTGGTCGATCCCAGATGGGCATGTTGGCATGGATCTATCGGTATTGATACCCCAATATCAAGCTGAAGTTGTAGGCGGTCTGGGGATCGCACTCCAGGAGTTAGATGACGGTCGAGCCATTGTCGCTTTTCTCCTCGATGAAAGTCCAGCCGCTGAGTCAGGGATCGAATTAGGTGCAGAAATCCTGCAGATCGATGGCGTGCCGATCAGTGAGGCGATCACCACGATCGTCCCCTGGACTTCACCTTTTAGCACTGAGCATACCAAACGACTGGAGCAGGTCCGTTTTGTTACCCGCTTTCCGCTGGGAACTGATGTAGAGGTAACTTATCGGAATCCGGAAGCCTCAACCACCACGGAAACGATCACCGTTACACGCGAATTCGATAGTTTTTCTTTCTCCCCATTTCTGATCGAGGAAACAGGATATGAACTGCCAGTTGAATTTTCGATCCTAGATAGCGGATACGGTTATGTGAAAGTAACGGATTTCTTCGATAACGAACTGCTTACCATTCAGCTTTGGGAGCGGATGATCCAAGATTTTAATGAGAACAACGTGCCTGGGCTGATCATCGACCTGAGATCGAACACCGGTGGGAGTGGTTACTTAGCAGACCAGATGGCAGCTTACTTCTTTGACGAAGAACTCGTTGCTGGAAATTCCGCTTTCTATGATGACAGCACAGGCGAGTTCTATATCGATCCGGGTGATGAAGACATTCTCTTCCTGCCACGGGAAGAATTGCGTTACCACGGAACCCTTGTCGCATTGGTTAGCCCTAGATGTTCAAGTGCGTGCGAATTTTTCGCTTATAACCTCACAATCCAAGATCGGGCAACCATGATCGGACAATATCCAACCTCCGGCTTGGGTGGAAGTATCGAAGAATTCATCATGCCGGAAGGAATCTCGGTTAGGTTTACGATTGGAAGGGCGGTGGATGCTGATGGAAATATCCACATCGAGGGCAAAGGCGTTGAACCTAATGTCCGCGTCCCAGTAACTGAAGAGAATGTGCTTGCCGTGCACCGCGATGGCAGAGACGTAGTACTCGATACGGCGATCGAGGTGGTCCGACAACCACGGGGCGCAGGTATAAACCCAGAAGGCCCACCTAAAATTGGCACGATAGCGGAAACTCAAGCCGCGCTACAAACAACCCCTCTTTTAGAAGACTTAGCCTTGGAGCCCTTCTCAGAGGATCTATTTGAACCAGCAACCGTGATTTATAACATCCCGCTTGATCGCTCGAGAGACCTGTTATGGGCTACTTGGTGGTGCGCCTCTCCAGATAGGTTTGATCAGAATTGGGAAAACATCATCTTGGTGATGACGCTCGACGGAGTGAACGTTCCATTAGATCGGTTCGTTGAGTTGGAAGGTTCTATCGAAGACATGATGTGCCGATATTATGTCACGTCACTAACTGACTGGCCTCTAGGCGAGCATGTGCTCACAACAGAGATAACCTTTACCAGTCAACTCGACGACGGTGTACAGGACCAATTATACGAACCTGGCGCACGCATCTATGAATATCATGTCTATATTGGTCGCTGAGAGCACATTAATTTAGGTCAGATTGCTATCCTCAATATATAGGGGCGACCGATCGAAGATTAATCAGTCTGGTCGCCCCGAACTTATCTATTCCCGTCATCCTCTCCCATTCCAGCGAATGGGGTGAAGACATCGGTAGCTGTTCCGTGGTTCTGTTCCTTGCACACTTTGAGAAGGCATAGACCTTCGCCTTCTATGAAATCTATGTAAACTGGGATGCACGGCCTTCGGAATCGTATAAGCTGGAGAACGTGACCCATCTAAACATGGTCTTCCTTAGCCAAAACTCTTATCGCCCACCCCTTCGATTTGGTTCGTGCTCACATCCTCTGAAAACAGATTGCTGATCAGATCTGGTTCTGTCACTGGATTGAGGAGATGATTGAATTACGACACGAGTTCGGGTGCTGGAACCTAGTCGCTCCAGTTGACGTGGTTATCATGTCAAACATCTTCTTCCCAAGAGCGTTGAACATCTTCACATCACCGCACATATCTCCCCCTATCCCAACACCTTCAAAGAGAACGAGATCACCATTAGCACACGCTTGAAAACAAACTCCAAAGTCATTTAGCTCACCATGTCTCTTGATTCTTTGGCAACCTTACTGGGATCCTATCGCCCAACGGATAACGGTAGATGTTTACCCGCTGACCTCATACTTTCACATTAACACACTCACAGCAGCAGGAAGCCGGTACAGAATCTTCATTTGCACCCATTTTATACTGATGTAGCATTACCATGCAGGAAGGATGATTAAAGCCACTGCTCAAAGGACGGTGCGGAGTGGAAACGAGTGAAGATAAACTTAATAGTAGACGATCCACCCTTGGTACGCTTGCCCTTTGGGTAGCACTTCCTCTCGCACTAGGGATCCTGTTCTCCCTGATGATTCCTCGCCCAGTCATCGGCCTGATCAACCTAAATGATGCGATCTACTCTTACAGTGCCAACGACCTCATCGCTCAAATCAATTACGCCAGGGATCACCCCGAAGTGCGAGCCATTGTGCTTCTACTCGACAGCCCCGGGGGAACCGTGGCAGATACGGAGGCGATTTATCTCGAGTTGATAAAGCTGCGCCAGTCGAAACCCGTCGTCACCATAGTTCAAGGCATGGCAGCCAGTGGGGCCTACTACCTCGCAGTTGGCACTGATCACATCATAACCAGCCCTTCCTCGATGGTGGGGAACATCGGTGTGATCGCAGAACTTCCACCCGAACCAGTGATACAGGAAAATATCGCTACTACAGGTCCCTACAAGATGTCCGGCACCCCTCGCGACTCCCTGCTGCGGGAAATGGAGATGGTCAAACAGGGGTTCTACCAGGCCGTGATGTTGGGACGGGGGGAGAAACTTCAAATTGGACCCGAGATCTTGCTGCGCGGTCAACTATGGACCGGCAGTGAAGCTCTCCAGCTCGGGTTGGTAGATGAGATCGGCTCACAATCCGAAGCGATAACTCGCGCATCCCAACTTGCGCTCATCAGGAATTACCAAGTATCCGATCTTCGTGAGTTGACTGGCTTGTCGGAGCCTTTTCCCTATTACTTCTTTATCGAGACCCCAGATGGTGTCCTGACACCCTACCCCAAGGCTCCTGGCACCTACCTGCTCTATATCCCACCGATGGATCGGAGGCTGCCATGAAGCGCTTGCCAATATTGCTCGCCATTGGCGCCTTTCTCCTTCCAGTTGTGATCCGAGGTCTATGGTTCTATCGGGGGTTTTACAAACCGACACATTCAATCACCGCTCCGGAATACACCGAGTTGTTCTTGCCAACCTCACCCCCGGGAGTCAAAGGGACCGAGGTTGAAATGGTTGATGCCTCAGGAATCATCGTCCTTGTAGATTGGGCTCACGAAAACAAATTTGATATTACTGAGTTGGAAGGGTTCATCAACATATTGACCGAGCTTGGTGCAGCTGTCGAGATTGTGCAGAGCCCCTACTCGAGTGGTGACCCCTACTCGAGCGATGCCACCCCCTTGGATCAGCGGCTCAAGTATGCAGACGCGTATATTGTGATCGCGCCAAGTGCAACCTTCTCTGATGACGATGTTCAACACTTGACACATTTCGTTGAGCGCGGCGGTCGGTTGTTGGTGACCTGCGATCCCACCCGCGTCGTTCGTGGATTAAGCTCATACGATTACGAATCTTATTATGTATATTCGCTCGGATCAGTGGTAGCCGCCAACAGCTTACTGGCGCCCTTCGATCTGACATTTTCAGATGGTTTCTTGTACAACCTGCTCGAGAACGAAGGGAATTACCGGAATGTGATCTTCCGCAGTTTTGGTGAGGATTCCTTAACCGCAGGACTTTCGACTGTTGCGTTTTACGGTGTCAGCTCCATCGTAACCAATACAGGCACCCCTCTCATCATAGGGGATAGAAACACCCTCTCATCTCGCACCGACGCGAGTGGTGAATGGGCTCCCTTGGTCCGCAGTCAGAATGGAAGCGTGATTGCCTTGGGTGATCTCACATTCCTGACCCCTCCTTATGATCAGATCGCAGACAATCAACTCTTGATCTCCCACTTGATAGATTTCTTGGTCAGCGGCGAGCGTCAACAAGACCTATCGGATTACCCCCATATCTTCCAGCAACCAGTAGCTATTTTAGAATCCGAAACCTTCGATTTGGCTGCCGAAACCCTCCAAACCATCCTTGGCTTGGAAATATCCCTCGACTCTCTTGATCTTCAATTGTCTATCGTGGAAGAGCCCTCCCCTGATCTGGATTTGATCGCCTTCGATTCCTATCGCCCATCGGAAGATCTTCGGCTACTTCTCGAGCCTTTTAAAGGACTGGTGTTGCCAGAAGACTCCGAAGACGGCTCTCTATCGGTACCAGGCTTCGGTCAATTGAACCCGGCAGGGATCGGGACAATGCTACTTTCCCGTACGGATGGACGCACCACACTTATCCTGCTAACAAATTCAAGGGATGAACTCATTACGTTGGCGGAGATGCTTGCTAACGATGAACTCTATCGCTGTCTTCTTCGTGAGCACATCGCCCTATGCAAAGTTGGTGTTGGAGAAGGCTTCGATTCTATAAGCGATCTCGGTTTATACAATTACGATGACACGTTCTACGAGCAATTTCCATTTACCGACGAACCTTTCTTGCCAACTCCCATCCCTACCGTAACACCATAAGGGATCATTCAAGGTTGGTTATTCTTTAGTCGGAGAACATGACCGATCCACACTGCACGATGATCCTCGAGGCGCAACAACTTCACATTGACACCTCCCTCAACAAACATACGGAAGCTTATGATACGTGAGGATTTGATCTCTACCACCTTTCTGGATCGTCGTATATCAATGGCTAAGATCAGGGAACCGAAATCCCTGCCCCGCCGAGGGGTCAAGACACATGGAGGGAAAAGTTTGCCGCTTCTTCGATTGATCCGCTTGGGCCTACGCCAATTTGCGGCAGGAATGCTTTCCGTCCTGGCTGTGGGAATCTTAAACCGGGTGATGAAGGTGGAGATGGGGCTCGATCTCAGGTTGATCAGCATGGTCATCGGCATCCATTACTTCGCCGCCCCTCTAGCGATTCCTCTGGGGCATCGTTCCGATCGGCACCCCTACTTCGGTTTTCATCGGACGCCATATATTCTTGTTGGAACACTAATCACCGCAGCTGCAACCATTGCTGCCCCCTCGGTGGCGCTTAACCTTGAATCGACAGATGGATCACTTCCCGCCGCACTACTGGCCGGAGCCGTCTTCCTTTTGCTGGGTACCGGTATGTACACCACTGGTACCGCTTACCTCTCCTTGATTGCGGACCTGACACCTGAACGCGAGCGTGGAAAGGCGGTAGCAGTCGTTTGGTCCATGATGATGATAGGGATACTTGCCGGGGTCTTCCTCGGCGTTGGCATTTTGGAGCAGTATTCCCAAGATCGCCTCATCGCCTTGTTCGTCATCATGGGGGCCATCGTTATGGGGTTAACGTTGATCTCGGTATGGGGGATCGAACCTCCCCTGCACGCTATGCCATCCTCAGATGCGATTACGGGTCGGCAGGCTTGGGCATTAATGATTTCGGGACGACAGACACGGATCTTCTTCCTCTTCTTGTTCTCAGGGATCTTATTCCTGTTCCTCCAAAACGTTGTATTAGAGCCCTTTGGAGGTGATGTGCTCGGTATGAGCGTGGGAGAGACAACCCGCTTCAACGCATTCCAGATGGTCGGTGTTTTAAGTGGTATGGCTTTGGCCGGGAGTTGGCTCTCGAATCGGTGGGGCAATAAGCTCACTGTTGGGATGGGACTGCTTATATCCAGCATCTCGTTCATTGCCCTGGGTTTGGTATCTCTCACCCATGGCACACATTGGGTCAACATGATCGTCCTCCTGATGGGTTTCGGTATGGGGCTGTTCAACGTCGGTGGGTTAGCGATCATGATGGGCATGTCCGTAGGAGGCAGAACCGGTATCTACATGGGTGCATGGACCCTTGCACAAGCGATGGCAAACGGTCTGGCATCTGTCGGTGGGGGTCTGGTCCATGATGTCGTCTTGTTGATATCTAACTCGGAAGCTGTTGCCTACGCATCTATTTTCTTCATCGAGGCGTTTG
>Ga0111172_1075_pt1 | contig 13335 bp, 10 predicted proteins | sample DeeMarSWOR324_28_FD_80233 | JGI IMG/M metagenome (GOLD analysis project Ga0111172, IMG submission 80233) | Anaerolineae bacterium SM23_ 63 | reverse complement strand
TCGTAGGACAGGCACGGCATTCGCTGATCTGCGGTTCGTGGACCTAACTCGCTTTTTCGCCTAAACCCCACCTTCAGAGGCTACTTAGGTAGGTGTGTAGGGGCGGGGTTACCCCGCCCCTACGTTTTGGGATAACCCTGAGGGAATATGCTCAAAACCCAGAAACACTGTAAGGGCGGTTCGCGAACCGCCCCTACATATTCACTTTCTCACTTGGGTAGAGCATTGAGAGGCTATCTGGATAGATGTGTAGGGCGCGGTTACCCCGCCCCTGCTACGAATGGGTATCCCCCTCCCACAAGCGGACGCCCAGGTCGAGTAGCAGCAACCGTAGATCGGCCTTACTGTGCAAGGTAAATTTCTCCAGCACGCGCCGTACGTGCGTCTTGACTGTCTCGGGGGAGATGATCAACGTCTCGGCGATTTGCTGGTTGGTATAGCCGCGGGCCGTTAGCCGAGCCACCTCCTGCTCGCGCGGGGTGAGGAATGCCAGGGCGGCCTCGGCGTGCGCCCGGAGTGCTTCCCTCTCCAATCCACGGGCAAGCAGATCGGTAGCCAGCCTCTCCGGCGACTGGGCTCGGGCGCGCGCTGCCAGTCGCAGTTGAGCAGCGAGCTCATGATCGAGCTCGAAGGTCAACCGTCCGTTCGTCGAGGAACGGCCATCTGATCGAACTCTTTCAGGACGGAACCAGCGACGGAACCACACCGAGACCTCCTAGGATCACGTCTCATCATTGTGGGTGAGATCCCATGATGTACATCACGGTCTGAGACGGTCGAAATTGGGTGAGCCGGCAACCAGAGCGACGGCCCGCGCCGTGCAATGCATAACGGCCTCTCTATTATATAGAACAAATGTTCTGGTGTCAAATGGATCATCGGATGGGCGCATCCCAGGTCCATGGATGCGTCTCATCGAACGAGAATGGGGTTCGTGCGGCGTCTTGCTGCGTACCAGTGCCTGTCAACTGAACGTGATGGACCAGAGGCTTAATCCCTGTTACACTCCTCACCCAGAGGAGATCCAGATGAAGATTGCAAAGATGATGGCCTGCGCCCTGCTCGTCCTCCTTGCGGCTTGTAACTTTCCATCTCCGGGGTTGCAGAGTCCCACTCCTACCGACTCGCCGACATCACTTCCACCGCAGGCCAGCGCGACGATACCTCTGCTGACCTCGAGCCCGACGTCCCCGAGTGAGCCAACAGAGCCTGAGGAGGCGATACTGATCCTTGAGCCCGGTCCGGGCTCGCGCCTGACCAGCCCCGTCCACGTCGCTGGGATCGCGGACCCAACCTTTGAGCAGACGCTCATCGTGCGTATCGTGCTCGATGATGGGTCCGAGCTCACGATCCACCCCCTGACCATCGCGGCGGACATCGGCCAACGCGGTCCTTTTGCAGGCGATATCCACTTCTCTGTGGACGGTGAGCGACACGCCCTGATCCAGGTCTATGATCAAAGCGCGCGCGATGGAGGCATCGTTCATCTGGCCTCGGTGGGTGTAATCCTGCTCTTAGAGGGCCCGGAGGAGATTGTATCTGTCGATCCTCACCCGGAGGCGATCGTGATCGATCAACCCGAATTTGGCGCCACGGTCAGCGGTGGCATTGCCCACGTCGAGGGCTTCGGTTTGGCCAGTTTTGAGGGGACTCTCATCATTGAGGTCCATGACGCGGAAGGGAACATCGTCGGGTTGCAGCCGATCATCGTGAAAGCCCCCGACTGGGGATTCCCGGGTCCGTTCAGCGCCGATGTTCCCTATGAAGTGGCAGCGGAGGGTCCGGGGAGGATCGTTGTCATCGACCCGTTGCCTGTTTTTGATGGGTTGGGGCACATCTCAAGCGTCGAGATCACTCTGGCGCCGTGAACATCCGGATCCAGCGACTTGCGGTGTGCTAATGACTGAACCTAAGGACCTATCTAATTCTCAGAACAAGGCGGATGGTACTGATCGCTGGCCCAAGACGCGCTTCGTGGCGACCTTGGTGTTGATCCCGAGTGTCCCGTTGTTGCTGCTTTCCGTAGCGGCTCTGGCACTGTTCTATATTTCCCCGAATCGGTTTGGCGATCTGATATCTCGTTTACCTGGCGAGTCCTTCGTCCGCATGGCGTTGGTATTTGCCCCAGCCACCTTGTTCGCCGTGGTGGTGCTGGCTCTGCTGTATGCCTTTGATCGTCCCGCAAAGAGAATCGTTTGTTCAGAACTGGACCATGGGGTGGGTGCACCTGTTACCTTTGCGAGAGAGCGTGGCGCGTTTCCGTACGCTCAGTGGTTCGCAAGAGTGTCCTTGGCTCCCTCGGTTTTGGCGTTGCTGGCATCTACTGGCTTCTGGGCGCTGTCCTTCATCTCTCCCTCCCGGTTTGATCGCTTGATGACCCCATTGCCTGGTGATCGCTATCTTCGACCACTGGTTCCGTGGGCACCGATCGTTTTGTTTTTTATTGTGCTTCTTGGGATCTACCTCGCGTTTGACGGGCGGACCTTCTCTCGTGGCGTTGCTCGTTCATCGCGCCCAGTGAGCCTAGCCGTTGCCATCGTGTTGGTCTCCGCCGCGCCGCTTCTGTCCTTCACCTTGGCCGCGCTTGGACTGTACTTCCTCTCACCGACACGTTTTGAGCAAATGCTTGCGCGCTTGCCCTACGAGGAGTTTACCAGGCTGGTGGTGACTTTTACGCCGGCAGCGTTGTTGGCCCTCATTCTGCTAGCCATTCTTTACCTGCAGAAGCAACGCATCGGATCCCCCCTGTCGGTGAAGCCTAACTCGGTCCGTCAGATGGATAGTGGTTTCCAGGAGCTTCGATCAATGATCGCCCTATGGGTGCTCGTGGGGGGGTTGATCCTGACGGCTGTGGTGGGGTTGGGGCTGCTGTGCGTGGTGATCTATATCATCATCCGGTAAGCTGTTGGATGAAATCGGTTCTGTCTCGAAATATTCTCTCGTATCACGATGACTCGTGGCATCCTCATTATACGGAGGAGCACCTGTAACCTGTAGCATCGCTCTCAGTGAAATACTCGTTGAAAAAGAGGGATTAATACCTTAGGATATCTCTATACATTAGACTCACAATCCTCGAGGGGGAAGTGTAGAGGCCTCGGCGTGGTGGGGTGCCAGGCGCTTACATCGATGCAAACAGCCCGACTTTGCTAGAGGTCGGGCTGGTGTTTTATCTACGTTTCAGGAAGGAGTGACAGAGAGTCTTGATCATCTAGCACTGCGCACCAGGGAAAAACGAAGGACATGTCGAAGCGTTGAACGCTAAAGAGCTCACAAGGATCACATCCTTAGTTATCGCAGCAAGCCTGCTGTTTACCCTATTGCTTGTAACAGATACAGCCTCTGCCCAGAAGGCGCTGGTTCAAGAAGACCTTGAACTGGCGAGACGGTATGCGCCGGTGCTTTATTTCCACCCGGCTGAATTATTCCGACCACAATCCGTGGACGTGATGGTTAACACGGCCAGGTTGCGTCAGACGCGTCGCGAATGGATTGACATCAACATATTGACCAATGTGTCCTTGTCCGATCTGTTCAGCTACAAAGACGTCAGCTACCACCTCGATGTCTGGTTTAACGACGAGGGGGCATCGGATTATAAGAATTATTCCGCTCACCGAACTTACTACCAATCCGTACTTTCTCCGCAAGCAGGTGGGCCACCGATCGTCGCCTACGCGCATGTGGTGCGTGACGAAAACCCTCAACAAATCGTTCTGCAATACTGGCTTTTCTATTACTACAACGATTGGTTTAACAAGCACGAAGGCGATTGGGAAATGGTTCAGGTGGTCCTGAGTGCATCTGGGGAACCGGAGTGGGTTATCCTCAGCCAGCATCATGGAGGCACTCGTAGACCTTGGACCCAGGTGAAGATTGAGGAGGGAACTCACCCAGCAGTTTATGTGGCGCTCGGATCCCATGCGAACTACTTCTGGGGCGACGAGGTTTATCCCAACGGCACGAAAGTTGGCAACGTGCAGGTAGAGGTCATGGACCGTACGGGGACATTTGGCCGGGTCATCCCTGAGGTGAGGATGATCCCTGATCGAGAAGTTGTCGAGGGGGACCCTGATGGATGGTCCGGATTGGAGTGGCTGCCCTTTAGAGGTAATTGGGGTGAAGTGGCACCGCACAGCGATTTCAGCGGACCGCTAGGTCCTGCCGAAAAGGGATCCCAATGGGAGCAACCCCACGCGTGGGGGATGAGCCAGCCATTGGACCTAGAAACTTGGTATCAGAACCGGCTTCGCGTAGAAGTGAGAGGAGAGGGGGCTGAGAGAGCCCAGGTAAAGTTACACTTGTCAGATGGACAAGCTCTTTCGTCGATAGAGTCGTTGGGGAGCGTTGCCTTACTACACACTGACCCCCCTTCGGACAAGGCGATCATCGGTGAAATAGAAGCTCCATCCGTTTCGCCCTACCAAATTCTTGTTACCTGGCCTAATCCAGAAACATCTGAGGTTACGCGTTTCGTTTTTACGTATGTCCCCCCGAGTCTATCAGGCCGAGCTGTACTCACGCTGACGGAAGATGATCCTCCGAAGGTCAATGTCGCCGGTTTGGATTATGCGCTGGTGCCCAGGGCGGTTGAGACCGTGCCAGCGACGTGGGACGCTCCAGATTTGGTGTGGGTGGCTGGCATTCTACCCGCTACCGATGTGGTGAAAGGGGTAAGTATCTGTTTGTTGGCAGGTTTGCTCCCCACACTGATCTATGCGACCGTCATTTACTATTCCGATAGATACGAGAGAGAGCCCAAGCCACTGATCGCAGCCGCCTTCTTCTGGGGTGCATGGCCGGCGTTACTGATCGCGGTCATTGTCCGGGTGTTCTTTCAGCTACCGGTTGACCTGATAGGATCGCAGGCCATCGAGGCGGTACGCGCGGGGTTGGTCACACCATTTATCGAGGAGGCATTGAAAGGTATCGCCGTCATCTTGATCCTAGTGCTCTACCGCAAGGAGTTCGACGACGTGTTGGATGGCCTTATATACGGAGCGATGGTTGGATTCGGTTTCGCGATGACGGGCAACACATTGAGCTACCTGGGGGCATTTCTCCTGAGGGGGTTCTCAGGGTTGAGCAGCACGATTTTCATTCAAGGTGTGATCTACGGCCTTAATCACGGTGTCTACAGCGCGATCTTCGGAGCCGGGCTGGGCTATGCTCGATTGGCGAAGGGAAAATGGCAACGCTGGGCTGTGCCATCCGCAGCATTTGTGCTTGCTGCATTAAGTCATGGCCTTCACAACCTTGTCCTTCAAACCGCTCTGGGCATGAATCTGCTAACGGTGGCTTTGACTTGGGGAGGCATTCTCGTAGTTGTAGTGGTCATGTTCTGGTCACTGAGGTGTCAACAACAGTGCCTGAAGAGGGAGCTAGTGGGGGAAATACCGGATGACCTTTACCGCAGGCTCACTGAACGAGGTGGTAGGAGTCGGGCATATTGGCAAGCCCTGCGCGCGGGAGGTGTCGGCGCTCTGCGTCTTGAGATGCGACTTCATCGACAATGCGCCGAATTGGCCTTTAAGAAGATGCAGCACGAGTCTCGACCGGAAGAGGCCGGAGTGCTCGAAGAAGCGGACCGTCTCAGGAAAGAGATCAAGGCGATCATATAAATAGCTGGGTTGCCTGGGTTCTTTCAAACAGGTCACCTTGCTGCATTGAAGTTCCACTTCCTTAGATGGTTGGGAGAAGCCGTCGGTGATCATCGGTGGATAATTCGGATGATATGACGTTTGGATCCCGTGGTCTGGATTGAAGAGGTTTAGGTTGAGAAGCTGTACTCAACCGATCAAACGCTCAAAGACCGAATCAATGGTGTTTCGTTTCATGGGAGATTCGACAAGCCTGACATACGTCGGCCATGCCACCGTGCTGATTGAGATGAACGGTGTCCGTGTATTGACTGATCCCCTCCTTCGTGACAGAGCAGGTTTCCTGCGCCGTTGTGCCGCCTCTATTGACCCGAAATCTTATCAAGACATCGATGCCATCATCATCTCCCATCTTCATATGGATCATCTGGATCTGCCTTCGTTGCGGTTAATGGATCATGCAACGCGCCTGATCGTGCCGCGTGGTGCGGCTCACATCCTCCAAAATGTAGGATTTCATCAAATCGAGGAAGTGGAAGCCGGCGACTCGATCCGCATCGGGTCAGCCATCATCCGCTCTACTTACGCCGAACATGTCCGTTCACGCTATCCGCTTGGTCCCATTGCCGAGTGTGTGGGTTATGTCATTCGCGGCTCACACAAAATATATTTTGCAGGGGACACGGATCTCTTTCAAGGAATGACAGATATTGCGAATGATCTCGATGTGGCGCTGCTCCCGGTGTGGGGATGGGGACCGACGATACGCGGGCTTCATATGAATCCCTATCGTGCTGCGCAAGCTTTAACCCTTCTGCAACCACGCATGGCAATCCCTGTTCATTGGGGGACGATGGCCCCGTTTGGTCTAGCCTGGATGAAGCCTCCCTTCCTATCACGACCGCCTCAAGATTTTGTACGCTGCGCCGCTCGGTTAGCCCCCCAGGTGAAAGTTAATGTCCTCCCTCCGGGAAGCTCTCTTACAGTGAACGGAGGTTCTCTCGATGAATCTTAAAAAATTACGCCATTTACATTGGAACCTTCGACTCGCTATCGTGTGGGTGATCGAGGTACTGACATGCCTTTTGCTCTTTCTGCTGCTGCCCGGTATCTCCTTTGATCATTGGCTCACCGCTCTCGTGGTGGCGCTGATCTTCGGACTTATCAACGCATGGATCAGACCTAGTCTGGTTGCATTGGGTCTCTCCACAAAGCTTTTGTCGTTTGGGTTAGTAACGTTAGTGTGTAATGGTCTGATGGTTTGGCTGGTTGGTGAATTGGTGCCCAGTTTTTCGCTCAGCGGGATTTGGAGCCCTGCCCTTTTCACGCTGGGGATGTCACTGGTCAATGTCGCCTTCAGTGACCTGCTGGCGATCGACGATGATGACGCGTATTACGAGCACCTTGTTTACCAAATCGTGAACCTACTAGGAGAACCTGAGAAGTGTGACATGCCAGGCGTGATCTTTTTGGAGATCGATGGTCTATCTGAGCCGGTATTACGACGTGCCATTCGAAGTGGAATAACACCAACACTCGCGCGTTGGTTGGAGTCGGGGAGTCATCGACTCATGGGTTGGGAATGTGATCTTTCATCGCAGACGTCTGCCAGCCAAGCCGGGATATTGCTCGGCGATAATTTTAATATCCCAGCTTTTCGCTGGTACGAGAAAGACAAGAAGAAAAAGATGGTCTCTAACCACCCGTTCGACACGGCGGAAATTGAGCGCAGACTTTCGAAGGGAGAGGGGTTGCTCTCAAGGGAAGGTGCCAGTCGAAGCAATCTCTTCTCTGGGGACGCGCCACAGGCGATCTTCACCTTCAGCACGATTGCTGACATGACGAAGCACAGCAGTCAAGATTTCTATCCGTTGTTTATGGGCCCATATAATTTCATTCGCATGATTTTGCTCTTTCTGTGGGACATCGTTCTTGAGCTGCGATCAGCGAGGCGTCAACGGCGGCATGACATCCGACCGCGCATTCATCGAGGGGGGGCCTACCCCTTGCTGCGCGCCACGACCACGGTTCTCCTGCGTGAATTGAATAGTTATATCCTGATCGGGGACATGATCGCCGGTGTCCCAAGTGTTTATGCGACCTTTGTAGGATACGACGAGGTTGCGCATCATTCAGGTGTCGAGCGTCCTGATGCACTCGAGGTCTTGAGGAAGATTGACGAACAATTTGACCGGATTGAAGATGCAGCCGCGTTGGCTCCGCGACCGTACCGCTTCGTCGTGCTCTCTGATCACGGACAGAGTCAGGGAGCGACTTTCAAGCAGCGTTATGGGGTGACGTTAGAAGAACTGGTGAAAGAGTTGGTAACCGAGAAGCATTCTGTTGAAGGCGTTGAAACCATTAGCGCAGGTTGGGGCAACATCAGTGTTTTCTTCACCGACCTGCTAAACGACATCATCCCGGGAAGCAAGCATTTCTCGACTCGCATCTTCCGCCGCTGGGCTAAGAACCGCACCTATCTTGAGCACGTCATCCTTGGTCCTTATCGTGAATTCCTTGAGCGATTTGGAATAGATGATGAACCACCTCCGGCGGAGGTGATGGTGCTCGCTTCTGGAAATTTAGGCCTGATTTATTTTACCGACTGGGACGAGCGTATGAGCCTCGAGCAGATCAATGAAGCTTTCCCGAACATTATCGAGGGACTGGCCCAACATGAGGGCATAGGTTTCTTACTCGTTCTCTCTGAAGAACGCGGGCCATTGGCCATCGGTGCAAAGGGTGTCCATCACCTGGATACAGGAAGGGTTGAGGGGGAAGACCCGTTGACCCATTTTGGTCCCAATGCAGCGATGCATCTCAAGCGCACAAGCAGCTTCCCATATGTGGCGGACATCATGGTCAACAGTTTCTATGATCCTGAGACAGACGAGGTCGCTGCCTTCGAGGAATTGGTGGGTTCGCATGGCGGTATGGGTGGTGATCAGACGGTGCCGTTTGTGATGTATCCGTCCACATGGGAAGTCATAAAGGAGCCCATTATCGGTGCCGCTGAGTTGCATGCACAATTTGTGAATTGGCTGGACCAATACTCGGCGTGAGGAAAATTCGGGAATGAACCGCCGTTTTCGACCCGCTTGGGAATCAGGCCCCTGTTTGTTCTTGACCATGGTTCTCTTTTGTAGGCAGTCGATGGTGTGGTTGATTTCGGTTTCTGTTGGCTAAAACCTCAAGGGGACAGGATTTTCATATATTTAAGGAAAGGGAACAAAGAAATGGATACTTCAGAGGAGTTTTCATTCGAGAATGCTGATCCTTTAGCAAGATTTATCAAACATCGGCTGAATTGGTCGCCCATAACATACGGCCTCGCAATACTGATCGCCAACATCATCGTCAATGGTTCCTTTGCCCTGCGTTTCCGAGCCTTCATAACGCAAACTGGACCGCCGGGATTATTCCAGGATCCGACGATCTTGTTCGAGAGCTATGTCATGATGCCGGTCGTAGGTGGCTTTTATATCTGGTCCATCCTTCGAATAGGAGCTCTTCTCCATCAACTCCACAACTCCAATATTTTTGTAGAGGAGACCGGTATTGAAAAACTGACCTTGGAGGTTAAACAAAACATCAGGAGCAGGGCGGCCTTGATCTTTTCATTTATTGTCGCATCCGTTGTCACATTCTTAACATTAGGGAAATACCTGGGTTGGTTTCGAGGACCCGAAGTAGTAAGTTTTTTGAACCATTCGTATCTCCTCCCATGGGTCAGATCTCCTTTATGGTTCTTGTCGATGTATGCTATCTGTTTTGGGCTGTTTAATATCGGCGTGACGGTTATCACATTGCGCAGGGTATTCAGAGATCATGCCATCAGGATATCTCCTTGGCACCCGGATAGGTGTGGAGGGCTAAGGAGTATCAGCCAATACTCGATGACTCTTGGTTATGCCATCGCGGTTCTCGGAATTTTCCTATCCATACAAACCATTCAAGAAATCCAAATCGGGATATTTGAAACATCTTATTTAACTTGGCTCGAGCTTGCTGGTTATATCATCTTGGCTCCCCTGGTCTTCTTTCTGCCTTTGGGCACCGCCCATACAGCGATGCGAAACGCAAAGACGACTCACTTACTCGCTCTTTCTCATCAATTTGACGCCCACTACACGTTGATCGTCGATTCGCTCCAAAGCGATGATCGTGAAATCGGATCGTCCGCCGAGAGGATCGAGCAGCTGCAAACGCTTTACCAGATAACCGAAGATTTCATCATTTGGCCCTTCGATGTTGTCAATCTGAGAAGGTTCTTAACCATCACGTTAGCGCCGCTCTTACCAGGGGTAGCCTCTGTGCTTTTTGAGCTTATCAGGATATTTCTTGTGGATTAATCGGGTTGAGATGTAGATTTTGTGGGTCTTGATAATTCAGAGTGAATTGGGTTTCACCTTAACGTCGAGTAATGGATATGAATTAAATTTCCCCTTTCGTGTTTTTTCCACTTCATCACGGTATAGTTAGATCATTCGATGAGCAGCTTGATTCCACTGCATGAGATTGCATTAATCACTTTGAGCAGTTTGTGACCAGGAGGCGATCAATGGGTCCCCTTAAGGGTGTGAAAGTCCTCGAGATTGCGAGCATAGGACCCGGTCCATTCGCGGCCATGATGCTGTCGGACATGGGTGCCGAGGTGCTCAGAATCGACCGGATCATAGGAGAGAGTCAGGTTGATCTCATCAAGGCGGAAACGGATTTGCTCAACCGTGGTCGCAAGAGCGTCAGCATAGATCTGAAGAACCCCGCGGGGGTGGAGGTGGTCCTTAGACTGGTTGAAGGGTCCGATATGCTCATCGAAGGCTTTCGGCCAGGGGTCATGGAACGCCTCGGTCTGGGACCCGAGGTATGCCTCGAGCGCAATCCATCGCTTGTGTACGGACGCGTGACCGGTTGGGGTCAAGAAGGACCTCTGGCGCGGACGGCGGGCCACGACATCAATTACATCGCTCTGGCAGGCGTGTTGTCCGCGATCGGGCGGGTCGATCAAGCGCCGGTGCCGCCCCTCAACCTGCTGGGCGATTTCGGCGGTGGTGGCATGCTGTTGGCATTTGGCGTCGTGTGCGCCCTGCTTGAGCGGACCACCAGCGGCGAGGGTCAGGTTGTGGACGCTGCCATGGTGGACGGCGCGGCGCTCCTGATGACCATGATCCATGCTCTCCGAGCCATGGATGCCTGGAACCTGGAACGCGGCACCAATCTCTTGGATACCGGAGCTCCTTTCTACGAGACCTACGAATGTCGCGACGGAGAGTACATCTCCGTCGGTTCTCTTGAACCCCAATTCTACGATCTGCTCATCAAGCTCACTGGGTTGGAGGGCGGTAAACTCCCTGATCAAATGGACCGAACCGCATGGCCTGCACTCAAGGATCGCATGGCACAGATCTTCAAATCCAAGACTCGTGAGGAGTGGTGTGAAGTGATGGAAGGTACCGATGTGTGTTTTGCACCGGTACTGAGTATGACCGAGGCGCCAGAGCACCCTCACCTGAAACACAGAGGCACTTACATAAAAGTCGCCGATATCACCCAGCCGGCCCCAGCACCGCGCTTCAGCCGAACGGCTCCTGAAGTCTCCCGCCCGCCTTCTCGCCCAGGTCAGCATACCGAGGAGGCTCTTCTCGAGAGGGGATTCACGGGGGAGGAGATTGCTGGGTTACGAGAGCACGAGGCGATCGCGTGAGTTCTAGAAGAGGGAGCGTAGAAGGAAGTAAAAAAGTGAAGCGTGAGGCGTGAAACGTGAAGGGTGAGGCGTGAAACGTGAGGCGTGAAACGTGAAACGTGAGGCGTGATACGAGAACGTGAGGGGATATTAGACGCCGGGCGATGGAAGTCTGGTAAAGCTGAAAGAGGAAAGTAGGTTACGATGTCGCAAAGTGATCCCCAAAAACATGAAGGACATAATCCATTTGGCGAACTCTTGGGTTTGCATTTCACCTCGATCGAGGATGGGCACAGCCGATGTTCATTAGAAATTCGAGAAGGCCACTTTAACCCTTATGGAGTTGTGCATGGAGGGGTCATTTACTCCTTAGCGGATACGGGCATGGGAGGTGCGCTTTATTCCCGCCTCAAGGGTGATGAGCTTTGTTCCACGGTAGAGATCAAGATCGTTTATTTTCGCCCCGTGACCTCGGGTACGCTCACCTGTGATTCGGAGGTCATCCGCAGGGGGAGGAGGCTCGCCTTTACGGAGTCGGAAATCCGGAGAGGCGACCGCCTGATCGCCAAGGCGACGGGGACTTTTTCGATCTTCAAAGCGGATGGTGGGCTGGGGTAATCGTCCCTTTCTCTGCCTGCCTTTATGGAGATGGTACTAAACGATAAATTGCCCCTCCTACATAGTCGATCAGATAGACTTGGCCAGCCGCATCCGTACCAAAGGAGCTTATCTGGTAGTCGGTATCGAACAACACCTCGTTCTGCCAGTTCCCCTGCCCGTCATGCAGGAGCCCCCAAATTAATCCGCTGCCGTAATCACCGTAGAGATAAACGCCCTTCCAGTCCGGGAGGGAAGGATCACGCACAACAGGACCGCCGGTCACCGAGACACCCAGAGTATGGCCGTACTCGGCTACCGGATCGGTTAATCCTTCGGTTGTCCCTCCGACGTAGGTATGCGCACCTTCGCGAATGTTCCAGCCGTAGTTAATGCCCCCCTGCGTACCGGCGGGTTGGAAATTCACCTCCTCCCAAGCGCTCTGCCCCACATCTGCGATATAAAGATCTCCGGTTACCGTGTCAAATGCGAAACGCCAAGGGTTGCGTAGCCCGTAAGCCCAGATTTCTGGCAGGCCGGTACCGTCCACGAAGGGGTTATCCGGTGGGCTGGCGTAGGGATCAGCAGCATCGACGTCGATGCGTAAGAGTTTACCAAGATAGCTGTCGAGCTTCTGGGCATTACCCGCCGGGTCGCCGGATGAACCTCCGTCGCCAGTTGCGATGTAGAGATTGCCGTCGGTCCCAAAGACGATCCCGCCACCGTTATGGTTGGCATAGGGTTGGTTGAAACGTATGACCACCCGCAGGCTGTTGAGATCCGCGATATTGGGGTCTGGAGAGACAGAAAAGCGAGCGACAACTGTGTTACCTCTGGCGTCGGTGTAATTGACGAAGAACAGACCGTTTTCAGCGTAATTTGGATGGAAGGCCAATCCAAGCAGACCCTGCTCCGAGCCGCTGGCATCCACGAAGTCGCGCAGATCGAGGAAAGGCTCGGTGAGCAACTCTCCGGCTTCAAACACCCGGATTAGCCCGCGTTGCTCCACCACGAATAACCGATCATCACCAGCATGCTGTAGATCGACAGGCTTCTCCAAACCGCTGACGATGAGCGACCATTGTGCGCTGTTCGGATCCGGCAGTTTTTCGACAAAGAAGGACGGTGTGGGGCTTGCTGGAATCGGGGTCGGCTCGATCTGGGTTGGCGTGGCAGCTGCTTCCGGGACCGTCGGGCTCGGCGGCGGTTGGGTCTCAGGCAATTGGGAGCAGGCTGTGAGAAACATCAAAACAGCGATAAGCAAGCATCTTCGCATGGGGACACTCCTCGACAAAGTGCGTACAATTGTACCCCGGAGGGTAAAAGAGCCCCCTGATCTTGTATCATAGTAGGGATCAGGGATCAGGATTGACAGGACACCAAGTCACATGGGGACCAAGGTAGCAAAGTTATGATCCTGGTCGTGCCGAGGTGCCAAAGTGCCCAAGCGCCTTA
>Ga0111172_1074_pt1 | contig 13351 bp, 8 predicted proteins | sample DeeMarSWOR324_28_FD_80233 | JGI IMG/M metagenome (GOLD analysis project Ga0111172, IMG submission 80233) | Anaerolineae bacterium SM23_ 63 | reverse complement strand
GGCATTAGAAGCAGCTTTGTAACCTAAGTGCCCTGGTGCCACTGTGCCCAGGTGCCTTGATGTTAAATGATCACCGGTGGTTGGTATTCCCCCCATACTTCGCGTAAACGACCACAGATTTCCCCTAAGGTAAGATCGGTTTCAACACATTCGATCAAGAGGGGCATTAAGTTTTCATCGCTTCCTGCAGCGTTGGCTAATCTTATCAACAAATCTGCGGTGCGTTTTGGATCGCGGTTCTCTCGTAATTCTGCCAATCGTTTGCGCTGCATGCTTTCTATCGTCGGATCAACTTTGAGTAGATTGATATCGGTTGGAATGTCAGAAAGATAAGCATTCACACCAACCACGATCGATTCCTCACACTCAATTTGGAGTTGTGCGGCATAAGCAGAATCTTGGATCTCACGCTGAATGTACCCCTGTTCAATTGCTGATAGGGCTCCACCCAGATCTGAAATCTTCTCGATATATTCCTTTGCCTGGTCCTCGATCTGGTTGGTTAGATGCTCGATGAGATAGGATCCCGCCAATGGATCGATCGTATCCGCGGTTCCAGTTTCGTGGGCGATGATTTGTTGGGTGCGAAGTGCAACCTGTACGGCCTGTTCCGTAGGAAGTCCGAGTGCTTCATCCATGCTATTGGTGTGCAGCGACTGCGTGCCGCCTAAAACGGCTGCTAATGCTTGCAGAGTCACTCGGACGATATTGTTCTCCGGCTGCTGGGCGGTGAGGGTTGAACCGGCGGTTTGGGTATGAAAGCGAAGACGCCACGATTTGGGGTCCTGAGCGTTGAATTCTTCACGCATGATCCGAGACCATAACCTTCTTGCCGCGCGGAACTTGGCGATCTCCTCAAGCAGGTGATTGTGCGCGTTGAAGAAGAAGGATAGTTGGGGCGCGAACTCGTCAACCTCCAAACCTGCCTCAATCGCAGCTTGGACGTAGGCAATACCGTTGGCAAGTGTAAAAGCCACTTCCTGAACGGCAGTAGACCCTGCCTCTCGAATGTGGTAGCCGGAGATTGAGATCGTGTTCCAACGGGGGACATTCTCCTTACAAAATCTCATAACATCGGTGATCAGCCGTATGGAGGATTTCGGTGGGAAGATGTAAGTCCCACGAGCGATGTATTCTTTCAAGATGTCATTCTGAACCGTTCCTCTCAACTTCGAGATGTCGACGCCCTGACGTTTAGCAATCGCGAGGTACATAGCCAACAGGACAGCTGCTGGGGCGTTGATCGTCATACTGGTTGAGACTTGGTCAAGCGGGATGCCCTCAAATAATTGATCCATGTCACCCAAGCACGAGACTGAGACACCTACCTTGCCAACTTCACCGGAGGCGATCGGGTCGTCCGCATCGTAGCCGATCTGGGTTGGCAGATCGAAGGCCACGGATAAGCCTGTCTGTCCTTTGGCGAGCAGGTATCGGTAACGTCGGTTAGATTCCTCAGCTGTGGCATAACCGGCGTATTGGCGCATCGTCCACAAGAGACCGCGATACATCGTCGCTTGTACACCGCGGGTGTATGGATACTCACCGGGGAACCCTAATTGGTCCTGATATCCGGGGTCGGGAACAGTGGGTAGATAGAAACGCTCGAGCTGGATGCCTGAGGAGGTTTTAAAATCATCCTTACGCTCAGGGTGACGTTTCAGTGAGGGTTCCAAGACTTCTTCCTGCCAAGCTTTTAACGCATCTTTAAGTGTCTCACTCATGTCTCACTCTTGACTCCATTGAAAAATGGTCAACCGCAAGAAGAGAACCGGTATATATAGGGGTGTGAGCACAGCCCGCACCCTTATATATACCACTCCCTACTCCTTGAGGGTCGCTTCTTCAGTGCGTTCACTCTTACTATCTGAAAAGGATTGAACAGCATCGTCCAAGCCAAGGTCGGAAGGATGGATGGAAGGCCATTCTTGGAAGCTGTCAAAATCTGCATTTTCGAAGGGTAAGTTCAGTCGCTGGTGCAGGATATCGAATAAGTCGAGGTAACTATATTTAACTCGCTTAATCCAATCCAACCCCAATATTTCAACCTTCTGCTTAATTGCTTCCAATGAAGGACCTTCCACCTCAGTAAAAAGGCTGAAAGGTAACTCGTCGAGCATCACCTTCGCTTCATCAAGCGTGTAAACCTCTCGATACTTCTCATAGGTGAAGATAAGATGGTAGCCAAGGGCTTCGAGAAGGCTTTGTGCAGCGTGGAAGTCGTCAATCTCAAGCTCAAACTCAATCCGCTCCTCTGCACTTGTAGACCGCTTGTAGGTTAGGGTCACCTGAGGTCCCTGACGGAGACGCAAGACCTCGTCATTAGTTCGCAATCGACTGTCGTGGGTGTCAAAACGGTGATTTATTTCCAGGTGACACGGAATGATGAGTTGCCCACCGAGTGCTAGCAGTCGCTGGCGAACCTCGTCCAAATTTTCTACGATAAATTTAGCTTCGATTTCTCGTCCAATATTGTCCATTATGTGACCGGCTGAGGAATGTAGTTGAGGACCGCGAGAAAGTTCAGAAGATTGATAGCCCAAGTAGCGCTCATCATTCAAGGACCACTAAGACCTGTTCTTGATCGACGTTATCACCAGGTTTTACTCGAATTGCGGTCACCTCACCGTCTCTGGGGGCTTTGAGCTCGTTCTGCATCTTCATTGATTCAAGAACCACGAGGTTGGTACCACGCTTGACTTTCTCACCCTCTTCTATTGGAATGGTCACGATCATGCCAGGCATCGGTGCTTTTAGGTGAAAGGTCTCTCGATGTACCGCCTGAGCGATTGAGACTTCCCTCAGTTGCCGTTGCCTCTCGTCCTCAACGACGACCAGATAACGTTGGCCCAGTAAAAAGACCTCCCATCCAACATCAGTAGGGTTCACATGGGCTTCATAGGATGAACCTTCGAGCAACAAGGAAATGATTGGAGGACCACCGATGGGAAGGAAGTCGACCGAGAGAGATTTTCCATCGAGCGAGATCTCATGTTCACTGTTGATTTCAATCTCGTAGGTCTTGTCGTCGATCGTGGCGATGTATTTCATGGCTTTCTCTATCGTGAATGCTTTCCTTAGGAATTAGGGATTGGGGATCAGGGATCAGGAGAATTTATATTATCGTTCCTATTCCCCAATCCCTGATCCCTAATCCCTACCTCTCCAACCTCTCCATCCGACCTGCCCATTTCCAACCACTTTTCCTATCGTCGTCATGGCGCTTGATCTGGGCGACGCGTTGAGTTTGGTGATGGCTAACGAGAGCGGCCAAGATGGCGGCGACATGGGGCATTGCTTCCTTACCGTCCTCTGCCTCATCCATTGAGAAACGTTCTTCCACAAATCGGGTGTCAAATTCTCCGCTGATAAAGTGATGCGAATCCATGATCCTTTGGTGAAAAGGAATATTGGTCTTCACCCCAACGACGCGGTATTCCTCGAGTGCTCTACGCATGCGAGTGATGGCTTCATCACGGGTTTCACCCCAACAGATAAGCTTGGAAATCAAAGAGTCATAGTAGGGGGAGATTTCTAAACCCGAATAAACACCGGTGTCAACTCTCACGCCTGGACCAGTTGGTGGAGAAACCTGAGCCAACAATCCCGATGACGGCATGAAGTTGTAATAAGGATCCTCCGCGTTGATCCGGCACTCAATCGCCCAACCATTTAGTTGAATATCAACCTGATTATTCTCCAACGATTTCCCTTGTGCGATGCCAATTTGTTCTCGGACGATGTCAACCCCAGTGACCATCTCAGTTACCGGATGTTCGACTTGCAGACGGGTGTTCATCTCGAGAAAGTAGAAACTGCGGTCTTTTTCCACAAGGAACTCGATCGTCCCGGCGTTGAGATAATCAACTGAACGAGCAGCGGTACAAGCTACTTCGCCCATGCGTTGACGGAGCGCATCGTCCAGCAGAAGTGAGGGGGACTCTTCAAGGAGCTTTTGATGTCGGCGCTGTAACGAGCATTCACGCTCACCGAGATGGATGACATTTCCGTGTTCGTCAGCCAAGATTTGAAATTCGATATGACGGGCGTTTATCAAAAGTTTTTCGAGGTAGACATTGCCATCACCGAACGCAGCTTCGGCTTCACGTCTGGCAGCGGTGATCAAATTAGGCAACTCGTCGGCTGAGTTGACCTCACGCATTCCCATACCACCGCCACCCGCGGTGGCCTTAATCAGTAGTGGGTATCCGATTGTGGGTGCGATGGAAATAAGTTCGTCGTCCGAAAGATTGCCTTCTCCCTCCGTGCCTGGTACAACGGGCACACCGGCGGCTGTCACAGTCGCGCGTGCAACGGCTTTATCTCCCATGGCCGCGATTGCCGTCGGTTTGGGTCCAATAAACACAAGCCCGGCATCTTGGACAGTTCGAGCGAAATCCTCGCGCTCGGCAAGGAAACCGTAGCCTGGATGGATAGCACCGGCACCACACTTTCTTGCAAGATCAATGATGAGATCACCGCGCAGATAAGATTCTCGCGCCGGTGCCGGACCGAGAAGATAGGCTTCGTCTGCATAACGCACGTGTGGGGCCGCACGATCTGCTTCGGAGTAAACCGCCACGGTGCTTATACCTAGCTCATGACAGGCACGAATAACACGGACGGCGATCTCTCCTCGGTTTGCGATCAATACCTTAGTAAACATTCGATTCTACTTTCGTTCGTTGTTTTTACGATGTTCCCCAAGAAGTTTAACACATTGGTGGATCCCTCTGGGACCTCATGGGACGCTCAGCTGTAGATCTGTGGCATTACCAGAAGGGAACCGTGCTAAAGGTTGAAGAGCTCCTTTCTACCATGGAAATCTAGCCACCGATTCTCGTTTCTTTCGGTGATTAGAGTGGGATATTTCCATGCTTCTTGGGTGGGTTCGTGTCCCGTTTTGTGGACAGGACCTCTAAGCCGTTGATCAATCGCTGTCGAGTGTAGCGCGGCTCGATTACGTTGTCGATGTAGCCTCGTGAGGCAGCGATATAAGGATGGGCGAATTTCTCGCGGTATTCAGCAACGAGCTCGGATTTCCTCATCTCCGGATCTTCCGCTTCCGCGATCTCCTTACGAAAGATGATGTTAACGGCACCATCAGGGCCCATAACAGCGAGTTCGGCGCTTGGCCAGGCGATGTTCATGTCACCGCGGATGTGTTTGGACGACATAACGTCATAAGCCCCGCCATAAGCTTTCCGGGTGATGATGGTGATCTTTGGAACGGTGGCTTCGCAATATGCGTAGAGGAGCTTAGCACCGTGCCGGATGATGCCACCGTGTTCTTGCGCAGTTCCGGGAAGGAAGCCTGGCACATCAACAAAGGTGATGATGGGGATGTTAAAGGCGTCGCAGAATCGCACAAAGCGACCGCCCTTGTCTGATGAGTTGATATCCAACACACCAGCCAATACTGCCGGTTGATTGGCGACGATCCCCACGCTATGCCCTCCTAAGCGTGCAAAACCAACGACGATATTCTGAGCATAGCTTTCGTGGATCTCGAAGAAAATTCCGTCGTCAACGATCAATCTAATAACATCGCGCATGTCATAGGGCTTACTGGGATCATCAGGAACGATATGGTCAAGCTCTTCTTCCATGCGTAGAGGGTCGTCTTCGGTAGCGACATAAGGAGGATCGTCAACGTTATTCTGGGGCAGGTAGGAGAGCAACTGCCGTATCTTGAATAAGCAATCGGCCTCATTATCGGCAGCATAATGGCAGACACCGGAAGTCGTGGCATGTATATCCGCGCCACCTAAATCTTCATAACTTACCTCCTCATGCGTGACGGCTTTGACCACATCAGGTCCAGTGATGAACATGTAGGAAGAATGACGGACCATGAAGATGAAGTCCGTCATCGCAGGTGAGTATACCGCGCCTCCAGCACATGGGCCCATGATCGCACTGACTTGGGGGATCACACCTGAAGCGAGCGTGTTTCGCAGGAAGATGTCTGCGTAGGCACCGAGGGATACCACACCCTCCTGAATTCGCGCGCCACCTGAGTCATTCAGGCCAATCACCGGAGCGCCGTTTTTGAGCGCCATGTCCATGATCTTGCATACTTTTTCAGCGTGAACCTCACCGAGGCTGCCTCCAAATACAGTAAAGTCTTGCGAGAATACATACACCAGGCGACCATCGATTGTGCCCCAGCCCGTTACTACACTATCTGATAAGTACTTCCGCTTATCGAGGTCAAAATCGTATGTTCGATGGGTCACGAACATATCTGTTTCGTGAAATGAACCCTGATCGAGGAGGATCTCCAACCGCTCACGGGCTGTAAGGCGGCCTTGATCGTGTTGAGTGTCTATTCGGTTTGCCCCACCGCCTAATCGAGCCTCCTCGCGCATCTTGTGTAGACGTTCGATTTTCTTAGGATCACTCATGATGTGTTCTCCGAAAGAAAGTATCGTAAAGAGGGTCGTCTCAGGACCCAAAACAAGGAAGATAAAACAATGAGAGTCACAACTGCTGTCGCTGGCCAGGAACGGCTTGCAAAATCCGATCGGGTAAAGATGAGGCGATCAATCCAGTACCAGAATACGTAGGTCAAAGCTCCGTAACTTGTGAAAGATGCTGCCCAAGAACGCCTCAAAAAAAGAGCACCGGAAGCTGCAAGTCCGATCAGTGACCAGATGCCATTTCGTAAAACGAAATACCACACGGGAAAGGGAAACCGCAAATCAGGCAATCGAAAGCTGGCTACAAGCCCGGAAAGGTGAACAAGGGAGAAAAACAAGATTCCCAAGCAGAGCACGATGAGGAGCTTTGGACGCCGATTAGATTCCAAGAGTGATTTTCCCCATCTGTTGACCGGTAGCGAGACGTTCCTGAGCTGCTGCTGCCTCTTTCAGCGGAAACTGACGATCGAGCACGGGCTTTAACTTACCTTCGAAGACCAGCCCCATAACGGTTGCGTAATCGGTATGGGTACCCATTGTAGACCCAAGGACCGATAAATGCTTGCCAAAGATGTAGCGGTTATCGATTTCAAATTTCGGACCACCCGTGTTGCCGACGGTGAGAATACGGCCTCCTTTTCGAGCAGCTCTCAGGCTGAGTGGCATCGTTCCAGCGCCCACATTGTCTACAACGACATCCACTCCCTGTCGTTCAGTGGCCAGATAGACGACCTTCGCCCAGTTTTCCTCTTTAGATCGATCGATGAGCTCATCAGCACCAAGGGACTCAGCGAGAGCGAGCTTTTCCGGGCTGGAACCAACGACATAAACCTTCGCTCCGACATATTTTGCCACTTGGATGCTGGCCGTATTTACACCACCTGAGGCGCCAACCACGAGCACGGATTCACCTTCACCCAGACGCCCACGTGTGATGAGGGAATGCCAGGCTGTATGGAAGACAAGGCTAGCAGCGGCTGCCCCTTCGTAGTCAATGGATTGTGGGAGGGGCAGCAGATTGACAGCCGGAACGACGACGTATTCAGCGTAGGTGCCGCGTATGGTTTCGCCAAGTAAATGCCACTCGCTACACAAGTTGTCCTTACCAGCTAGACAGTGAGAGCATTTACCGCAGCTGATGCTGGAATTGATGACTACCCGATCCCCGATCTTAAGATCGCTCACCCCCTCGCCAAGGGACGAAACCTCACCTGCGCCGTCTGCTCCGGGTATGTGAGGGTATTCCAGTTTCAGACCTGGCCATCCCTCACGAACCCAAAGGTCCGCTCTGTTCAAGGCCGCAGCCCGCAAACGAACCTGAACTTCGCCGGGGGTAGGTTCTGGCGCGGGGAAATCAGAGTATGCTAAAACTTCAGGTCCACCATGGCTGTGAAATAGGATTGCTTTCAACAAAAAACCTCCTTCGTGTGATTACGTTGTGATTATGATTAGCTTACGGCTGACCAGTTGAGCCGACATAGAAGAGCAATCGCTCGTGTCGATTATATCGTGGGAAGATCGATCCGCCCGTGTACTTCGACTCGATTTCCATTCGAGCACTGATCTGCTCGGGGAGAATGAAGAAGAGTCTACGTGTTCCACCTGGACCTGCGGTATCTGGCAGATTATAAGGGGACTCAAGGTCCCAACCGGCGACATTTGGAACTTGGTAGTGGAGACTGGTGAGCGAATCAATGGGCAGCCTCCCTCCACTTACCAAATATACCTCAACCCCTTGTCCCTCGTCATTCAAGATCTCTACCATTCCCTGTGCCACTTCACCTTTGTAACTACCGTATGCCTCTCGAGGGAGGTAGTCTCTGTAAAAAAGAAGAAGATTTTGGACCATCGCGACCAGGATCACAATGCTCATAATGATGTATATGAGAACTCGTCCCTTTCGCCACTCGTGAGACAACCTGGCAGAGATCTCCTCAAGGGGGTGAACGACCAGGATAGCGAGGATAGGGGGAAGAAGAAGCATTCGTTGGGCATTGGGAGCTTGAGTGCTGAAACCACCAATCAGAATGGTCGCTATCAAGATCATTATCGGGATGTTATAGCGCGCATCGCGGAGGTGGAGCAAGAACCAAATCACTCCAAGGAGGAAAAGGGGCGTCGATATCCCGATCAGCAATGGGGCTCCGCATCCATAATACACGCCCTGTAATTCGGCTATGGTGAATCCAAGTGCAGTGACCCAGATTTGTTCAAGCACCAATCCAATAGGGGTCGTTCCCAAGGCAGTGGCTGCCTCCTGCAAGTCGGGGTTTAGTATGGACACATATTGTGCGTTGATAAGCCATTGTTCCGGATTTGCGAGGTAATGAAGGGCAAGGGGTAGGGCCACGACAATAGCCACCGACCAGAAGGAAACGAGGTGAGCCATTGTTCTTGATCGAGTTGGGGAACGCAATAAGACAAGAAAGGACCAAAGCAGGATTAAAAAGGGGAAAAGCCGGGAAGTGATATAGAAATATTGACTCAATCCCAGAGCGAGTCCAGCGAGCAAATAGTACGCTCGACCGTCAGAATTCCAGCCTTTCCATAAGGCGCCAATAATAAGGAACAGAAAAAAGCCGTCCCAAATATTGTTGTAGGCCACACGGCTGAAGAAGAGGTGGTGGTGAAATGCCACCAACCAAGCAGCGCTCCAAATTGCGACTCTTCGCCCGAATATTTGTCGTGCGGTCCAATACAAGGCTATTACCGTAAGGGCCCCTCCTAACGCCGAGACCCAACGAATGGCGTTGACCGTTCGACCAAACAGCGTCTGCGAAATCGAGAGAAGCCAGAAGTAGAGGGTGGGGTAGGATCCCCACGCAGAGGAGAACAGATTGTCCCGCTCATCGGTGATAAACTCCCATCCGACCATTCCAATAGAGGCTTCTTCGTCGTTGAGCACATAGGGCATGTCCTCCGCGGCCCATCCTCGCAGTATCAAGCTCACGAGAAACAACACAATGATCCCGAACACCTGCCATCGGTTTGTGGTTCCTGAATTAACATTCGGATCAGAGTTTGCAGGATCGTGCCTTTTCCAACGACAGCAGCCCGCAATGGTGAGGCTGATCCCAAGCAACCATAGAATGTTGGCAACCGGACTGAAGATGTGGAGCCCGTCTCCTGCCGCAGCTCTGGAGGCCAGAGAAAGCGAGAGTCCGGTGATGAGAAGGAGAGGTTGTAGGATCGATACATTCAGCCAAGAAGCGATTACTTCTAGTGTTTTTTGGGTCCACGTCAGAGCGCGCGAAGCGAGTGTGGCCACAATTCCCCAAAGAAATGTTGCTATCCCGAGGCAAAGAAGAAAGGTAGATATGACAATATGCGGACTGCAGCTCAACAGGTGTAGGCTCACAGCAAGCATAAGCGAGCCCACGATGAGCAAGATCGTTGCGTAGGATCTTTGATTCAGAGTGGGGTGCCCTGGAAACAGCACTCGGCGAATAGTGAAGGTGGTTCGTGTGGGGGGTGGGCTCTGCTCACCCCCCAGATTTATTGCACCACCGCGTAAATTCTGGTTGTCTTCAGGACAGTTATCAATATCCATGGATGAGCGGAATATTTAAATCTCTGTTGGTCAATAAAGCGATATCTCGCGAATGTGGATCTTTGCGCTTGGATCTTCTAACAGACCTAATATTTCAACCTCAATGGCACTCACCTCGATCGACCCTTGGCTAAAAGGTAGATCGACGGTCGGATCATTGGGTAAATCGATATAGTCTTGGTCGTAGGTGATCAGTTCGTCCATTTCTTCATCGAAAAGACGAACAGTAAGTATGATGTCCATCGTACCGGTCGTGAGGGACAAGCCGCTTATTGTGCGTGGCTCGGGGAAGGTCAATACAATAAGAACAGGATTTGCCTCGTAGGTACGGATCATGGTGAATGTATCCCCATCGAAGATGTTCTCGACCTCCCCCATATCGAGTAAGGGATGCTGAATCATAACCACCTGTCCTTCGATGAGAACCTCATCTATGATCGGTTGTTGTCGAGCTTCCCGCTCTTCTTCAAAAATATCCTCCGCGTCCTCGGTGTAACGCATACGAACGAAGTAAAAGCCATCTCTTCCATCTGGGTATGGAACTGTACGCTCCAACTTGATGACCGAAACCTTTTCGCTCTCCATGACCTCTGCATATTCTGCTGCTGTGAGAACGAAAACGGTGCTCTCATCCAGATCGTCGCGCATTTCGAGAAGGTAAACCCCGGCATTGCCCATGTGTACATTGGGTTGGTCCGGCAGGAAGAATTGCTGCAGAATGTGGGCTCCATTTGTCCAGGTGGGCGAGACGAACACCCGGCTCTCCGGATCATACTTGACGAAATCTTCAACCTCCGCGAAGACTTGCCTGGCTCCGTATTGCATACCGCCTAGCTCATAATCGCGGTACCAGGTGGGACCGTTTACCAATGCGTCCTGGAGCATACTGACATTGGCATAGCTTAGCAGAGCGAAAACCAGGATCGCTGTGCCCGTGTAGGTTATGCGGCGATCGATCCATCGCGCGACGGCTTCAAATCCTAAAGCCGTTAGAATGGCAGCAGGGATGACGAACGATAAAACGCGTGTGATACCGATGCCAACGATTGAACCTCCCAAGGGGGAGACGAGGAGAGCAACCAACGTGGCTCGATGTGGGCTAGATCGGAAGGATTTCACTGAAATCAAGAAACCGAGGATTGCCAAAGGCAACGTGGTTTTTAGGATGTGACCGTAATCTTTCATCAGGTGACGGATCAGATCGTTATTGTTTGGGGAGTACCAGTAGCCAGGATTCAAACCGCGCTCGTAATTATCGAAAAAGATGCTGAGCTTCTCGCTCAGACTTATATCCCATAGCCAGTAGGAATCCAACATTCGCAGGTGATAATACGTTTCGCCAGAGAAGGAAAGTTGAAAACGTAAATACGGTAGCGCCAGCAGGACCAATACTCCTAATCCGATCATACTGTTCCTTCGATTCTCCCAATGGTAGCGAAGATCGGAGATGAGTAAAAAGATCCCGGTTCCGACGACAACCAATTGACCAGCGCTGTAGCTGTAAAAGGCCAGTCCTCCGAAGAGCAAGGCAAGGTGAAGAGCGCGCGGTGAACGCTTGCGATAAACCATATAAAAATAAAGGAACCACGTATAGAGCGAGACGAATAAGGCAGTTTCAAAAGCCGTGCGGGAATGAAGGAACCAGGCTGGGGTGATCGAAAGGAACAGGGTGCCTACCCACCAGTAGCGTATGTTGAAAATCTCTTTCAGGATCAATCCGATGGCAACCGCAGCTGTGATAGCGAAGAATATCGACGTGGCTCTTGTCACGATGATGGACTTTCCAAACAGAAGATATGGCACGATTTGGACATAGACAGAAATGCTTAGGTTATGTAAAAAATCATTTTCAAAGTATGTCGGGAAAAGAACGCCGCTGTAATTCCGGAAGTCGTCTCGGATGAAATCAGCTGCAAGGTTGGTCTGCACCGCTTCATCGGTGAAGAAGTAGATCGGGAATTCTTCCAAACCGATGAGGCGTGTTAGGGCATAAACGACGAGCGACAATGTAAAGAGCGTCAAGCCAAGCGGTTGAGCCCAGGCGACGAGACGTGTGCCTATCTTTCGGATGTCCTTTGCAAGTAGAGATCCGGAGACCCTATCCCAGAAATGCTCAGAAGTTGTTGCGACCTGGAGGGTGATCGATGCCAACCAGTGATTGAAAGACCGGCTTGGCGTACGATCTAACTCGACCGTGGCAGGAGGTGGACCCTCAATTGTATCGAGGGTGACTCGAAAGCGCGATCGTATCGATTTGCTTATCTGTGCTTCTTGAAGCGGGGCTTCAACGGTAAATTGCAATTTTTCACCTTCAGCAAGGTCGAAGGTGAACTGCATTTGGGATGGATCAGAGGATTCCTCCTCAGGCTCGGTGTATAACTGAGCAGGCTCCTCATTTGTCGCATTTAGGGGGTTGTCATCCTCTTCCTGTTGTCGTCGTTTACGCCAATACAAGATTAAGAAGGCGTCGAGCAGGAGCGCAGCGAGAATGATAAGAATCGTCCAGCCAATAGGTGCCACAGTCTTACCCCTGAGGTTACGTTAAGAGTATTGACGATAAGCCTTGATTCGACAAATAGGCCTCAAGGCATATATCCCAGTCGCTGTCATTCGGTCGCTGTATTTTTAGATCAGAAACGCCCAAGGAATATCAGGATCGTCCTTGATCACTTTTCATCTTATGACTGGATCAGCTTCCAGGGGGAAATCACGAGATTGCCCCCAATATAAGTTACCTGTCTTATCTTCTCTGAGCTATGATCTTTGATGCTTTAGGGGCAATCTGAGCAATTTATATTTTCACGTAAAGGTGTAAAAATTCAATTGATGATTTGATCCTATTCTTGTTTCCTTTCTGAAGCTTATCATAATCGTGATTCTTAAAAATACTTCACATGACTGATCTTCTGTTAAGCATTGCTTACTGTTTTCCTGTCAATATCAAGGCGAATGTGAATAGCGAGTTGCAGGTTTAATGGACCACGCCTGGAGTTCATATCGAATAACGTGTTCTTTGAAATGAAAGATCTCAATCTACATAATATCCAACGAAAAGAAGTTTTTCGTCTTTACCTCGCTGGAGGAATTCCATTCCACCAGGGTAACTTTCGCTAACCAACATCAATTCTTCCTGACGTTCTGGCAAGAAAACAAAAAGGGTAGGACCATCAAGTGACCAATTAGGCGGGGAAGTAATTGGATTAACGACATCCTGACCAATGGCTTTTGGCGCGAGATAGGGTATCGTTGAAAGGCTATAGTAACCCATACGTGGTGGACCAAAGAAATAGACTTGGATGCCTGGTTCCTGTTCCGCTAAATAAAAACCCAATGCAGTCGCGGTTTCGGTATTGGGGTCACCATACCGATTCTTCGGTGC
>Ga0111172_1073_pt1 | contig 13589 bp, 12 predicted proteins | sample DeeMarSWOR324_28_FD_80233 | JGI IMG/M metagenome (GOLD analysis project Ga0111172, IMG submission 80233) | Anaerolineae bacterium SM23_ 63 | reverse complement strand
AAGACGATCCGGGGCAACCTGACGGTCACCCGCTGAAGGGTCTTTCCGGTAATCCGGGTCCGCAGGCCGCGGACCACACACTCCACCTCGGGCAGCTCAGGCATTGCATCCCCTTATAAGAAAGAGACCTCATTATACTAAAAACTGCCCTCGACATCAACCGAAATCTTCATCAGTATGGGTGTAAAAAGAAAGGGCTGGAATGATGGCCAGCCCTTTACCCGTATTGAGTATCTTGACGATTGTTTCCGTTATAGCTTTTTGCGTTCCTGTTGTAGCATGTGATTTGTCTATCAGATGGTAACTCTTTCCAGACGTTCCTTTCGCTTTTCCCAATCCGGTAGAATTCGTCCCAGAAGGCGGTAAAATTTTTTATCGTGGTGGGGATAGAGCAGATGACACAGTTCATGTATTATCACGTAATCAATGCAGTGACTAGGAGCCTTGACGAGTTCAGTGTTTAACATGATAACACCGCTGGCGGAACTGCTACCCCATCGTTTCGTCATATGGCGAAAGCGCACCTCCGGCTTTGCGGCTCCCTTCTTGGCGAAGATCGGTAGATACTGGTCAAGTCGTTTTAAGAGTAAGTTCTTGGCATGCGTCGAGTACCAATCGAGCATCAGTGCTCTGGCTTTTTTTCGATCATCTGGATTGGGTGATTCCATTTCAAAAAAACGCCCGATTAACCGCACTCGGGCTTTCTCACCGATTTTTATTTTCAAGCGATACTGCCGACCCAGATAGTAGTGCGTTTCGCCGGAGATAAATTTCCGTGGAGTTGGCAGAGGTTGAAATCCCTTGAAAAAATCCAGCTGTTTGGCGATCCACGATGCCCGTTTTTCTAATCGTTGCCGAATGACCTCCGGTTCATATCCTGTAGGAGCTTTCGCCGTGATTCGAAGATCTGGATGTACCGTAATGGAAAGACGTTTGCGATCTGCAGTTACAACATTGACTACAAACTGTTGCTTGCCGTATGATAAGGCCACCTGCATCCTTATGGTCTCCTGACTTTGGCTATATCAAGGCACTGTTCCATAATCGCATCCATGTCTTCAAAAGTGATTTCGATGCCAGCTTGATCTTTCAGTTCAAAAAGGAGGTCTTCAATCTCATTCTTCATACGATTTTGCGTATCGATATCATTGGTCCAATTAACAATACGGTTCCGTTCAATGACTTTATCTATGGCCAAGGCTGCATCAGCAAGGCGATTATGAAACTCATTATTCCCTTCATCATAATGTTCAAGAGTCTCTTTAATAGAGCCGAAATAAGCTTTGGCAACGTCATAGCTTTGCAGTTTATCAGGGATGTCATCTCCGGTACGGTTGAGCACGGAATTCATGATCTCAGTGACACGTTTCAAGTACTCATTTGCTCTTAAGCGTTCTTCTCTAAAAGCAGCAATTGTTTCCTTCAATAACTCTGAGAATCGTTTGTAGAAGGCCGGATCCTCCTGCATGCGTTCGTGGATGGTTCGTACCGTCCGATGAGCTATGGTGTCGGCTTTGGCCGCGGCGTTTGGAAGTTTTTCCACTTCTTGAGCGAAGGAATCCTTATCAAAGATATTCACCAAGGGGGTGATTCTTTCTATCTCTCCGGTTCCAACATGAGTGTCAAGAAGTTTCTGAATCTTTGGCTCGTAGGCGGTAAAGTCCACTACCTCGGCATAACGACGTCTTACCGCAGCCCGCAGTTTATGGAAGAATTTTAAATCTGTTTGATATTTTTTGATCTTGGATGGCTCGGTCTCCTCCAAGAACTTCACGCTGGACAGCGCTATGCTGAGAGTTTTTGAAAAAGCTGTTAAGCGTTCGTAAAATTTGGTGCGTAACTCTTCATTGACTAATAGCAGTTCATATTCTTCCTCATCCTGCTTGTTCTTAACTTCTTTAAATGTATCCCAAAGGAGCGAATGTTTCTGGGGAAGTTTGACCGTTTCTACGCTTACGTCGGTCAGAATGCTCTCAATGTCTTCTGCATCGAACTCGGGGAGAGTACTATAAAGGTCTAGCGCGTGGTCGAGATTCTCTAAAACTCCGCGGTAATCCAGAATATACCCAAAATCCTTACCGTCACACAGACGGTTAACTCTGGCGATAGCCTGTAGCAGGGTATGATCTTTTAATTTGCGAGTGAGATATAACGTGGTATTACGAGGGGCGTCAAACCCGACGAGCAGTTTATCCACTACAATGATGATTTCAGGATGCTCTGCGTTTTTAAAGGCATTGATGAGCTGCTTGTTATATTCCCGCTCGGTACCGTATTTCTGCATGGTCGCCTTCCAAAAACGCTGCACTGCGAGTTTGTTTTCTTGGTACAGATCCTCTTCGCCTTCACGTTCATCGGGCCCTGATATCAACACTTCACTCGAGACTATGTTGAATTCATCCAGATATTTTTTATAAAGCAGCGCGGTGGCTTTATCCTGTGTCACTAGCTGTCCCTTGAACCCTGTATTCTGCCAGTTGTCCCGAAAGTGTTCACTGATATCCCAGGCGATGGCCATTACTTTCTGCTCTGCTTTATTGAGCTGATCTGTGGTCGAGAATTTCTTTTTCAGATCTGCAGCCTGATCCTTGCTTAAATCGGCAGTGATCCTACCGAACCAGGCATCAATGCCCTCTGAATCAACATGTTGCTCAACATGTCTGCCTTCATACAAAAGAGGCACAACGGCCTTGTCATGAACCGCGCGGTCGATGGTATAAACATCGATTAATCCTCCGAATCTCTCGACAGTGTTTTTGTCCTTTTTCATGACCGGCGTACCGGTGAATCCAATGTAACAGGCATTGGGCAGAACCCGGCGCATTTTGGCGTGTCGGGGGCCGTACTGTCCACGATGGCCCTCGTCAACCAGAACAAAGATGTTGGGATCATCGTTCTTCATAGCATGCCGACTCACTGCCGCCTCAAACTTGTCGATGATCGTCGTCACAATCCGTTGTTTGCTTCCTTTAAGCAGTTGTGACAGGTGCTTGCCGGTTTTGGCCTGGACCACCTCCTTACCGCAATGGTGGAAGGTCCTGTAGATTTGGTCATCAAGGTCAATACGGTCGGTGACCAGAACGATCTTGTAATCGCTGATATCGGGACACAAGGCAAGGGACTTGGCGAGCATCACCATGGTGAGCGATTTGCCGCTGCCTTGAGTGTGCCAGACTACACCCCCGCGGCTTTCTAAATCATACTGGCGTGTTGTGATGCGGTCCATGATCTTCTTCACACAAAAGTACTGCTGATACCGGGCGATTTTTTTTACACTGGCATCAAATAGGATGAAGCGGGCAGTCAACTCAATGAGTCTTTCCGGGCGGCAGAGCGCATAAAGAGCTCGGTCCTGTTCTGTAATCTGTCGTTGCAGAATACCGTATGATTCCTTTTTGTCACGAATCAACCATTTGTTTTCCGCGAATAACTTATCTGTCTGCTGTTCGGTAAGAGGGATGTTGATCAACTCTTCAAGGGCTCGATGGCCAGCCACCTTCACAGAATCGATATTCTCTTCCCGCCAAACAGACCAAAATTTTGAGGCAGTTCCTGTGGTGGCATATTTGGCCTCGTTCTTGGACAGTGCGAAAAGAAGTTGTGAATATAGAAAGAGGTGGGGAATCTCATCTTCCTTCTGATTGCGAATATGTTGGGAGATGGCTACATCAAGAGGATCCTTAACGTGTGGCGACTTACATTCTATTACACCGAAAGGGATGCCATTGACGAAGAGGACGATATCCGGTCTGCGAGTCTGGTAACTGCCTGTCCGCTCAACAGCGAATTCTTCTGTGACATGAAAGACATTGTTCTCAGGAAATTCCCAATCGACATAGTGTATCGTAAAGCTCTTGATATCGCCGTCCACCGACTGTTGCAAGCTCCTCCCCAATACGAGAAGGTCATAAATTTTCTCATTGGTGCGCACGAGCCCGTCAAAGGGGATTTGTTTCAAGGCTTGCAGAGCGCTTAAGATATTGCCCTCGGTAAAGGGCAAATTCTTTCCCTTGAACCTGACCCGATTATTTTCCCGCAACCAGGCTACGAGAACACCCTCCAAGAGCACATTAGAGAGTTTATCGCCACGCAGTTTTAAAGCCTCATCGGGTGTCAGATAATTCCAGCCAAGTTTCTGAAGCAGTTGTAAGGCGGGAAATTGGGAGATGGCGTCTTCTGTCAGCATTGGCGCATCATTAACGTTTGAGTTATCTTTTAGCATTGGTTATTATCCTTGTAATATTCAGAACAAGGGTCACTTTTTAAAGCACGAATTACCATCATGTTTTATTATAATTATATGGACTACAACAGGTTAACCATTTAAGACAGCTTTTTCTATTGACAAAGGATTCTTTAGATATTATATTTAAAACGAGTTCACTGCCAAACGGCTTTGAACCAATCGAGGTTTCGGCCTGCTGAACCTGCGTAGCAAATCAGCGGCCTTTTTTATTGAGCGCCTTAAGGCATGTCTTTTTAGACCACTTTGGTGATCCTTTTATTTTGGAAATACTATTATCCGCCTTGAAACATGTAACGAATTCTGCTTTAAGCTCACCTGTCTTCTTTAAGCCCATCTTAATTACCACTACGAAATCCTCATAAGCGATGCATACCCTTCGACATGTATCATACCGTCTTTTTTTCTTATCCCACCCTTGGAAGATACTTGATTGAGGATTCACAAGAGTCTCCCTGATCCAGTTCATCCGTTGTGCCCTTGCAGCCGAGAATAAGTCCTTTTGGCTATCTTTTTTACTGCTTTCATAAAAAGCATGTGCAAATCTGGCATCCTTGAAATAAACACGAACACCATCCCAGGTGACCACGCTCTTCCGGCAATATTCCCTCTTATAATAATCGTGATATTCTGCTTCTGTTTTTAAATTCAATAAAGCGGATCGCGCCACTACCATCCCCCCCCAAGCTGTATCCTGAAAATGTTGAATTTTTGCTCATTGCGCGAAGTGGGGGCAAGGGTAGCTTTAACAAGGTGTTGTTCGAGACTCTGAAGTACTTGTTCTTTAGCAGAGCCCATCTTAAATGTTTTGTTCATCCTGCTGCTTGCAGTTCCAAGTAATAGATCACAAAGCTGAATAAGAACGACACTACTTGAAGGTAGCGACTGGATATCCTCTATTTTTGAAGAAAGGTTAGCATATTGGAGGCAACGCTGGAGAACCTTTAATCGTTGAGGATCACGGTTGGTCTTAACATCGCAAAAAATTCTATACTTATTGAAGTCAAGAATCCAGTGATGCAATAATTGATAATAGAATTTATAGAAACCGAGCTCCTCGTCATTATCGAGTAGTGATACGTCAACTTGGGAGTGGTCAACTGCGATGCAACGAAAACGCAGATTCAGGTCATAAGAGATGAATAAATCTATAAGTGCAAGATAGAAATCCAACCGAGGATGTGAAATCTTATTCCATTTGATCTCACCCCATGTATTGTGTTTCTCTCTCAGTTCATGGATCTTTTTTTTGATCTCGTCTCTCAAAGAAGCCGGCAACCACAGGCTTCCGATCATCAGGTAACGTCGCTTTCCAGGTTTTTTCGATGAAAAAAGATCAGGCATTGACTCGTCACAATAAACCTCGAAATCCATGGATATTACTCCTTCACAAAATCTGGATGGCGGATTTCACCTGTTAGAAGTTTCTGCATTAATCCTTTTTTCTGCTCGCGAAGAGCTTCTTTTTTCTGACGCAGCAGGTCGATTTCTTTATCGCAGTTATAAAGTACTTTAACGATTTGGATTTGTTCTGCCTCCGAGGGCACACGAATTTTAATCTGTGAAAAAAGATAGAATTTCAAACTTAAGGTGTCAGATACAAGTCCTTGTGAAAAACGATAGAAGAGATGAATCATTGGCGTATATTTAAAAAGATATCCGAAATATTTCGATGAATAGCCTTCACGTGGTGTACAAATTGTATATGCTGGGCTAACAATCCCCTCTAAACCGGATACTGAGGAAACACCCTGCCACATCCGCATTGTGTTATAACCGATATCACCAACTGCGATTCGTTTATAATTACTCTTGTCAGCATTTGAGGTGTCTTTTCGCTCAACTTCATCACGAGGTATTACTCCTCGGTCGGATGTAATTGACAAGAGAGGAAGATTTGGATTTGTTTCTCTGCGTTCTTTGAAGTACGCACCCAACTTGCATGTGTGCCAACCATCAGGTAGCTCACCTTTTTTCTGAACCGGTTTACCAAACTTAGGCAATCTTAGCCGGCCAGTGAGAAGTTGTTGCATCAATCCTTTCTTCAACCGTTGTTTGATTTCTATTAGCTTGTTAACCTGCTCGACGGCCCGATCCCAGGAGCTGAGGATTTCAGCTATTTTTTTCTGTTCGGGGAGTGGGGGAAGAGGAATATATAACGATGCGTATTCTGTTGCATTTATATTTGGTTGGGCACCTGCCCGTATAGTAGTTTGTACCCAGTACCAGTATCGTGTGGTGGAAGTAAAAGCTTTAAGATAAATTCCGGTTAGCTTTTTGGGGTTAGGGATAAAACGTATAAGGTAACCGGCATAAGCATATATATATCCATCTGCTCTATGCAGATAGGTTTTTCCAACTGTTGCGCCAGATCTAGCAAATAGAAAATCACCCTCATTTAGTATATAATCTTGGCTTACTGTTGAATCTACACTCTTTATGTCATGATCGAGCAAATTACCATCTCCGTCTATATCTGTAATTCTTATATATCTTGGATGATTGGTAGAGTATGAAATCGCAGAGGCATTTGCACCATACTCACCATTGTTGAAGCAGAGTGATTTGAGTGTCTGACAATCCCATTCTTCGGGAATCCATCCGGCTCTCGTTTTTTTATACCCCCGCCTGTTTTCATTCCGCTTGTTCATTCTATGTTCTCGTTTTTCACACTTTCGGTACCGCGTTTTTTATTTTTATCAAACCCCTGTGTAAGCCTCTTCCAATGCTTCATTACTTTTTTACTGAGTAGCACTGATTTGTCCAAATTTACCCCGGATTTATTAAGATAAGTAATGCATTGAAGATAATCGAGGAGGAATTCATCTTGACTTTGATATATGCAAATCTCTCGGATAAGTCTCCCATGGCAGTGTCGGATTCGCTCCCCATTGCCACATGGGCACGGAAGATGCCCACGGTAACAATCCTCGGCCAATATCTTTAGTAAACCTAAAACGGCGTGTGGTTCGGTTATGCCAAACAATTCCTGGTAAGATTCAAAAATTCCCAGACGCCCATGCGAGAATTCACCATAGGGCATATTTCCGTAGAGTTTCTTATAAGAGAAAGAAAATAAGAAAGGTATAACCAGTCCATTTACAAAGTAGAGTAAAGTAGGATTCTTCTGAAACTTTAGTCGAACCCTAAGGGGTGTACTCAAACAAAAATTACCTGCGTCCGGTAATATATGATAGTCAATAGCTCTTGGAATGCGCCCACCAGTTTCCTGTATAGCTGGCGGAGATTGAGGGTAATCTTTGGGGATTGAAATAAGAATAGAGAATGTATCATTGATGTTTTTACCTGCATAGGTGACATCAAAGCTAAGATTGCCACGAATGGCCCAACGGTTTGGAAAGTCCTCCGATAACTCTAACCCTGAGTGAATCCGAGTGAGGTCATCAAACTGTTTTCGTATCAATTTTCCCCTGCCATTGTCCAATTTTTATTTCCCCCAGGGTTTGATAGGTTTGGATATACTGATCTGGGGTGCAAGCGTTGCAGAAACACCTGCTGAACTACGCCAGTCAGGGAATGTCGTAGTGGCCACCTTATTGATGAGGTTATCACCGAAACGTGGCTTAAGCTTTTTGATTATGTCATGCAGGTCGTCCGCCCGGAGAGCTACGTCCAAATCGGTTTGCACCTGCTCAAGCCACTGTCGAAATTTTTCCTCTCGGCGCGGATGTTTTTTGGGATTCCATTTGTCAGCGAAATTCTCAAGCGGATTGGTCGGATTTGGAATGTATGTAACGCCATCTCTATATTCGATATAAAGAGGCATACCGCTAACGATATTCAGAAGAGCATCAATCAGATCACTCTCGTTGTTGTAAGCATGGGCGGCAAGGGTCGTAATGATAATGGATATCGGTTTATCATCTATATCATCGGAAAACATGATATCTCGATGCCGTTTGAGAATTTGAATGGACCGTTGCAGTGGTGTTTTCACCTTATAATCTGGAATTTGTTCGACGGTGGCACGCAGAGATTTGGCAACAAGCATGCGCATCGCTTCGAACTGTGCACGCATGCGTTCTTTGAACCATTCTGCAAAGCCAATAGGATTGCTCCGCTGCCATTCTCGGAGTTCCTTGTCAGTGATAAGGATAGCACTGAATGATAGCTCAGGATCGGTTGTCGGTGAAATATCATCCACTGTGTCAGCGGGTATCGCGGGAAGAATATCCATATGGAATCGTGTTGCATCGGAATATTTCAATTTCCAGCAGCGGTTACATTCTTCAATAATTTTTCGGTATCGCTCGTTTTCCTTCAACCGATCTCCAATCATATCTTTAAGCTGTTTTTGGCTAACTTCTCCCTTCCTCAGATTCTTCAGCTCACAGACAAGATCGATATCGTATTCGTCTCCATCGCTAATAGGTTTAATCATTGTACCGAGTCGAAAAGAACCTTGTGAGTATATGTTCGGATCATGTTTTACAATGGAGGAGTTCTCTTCATTCAGCCATTCGCCTACAGCTTTGTAATGACTCACTGCTGCATCATACTGAGTATCGGAGATATCCAGGAACTCTGCCAAAGCTTGAAGCAACATCCTGAGATCGTCGTGCCTTTTTGAGATCATGGCTAAGACCTCCTAATTATTGTCTTCTGGAATCATCAGCGCCTTCACGAAACCACCCAATTTACGGTTCTGGTCATATATACAAAGGGGCAAATCGGCTTTGGGCATGATAATCCGACCAAACTCAACTGCGATCGCCACTGGTACTGCTGGGAAGACATGGATCACAGCATTCTCTCCATGTCTCGCCTTTATCCTGTCGAGTAGCTCCCTCATCGTCTTCCGGAATTGCTGCAACTGTCGCCGAGATTTTAGAAAATCATTGTTTGGCTCGGGAACCGTCACCCGCCAAATAGTCACTTCGTCACACAAAGCAGCCTTGATACGGTCATCGGTGATCTTTGCACTTAGCGATAGCACTAGGGCAGGATCGCCGTTAATCGTCCCTGGTTCTTTTACAATGTACTTGAAATTATCCGGGTGTTCTTGCCACCGCCAATTTTGCGGTTCCCTGTGGAGTTGATAGACCTCAGCCGCAGGAATGTCAGAAAGTAGATATCCCAGTAAGATTAGCAATGGCTGTGGTGCAAAGCCGAATATGGAAAAATGCTCAACACCCCCATTGGCCAATCTCGGCCGAACTTGCTGCTTAACCATATTTTGAAGATGCACGCTCTCTATACGCCAGAAATCGCTGTCTCGATCTCGAAAAGAGCTATTAACTAGTCCCAATGATATTGCGTTTTTATAAGCAGGATACCAATCAGGAATCATTGCCCAAGCAGCTTTTCTATATGAGAGCGCGGAACTGTGGTCTCCGACATTTGCGCCATACAGCAAAATGTGGCTCTGTTTCTCCGGATCGATCCCGCTGACGATTTCGATGCGTCGTTCGTGTGCCTCCTTTATTGGTTGAAGAATACCAGCAGGATAGTTTGCTTTATTTGTATCTATTGTCTTATGACACACGCCGCAAAGAAGCATGAGGTTTGATATTTCTTTAGCGACTTCTTTCGATAGACTTTCTTCACCTCGAGGCCCATCTTCACTGAAACCAATAATGTGGGCTGCTTCCCCCAGATTAACATCCTCTTTGGTCATGGTGTGAAACGAAACAGGATTATTACAGAACTCACACCGACCAGAGGCTCTGCCCCACAACATGCATCTGATATGTAATGGAATGTTTCTACTTTTAGCCATCTTGTCTCCTCTTATGAATTAATTTCCCAGGAAATTGAGCCCACAAGCTTGTTTCGGAATTCGGAAACAACCTGATTTTGCTGAACCGGTTTGACCATAAACCAGACAGCAAGTTCATTATCACTCATGTCTTCCTCTCAATTCCCTTCACCTCTCTCATCTGCTCCTCGATAAACCGCTGCATTTCATCCTTTGCCGGCAGTTCGAGTTGATACTTGGAAACGAAGAGATCATTACCTATCCCGGCCAGTGCATATTCTACAAGAGCATGGTCTTTTTGAGTACAGAGCAAAATTCCCACCGGAGGATTGTCACCCTCTGACCTCATGTTCTTTTGATACCAACTCACATAGGTGTTGAGCTGGCCGATATTCTCATGACTGAATTCTTCCAACTTCAGTTCGACCAGCACATGACATTTGAGGATACGGTGATAGAAAACCAGGTCCACGAAATTATGAGTATCACCAATAAGAATACGCTTCTGGCGTGCCTCGAAACAGAAGCCATTGCCCAGCTCCAGCAAGAATTCCTGCAACTTGTCGAGGAGCTGTTCTTCCAGATGAGACTCACTCATCACCTCTCTGGATTTTAAGCCGAGAAATTCAAAGATGTATGGGTCACGTACATTTAGTTTGGGGTTCGCGGGCTCAACGCCTGACTGCACTAGTTTGGCCAATTTCTTCTTGTCCTTTGAAAGTCCGGAGCGTTCGTAATAGAAGCTTCTTATTTGACGTTTCAGCTCCCGAACCGACCAGTTGCCCCGGATGCACTCGATCTCATAAAAGGCGCGTTTTAGGTCGTCATCGATGTCCACTAGCAGGTCGATATGGCTATATGAGAGATTGCCGAGTATAACTTCCGGCGGTGTGAAAATTTGTGGGGACAGTGACCCCACTTTTTCGGATTCTATCTGAGGCGGCAATAGGCGTCCCAATTGTGGGGACAGTGTCCCCACAATCTGCGGATAGAAGCGATAGAAGCGCAGATAACGATAGAGTTGCCGTCGGTTGCAATTGCTAACCTTTCGTGCAGTGAGTTCTTTCGCCAAGGAAGAAAGCAATTCATCTCCATAGGCTGCTCGATCCGCTCCGCTCAATTCGTATTCTGCGATATAACATCCGATCAGCCAGTTCCGCATGGTCAGGCTGACATTCACTGCTCGTCGGGCCTGGGAGGCAAGTTCATCATGAATCTGCTGAATAGAACTGATTAAGTTCTCAAAGGTCATTTCTTGAGTCATAATCCCAGCTCTTTCAGATAGTCGTTTAACTTCTTCTGGGTCTTCGCCAGTTCCGCTTCCACTTCTTGAATCTCCTTCTTCACAGCAGGAATGTCGATGTCCTCCTCCTCCTCGAAGGTGTCAACATACCGGGGGATATTCAAGTTAAATTCAGCTTCCTGGATCTCTTCGAGGGTGGCCAAATGAGAGTATTTCTCAACTTCCTTGAATTCCCCAAAGGTCGAGACGATCTTTTCGATATCCTCATCTCGGAGACGGTTCTGTTTTTTCCCGTCTTCGAATTCTCGGCTGGCATCAATAAAGAGGATATGCCGATCACGCGTACTCTTTCCGGCCTCCCAGGATTTCCGGCTCTTATTGAAAATGAGAATCGCAGCTGGGATCCCTGTTCCATAGAAAAGCTGAGCAGGAAGCCCGATTACGGCCTCCAGGATATTTTCTCCGATGAAATGCTTGCGGATGATACCCTCTGCTCCGCTGCGGAAAAGAACCCCATGAGGGACAATGACACCAACCTTGCCTTCACCTTCAAGTGCGATTTCCACCATGTGAGTGATAAAGGCATAATCCCCTCGACTTTTTGGGGGGATCCCTCGCCAGAAACGATTGTACTTGTCATGACCAGCGTTTTCATGACCCCACTTGTCCAGAGAGAATGGAGGATTGGCTACTACGATATTGAACCGCATCAACTCGTCCTTCTCGATGAGCTTTGGATTGTTGAGAGTATCGCACCATTCGATGTGAGCAGAGTCCATAGAGTGCAGGAACATGTTCATCCGGCACAGTGACCAGGTAGAGCCATTTGACTCTTGCCCGAAAAGGGCGAAGTTTTTACTCCCCACTTCCTGCCCTAGTTTGATGAGAAGCGATCCCGAACCGCAGGCAGGGTCGCAAATACGATCACCCGAATTTGGTGCGAGTAGCTTAGCAAGAAGAGTAGAAACCTCGGGTGGGGTATAGAATTCCCCAGCTTTCTTGCCTGCTCCGGCTGCAAACCGGCCGATCAAGTATTCATAGACGTCACCTATGATGTCGCGATTCTCGGTATGAGAGGGGCGCAGGTCGAGACGGTCATCAGCGAAATCCTCGAGAAGATTCTTCAGACGACGATTTCGTTCCTTGGTTTGTCCTAAGGCGGGTTCGCTGTTGAAGTCGATGTTACGAAACACATTTTCGAGTTTTGATTTGTTGGCATCCTCGATGTTTTCAAGGGCGATATTGATTATCTCGCCGATATTGGGCTTGTCACGCCTACTATAGAGGAAATCAAAGTCTGATTCCGGTGGCACCACGAAACGTTCCCGAGCTAGAGCTCTACTAATCCGAGTTTTGTCACCGCTATATTTTTTCTCGTATTCTTCCTTTTTGTCCTTCCAAAGATCGCTTAGATACTTGATGAACAGCATGGTCAGGATGTAGTTTTTGTATTCCGAGGGATCGACTGCACCACGAAAGGTATCGCAGGCCCTCCAGACAACATCATTGATCTCTTTTTGGGAAACATTGGGGTTCATTTTCTTAGCGCTCCTTTTTCTGGGTTGCTTTGATACAAACCGCATTGATGAGACGGGATCGATTATCTGAGAGGTTGCTGAGAAGAAATTGTTCTCGCTTAACGAGAGACACTATTTTGACTATCTTTTTTTGTACGGAAAGAGATGGGATCTGGATGAGTAAGTGGGAAAGTGTGTGTTTGGAAACGAATCCCATTATTGTTCCGCTTGTTTGGGACAGGAAATAAGCCTGCGCTGGTGTTTGATTCAACCACCAGGCGAGATATTGAGGGAGCAATGTGTGGCTTTTGAGATGAATGATGTAAAAGGAGCCTGAAGCAAGCGTATTTTGAAGATCTTCCTCAATACAATAGGCATAATGGGTGACTCCACGAGACTGAAAAAGGACATCCCCTTTATGAACGGAATATATCTTGGGGTTGCGTTCAGGATCAAATTTTATTAGGTTCTCAGTTCTTAATTGCTGGAAAGAATCGAAATTTTTACCTTGAATCAGGCGATACTTGCCGTGAGTTTTCTCCTTGATCCCTGCCTTTGCCTGATACCCAACTTGGATATTAGCTACTGTTTCTAAGGTAACCTTAGGCATATAATTTGTTCCAAAAAGTTGGTAAAATTGCTACCGATTCCATAATATAATCAAACCGGGCATAAAAAGTCAAGAAAAAAATCAGTAAATTTTATACTTACTATAAAATTCGCAGGAAAAAGACCAGCAGATGCTGGCCCTTTTATAAAACAGTGGAGGCGACGGGAGTCGAACCCGTGTCCGAAGATAACTCGACAGGAACCTCTACATGCATAGCCTTTCTTTTAAATCTCGCCTGCTCCGTCTCCGAAAGGCAG
>Ga0111172_1153_pt1 | contig 13606 bp, 10 predicted proteins | sample DeeMarSWOR324_28_FD_80233 | JGI IMG/M metagenome (GOLD analysis project Ga0111172, IMG submission 80233) | Anaerolineae bacterium SM23_ 63 | reverse complement strand
TCATCCTGCGTGAGCCTCTCGACTTGTATCAACCGGTGTTCCGACCTTATGGATAAGACAAATTGACGCTTCCAAACACAGGTGTTAGAATCCACCGGTTGTTGCCGGAGGAGTATCGTGGCAAAGCGATCAACCGGCGTAGTGCGCTGGTTTGATGGTTCCAAAGGGTATGGCTACATCGACGCCGAGGACGGGGAAGGCGTCTTCGTCCATTACACAGACATCGCCGACGAGGGTCCCCCTTTGCTCTTGGAAGGGGATCAAGTGGCTTTCTTCATTAAATACACTATGGTCAGAGGCCCTCAGGCGATCGATGTCTCCCGCTTAAATTAAGCAACAGTTATGGCACGACAGGTCCCACGCCCCGCCTGGCGCCACGCCCGACGGGGCTTTGATACATAAGGGGACCCCTCCGAATGTAAACAACGAAGGAAAGAGGTTAAATGACAAAAAAGAAAGTAAGAATAGTCCCCCTTGGGGGACTGGGAGAAGTTGGCAAGAATATGATGTCTATCGAGTACGGCGAGAATATCCTCATCGTCGACACTGGCATCATGTTCCCAGAAAACGATATGTTGGGGATCGATTACATCATCCCCGATTTTCGCTACTTACTCGATAAACGTGATAAGGTGCGGGGTATCGTGATCACCCATGGTCACGAGGACCATACGGGCGCCATCCGGCATGTGCTCGAAGAGATCGAGGCGCCCATCTACGCCACGCGGCTCACGCGTGGTTTACTAGAGGTGAAGCTCAGCCGTGGTGGGATGCTCAAGAACATCGATATCAATACCGTTCAAGCTGGCGAACAGGTACAGATCGGACCTTTCGGGATCGAATTTTTCCACGTCTGTCACTCCATCCCGGATGGTGTCGGATTAGGCATCACCACCCCAGCTGGTCTCGTCGTGCACTCAGGCGACTACAAATTCGATCATACCCCCGTGGATGGTTGGCCAACCGATTTCGGTAAGCTGGCCGAGTTTGGCGCGCGCGGAGTTTTAGCTTTATTGGCGGATTCCACCAATGCGGACAAGCCTGGTTGGACTCCCTCCGAAGCCTTGATTGACCCCGCGCTCGATGAGGTCTTTACAAACGCCAAAGGCCGAATCTTAATCGGCACCTTCGCGTCCCTGATTTCCCGCATGCAGCAGGTGGCAAAGGTTGTGTCCCGCCACGGTCGCGTCATGGCTTTCGTCGGAACGAGCATGATCGAGAACGCCAAGATGGCCGGTAAGCTGGGATATATCGATCTGCCCAAAAAATCGATCGTCACTCTCGACCAGGCACTGACGATGCCGCCGTCGAAGGTGGTCCTGATGTGCACCGGCACGCAAGGTGAACCTTCCTCGATCTTAGGACGACTTTCAACGGGTACACACCGCAGCCTCGAAATCCAACCCGGCGATACGGTCGTGCTTTCATCGCATCCCATACCTGGGAACGAAGAGATGATCCACCGTACGATCAACCGCCTTTTTCAGCGCGGTGCGCATGTAATTTACGAGGCCATAGCTCCGGTACATGTCTCCGGTCACGCCAGCCAGGAGGAGATGAAGTTCCTGCTCCAACTGGTGCGACCGGAATATCTGATCCCCATCCACGGCGAATTGCGTCACTTAAAACAACATGCAACGCTCGCACGTGAGATCGGTATCCCTGGCGAGCGTATCGCCGTGGTTGAAAACGGAACCGTGATCGAGTTTCAGGACGGGAAAATGAAGGTCGGGCAGCGAGTACCTGGAGGATACGTATTCGTCGATGGTAGCGGGGTTGGTGACATCGGACCGCGTGTAATGCGCGAGCGCGAGGCGCTGGCGCGTGATGGATTCGTGGCGGTTCACTTGAGCTTCGATCCCACAGGCAAAGTCCTGCGGGGTGAACCTCAATTGGTATCCAAAGGTTTTGTCTTCGTTCGTGATGCAGAAGAGCTATTCGAGCATGCACGGAATATCATCCGCGATATCGTGTCCAGCAAGGGCGAGGATGATCTTGAAAGTCGCATCGAGGGTGATCTTTCTAAGTTCTTTTATGCGCAAACGAAGCGCCGTCCGATGGTCTTCGTTTTTACTTCCAAAACCCGATGATACTTTGGTGAGTTAACCATGGGGGAGTACCCAAACATGTATGCCGTATAACATGCAGCGGTCTCCCCCAGCTAACCCACCCAAGAAACCCAAAACGAGGCTTGGATCAATGCGATTTCCCCAGGCTCGCCGAGTGATCGAGTGAAACAACCTATGACTAGGGATATATTGCGTGAGGTCCTACGGTAGGTATAATGCCCTCGGCCATGACCACTCGCTGCCATTCCCTGACCGGCTTACTGGTCGCTGCCACATTTCTTGCAGGCTGTGGCCGTCCAGCCGAACCTACACTCAGTCCTACGCTCCAATCTCCAAGCGTCACCCCTGCCATCCCCTCTCCTTCACCTGAGCCGCTGGCAGCACAGGTTAACGGCGAGCCGATCTTGATGGCGGACTTCGAAGAGGAGCTACTCCGTTTCGAAGCGGCACAAACGACTTCTGGCATTGACCTTGCAACCTTAGGAGACTACCAGAGCCAGGTCCTTCAAGCGTTGATCGATCGCCGCCTGCTCGCACAAGGTGCGCGAGCGATCGGCGAGGAGGTGGACGAACTCTCCGTGGACCACAGATTGGAACAACTGGCTTCCGAACTAGGAGGAAGCGAGGAGATGGGCACCTGGCTTGCCGTAAACGGTTATTCGTTAGAAAGTTTTAAAACCGCTCTGGCTGAAGAGATGTTAGCAACACTGATGATCGAATACATCGTGGCCCAGGTTGGTGAGACGGTTGAGCAAGTACATGCTCGCCACATCCTTGTGGCCACCCAGGACTTCGCCGAGAGTTTGCGTGATCAGTTGATCGAAGGGGCTGATTTCGCAGAAATTGCACGCATCTATTCTATCGATACAAGCTCCCGACCGGCCGGTGGTGATTTGGGCTGGTTCCCTGCGGGATACTTGTTGGTACCAGAAGTCGAAGCAACTGCTTTCGACCTAGAATCCGGTGAGCTAAGCGAGGTCATCGAAAGCGATTTAGGCTTTCACATCGTTCAGACGATCGAACGGGGGGAACGACCGCTTGCGCCGGATGTTTTGAGACAATTGCGCGAAGAAGCGGTAATGGACTGGCTGGTCGCTCAGCGTGAGATAGCCGAGGTCCAGATCCTCATCGCTCCTTAGCGAGGGTTCAGGAGGCGAACATCATGGACAATGAATACGGGAGCCGCCCAGGCATAAGCGCTGGACAATTGGGTAAGCTGATCCTTAACTTACTCACGGTTTTGGCCCTACTGGCCACAGTCATCGTGAGTTTAGGCTTCATCGTTACCTTCATCAATCCCTATTGGGGGATCAATCCTTATCCCCCACCCACTATACCGCCTACCCTCGGGTCCCCGACGCCGACGGTCACACCGGCTAAGACCCTGCCTCCAGCCTGGACGTTGACACCGACCAATACACCGCTAGCCAGTGAGACGCCTGAGCCTACAGATACCCCAATAGCGACCGAAACGCCTGATGTGACCGAAACACCGGTCGCGGTTGAGATGCCCTTCGCTCTGCAGGTCGGAAGCCCGGCGCGAATGCCGAATTTCGTCAACGACGAGGGGTGCAATTGGATGGGCATGTACGGCCAGGTTTTCGATCTCGATAATTCGCCGATCCTCAATTTGGGTGTCCATCTTATGGGGGAACTTGAAGGGCTTGAAGAAATTGATCTGTACGCGCTCACTGGTAGCGCGCCCGATCTGGGACCCGGTGCCTACCTCTTCAATATCGCCGATCAACCCATCGCCAGCGAGGAAGACCTGTGGATTCAACTGGATGACGGTAGCGGTGGATTGCTTTCTGATGTGATTTATATCGATACCTCGGACAGTTGTGAAGAGAATCTCATTATGGTGAACTTCCGCCAGATACGAGAGCCCTAAAACGCAAGGGGGAAGATCAACCCTCCCGCGAACATGATGCTCACGGGAGGGTTTTTTTGTAACGCGGTTGCTACTCAAACCGTCATCATTGTCATTGTAGCCACAGGCCTTAGCCTGGGTCTCAATGCGCACCCTAAATAGCGCGGCTACATTTGATTACAGAAACACCAATCCTGGTCGCAGAGCATGTAGGGGCGCACGGGCAGGGAAGATCACCCTGCATCTTCGACCGTGCGCCCCTATTCCTGTTGAATGTCATTCCGAGGAGTCACGCGACGAGGAATCCCTATTTTGAAACTTTCGTGATAGATACACCATAGGGATTCCTCGCTCATGGTACTCGCTCGGAATGACAGATGGGGAGAACCTTTTTTTGTTTACCCACAGGCTTTAGCCTACGTATCAATGCGCACCCTAAAGAGTGCTACATCTGGCCTTGATCTGTCAGGCCAGACCACGTAGGTGCGGTTCGCGAACCGCCCCTACGCTAATTCAAAACGCATTCTTTCTAAGGTGTCTCTGAGCCTTTAATTACCCTTGTGCCTCGTAATAATAATTCTAATGAATTGTCATTCTGAGCCGGAGCGGAGGCGAAGAATCTCGTTGTTCCAACTGCAGAATTCGTTTCAACGAAAAACGAGATTCTTCGTCGCGGAGTTTATACTGAGCGTAAGCGAAGTGCTCCTCAGAATGACATTAACCCATCATAATTATTATGTCGTATGGCTAGCCCTCGGTCTTATCCTCGACATTACGATAGCAGCCAAGGCGATGAAGAGCGCGCTGAACAACCAGATCGCGCTGTGACCCGCCAGATCCATGGTCCAACCGCCGAGGATGGGACCCGTGATGGCGGCGGCTGAGGAGGAGAAATAGTAGAGGCCGGTATAAGCTCCGATACTCCTCTCGCTACCGAGGTCGTACACCATCGGCAATGAGTTGATATTCACCAGCGACCAGAAGACGCCCATGATCGCCAATGTCACCAAGAGCACGGTTGGGTTAAGGATGAAAAATCCGACGACCAAGCCCAAGAACATCCCCACCAGTCCGGTGAGGATGACCGGTTTCCGACCAAAGCGAGTGGCGATCAGACCGCTGGGAATGGCGAAGATGATAAACGTCCCGGCGAAGGCGGTCAGCATTTGGGTGCCGGAACCGACATCAATCCCGAGCACATTGCGAGCATAAATGGTGAAGAAGGCCTCCATCGCGTTCCAGCCTACGAACCAAAAGAGAATCGCACCCAGGAGCAGCAATCCACTTTTATCAGGACCACTGGTGACCTGGCGCAGGTTCTCCAACAATCCCGGTTGGTCCTGCTTAGTTGACTCCTCTGCGCCAACCTTTGGTTCCTTCACCCAAATCAGGACGATGAGGATGGCAACCAGCATCACCCCTGAGCCAATAATAAAAGGAAGCGGTACACCCAGCTTATAGAGCGCCCCTCCGGCGAAGAGCGCGATGGCACTGGCCACGCCCCCCATGAGGTTGATGACACCGTTGGCTTTACTGCGATCCTCAGGTCTGAACAAATCACCCAAGTAGGCGATCGTAGGAGCGCGGAATAAGGCCATACCGACATTCGTGCCGAGGATCATCAATGCGATTAAGACAAACTGCTCGCGCACAAATGGGACGAGAATGAAAAACAAGGCGGCCAACGGCGCGCCGGCCATCATCCATGGTTTCCGTCGCCCGAAGCGTGTATGTGTGCGGTCAGAGAGACTCCCCACATAGGGTTGGACAAACATGTTGATGATGTTGTCCCAGGTCATGATGAAGCCAACCACGACGGCCGAGAGTCCCAGGTCCTCGAGCATGGGCGGAATGAGACTATTAAAGAGGGGCCAGATGATGCTGATGCCGAAAAAACCGAATCCAACGAGGAAAGTCTTGCCGTAAGAAAAGCGGTCCATTGGAATCTCCATAGGGGGATGAGATGGGGTGATTGTATGCTTGGGCGAAAGGAGATGCAAACCCTAGAGCCGAAGAGTTTTTGTTTTATACTATCATTGACGCTTTGTGATACCATATATAGAATCGGAATACCACACACAGAGAGTGTCAACTGAGATATTTGGGGATGAGATGGAGGACGTGTATCTATCCACTTGAATTTTCCCATTAAGTTGATCGGAAGGAGGTGAAGACCGGGGATACACGATATATGCTTTTTCGATCCCAAAACTACGAATATTCTTCAAGGAGGAGAATTCCGTGAAACGCAAAAAACTAATTTTTCTTGCATCGTTCCTGATCGTTGCAGCCGTCATCTTAGCTGGTTGCGCGCCGGCTGAGGAAGAGATCAAGACGATGATCATTGGTGTAACCGACGAGATCTCAAGCCTCGACTTCAGCGATGCCTACTCAACGCACGACTGGGAACTGATGCGCAATGTAAACGTCCCCCTGACAGACTTCGTGCCCGGAAAGGCCGAGGTCGGCGCCGGTATTGCTGAGACTTGGGAGGTCAGCGCCGACGGTCTGAGTTGGACATTCCACCTCAGCGATGGCTGGAAATACCCCGACGGCAGTGAATTGGTCGCGGCGGACGTCGTGCGCACCGTTGAGCGCGCCCTGGCCTTGGATGGTGATATCCACGGTGTCGTGGAGGGGTATATAACTGGAATCGAAGCACCCGATGATAAAACCGTAGTCGTCCACCTGGTGAACCCGCGCGGCGATTTCCCACAGATCGCCAGTATGGCCTTCACGATGCCCACGCAGGAAGGCGTCTTTCCCGCGGAGGAACTTGTGTTCTTCCCTGAGGAGGGCATCGTGGGCGTAGGTCCCTGGCAGATGGTGGAGTATGACCCCGCGGAGCAGGTGGTTCTCGAGCGCAATCCCAACTACAAGAAGGGCTTCGGGGCGGATGCACCGGATCGCGTGATCGTCAAGTATTACGAGGACGCCACTTCAATGGCGCTCGCTGTCGAGAACGGTGACATCGACGTCTCCTGGCGCATTCTTGGACCACCCGAGGTTCAACGACTGTCTAAGGTAGAGGGATTAACCGCAGTCAATACCGGCGGCGGCGGCATCCGCTACCTGGTCCTCAACGAGGCCAGGGAACCGATGAACGACAAGAATGTCCGTCAGGCCTTGGCCTATCTGCTGGATCGCGACGAGATCGTCGATCGTGTGATGCAGGGCACGGTGAATCCACTCTACTCCATGGTTCCGCCTGGGTTCTTGGCCTCAGGCGAGTATTTCGTCGACCGCTTCGGTGCTGGCGCAAACGTCTCTGCTGCTGAAGATTTGCTTCGTGCTTCAGGGTACAGCGAGGATAGTCCACTTGTGTTTGACCTCTGGTACCCTCCGGAGCACTACGGTACGCATGCAGCGCAGATCTTCCAGGTACTCGAGCAGCAGTTCGAGGCCACATCGTTGATCCAAGTCAACCTACAGTCACAGGAATGGGGAACCTACGTCAAAGCTTGCACCGCCGATGAATATCAGGCCTGCTATCTGGGTTGGTTCTTCGACTACCCCGACACCAGCAATTACCTGGATGTATTTGCTGAATCAGCACAGTCCGACGATATGGGTATCTTCTATGCGAGCGAAACTATGGACGACCTACTCCATGCCGCTGGGGCGGAATCTGACCCGGCTGTTCGCGCGCAGCTGTACACAGATGCACAGGAGCTCTACGCAGAGGATGTCGTGACGATTCCGATGCACATGGAGGCAGAATACGCCATCTTCCGCAACGAGACCATCAGCAGCATCACCATTGGGCCGGCGCTGGTCTTCGACTATGAACTGACCGTGATGAAATAAACCATCAGGTCAGGAATGATAATCTGCCGGGTCCGTGCATACGGACTCGGCAGATTACAATCTCTGTTAAAAGTTCATCTGCCTATTCGTTGCTTATCTGAAAGCACGCATTAATCTATAGATAATCGGGAAGCTAGCATCATGAATATTTCCCCTCTGTCAGGAATCTGTATTGGCTCGCTGGGGATCGCTTTGGTGTTTGTCATCTTCGCCTTCCTTCGAGGAAGCCCGGGGTTGCGAAGTTATATCCTCACGCGGGTCGTGCTCACCCTGCCGATGGTCTTCATTCTCGTCACGGTGATCTTTTTTATCATGCGCGTCATCCCTGGAGACCCCGTGTCCAGCGAATTGGGTCCACGCGGTTCGGAAGCCCAGCGCGAACACATGCGCGAGCAGTTGGGCTTGAACGACCCCATCATGGTGCAGTATGTCAAATACTTGGGGAAGATCGTTCGACTTGATTTGGGAGAAGCCTTGGTGCTTGGCAATCGACCGATCGTGGATGAGTTGAGTGAACGTCTACCTGCAACCCTCGAGCTAACGTTTCCGGCGATGGCCATCGCCGTGGGCTTCGGCGTTTTAGCAGGAGCTTATGCTGCTCAACATCGAAAAAAGGGCGTGGATTACGGTCTGCGACTTTTCAGCATCGCAGCCTATTCCATACCCGTATTCTGGTTAGGCTTGATTTTGCAGGTTGTATTTGGCATCGGATTTTGATTTTGCAGGTTGTATTTGGCATCGGATTGGACATCGCCCCCATCGCGGGTCGTATCGATCCTATCATCAATATCAGCCTCGATCGAATGACCAATATCCTCACGCTCGATGCCCTCATAACTGGTAATTGGCGTGCGTTGGGGAGCGCTTTGCATTATCTCTTTCTTCCTTCCCTAGCACTTGCCACGGTATTGACGGGGGTTTTTTTACGTTTGAGTCGAATCAATGTGATTGAGTCGTTGGTAGAGGACTACATCCTGGCGGGACGAGCGCGCGGAATCCGGGAACGGGTGCTCGTGTATAAGCGTGCACTGTCCAATGCCTTGATTCCGATCGTCACCTTGATTGGCCTACAATTCTCTGGTCTCCTTGCCGGCGCCATTCTCACGGAAACGACCTTCAGTTGGCCCGGCATGGGCTTATATCTGGTTGAACGCATCGGTCAGCGCGATTACACTGCGGTTCAGGGCGTGATCCTGGTCTTCGCACTGAGCGTCGCCATGATCAGTTTGTTAACCGATATCATTTATGCATTCATTGATCCACGAGTACGGTATTAACACGTGCATGCACTGAAAAAACTGCTCGCGAGAAGCAGAGAGGGGTATATGTGGGGGTGTTGGCTGCGCCCACACCCCCACATATACCGGTCCTCCTCTCGCATTTGACCTTTTTCAGTGGATTCACAGGTGAATTCAAACAAGGAACCATAATGACATCCACCCAAGAGACAAGCGTTGAAGCCCCCCGGTGGCAAGAGGATCTCGATCAGGTAGGCTTTGTCCGTCGATTATTTCTGGCACGCCGCTGGTACGGAGCTGATTGGTGGTTTGTGGCCATTGGGTTAGCCCTGTTGGTCTTTATATTCAGCATGGCTTTCTTCCCCGGGTTTTACGCTCCTTACGACCCTCGCGAAGAGGTGGGACCGGGATTATTAGCGCCCGGTGAGCCTATCCCGTCCTTTGTGTTGGTCGGCAGGGTGGGTGGCGCCACCATGTTGGACGACTTGATCGGCGACGATGTGAGAATCGGGATTGTGATTGGTAGTCAAGCGAGTTCAGTCTTCCGAGAGGTGTCGGAAACCCGCCAAGCCGAGTTGAGGGCACAAGGACAGGACGTCACGTTGAGACCGCGCCCACAACGTTATGACACCCTTGAAGAGGCCTTGGATAGTGTAAGCGCGGGCGAAATCCCGACTGCGATCGAATTGCGATCAGAGATCGAACCCCTGCTCGAAAATTATCTTGACTTAGAAATGGGTGAAACACTATCGGGGGCCATTCAGAAACCATTTATCCTGGGCACCAATCAGATCGGGCAGGACATGCTCAGCCGCGTGATCTGGGGAACACGGATCGCTCTCCTGGTCGCTTTTTCGGCCGCCATCTTCGCATTACTGGTTGGTGTACCGCTGGGGTTGATCGCCGGTTTTTGGAGCGGTCGTCTAGAGCGCGTGCTCACCCTGGTGATGGACAGCCTCTATTCTTTCCCTGGGCTGATCCTGGCGATCGCCATCGCCGCGGTGCTAGGCCCAGGCATCATGAACGTGATCCTTGCCATCGCAACACTCTATGTTCCAACTTACTATCGCATCACACGTGGGCAAACCTTGACCGTCAAGCAATCCCTCTACGTCGAAGCCGCGCGCAGCCTTGGCGCTAAGCCGGTCAGCATACTGTTACGCTATATCCTTCCCAATGTCATCCCTTCCTTGGTGGTTATCTTTTCTGTGAATGTTGCGGATGCAATCTTAACCGAGGCGGGTCTGGCGTTCATCGGTTTAGGTCTACCACCGGATGTCCCCGATTGGGGGATTGATTTGGCTTCCGGGCAGGATTACCTTCGCCAAGCGTGGTGGTTGGTCACCTTCCCCGGCGTCATGGTCACCGTGGTCACACTGGCTTTCAGCATGCTGGGCGAAAGCCTATCTGAGATTCTCAATCCACGATTATCGGAGCTGTAGAGTCATGACGGGTGAGAACAAAAAAGTGCTGGTCGAAATTCGCGATCTGGATGTCAGGTATCAAACTCGCTTGGGCCCGGTCAGCGCGGTTGACGATGTATCTTTCGACATCTTCCAAGGCGAAATCCTGGGCTTGGTCGGGGAAAGCGGGTGCGGAAAGAGCACCATGGGAAAAGCGTTGATGCGCTTGCTCCCTCCTACGACCGAGATTCGCGGCAAGGTAATTTTCGATGGTGCGGACGTGCTGACGTTTAATGAGGACCAAATTCGAGATTTCCGTGGTCGGCGCATCAGCATGATCTTCCAGGATCCGATGACTTCGCTCAATCCGGTGCAGCGTATCGATGAGCATCTGGTTGAAACGATCCAGGTTCATGAGCCGGAAATAAAAAAACCTGCTGCCCTGGATCGGATTCGAGGGCTTGTGGAGCGGTTAGGGATCCAGAAGGAACGCATTGAGGATTACCCCCATCAACTTTCGGGCGGGATGCGGCAGCGTGTGATGATCAGTCTGGGATTGGTGTTAAACCCCAGTCTCATCATCGCCGACGAGGCAACCACCTCCCTGGATGTGATTGTGGAGGCAAAGTTTCTGGACGAGCTACGTGAGATCATAGATGAGTTCGGCGTGAGCATCCTTGTGATCACCCATAATATCGCTCTGGTAGCCGAATTGGCTGACCGCATCGCGGTCATGTACGCGGGCCGGATTGCGGAACTTGGCTCCATCTATCATGTCTTTGACAACCCGGTCCATCCCTATACCAAGGGTTTATTACAATCCGTGCCGAGCATCAAGTTGGACGAGCGTGAAGTGCTTTATAAGATGCCCGGCGAGCCACCGAATCTAACCCATCCACCCTCAGGATGTCGCTTCCACCCTCGGTGCCCCGAAGTCATGCCGATCTGCTCAAATCACATGCCTTCATTGTTGCACGTGACTTCCGAACAGATGGTGAACTGCTGGCTCTACCAAGACCATCCTGAAAAAGATCGGCCCACGATTGAGGTTGCCACATGAACGACCAGATCAACGAAAAACCCCGATCGGATGGAACTTTGGTAGAGGTCAGGGACTTAAAGAAGCATTTCCCAGTTCAGGCGGGTCTTCTCGAAAGACTCATGGCCAAGCGAATCGAATACGTGCGAGCCGTGGATGGCGTGTCGTTTGTTATCCACAAGGGAGAAGTGCTTGGCCTCGCTGGAGAAAGTGGTAGTGGCAAGACAACAACCGGCAAGCTTGTCATTCGCCTCGAGGAGCCAACCGAAGGGTCGGTGAAATTTGATGGCATCGATTTACAGACACTGGGTGACGAGGAGATGCGAAGGCTCCGCCGGCGAATGCAGGTGATCTTCCAGGATCCGATGGCCTCCCTCAACCCACGCATGACCATCGGACAGGCTGTCGGACATCCGCTACAGATTCATTTCCCGGAGCAGGCCGGCTCACATCGGGAGATGATCTACGAGATCCTGGATAAGGTTGGGCTAAGCCCGCCGCAGTTCTTTATCGATAAGTACGCACATCAGATCTCCGGCGGACAGCGACAGCGGGTTGTGATCGCCCGCGCATTGGTCACGCAGCCAGATCTTGTGCTTGCCGATGAGCCGATCGCCATGGCGGACGTTAGCGTGCGAGCCTTGTTGCTGGATCTCATGATCCAACTAAAGAACGAATTCAATCTGACTTATCTCTTTATTACCCACGATCTGGCCACTGCGAAGTATATCTGTGACCGTATTGGGATCATGTATTTGGGAAAACTGAGTGAGGTTGCAGAATTACGAGAAGTGTATTCCCATCCTTTACACCCCTATACACAGGCTCTGTTAGCGGCCGTCCCGGTCCCGAATCCACATAAGCGGCGTACGCAACCGATGCCCGTAGGGGAAATTCCCGATGCGATCCACCCTCCCTCAGGATGCCGTTTCCATCCTCGATGTCCGATCGTGCGACTGGATCATTGTCCAAAAGTAGAGCCAGAGCTGCGCGAGCTCCGTCCGGGTCATTTTGTGGCTTGCCATTACGCGGAGCAGTTTTTGTAGTGATGAGGGGCGGGCTTCGAACATAAATCCTTACAATTTGATGCCTGACATGACGTAGGGGCGGTTCGCGAACCGCCCCTACGTATTTTTGGGGCATCATTTCTCGGGCAATTTGTGAATTGCCCAACACATTACCGGGGTTTTCAGTTTACCGCATAGGGGCACACGGGCAGGGAAGATCACCCTGCATCTTCGACCGTGCGCCCCTATCTCAATTGAATGTCATTCCGAGGAGCCTCGCGACGAGGAATCCCTGTGATGCAATTTATGGCATCGAACCGTCATAGGGATTCCTCGCTCGTATTACTCGCTCGGAATGACATCTCAGGAAGATTTTTAATTACTCAAGTTTTTCATATATATTCATACGCACCATGACGGGTACGAATACTATGGGCTTCGAAACCGTTACCTTCCACACAGGCTACGTAGGGGCGCTCAACAGCTATGACCGAGTGCCTTCCGCCATCAAAATCGTGCGCGTCGGATAAGGCATCTCGATGGCTTGATCTTCGAAGGCCTCTTTGATCGCCCGAACGCCCTCATCCTGAGCCTGAAGAACCCCCGCCTCAGCCTGAAGAACCCCCGCCTCACCCGTATCAATCCAATAGAAGACTTTAAAATCAATGCTGGACTCTCCAAAGTGGGAAAACACCACTTGCGGCGCGGGGTCAGCGAGAACGCCGCTCACGTTCTTGGCGATGGTGTCCAGCGTTACACGTGCCACACGATCGAGATCTGAATCGGGCGCCACCCCGATGGAAATTTCTATGCGTCTGCGCAGCGCGCGGCTGAAGTTGACGATCGGGCTCACGAAGATGTCCCCATTGGGGATGAATACCCGACGTCCATCTCGGGTGCGCATTTCCGTGGCGCGAAGGGAAATGTCCAATACCGTTCCCAAAAAACCGGCGACATCTATCTCATCGCCAATTTCAAAAGGTTGTTGGATCAGCAGGAGGATCCCGGCGATAAAATTTTTGGCTACATCTTGCAGGGCGAAGCCGATGGTAAAACCAGCGATCCCCAGTCCGGCGATGAGACTCGAGAAACGACCAGGAGCAAGTTGCTCTAGCGCGAGCACGATCCCCAAGGCAAGGATACCCCAGCGGGTGAGCATTTCCAGAAGTACAA
>Ga0111172_1071_pt1 | contig 14334 bp, 6 predicted proteins | sample DeeMarSWOR324_28_FD_80233 | JGI IMG/M metagenome (GOLD analysis project Ga0111172, IMG submission 80233) | Anaerolineae bacterium SM23_ 63 | reverse complement strand
TTGCACCCAAAATACGAGTGCTGCAAGGTCGAGATCCGGTTCAACTATCTTAAGCCCCATTTCCGAGAGTCGGTCGAAGTTGGTATTTATGATCAGCTATGATATGTTTATCTATGTCGCTCCAGAGGACTGACAACAAAGTGTTCTGCTAAACAATCTCTATATGATTCCACCTTGAAAGGAGATAGAAATGAGTGAGAGCGTTTATAAGATCATCGAGCTGGTCGGAACCAGCCCTGACTCATGGGAGGAAGCAGCTGCATCGGCAGTTGAACGCGCCGCGAAATCATTAAGGGATCTTAGGATCGCTGAAATCGTGGAACTGGATATGCAAATTACGGATGGTAAGGTTCAAGCATACCGAGCCAGAGTCAAGGTTTCTTTTAAGTATCAAGACTAAGATAGGGTTGGGTGCCAAACACCAATCCATTAGTAAGGGCATTTCAAGGAATGTGTGCAAAGCGCAGGGAATCTTGCCTGCTATTGATCCTTGGTTGCTGTCCATGATAGCTAGCGAGGGCAGAAGATCGATGGTCAGAACGTAGGGGCGGGGTCACCCCGCCCCTATGTCTTGAGGGTATGTGAGAAAAGGGATAAATTCAATCCCTAATCACTTCGTGAAATTTTTACGTGCGGCTGGTAGCTTCTCTTGTTTGATTTTATGTTTTTGGCAATGTCATGATATATAATGAGATTGCCACGGGTAACGAAGACATTCGAGGATCGTTGTTTCCATGCCGCTTGAAATCAACTCGCTTCTTCACAATCGTTATCGGATCATAGAAGAACTTGGCCGGGGCGGTATGGGTGCAGTTTATCGTGGACATGATGAAAGTCTCGGCGTTGAAGTAGCGATAAAAGAAAACCTCTTCGTTTCCCCCGAAGCCGAACGCCAATTTAGACGTGAAGCCACACTCCTTGCCGCCCTGCGCCATCCAAGTCTCCCGCGCGTGACGGATCACTTTGTGGTTCCAGAAGAGGGCCAATATCTGGTGATGGACTATGTAGCGGGGGATGATGCACGTCAAATCCTTGATCATCAAGGTGGACCACTGCCCGAGAATTTGGTGCTTCGTTGGGCCAGGGAAATCTTGGGCGCGTTAAAATACCTCCACACACGCCCTCAACCTATCATTCACCGTGATGTTAAACCTGGGAACATAAAGATCACGCCGGAAGGGCGAGCCGTGTTGGTGGATTTTGGCCTGGCGAAAACGTATGATGCGATGAAAAGTACGACCGTGGGAGCTAAGGCGTTCACGCCGGGTTTTGCGCCGCCTGAGCAATACGGCCAGGGGCGCACGAACGAACGTACAGATATCTACTCCCTCGGTGCGACGATCTATAACTTACTCACCTACCTGATCCCTGCCGATGGATTAGCGCGCGCGATGGGCCAACAGCGTTTGATACCGGTTCTCGAAGCGAACCCATCGATTTCCCCCTTTGTTGCTGAAGCTATCGAGCACGCAGTCGCGACAAAACCGGAGGAGCGTTTCGCTTCAGCAGAGAAATTCTTGGAGGCGTTATCTCCAACGCTCGAACCATCACCGATCCCAACGCCTAAAGATGAGGCCACTCTCCTGGTGGATTATGTCCCACCATCCGAAGTCAGCCCGCCAGCGGCCCCCCCGCAGGCTCCAACGCCGGAAGCCATTCCTGGAGCTCCTATACCCGCTGCCAAACCGAGGCGTGGCCTTCGTCGTTTACCTTTAGTTTTTCTCATCATAATCGCCGTTGGTTTTGGAGCATGGGGATTATTAACTGTTACCGGTGTGTTGGATGGTTCGGGGGAGACGCCCGTACCACCAGCGACTGCTACTGAAGCCGAAGAGGTTGTAGCTATTGTACCAACAGCAACAGCTACTGATATTCCCATCGTTGAACCGACGGACACACCCACACCTGTATACACAGCGACCCCTGAGGTGTCACCTACACCTGCTGCCACATCGCGAGGAGGCGGATTAGGTCAGATCGCGTTCGTCAGCGAAAGGGATGGATTGCCACAGATCTATGTGATCAACGTCGATCGTACAAACCTGACCCGATTGACGAATATACCCGACGGCGCATGTCAACCTGCATGGTCGCCAGATGGCGAGAGATTGCTCTTCGTCTCCCCATGCAACAAAAAAGCGGATAAATATCCGAACGCTGCGATCTATGTCATGAACCCTGATGGGACGAATGTGCAACCGCTGATCACATTAATCGGCGGTGTTTATGACCCTGAGTGGTCAACTGCCGGCATTCTCTTTACCTATCTAGAAGATAACAAGCCCCATGTCTGGATCGCCAATGAACAAGGTCGTGATAGAGAGCGGATAAGCATGGAAAACGCGTACGATAGCCAGCCTAGCTGGTCGCCAGGAGGCGATAAAATTACTTTAACCAATACTACGCGGGCTGGTATGCCGACGGTCTATTGGGTTAGATCTGACGGATCGTTTGACGGAGCTAACCCAGATCAAGTGACTCGCGACAGAGAGTCCAATTCGCCGGACTGGTCTCCTTCCGGCGACTTAATCGCCTATGTGTATGATGAAATGCACATCTATGTTGTTAAGTGGGATGCGGTAGGCTTTGGCACGAATCAGCTTACGACGAGGGGTCCAAATGCGGACCCCGATTGGTCACCCGATGGCCAATGGATGACCTTCGAGTCGTGGCGAGATGCTGCCAATCATGACATCTACATCATGACTGCCAATGGCGGACTGCAGACGCGTCTAACCGAAGATCCTGCCTGGGATTATCAACCCGCATGGCGACCATAAATAAAATTGCACTATCTCTCCAAACGCATGCCCCTCGAAATCGGCGCTTTACTGGATGATCGTTATCGTATCGAAGGTGTCCTTGGTCAAGGAGGATTTGGAGCCGTTTATCTTGCTACTGATGAACGTCTTGAGTTCCCCTGCGCAGTCAAAGAAAATCTGAATATCTCCCCAGAGTCAGAACGACAATTCAGACGTGAGGCGACGTTGTTGGCGACCTTGCGTCATCCGAACCTGCCACGCGTTACGCACCACTTTGTTCTCGCTGGGCATCAATACTTGGTTATGGATTTCGTCGAAGGCGAGGATCTCAATCAACGAATAGAACGAGAAGGCGCGTTATCTGAGGAGGATGTGCTGCGTTGGACGGAACAAATTGGTGACGCGCTCAAGTACCTTCACGACAGAGATCCTCCGGTGATCCACAGAGACATAAAACCTGCGAATATCAGGATCACGCCGAATGGAGATGCGATCCTGGTAGATTTTGGGATTGCGAAAGCGACAGCGGTTGGTCAAACGACCAGCAGGGGAGCCAGGGGTGTTACACCGGGTTTTGCACCACCAGAACAGTACGGCTTAGGACGCACCGATCCTCGCGCAGATGTATACGCCCTAGGGGCGACGATTTATTGTCTGCTCACCGGCGAATCTCCCCCGGATAGTGTTGAAAGGTTGGTGGGGAGAGAAATCCTCAAACCCCCAAAACAACTTCGGCCTGACCTCAAAACGAACGTTGCCGATGCGGTTGTCAAGGCAATGGAGTGCCGACGTGAGGATCGTTTTCGTGACGTAGAGGGATTCTTGGAGGCTTTGAAAGACAAAACCTTCACTGTTTTCCCCGAGGTGGAGGAGATGATCGCGCCGGCGCGTGAAGAGGTCATTGAGGATACGCCGGTTGAAGTTGTCAGACCGACAGGACGTTACAGGTTGTTCGCACTCTTAGGGATCCTATTCTTCGTCTCCGCCCTGGCGTCTGTGTTCGTTCTTTCGCCTGATCTTGTTGAGATTGTTGGATCAATACGGGACATGATCACAGGCCCACCTCAGCGTGTGATCATAAGGATTACATCCTCGCCCGAAACGATAAAGCAGGTTGTTACCGTTATTGAGAGCACATCCATAGTCATGAGATTGACTCCAACGCCTAGCCAAACACCTACTCCGCATTACACACCGACCCGTACGCCCATACCTGAAATCATTACCGTGGACAATGCTCATGGCTGGCGTTTGTATTCATCATGGAGTGGAGGCTATCGTAATGTTCCACTGGCAATGAGTCCAGATGGCGAGACAGTCGCATTGTCGGTCGATCAGGGAGTGGATATCTTTGACCCGATAACCGGTGAGACGATTAAGCCTCTACAAGGATTTGCAATAAGTCGGGACATCATAGGGATTGCATTATTCGACGATTCGATGCTGGTGAAGTTCGAAGACGAGCTTTTACGTTGGAGTGTTGAAACGAACAGTCGAATCGGGCGATACAGCATACCCGGTCGCGACATGATCATAAGTCGGGATGGAAGGTATATCGCTACACGCGATAAATACATCAAAGTCTTCAGTGTTGAATCTGCGCAGCTATTGCTCACCGTAGGGAGGGAGGATTCGCAGCAGGCCTTCGCGCTTTCACCGGATGGGAAATACTTTGCCATCGCAGTGGAAAAGGATGTCGAACTCTGGGATTTGGCGAAAGTTAGAAAGGTATGGAGGATCACAGGTCACGGTGAACCGACCGATAATTTGGGATTGGAATTCACTGCGGATGGCCAATTCTTAGTATCAGCGAGTGGGGACATCTGGACGGTCCCGGGCGGAAAGCTGGAGGGGTATTTCGATAGCTCTACTCGAACCATCGCGATCAGCCCGACAAACGATCTGATCATCGGAAACGACGGTTCGGTTTGGGACTTTCATTCGGGAGAGATGATCGGGTTGATGCCTGTACGGGGTATAAGTGTGAATACGATGCAATTCACGCCGGATGGCCTGTACTTGGTGAGACATCTGACGACCGGAGAAGTGGAGACATGGACCTGCGATCCAAACGCGCTGGCTTTTCACGAGCGAACAACCAGAACATCGACAGCGTTTTCCGAGTACGAGCCCGTTACGGCGATGAACGTGTCGCGCTTAGAACGCATGCCGCATTATCAGCTGGGCGGACACGGCTCAATTATCCTCAGCCCGGACGGCACAATGATTGCCGGATGGAGTGGCAGAGAAGCAGAGGTCGTAAACATTGCTGACCAGGAGGTGATCGCACGCTTTTGGGTTGACAATACGATCCAAGATGTAGCGTTCCTGGGAAATGATTTCCTTATGATACTCGTGGGGAGGCGTAATTATTACGATCAGAGTCGTGTGGGGCGATGGGAGATATCAACCGGATGGCTAAAGCAGACATATGACATCTACGGCCAAGCGATCGCTGCCAGTCCCGATGGGGAGTTGTTCGCAGTACAAGAGGAATACATCAGAGTGATCGATGTGAGATCGGGGGACATCCAACATCGCCTGGGCTCGAAATATGGGGGTGAGGATTTCCTCTTTACACCGGACGGTGAGTATCTGGCAATTACGACCGGATCATGTGTCCGTTTTTGGAGCACAGAAAATGGTTTGCCTGGACGTCAGTATGTCGGGCATGGTCCCAAGGTGAAGAACATTGCCTTCACGCCAGATGGAAAGTTGCTGATCTCCTCAAGCGGAGATGTTTGGGACGTTGAGTCTCGCGAGCGGATCACATCCTTTGATACAACAGCTGAATTCTTAGCAATCAGTCCCAGCGGCCGACTCATAGTGGGTAGTGATGGGTCACTATGGGACGGGACGAGTGGCCAATACATCGGATATATTAACGACTCAGCTGCTTACCTCGTATTCACGAGTGGTGGTCGACAATTGTTGTGGCATGGGGGAACTGGCTCGGTTTACGCATATGGGATCGATGAGATCGTTGCCCATATTCCCCCGGAAGTAGATGTTGTTGAAGCTCCATCCTTAAAAACGATGACCGCGGAGACTGCACCGGGGATGAGCTTACTTGGATGGTGGGGAACGGATACCCTTCTCGAGGCAAGATATCAAATTGATGAGCTGCAGCCCCAAGCTTCGATATACGGCACAAGAGATTACGCCATGTATAACCTCGGATCGGGCGGCAATTCCATTGTCGCTCTCTATGACAGAGGAATAGAAATCATAGCTCCGGAGACCGGTCAAGTCATAGACCGTTATCATATCTTCCTCAATCAATCTCTGGTACGAGAAGTCGCGTATCTTGGAGAAGACCTCCTGATCTTGAAAGATGTGGCTGGTTTAGAGCGTTGGGATCTTGAGAACCAAACGCTTATCCAAAGGTATAACCTAACCGGAAGAGAACTGTTGGTAAGTCCTGATGACAGATACATAGCATTACGAAGCGGCAATTTTGTAAATGTAGTGGATGTTGAATCGGGTGAGGAACTGTATTCTTTTCGAGCAGCGGAGGTTTCGCAAGCATACCAATTCTCTCCCGACGGGAAGACCCTTGCCATTTCCACTGGCCCTGCGGTTGAGCTGAGAGATTTATCCAACGGTAGACGACTGCGAATCCTATATGGACATACCCCGGTCGTATCAGGCCTGGCGTATACACCGGATGGAAGCCGACTGATTGCCGCGACCGGTGATGTATGGGAAATTTCCAGTGGTGATCGCGTTGTCCAATTCGATGGGTCGGCCGACGTCATGGCGATCAGTCCCGACGGCAGTTTCTTTGTAGGAAATGATGGTTCGGTTCGAGAAACAGAATCAGGTCAACGTATTCATACGTTAACCGATACTCGCGCATCGGCTACATGCATGTATTTCACGTCGGATGGGGAACATTTACTCTGGGCAGCGGAAGAAGGTCCGATCTACAGCTGGGGTGTACGGGTTTCACCACTTGAGGTCGCATCAGTCTCCCTTGAAGAAGCCATAACAGCAGAGGAATCAACACAACTCGCGATCCTATCTCACATCGGTCGTGGCCGCTTGATCAACGCAATCTGGTCGCCAGATGATGAGTATCTTGCTGTTAATACAAATCAAAATACTCAGATCTTGAGAAGTGCCACACTAGAGAGAGCACACGCATTCTTGAACGCACGTGCAGTTGCCTTCGATACTGAGGGAAATGTACTTATAGGGGGAGGTCAGCCTCTTCAATTGATTGACATTCAGACAGGCGAAGTGGTGATGTACTACGGGTACGAGGCTATCACTGCGGCTGCTTATAGCCCAAATGGTAAATGGCTTGCCATCGGTGGACTCGTGGCTCCGGATGGCGAAGTAGATGGACTTGCGCTCATAGATCTTACCGATAATCTGCCATATGTACTTGATAACGGTTCTGGGCACTATGTGGAAGTAGCGGACCTTGAGTTCACGTCGGACTCTAGGTATCTCGCTCAATCCTACCAAGGGGCCATTTACTTATGGGATATTGAAGCGGGGAGTCAAGTTCGGATTCCAATCACTGGAAACGTGTCGCCAGTAACAATATCTCCTGATGGGAGGTTCATCGCATATTTAACAAGATATGTCTTGCGTGTTGAAAACCTCTTGGCTGGAGGAACATATCGACAAATCAATGCTGATGGTACACCAGAATTACCAACAGGAATTGATCATCCCAGTCTTCAGCCTTTCGACATTACCTTCACAAATAATGGTGGGCTCTTAGTGTTTTACCGCAGTCTCAACCGTCGGACTTTTGTTGAGCATGTATCGATGATCGAATGGGATATCGATACCGGTAAAGTGATCAGGAGACGTGATAACATTCTCAACCTTTCTCAATTGGATAGTCTCTATTCTGATCTTTATGAAAATGAATGGCCAAGGCGCGTTCCGGCTTTTGGGTTTAGCCCTTCTGAGGAGATCATATACTCGCTCACAGGAGATGGTGTCGTGAGGGTGATGGATGCGAAAGGCATCAGCAGAGCGAGTTCATCCTCTGATTTTATGGATGTGATGGCGATCAGTCCAAACAGTGAAGAGGTTGCGCTATCAAACACTATTGGAGGTATTGATATTTTCAATCTCGAGTCGTATGAAATTGTGAAATCCTTTTCAGGATCGTGGTACCCAGTATGGATGGCGTATAACAGCCCTTCGATGCTCATGATTCTTCAAAGTGATAGGACATTATCTTTTTTGAATATAAACACAGGGCGGGTCGTTGAAACGATGAGCGATGATCGCTACGAAGAGGCCGAGTTTTCAGCGCTTAGCTCGGATGGCAAGATATTCGCGATTATGGCGTTAACGGGTGGGAGTAAAAAAATAAACGTTTTTACACTCTCCCCAGATCAATCCCTGTTTGACCTGGGTCGGTTTCCACTACCGTTTGACCCAGTCTTCTCACCTGACGATCAAATTTTGGCAGTGATACGGCGTAACATGGTCGAGCTGTGGAGTATGCAAACCAAAGAGATCGTCGCCGAACTCGAAGGCATTGGCGGGGTAATTGGCCCCTTGGTGTTCACACCGGATGGATCCCATCTCGTTGCTGCAACGGGTGAGATCTGGAACCTAGCGGACGGATCACTGATCGCAGCGTTCACTCCATCGGATCCGGGGATGCAGATTCGAACGAATGGTCGGATCATCGTGGGGCAGGATGGCATGATCTGGGACGCGAGGAATGGGGAGTTTGTGGGGATTTTAGAGGGATTGCTAGGACCAGCGATCGACTTCGAATTTACGCTCGATGGTCAACGTTTGATCTGGCAGCGCGTTGGAGGTGTGATTGAAGTGTGGGGGATTGGCCCCTAAAGGTCAAGGTCACCGTTTCGCCATTTATGTATAAGCCATGAGATTTGGTCATTAGACTTCCCGCGAGCTTCAAGCTTGCGGGAAGCTGGAATCCTTATTATATGAATGAGATCGCTCTCTCTCATTGGAGGGGAGAGAGCGTGCAGATGATCAACATCCCCTCACCTTAACCCTCCCCACAGGGGAAAGAGAACATTCACCCTCTCCCTTTTTGGGAGAGGGCAGGGGTGAGGGTGAATCAACTTATCGTGATTAGTAGCTGATATTACGATCGATCCTGTCACACCTGAGGAAGAACGAAATCTTATTGTTTCGAATTCTCAGCCTTCATCTTCTCGCGCATCGAAAGCCTAATCGCCTGACGATAGAGTTTACGAACTCTTTGAGCATCTTCCTCGGCTTCGTCATCTTCAAAGCGTTCTGCTGCAGCGATCAAGGATCCAAGTAATTGTTCGTCGATTTTTTGTGCGGACTCATCAAGTAAAGCGATAGCTTGGTCCTCATCCTGGATTTCTAGGATCTCCTGAGCGAGCAGGAGACCGGGTGGAATTGAGTCTTTGATCCATTGCTCAATATTCTCATGGATCGTCTTGAGTTTGGTTAGCGTTGCTTGATCGTCAGCTTCCTTTGCCGCTTGAATATTGGCCTCGAGGATCGACAGGAAGAGATTATCGATCAAAGGAAGAGCTGTTTGAAGGGCTTGATCGAGATTTTCGGTTACTAAGAGGGACCTTAGCAAGGAGGTGGCTTGAGCAGCCCTTGCTTCTTGGACCTGGTCTATTTGTTGGGTTATCTCGAGGATACGCGATCTTAGCGCGATTAATCTTTCTGCCTCATCGCCTTCAGCTGAATCGATGCGTTCAGTTAATTCCTGAAAAAATGAATAATCAAGTGCAGGGCGGGTGAGGTTGACCAAGGCCAGAATCCTTCTATCATTTGGGGCTTCGACGAGTAGTTCGAGGATAGCCTTGCGATCGAGCTCCTCTCCTGCCTCTTTTAGGCTTTCCGCTGCAGCGCGAAGTTCGGCTTCTTGGGCCGCTAACTCCTTACCATAGGTGGTGAGTTCGAGGGCTGTTCCTAGCCGCTGATTTAGAGCCTCGTGAGCCCTTCGATCGTTGGTAGCTTGAAGAGTCAGGCTGGCTAGTTGAAAAAACGCTGCGTCCATCTCGCCGTCATGGTCGTTGATAAAGGCAGGGAGATTTTCTTCCGGGATTCGAACCAGGTCTTCAAAAAGGCGCATCTTGGCACGTTGAGCTTCGATCTCCTCACGCGAAATACCATCGGCTTCTAGAATCCGCTCCATTAAACTCTGCATCGTGAGTACGGGTTGGGGTTGAAATAGGTAACCCTTGCGCGATTCAGCTGGAAGATCTTGAACGGCCTGATTAATCAGTTGGCCGATAACCCGTTCCTGCTCCTCCTTTGGAATATTCAACTCCACGGGGATGTAGGTGAGGAGCAGTTCGTTGTTTGGATCATGGTATACAAGCGGGGTGGACATCTGCCCCTCAAAACCACATACAGGGCAGCTGATGCGGTTAAAGGTTCCGGAGAGCAAGCGAGACTTTGCGCTTGGGTCGTGCCCCACATCGACCAATTGCTCAATGGCTGCCTGGATTCCTGATTTGCAGTTAGGGCATTGAATATGTGCTAGGGATTGCGACATGGGCTACTACCATCCTCAGATATTAGTATACTTATATGCGGGGAAGTGAGAAACAAATCCGAGCGCCATGGGTTACACGATCGTCAACCCAGATTCTGCCGTTGTGTGCTTCAACGACAGCTTTCGCGAGGAACAGTCCCAACCCCGCACCTTTTGTTTTTCGTGAAGCCTCATTTGAGCGGTAGAACAAGTCAAAGATCCGAGGCATATCTTCGAGAGCGATACCCGGTCCTTCATCGCTCACACAAACAATGACCTCTTCAAATCTTCCTTGCCCCTCCACAGTCACTTTACCACCTTGAGGGGAAAACTTTATCGCATTGGAGAGTAGATTCGAAAGGACTTGGGCCAAACGTCTCTCATCGCCCATGATTAATGGGAAATCCGTGGGAAAATCAACCTCGAAGGTGTGAATATCAGTTTGGGTTTGGAAATGCTTGGCAAGTTGGTTGGCCGAATGCTCGAGATTAACCTCCGATAATTCCAAAGGAAGTACACCAGCCTGAAGACGAGAGGCGTCTAATAAATCATCTATTAGACTTGCAAGCCGATCGGATTCTTCCTCAATGACCGCTAGGCTGTCTTCTACAACGTTGGGATCCCATTGAGCATCATCTCGGCGCAGAGTTCCAACGTAGCCTTTAATGAGTGCGACCGGAGTACGAAGCTCATGGCTTATGATCGAGATGAAGGTGTTTTTTAATTCTTCCGCTTCACGAAACTTCGTAATGTCCCTGATATTAGCCACTATGCTGAGAAGGCGTCCGTCTTCAGAAAGTGTTGGCGCATAACGGATGCCAACGCTGATCGTCCCTCCTCCCTTTGTGAGAAGGTCACCCTCGGTGTAGATCATGGCTTGCGGGGTAAGTGGCCATCCGCCGGCTTCCGCCTCCTCAAGGGTAAGCCCTGGCTCTCGTTGTAACCAACGGATCACATCCTCGTGTTTCTGCCCCAGCACCTCCGCAGCGGTATAACCCGTGAGATGAGCGCAAGCTCGGTTGAATCTCTGGATACGAAATCCAGGGTCAAGGATGAAGATCCCATCGGCGGACGATTCAAGCACTGCGTCTAAATGACTTTTCTGCCTCGTGATCTCTGTGTACAGGCGAGCGTTATGGACCGCGATCGCGGCTTGAGATGCGAATGCTTGGAGCAGGTTCCGATCCTCGGTTGAGAAGCGACCTCGATAGGATCGGAAGACGAAGATCACTCCCAAGACTTCACCCTGTGCGATCATGGGCAAGCCTACACCGGTAAGAATTCCCATCGAAGCGGCTTTTGTGATGCGTTGTAATCGACGATTGATCTCTGGGAGCGCAAACCGTGCAGGGTCGCCATGGTCAGGGATATCGGCAAGCAGTGGGTTCAGATTCTTGAGGAACTCAGGGTTGATGCCATAGGAAGAGGCAATACGCCAGCCACCTTGTTCATCTCGTAAAGTTATTAGGCCCGCATGCCCAGCGAGTAACTCGGCCGATACCCTCACGATCCTAGTCAAGACCCGATTTAACTCAAGCTCTTCGGTGATCGCACGAGAGATCTCAAGTAAATAATCTCGCTGGCGGATGCGGAAATCTGGAAGCACCGTGTTAATCAAATCCTTCTGCTTCAGCCTCGCTGATCGCGGTTTCGAGAATCTCAAGCCCCTCATCCATCAAGGACTTTGTGATATTCAGCGGGGGTGAGAGACGAATTGCGCTATCCCCACAGCCTAAAGTAAGTACCCCATATTCGAAGGCCAGTTCCGCGATTCGATCACGGAGATCAGAAGCGGGTTTGCGGGTGTCGTGATCCTTAACGAAATCGATCCCTATCATCAGTCCTTTCCCTCGCACTTGTCCGATACTGGGGTGGCGGACTTGGATCTCGGCCAATGCATCAAGAGTATATTCGCCCATCTCTTTAGCATTCTGCATCATCTCGCTTTCGATCAATTCCAAAGTTGCGAGACCAGCGGTGCACGCAATCGGATTTCCTCCGAAGGTGTTCGCGTGTGCGCCTTCAGGCCAATCCATCACACTTGCCCGTGAGACGATGCCTCCTAAGGGTAATCCGGAAGCGATTCCTTTTGCGGTACATACGATATCCGGTTCTGTATTCCAATGTTCGATCGCCCACCATTTTCCTGTACGACCGACACCCGATTGAATCTCGTCGGCGATAAGAAGAATTCCATATTTATCGCAAAGCCGTCGTAAGGCAGGGAAAAAACCATCCGGTGGAACGATGTAGCCACCTTCACCTTGTATGGGTTCAACAAGGATCGCGGCGCAATTGTCTGGGGGAATGAGGTTTTTAAGGATGACACTCTCTATGAACTCTACAATCGTCTCTCCGTAATCCTCGTGGGTTAAGTTTAAGACTGGCCGGTATGGATCAGGGAATGGAACATGAGCGACACCGCTCATCATCGGGAAAAAGCCGTCACGATACACAGGTTTCCGAGCTGTAAAGGAGAGAGAACCCAGCGTTCTACCGTGGAAACCGCCATAAAATCCGATAAACTGATTGCGACCTGTATGGTGTCGTGCGAGTTTAATCGCGGCTTCAACAGCCTCTGTACCGGAGTTAGCCAAGAAGACCTTAGCAGGTTCATCGAAGGGAGCAATAGAAGCGAGACGTTCGGAAAACTCGATCCAGATTGGGTGAAAGAAATCAGAAGATATGTGAATGAAACGGTCCAGCTGATGCTTGATCGCTTCAACAACTTTGGGGTGATTATGACCCGTTTGACAAACACCGATACCCGCACATAAATCCAAGAATCGATTACCATCGACGTCCCATACTTCTGAGCCTAATCCGTGGTCCATTACAAAATCGTAAGGGCGAGGATAGGATTGGGAAATGACAGCTCGATCGCGCTCGATAAGCTTGCGACCTTTTTTCCCGGGAACAGTGAGCTTCTTCATTTGTTTGCGGCCTCCAAGTAGAGTGTTGAACTCTCATATTTTGTATCTGTAAATGAGTAATAGATATGCGTTAATAGAGACAGGTCACAATTATTGTTCTACGGGATAGATACCGCTGAATTATATCACTCCGCTTTGCCCCACATCATTTCCGTTGTATAAAATAGATGCATCCTGTGAGTAGTTCCACCACCTTGCAACTCAAAAGGGGGGCTGTGTAGTAGTAACAAGACCCTCTTTTTCCCTATTGCTTTTGAGGTCGAGCTACACGAATGAGGATGCGACCTTCTAACAGCATCGTGTACTGTACGATAAACCAATATCGTAAGGAGAGAATGAGATATGGCGGAGCGTCCTTGGCTAAAGTTTTATGACCCTGGGGTACCTCAATCCATTGATTACCCCCAAAAGCCGTTGTATCACTTCCTAGAAGAGTCAGCGCGTAATTATCCTCATCAGCCATGTACGATCTTCAAAGGTGCGGAGATCACATACGCTGAAATGGATGCTTTAACGGATCAGCTCGCTGCCGGTCTTGCGGAATTGGGTGTTAAGAAGGGAACACCTGTCGGTCTTTTTATGGCCAACATACCTCAATTTGTGATCTCATTTTTCGGCATCTTGAAAGCCGGGGGTGTTGTCGTTGCGTTCAACCCTCTCTACAAGAGTAGGGAAATTGAGCACCAGCTTAACGACTCGGGTCTTGAAATCATAATCACCATGAGCTTGTTCTACAATACCCTCAAAGAAGTCCAACCCAAGACCTCTCTTAAAACGATCGCAGTGACCAACATCAAAGAAGCGTTACCAGGATTGTTGAGGTTTCTGTTCACACTTACCCAGGAGAAGAAGGGTGGGCATAGGGTAGAGCTAGCCGAAGGGGATGTATGGTTTCAAGACCTGATATCCAACTATAAACCGGAGAATAGACCGGTCGTTGATATTGGACCTGATGACAAAGCGATCTTCCAATACAGCGGAGGGACAACTGGTATATCGAAAGCAGCGGTAGCTCTCCATCGAAATTTGGTAGCTAATACACTGCAGATTCGCTCATTTATGCCTGATATTGAAATGGGAAAAGAGATCATCCTGATGGCAATTCCCTTGTTCCATGTCTATGGATTGGTCGCTGGTATGAGTTTCGGTGTCTCGTCAGGAGCCT
>Ga0111172_1069_pt1 | contig 14592 bp, 10 predicted proteins | sample DeeMarSWOR324_28_FD_80233 | JGI IMG/M metagenome (GOLD analysis project Ga0111172, IMG submission 80233) | Anaerolineae bacterium SM23_ 63 | reverse complement strand
ATAAGGTCCCAAGGGTTGGGCTGTTCGCCCATTAAAGCGGTACGTGAGCTGGGTTCAGACCGTCGTGAGACAGGTCGGTCTCTATCCGCTGTGGGCGTAAGGGATTTGAGGGGAGCTGCCCCTAGTACGAGAGGACCGGGGTGGACAGACCTCTGGTGTGCCAGTTGTCGTGCCAACGGCATTGCTGGGTAGCCACGTCTGGCAGAGATAACCGCTGAAAGCATCTAAGTGGGAAACTCGCCCCAAGATAAGATCCCTCATCCCCTTGTGGGAGTAAGGCCGCAGGGAGACTACCTGCTTGATAGGCGGCAAGTGTAAGCGCAGCAATGCGTTCAGCTAAGCCGTACTAATGGCCGAGGGCTTAACCTGTGGTGCGGAGAACTTGGTGCTTTTCAAATAGCATTCAGCTATTCGCAATCAGCTGTCAGGTTTTTACTGAAGGCTGATCGCTGAAGGCTGATCGCTAACAGCTATTCAGTTGATTAACAACTTCATATCGTTGCTTTGCCCCTTGGTGATTTGAGCGGCGGGGGTACACCTGGTCCCATACCGAACCCAGAAGTTAAGCCCGCCAGCGCCGATGGTACTCGGCTGGAGACGGCCCGGGAGAGTAGGCCATTGCCAAGGGGCTTTTGTTTTTTAAGGGATCAGGCACCGGGGCGCTTGGGGACTGGGAGTCGGTCACCATGGATTTAAAAGTCAAAAGGGATCAGGCACCTGGGCACTTAGGCACCAGGAGCTTGTCACTCGAAGCTTGTAACTTGCGACCTGTGGCTTGAATCTTGAAGCTTGCAGCTTGCGGCTTGCGACTCCTCCTCACATCCGCAACTTTTCATCCCTCTGGCAACAATGGACAATTTGGTACAAAATATGCCTTCCCGAGGGGAACAAGGTACCATGGCTTGATGAAAGGGATCGACATAGGCTAGTGGAGTACGTGGGTCTATTTTCTGAAAACGCAAGCAATGAAATATAAGGGATAAGGAGTAGATCGATGAAAAATAACAGGGGAGCTTTGTATATTCTTACTTTAGTCCTCATGGCCATCCTCCTGATGTTGGCAACCTCCGCCTGTGGAGGCGATCAACCCCCGCCCGATACACCGGAACCATCACCGGTGAGCGGTAAAGGGGAGGTCGGCAAAGGCGACGAGAAGGAGCAGGAAGAAGGATCTCGGGGTGTATCGTCATTGGATAAGGTGAAGACCGCGACGATCCAGATCGAAGCCCAAGGAACCTTTGTTGATCCTGACTTCGGCCTCTTGGCTAATGTTGCTGGTCGCGGCTCAGGATTTATCTTCGACCCATCGGGCCTCGCGATCACGAATAACCACGTAGTGGCTGGTGCTGCCTTGTTGAAAGTGTGGATCGGCGGTGAGCGTGATCCTGTGAACGCGAGAGTCCTCGGCGTATCGGAATGTTTTGATCTCGCCGTGATCAAAATCGAGGGCGATGATTTCCCCTACTTGGAGTGGCATGATGGAGATATCAATGTCGGACTCGACGTTTATACCGCTGGATTCCCGCTTGGCGATCCGGAGTTCACATTGACGCGAGGTATTGTCTCCAAAGCACAGGCAGACGGCGAATCAACTTGGTCGTCCATCGATTATGTGCTTGAGCATGATGCCACCATCAATCCTGGGAACTCAGGTGGTCCGTTGGTCGATAGCGATGGCAAGGTGGTGGGAATCAATTACGCCGGGATTTGGGACCTCAGTCAATTCTTCGCCATTTCTCGTGATCAAGCACAACCGATTATCGATAAACTTAGTGAAGGTGAAGATGTCCATACCATTGGGATCAATGCTGTTGCTGTCTCCAACTCCAATGGGACCATAACCGGGATTTGGGTTTCTTCAGTTGTCTCGGGATCGCCCGCAGATGAAGCGGGAATCCAACCTGGTGACATCGTCACCACGATGGAAGGGCTCACCTTGGCTATGGACGGAACGATGGCTGACTACTGCGACATCCTCCGGACGCATGGCCAAGAGAGTACTTTAAGCATCGATGTCTTACGCTATAGCTCGGGCGATATTCTGAGTGGGCAAATTAACGGACGGCAACTTGCAGTTGTCTCATCTGGAGGTGGTCCCCCTGGCGGTGGTGTACCATCCGGTGGTGCAGGCTATGGAAGTTATGTTCCAATTCAGGATAACTCTGGTGCGTTGATGGTCAACGTGCCGCAAGAATGGTCAGATGTGGACGGAAGCGAGTGGTACGACGAAGGCACAGCCATGGGACCTTCCGTATGGGCATCGACAAACCTGACGGACCTTCAAGAAACCTGGGATGTGCCAGGGTTGATCTTTAATGTCACAGATGCAGTGACCTATTTCGGAGGACGCGATGGTCTTCTTCAGGGTGAGATGGATTGGCTCAACGACTCCTGTTCCTTCGAGGGACTATACAATTATTCGGATCCTCTCTACATCGGTCAATACGCGATTTACAACGACTGCGGAGGTTCTGGCGGAGCTTCTTTTGTAACGCTTGCGGCGGAACCACTCGATGCGCCAGGTGCGTATTTGATCTTGGTTGAGGTCCAAATCGTGTCCGATCGAGATTGGGATGCGTTCCAGCAAATCACGGACAGCTTCACGGTGGATGGCTCGTTGCTCGGCGTGTCCGTTCCTCCGGGAGGGGGGGACTACATGCTTGTCAGCGATGATTATGCAGCTCTCGAACTTGAGATTCCAAGCTGGTGGAATGACCTTGACGGTTCCGCTTGGGTCTTCGATGGTGAGGTCGTGGGTGCATCAATATGGGCCGCACCGGACCTCGATGGCTTTATAAATACGTGGGATACACCTGGTGTGATGTTTGATGTCTCCGACGACATCGCGGATTGGGTTGGTTATATTGAACTTCTCGATCTGCGACGGGATGAGATGCTTAGCTATTGCGAACTCGACGGTCGTTACGACTACGAAGACGCATTGTATCGGGGCAAGTATGATCTCTACCATAAATGTGGTGGAGCGGGAGGTGCCTGGTACATGGTACTGTCAGCTGTTTCGCAATACGATCAATTCTCTTACCTGATCCTGGTTGAAGCCCAGATCGTATCCGACGAGGACTGGGATCACGCCCAACATGTTCTGGATACCTTTGTGGTTGTAGGAGAGCTACCGTAGCGATTAGCGGTCAGATACAATTGAGTCAAGAGTAGGCATAGGAGTCACGCCCAATTGGGCGTGACTTTTTTACTGTGGATCCAGGGATGTTCCCATCTCCCCTATGGGGAGAGGATGAAGGTGAGGGGAGCTGGTCCTGTGAGATGATCCAACCTCACCCCCGCCCTCTCCCTAAAAGGGAGAGGGTGAAAGAATCGGTCGGGCGTGGGAGCTCGATCTACTTCTGAAGGACATGATCCCTCTCCTCTATGGGGAGAGGGTGGAAATCATTCCACTTTCTTTAAACGTATGTTGTTCTTTGTGAATCACCTATTCTTCTGAAAAAGTTTGATCGTAGCCCAGCGGTCGTCGTCGAGATGTAGCGCGTCCCCTCTATCCTCAAGCTGGGACAACGTTACGATGATCTCCTCCTCTCGCCAGCTGAACAACTTGCGGACGTCTTTCACCAGCAGCGCTCCCACTGAGTTTATATACGACTTAAGGAGATGTGATCGTGCCTCTTGACGATGAATGCCTCTTGCACGCTTATAGATTTCTGGGAACCAGCGATCGAACAACTCATAGATAAAGGCATAGCGCCAGGAACCTGCTTGGGCGATACCAATAGGTAGAACCCATAAACCACGCTGTAATTCGGTGAGCGCCCTGAGGAAGCGAGCTTTCGAGGTGCTCGCGCTCATATGTGCTAGCCGTCGCAATTCGATGGTGTGCTGGGCGCCATGCTTGAGGAGGACATCCGCTAACACGCGCGCTTCTCGTGTCAGTTTGCCCTCCTCGTAAGCCAACTGATAGTCGTCCAACTCCGCGACACGCTTAGAAAGGGCATAGAAATTCGGGAGGGTTTTTAAGCTTACCAAAGTGGCTTTTCCCCGCAGCAGTTTCCCATAATACCAACGACGTTTGTCCAGCAGGTCATCCTTCCACCCCCAAGTTACGTGGCCAGGATCGTCATGCTCTGCGGCGACAGGCCGATCGCCTGCCGTGGCCGTCCACAAGCTTGGCAAGTCAACCCCTCGAATGGGCCAAAAGAATATCAAACCGCGTTCTTCTACGTAAGCTAAGGCATCCTCTTTACTCGTTAAGGCTGCGCCGGGGTGAAGATGGTACGTCTGGGTTCGATAGTTTTGCAGTACATCGTTATCAAGATCGGCCATGGGTAAACCTTGGTCAAGTTTAATGGGCGAAGAAGTGCTGGTCAATGGCATCCCCTCCAGATGGTGTGGCGAGATAAAAAGATTTCCATACCGTAGCAAAAGCACCTTGCTTCCATGTTGGGGGCGCGCTATGATGGGGCTAATGTGGACGAAACAACACTGATCCGCCAAGCTCAACGCGGTGATCTCGAGGCCTTCAATCGCCTCGTAATTACCTATCAAAAGCAGGTGTACAACCTGGCTTATCGTTTGATGGGTGATCAAGCCTCCGCTGAAGATGCAACGCAGGAGGCATTCATTTCCGCCTTCCGCGGTCTGCGTGGCTATCGTGGTGGTTCCTTCAGGGCGTGGCTACTTAGAATCGTAAGGAATGCTTGCTATGATGAGTTTCGTCGTAGGCAGCGACGACCGACAACTTCGCTTGAGGAGTTAAGTCCTTTCAATGGAGACGCTACACCCGATAGTATTGGTGAGCTGATCGATAAGGGTGAAGGGCCTGAAACGGCTACAGAGGAGGCAGAGCTGCGACGTGCGATCGAAGATTGTCTAAACAGATTGCCGCTTGATTATCGAACAATCGCGGTGCTTGTCGATATCCAGGGTTATGATTATCGCGAGGCAGCGACAGTGATCGACAAACCGCTCGGCACGGTCAAAAGTCGACTAGCTCGTGCTCGTGCGAGGCTTCGAGATTGTCTTCAACAATATCGGGAACTTTTACCAACAGCTTTTCGTCTAGAGGATGAGACGAGAAAATGACCAAAGGGAACCAACTATCAAACCGTGATTTAGAACGGCTATCTGCTTATCTGGATGGAGCTTTATCGGAGAAAGAAGCTTCTCGTCTTGAGGCGCGCCTGCGCGAGGAACCCACTTTGCAGCAAGCCCTCCAAGAGCTGAAAAAGACGGCCCAGATGGTTGCTTCATTGTCTGAGATATCACTGCCCCGCAGTTTTACCCTGACACCAGAGATGGTCGGAATCCGAGATCGACCTCGGATTTATCCGGTGATGCGGTTGGCAACTGCGTTGGCAACTTTTGCTTTCTTTGCAGTCGTTGGGATCGATGCAATCACGAACTTCGCGCTCAATGGCGCGCTGGCTCCAGCATCTAAAGAGCAGGTTGCGATGGAAGCCCCCGCTCCGGCAGCGGATACTTTAGCGACCGGAGCAACTCCAGTTGAAGGGCTTGATTTGGAGGAATACAGAATTGAGCAGGAAGAGGTTGCCGCGTCAGAGATCGCTGCTGAGGCGGAGAATGAAATGGATCGTGCAGCGCCGTCGGGCGTACTTGGACTTACTGAGGAAACGCAGCCTTTGGTCCCACAGGAGGGGAAGACGGAAGCACCTGAGCTGCCCGGAACCCCGACGTCAGTAGCTAGCGGTACAGCTGGCGGAGAATTGGCGGTTGACGCTGTGGAAGCTGAACCTGAACTGACTCCGACCATCGAGATACAACCTACTTATACTCCAATGCCGACATCTACTTCTATCCCTTTGAGGGGAACGGTGCAACCTGAGCAGAGATCCATTCTACGTGTGGCAGAGTTCGGGTTGGGGGGGGTGGCTCTCTTGCTAGCGGGACTCACCCTTTGGATCGCCAGAAAAGATTGATGATTTCCCTGAAAAAAGCCCAAAAGCGAGAAAGAGAAGGGCATATGTGGGGGGGGTATGCCCACACCCCCACATATGCCTCATTCCCTCTTTGGTCGGGGCTTTTTTTTAATGTAAGCACATCAATGATCAATCCTGAGCCGATTAACTTCTGCCAGGTTTGTGGCACTCGTCTCGAGCGACGGGAGTCTTTTGGACGCTTGCGTCCTGTTTGCCCAAGCTGTGGTCGGGTGCATTTCAGCGATCCCAAAGTTGCAGCCGCTGTCCTTGTAGAGCAAGATGGACAAGTACTGCTGGTGCGTCGGATTAATGTTCCCCAACAAGGTAAATGGACATTACCGGCCGGGTTTGTTGAGGCGGACGAAAATCCTCAACAAGCTGCAGTGCGCGAATGTCTGGAAGAGACTGGCTTGCACGTCCGTATCACAGGTCTGCTCGATGTTTTATTCGGGCTTGAGCATCCTCGAGGGGCGAGTATTGTGATCCTCTACAGAGGCGAAGTGCTTAGCGGGAGTCTGTCCCCGAAGGATGATGCTGATGCAGTTGGTTTTTTCAAGCCGGATGAGTTGCCGCCCCTGGCCTTTGAAGCGACACGTAAAGCGATCCAATATTTGCGCACCGACACATGAGTGCATTGAAATAACCGCCCGCGAGGAGCAGGGAGGGCAGAGGTTCCTTTTGAATGCAAGCAAGCTTGAGTAGGGGCGGGGTAACCCCGCCCCTACAGCATTGATTGCGAGCCAAAGGCGAAGCAATCTCCTCAACGATAAGATTGCTTTGTCGCACTGACGTGCTCCTCGCAATGACAATCTGTGGTATAGGATGTTACCGCCGTCCATGGGCATGGCTTTTAAGACAGCCCCCTACAGCATCCCTCAAAGGGATATCGGGAATTTGGTTCAGAGCAGGAAGTTAATTATAATTATTCAGGGGTTTCAGCTCACGCAGTTCTTCCTCATCCAGCTAAACAGGCTGGTAGAATCTTCTCTGATCATGTACGTAAGAAGGTAGCTTTTCAAGCAAAAACGAGTTTATGATTTGACGAAGGATAGAGCACTGCGATGCGATTTGATGTCTTTACCCTGTTACCCGAAGTGATGCATACATACTTAAGATCGAGTGTCCTCGGAAAAGCGCAGGAGGCAGGTTTAATCGAGGTACATTTGCACAACATTCGTGACCACACATTAGATCGCCACCACACGACGGATGACGAACCATATGGAGGTGGTGGTGGGATGGTGATGAAGCCGGAACCGATTTTCGCCGCCGTCGAGTCGGTAGTTGGTGAAGCGCTAGAAACAACACCCGTTCTTCTCCTTACTCCGCAAGGCAGAGTCTTCCGTCAAGAGGTGGCTCACGAACTCGCCGGGTATGAACGACTAGTCCTGATCTGTGGACGTTATGAGGGAGTCGATGAACGAGTTCGACAGTATCTAGCGACCGATGAGATTTCGGTAGGAGACTATGTGCTGACTGGTGGAGAATTACCTGCCTTGGTCATCATTGACACCATCGCACGGCTGCAATCCGGTGTGCTCGGTGATGTAGAGGCTACAGAAAAAGACTCCTATTCCAGTGGACTTCTCGAACATCCCCACTACACTCGTCCGGCTTCTTTCCGTGGATGGGGTGTACCGGAGGTCTTGCTTTCAGGGGATCATGCCCGCATCGCGGCTTGGCGGCGTGAGCAGTCCTTACGAAGGACATTGCTTCGACGGCCGGATTTGTTTGAAACTGCCAAACTTGATGAAGCAGACAGAAATCTATTGGATCGGATGAAAAAGGGTAATAAAAGAAACACCCTCAAGGAGTAGGGAAGGGTCTATGTGTAGGCGCAGCCCGCATCCACACATATTCCCCTCCTCTTCTCGCGGTTGACTTTTTTGGGGACCGGTAAAGCGTAAAGTCAGGATTGGCACGATGATAAATCAAGCCGGGAGGGAGGGATGCTCTATGCGTAACACTATGGGTTGCCATCGATCTTTTCCCCTCGTCTTCATTTTGGTTAGTTTAATGTTAGTCGGTTGCAGTGCGTCAACCGAAGTCGACGTACCTTTAACATTTGTCCCCACTACAAAACCGACATCTACAGAGATCGCACCGACGCCTGAGCCTCCACCACCAAAAACGCTGATTGTGTGTCTTAATCAGGAACCCGATTCGCTGTTTCTCTACAGTGATGCATACCTGCACGGAGATGCCTACCAGGAGACCAACGCTATCCTACAAGCGCTTTATGACGGTCCTTTTGATATCGTTGATTATCGAATCCAACCCGTCATCTTGGAGAGGGTTCCCGACTTACAAACCGGTGAGGACGTCATCTTGGAAGAAATCACCCTGCGTGAAGGTGATGTGTATCTAAATCCAGAGACACTTTTGCCAGAAGTTATAACAGCCGGTAAGCCTTTCCTCCCCAGTGGGTGCCAGGATCTGAGCTGTATGGAGGAGTATCAGGGAGGCGATGTCACGGCGGATCGGATGGTGGTCGATTTTCATATCCTGCCCGGTTTGATGTGGTCGGACGGCGAGCCGCTGAAGGCGGAAGACTCGATTTTTTCATTCGAACTCGATCGACAATTTGCTACGACGACAAAATATCTGGTGGATCGTACCTATGAATATCTTGCGCTTGATGAATTAACTGTACGTTGGATTGGTATACCGGGCTTCTTCGACAAGGAATATAGGATGAATTTCTGGTCCCCATTGCCTAGACACGCTCTTAGGGACTACTCAACAGCAGGTTTGGTTGATGCGGAGGAAGCCAACCTGCGACCGATAGGTTGGGGACCGTATGTGATAAGCGAATGGCGAGCTGGGGAACAGATTCTCATGCAGGCGAACCCTAATTATTTTCGTTTCTCGGAAGGCTTACCGAAGTTTGATTTTCTTATCTATCGGTTCATCGGAGACGATGTGAACTCCGCTGTCCAGCAATTGCTGACCGGTGAGTGTGATCTACTGGATGAGTCTCTCCTGCCGGATGAAGCGCTTCCAGCTCTGCTTAACCTGCAGGAGGCAGGGAGGTTAAAACTGGCGTGGTCGCCAAGCGCGGAATTGGAACGCTTTGATTTCAACCTCGCGCCGATTGGAGGAGAAGACAATCAACCCCTATTTGCTGATGCCCGTACACGGCGAGCGCTAGCAAGTTGCATAGATCGTCAAAGGATTATCGATGAGATCCTCTTTGGTATGAGTGTGGTGCCTGGCACATATCTCTCCCCTTCACATCCTGACCTTGCAGATTCTTTGGAACCGATCATCTATGATGTCCAAATCGCAACAACGTCTCTGGAGGAAATTGGCTGGATCGACGATGATGATTCACCCGACACGCCACGAGTAGCCATGGGGGTAGCAGGTATCCGTGGTGGGACACCCTTATCCTTCACCTATCTCACAACAGCAGGGTATTTTCGCCAAGCGGTGATAGAGCAAATACAAGAGGATTGGGCATCCTGTGGTGTAGAAATGGAAGTGGCGTTCGAGGATCCTTATCTTATCACGGCCGTTTGGCCTGAAGGTCCAATCTTCGGCAGGGGATTCGATGTAGTGGGCTGGTCCTGGCCAGATTGGATCAGTCCACTGTGTGAGATGTTTTCTGGACGTGAAATCCCATCCAACGAAAACCCATTTGGCAGCAACGCGAGCGGATTTAATGACCCCGATTACAACCTCGCTTGTGATATGATTTTACTTGGGCTTCCTGGGAGCGAAGCGTATCAACAAGCCGTACGCAAGACTCAGGAGATCTTCAATGCTGAGAGTCCTGCCCTCCCACTCTATCTCAAGCCACGCGTCGTGGCTCATGTGAACGAGATGTGCGGAGTTCAAGCCGACCCATTGACGTTCAGCGTTTTATGGGGGCTGGAGGGCTATGATTTAGCTAAAAACTGTGGGGAATGAGCTGCGAATTTAATTGAACCATTTAACCTTTTCACTGGTATATTAAGGATAGGAGGAGAAGGCCGCGGTGCGCCAACTCCAAGACAATCAATTAATCACAAGACTCCAGGATGGAGATCTGGAGGCACTTGGTTCGCTTTATGATCGCCATCGTCAGATGGTCTATCGGACCGCGCTTGCGATCACCGGTGATCCGGAAGTAGCCGCCGATTTGTTGCAGGACGTTTTTCTTCGGCTACACCGTTTTGCTCACCGAATTGATTCGGAACGGCCCCTAGCGCCGTGGCTGTATCGCGTAACCGCCAATCTCACCTACTCATGGATGAAACGTCGAAACCGCTTAACACGTTGCTTGAAAGAGATGGCGGAATGGCTTTCAAGGGAGCGGAAGACCACTCCTGACCATCTTGCCGAACAGGATGAGGAATACCGTTGGGTGCAGCGTGCGGTCGCGTCTCTCCCCATGACACAACGCGTGGTCATCGTTCTGTATTATGTTAGTGACCTTTCCTTGCAGGAGATTTCTGAGATCCTGGACATCCCGGTTGGTACGGTTAAATCACGATTGCATTACGGTCGGCGTACACTCAAGAAACAATTGGGTTTGCAGCGGGAGATGTTGCCAGAGGTACGAGGTGCAATATGAGTAGGCATGATGAAGTTGGTCGGGATCCTTTTGACATCTACCTCGGTGGTTGCATGAAAGACTTCGTGATGCAACATCCCCTCCCCCCCTCTGGGAAAACAGAATTACTTGAAGCGGCTTCTACATTTCCATTGAATACGCGGAGCGGGGGTCTCTTTGGCCTGGTTTTCCTTGTTCTTCGGCGCAGCCTTCGAGCGCTGTCCTACCTCTTTTCAGGCCAGCCTGAGCTAGATCCGTTGCCTGGCAAGATGGCCATGGTATTTGTGAGCGGCGTGTCCTTGACCTGAGTCTTCCTGGGCATCACAAGTCTATCCGAGTTCACCGGGAAAGTTTCTTTGATCAAATGGATTGATGTGAGTTGAACTGAAGGTACTCATAAACTTAGGTTTTTATCCTGTTGGAAAAATAAAACAACGGGATTTTTCGGGAAGGTTCTGAAGTTTTAACCTAATTCGGGGTCGGTCGAAGAGAGCCATTCTGATATTTATGGGTCTTCGTTAGCCAAAACAATGAGGAGGTTGACTCCCCCATGTATGAGGGCTATAATCGGACAACTCTCCAATCCGCAGGAGCATTTGCATTGTGGTGGGTTTCCCAACATAGTCATCCCAGTTTGACAACCAGACCTCTTTCTGCCTAGCGGAAAGGGCGATTTTTCTTTAACACCAAGCTTAGAAGCTTGATCTAAAATCAGGAAGGAGGTGAGGCCATCGGAGAAAACGTACTTTCATGAGCGATCAGAATCCAAGAATCGCTCAGCATTTTCGAGGTTGATTTAGAAAAATAAGTAGGAGGAGAAAGTTATGTATTCCCGCTCAAAGTGGTTCGCACTAGCTGGATTGCTGGTAACAGTCAGCATGATCCTGGCTGCGTGCGCAGCAGAACCAGTGGTCGAGACCGTGATCGTCCCAGGCGAAGAAGTGGTCGTCAAGGAGACCGTCATCGTACCCGCTGAACCAGAAGAAGAAGTTGTAGCTGGAGGCGAGTGTTGTGACGTCTACCGGATCGGACTCTTCGAGGACCCGGTATCCTTAAACTACTGGAACTACCTCGGCCCGGGCAGCTCGGTCTGGACCCAATACGTATTAAGCGGTTCGGCACCGGCCCTTTTCACACTTTCAGATCAGCGCTTCGACTTCGTGCCCTCCCTGGCTAAGGATTTCGCTACAGTAGAGCAGGTGGGCGATGTCTGGGAAATCACGGTTGAGATGGCTGATAACGCGGTCTGGAGCGACGGTACGCCGATCACCGCGCATGACGTGGTCTTTACCCAGAACGCCTGCGCAGATTTGAAGTTGACCTCCAACTGGCCCAATCAGTGCTGGCCCAGCGTCCATTCAGCGACCGAGGCTGTCGATGACTACACGGTGAAGTTCACCTTCACAGAGGCACCCGGTCTTGGTACATGGAACGCGGGTGTGGCGCAGGCAATAATTCTGCCTCAGCACTTCTGGGCTGATACGATGGCATCGTCCTATGCCTTCATCGAGGGCGTGACCGAGCCGGAAGCAGACTGCACCGCTGAGGAGCTCAGTGAGGCGGACCAGGCTGCGTGCGACGCTTATGCCGAAGCCTACGAGAACGCCCGCAAGAACCTGTATGAAGCCGATGCGGCTGGTGCGCCTTCGGCCGGCGGTTACATCACGGAGAAGTGGGAGCTCGGTGCTTTCGCACAGCGCGTGGCGAACGACAACTACTTCTTCAAGGGCTCCAGGATCGTCGAGTATGATGATGGTACGTGGATGATCACCATGCCTGATGGCACTTCCTTCCAGGCCTATGGTGATGCCACCGGCAACGAGATCCTGAACTTCACATCGGGTCCGTACGCCCCTAACATCATCTTCTCGATCTACGGCTCCCAGGATGCGGCCTTCTTGGCTCTGGCCGATGGCGAGGTTGACTACGTGATCAACCCCTTGGGTCTTGCGCGCGGTTTGCGCGAGCAGGCAGAGAGAGGTGAGGGCATCCTCAGCTACACCAACGCCGACTACGGCCTGTTCTACATCGCCTTCAACCTGCGCGAGTATCCACAATCGTTGTATGAATTCCGACAGGCTTTTGACATCATCATCGACAAGGAATTCGTGATCAACAACGTCCTGGCAGGGGTCGTCTTCCCGATGTACTCCACCATGCCTCCGGGCAACGGCTTCTGGTACAACCCAGACGTTCCCACGCCCTATGTCGGCCTCTCGCGTGAAGAGCGCGTAAACATGGCCATCGAGGTGCTGAAGGCAGGTGGTTGGTCCTGGGCGGAAGAGCCTTACTGGGATGAGGATCTGGTGGATGTGGTACCTGGCGTAGGCATCACCATGCCGAACGGCGAGCCAATGCAAGAACTTACCATCCTCGGTCCTGGCCCGGCGTACGACCCCATCCGCGCCACCTTCAACCAGTGGATCTCCGAGTGGGCACGTGAGCTGGGTATGCCAGTGAAATCTGAGTTGACCGGCTTCAACACCATCCTCGGACCGGTGTTCGTCGATGCGGACTTCGATATGTACATCCTGGGTTGGAGCCTCGGCAACGTGGCTTTCCCGGATTACTTCGAATCCTTCTGGCACAGCCGCAACGACACCGCTGTCACCGGCAACTCCAACACGCCTGGCCTCAACAGCCCAGAGTACGATGCTATGGTTGACGAGTTCATGAGCACGGGTGATCTGGAACGGGCTCGGGAGTTGGTCTTCGAGATGCAGGTCTTCCTCGCTGATCAACGGCCGTACATCCCACTTTTCTACAAGCAGACGGTGGACCTGGCCCGCAACAACATCATCTTCCCGTACACTGAAACACTCGGTGGCCTCGAGTTTGCGGCAGGCTTCCAGACAGATGCACAACCGCTGTTCAAGTAGCATCTGAATAGCGCTTCAGGACATCGTGTGTTACGACTTAGGGAGCGGGCAGGTTCCTGCCCGCTCCCTTATCCAAGTGAAGCTTTCGGTTGTGACATCCCCATTGGGTGAGTTTGTAAAGCATTAATAAAATTTATTTTTAGCACTACAGAAGATTGGACTAATTTCTTTAAACATCTATTATTTGAGGAGGGAGTAATATGTGGAGATTTCTTGGCCAGAGATTTTTACAAATGGTCATCACCCTCTTCCTTTTCCAGGCGGCGACCTACTTCCTCATTGACGCTCAACCTGGCGACATCGCTGATTTGTTGACCCTTGATCCCAACATTCCACCAAGTGAGCGCCAGCGCCTACGTGCCGAACTGGGCTTGGATCGCCCCCCGGTTGAAAGATTTTTCAAATACATCGGTAACTTCTACCAAGGTGATATGGGCGTCTCCTTCCAGGAATATCCTAAGAAGGTGATTGACATCATCGAAGAGCGGTTACCGCGAACATTGGTCTTATTCCTCTCTGCAAATCTTGTTTCGTTTTGGGTTGGCTTTGTCACCGGAAAGATCTTGGCCTGGCGGCGTGGGGGGTGGGTCGAATACGCATCAACCATAACCGGGGTAATCTTATACACGGTCTTCCTCCCCTGGTTCGGATTGATGATGATCTGGCTCTTTGCGGTTACGATAGATTTGTTTCCTGCCGGCAAGTTTCTAAGTCCGATCAATTGGCTGACTGCCCCGGTCAATGCCAACTATATCTTCATCCGGATGACCATCAGCACTTTCATCGCGCTCATTGTAATATTTATTGGCACCGTACTTTCTAATCGCATCGAGTCCAGGTACCGCTTCGGGGCTCGTTTGGTTAGCTTTATCGTTCCACTGGCTGGTTTGCTCTATTATTGGCAGACGAGTGAGTTTGGTGCTTTAGCGTGGGACATCACCAGTCACCTCGTTCTCCCCGTCCTGACACTGACTCTGTATGCTTATGCGGGCACGATGCTCATAACACGCACCAGTATGCTGGAAACATTGCGTGAGGATTTCATCTTTACGGCGCGGGCGAAAGGGTTGCCCGAGAAGGTTGTACGCGACAAGCATGCCGCACGAACCGCCCTCTTGCCGGTGTGGACCGGTTTGATCTTCAGCCTACCTGCTGCATTGAGTGGTGGTATCATCACCGAAACCATTTTCTCCTGGCCAGGCATTGGGTTGGCTTATCTGCAAGCCGCGGTCGTGGAGGATATCCCTGTCGTGATGGGAATACTGACCAT
>Ga0111172_1067_pt1 | contig 15412 bp, 11 predicted proteins | sample DeeMarSWOR324_28_FD_80233 | JGI IMG/M metagenome (GOLD analysis project Ga0111172, IMG submission 80233) | Anaerolineae bacterium SM23_ 63 | reverse complement strand
GCCCATTGCAATTCTTATCTTCTCGGACTGCTCTTCCGCTTCCTCCGGCGACAATCCCCGATCAAGCAGCACCTCGTCGATGATCGAGAGACGGAATATACCCAAGGAGCCCACAAAATCATCCGGCGCATAATTGGCCGCCAGTCGAGAGCGTAGATTTAACGAAAACGGTAGGGACTCCGCGAAAGCTATGTTCAAGATCAAGGCCGCCGCGATCCACAACACGAGGCATAATAAAAAAACGAGGAGGGCAACTAAAATCCAGCGTCGACCTGACCTGGTTTCCTGTCGACTCGTCATGGTCTCTCCTCGTCGATCTCCTATGTATTTTATTTGACCCTGATATACCTGAGTTTCCCCTCTCCTTTCACGTCTTAGTCCAGGGTCCTACAAGACCCCTCGCTTGCTTGGCAACCATTAACATACCTACGCACCCAGCAGACCTCCATCACCAGTAACTCAGGTGATCTGTTGAGCACCGTAAATACCCTAACAGATTATCGCTTTGCAGGTTTAAATACAACCAGTCCGCTGTTCCTAAATCGTTCATAGCCAACAATGGAGAATGATCGGAGGTTTTTACTACCGTAGGCATAAAGTGCTTGTACAAAGTTTAATTTCGCTAAACGATTATCCGTTCTTGGAGATCAAAGAAATAAAAAAGGCTCCTCTTCGGAGCCCTTTGATAAGCTTCTGTACAACTTTATTTCATTCTTCGGCACATGATCCGGGCATGGTGTAATCTCCTAGGAAAGAAGTCGTCTCATTCCCACCCTTATCTCTGGCCCTTGCCCATAGATTTATCTGAAATTTTCCCGAGCCTGGCGGATCCCAAGCTGTGTCGATTTCGAACACAATATCCCCTTGATAGATGGCGTCCCAACCGCCATCACCTGTTGGACCTCCGGAGACCTTGATCAATGCATCAGAGAAGATAGGCCCCGAAAAGCCTTCAACCTGATATTTCAGCTTGACCCACTGCATACCATAAGAGATCGGCGGATCGGTCACATGTAGGTTCGTCACATTAATGTTAGGCGCACATACACCTAAATCCCCCGGTGGTGGATCCATCGCTCCACCAGAGACACCAGGGGCCTTGTCGTCAACGGGTGTCGGTGTATTCGTTGGTTTTGGTGTATTTGTCGGCTTCGGCTTTTGAGTTCGCGTTCGCGTGGGCGTCCTCGTTGGTCGAGGCGTTCTCGTTGGTGTCGGGGTTGGGGTTGCTGTTGGTGTGAAGGTCTCAGTTGGCGTGAAGGTTTGTGTTGGTGTCGGGGTGTAAGGTGGTTCGCCATGAAAATCACGAGCCGTGGCGGTTGGAACAGGTGAGTTGAGTGCCTCCTTCACGTTTTCTTCTTGATCCTCCGCATCACCGGGGGAGATCCCTCGATCCCGAAGAGCATCACCAACAATAGAAAGCTGAAAAACTCCGAACGGACCACTTACGTTATCTGGACTGTAATTCGCACCTAATCGACTGCGAAAACCGAGATCGAAGGGAAGACCCTCTGCAGAAACCAGGTTCAGTAAGAGCGCAGCAGATATCCATACGATCAAGAGGAATATAAAAACGGAAAATGCACTTAAAATCCACCGTCGTCCCGTCATGCCCTTCACTCTCCCCTGAAGAGTTCTCAATTTATCGACGCTAGGTCAGAAAAAAAATCAGCCCATTGGTCTTCCTGGTCCCGCTCCGCGAAGATCGACCTTGATCCCACAAATTTCAAGCTGAATCTGGTACAAAAAGAGGGGCCATTGGTTTCCATGAGCAGTTCCATGGGACCCCCCAGGGCGATCGGTTGTATTCTGTGTGCTTATTGAGAGTATAGCAGAATCTTCGATGAAACTGGTAACATCCTGCAACTATTTCCTGATTTTCTTTTCGTATCTAAAAGCAAAAAAGATAATGATTCTCCATTAGCTAGTGGTAAGTTCATTGTACAGCAGGGGGGATACCGGCTTGGTCAGGTAAGGAGTGATGATGAAGATGATAAAGACCAGAGAAAAGTTAACCTAAGCTATATAATAAGCCTACTGAGTTGAATCAACTGAAAGTCTGACGAAAAAAAGGGGGAACTCTATTTTAGGAATGTTTAGGTTATTATCCCTAAGTATGTCATTCTGAGTGAGCCCTTCGGCTGCGCTCAGGACAGGCTCCGCGAGCGAAGAATCCCTATGATGAAACTCTCGTAGTAGCTACATCGCAGGGATTCTTCGCGCCTTGCGGCGCTCAGAATGACATAAAGCAGGGGCGCACTTTTTCTATATCATCCTGAGCCGTTTCGCAGAGCTCAGGCAATGTCCTGAGCTAGCTAAAGGGTTGTCAAAGGATCGTAGTGAACACACCATTCGATCCTTCGGCAAGCTCAGGATACTACTTAAATAGTTGAACCCCAAGCAGTGGTTGGTTTTACAATCGTATGCGAAATTTTGTAATACTTTGGGGAACTTCAGACTATCAGAGTAAAACCTTCAACTTGGGGCAATGGAGAGACAGTGGTCGAACTATTCAGTCTCTTCCCAACCCTCCCATTGGGTTTTGCTCCTTTCTTGAATGTCAGAACAGTCAACCAAGCGGTTCCAGCGGCCTGTCACCTCGTAAACCATGACCTCCCGGCGCTTGCCGCGGAGTTGAGCTCGGCCCCGTCGACCGAACTCAAACTGTTTACGCGTATTGGCCAAGAATTTATAGGTGTCCTCGCTGATCACGATTTTTCCACTCTCCGGAGCCCGGGTAATCTGTTGTATACGCTGCGATGTGTTCACAGTATCGCCAATTACCGTGTAATGCAAACGATCCTTCGATCCTATTCCGCCAGCTATTACGGTGCCCGTCGATACCCCAATTCCTACCTCCAATGATGCTAACCAGTCAGTAGAACGGCGGTCATTCACATTTTTCACGTAATCGAGGATCTCCATTGCAGCGTGGGTCGCTTGTAACGCGCTAACCTGAGGTGGTACTCGAAAGGGTAAAATGCCAAAGAACGCCATGATGGCATCACCATCGAATTTATTCACTACTCCGCCGTGTCGGGTGATGATCGGGACGACACCGGAAAAGTAATCGTTTAAAGTCCGCATCACATCTTCTGGGTCGGCTGTCTCAGCCATGGTGGTAAAGCCCTGCAGATCGGCGAAGAGGATCGACGATTTCGCAGTCTGACCCTCCAGCAACAAGCCGCCCGTATCTATGGCAGTACGTAACTCGTCGCGAACCTCAGGTGTGACCGTTCGACCAAGCAAATCACGATAGATCGCGCCTTCACGTAACCCGGCCACCATGCTGTTAAAGGTTTGAGCTAAAACACCGACCTCATCACTCCCTCGGGCGATAACTTGGGTGTCCAAATTGCCGAAGGCAACTTGTGTTGACGCGTCAGCGATATCGACAAGCGGTCGTGTAATGTTGTTCGAGATCACCAAGCCTGTGAGCACAATCAGCACAAGAGCTACTGCACCGACACGGATCACCGTGACCGCATTTTCCATATACTTGCTGTAGGCCGTATCAGTACCTTCACCCTTTAATAATGAGACACTCAGCATCCCCAACTCTATCGTGCCGTGACGAACGACCAGTGGGGTGAGAACGTCCCCATAAATCTGACCGGCAATCTCGATCTCACGATAGGGGGGATCCTCTGAAGTTGGAGAATGTGCTGCATCAATAAGATCTTGAGGGAGGGCCAACCCTGGTGGATCCCAGGTCTCTTCTGAATCAAAAGTAGAATTTAACAGTTGCTTATCGTCTCTTGCGAATATTGAGACTTGGGCTCGTGCGTCCGCGCTGAGATAATCGATAAGGTTTTCTAAGTATGCACCTACCAAAACCGCACCAAGGATCGTCCCCTGCTCGTCAGCAAGCGGGCCCGCGACGAAAAAGACAGACGCCTGCTCATCTTCGCCGACCACAATATTTTGTAAGTCTGCTTGCTTTACACCGATAGGATCCTCTGCTTCCTCCTGGAAAATATCGGACAGAAGAACAAGCTGTACGAAAAGCCAGTCTTTGTAATATCCCTCGCCACGCAAGACGATGTAATCGCCTTCGGGCGCGTCTGGACTGCTCCTTCTGGCTGTCAACAAACTCGTTCCTTCACGATCGAGCACCACCGCCACATCGACACCCGTATTGAAGACCAGACCTAAAACCCTTTCCCGTAAGGCCTCCGCATCATTCAATGCGACTGCGGTAGCAACACCTTCCGTGTTGGCAATCGCGCGTTCAATCTCAAGCAAGCTTTCCTCAACCCTCACCACTTCATCGGCAGCTTGTTGACCGCTGTCGGCTAATTGTCGCAGGAAACGAACTTCCTCTGCCTCCCCTAGCACGCGATTGACTATAACCGTCGCAGCCAAACCTATCGCCAGAGCCAAGAACATGAAGGGAAGAGTTATCTTCCACCGTAAGCTAAAACGTACACGGGGGCGATCGATAGGCGAGGTCGTGCTCATTTCCTACGTATCCCTTCAGAAAGTTCAACCCTACCGCAGGAAGAACGATAGGACGATCAATAAAGCGATAAAGGTTCCTGCGAGGAACCCGATGCGTTTCAGATCCTCCAGGACATAAGTGTAATCAGGGCTGAAGTCCCCAACTCCAGGAAGCGATTGTGGTGCGGACTTAGCTTTTGGTGAGGTTCGCGTTTCAACAGGAAGATTAGGTCTGCGATTTCGCTTCCGACGACGCTTCTTACTCACAAACTTCCTCCAATCCAGAAATCAGCTAAGGATAACTCAGAAAGTTCCTATTCTAGATGCTCGTATTTCAACCAGGCACCTATCTTTGCATCACCCACCAACGAGCTCGCCAAAAACGACGATACGTTGCGTGTCCTTCAGGTAAGGATAACATGAGATCAGTGTAATTGTGGGCCTGGCAGTGGTCTCCATGACCTCCACTTCGGTGGGCTCAACGATTCGAAAACCGGTCACGCGATAGGTATATTCGCGGGTCGTCGTACTTACGTGGATCTCATCACCCGGTTTTAGCTTGTCAAGATCTCGAAAGAGTTCACCGAATATATCATTGTGGGCAGAGAGAACGAGGTTACCAACGTCACCGGGATTAACACTTCCGACGTGTTGCCCCACCCCTCGTTTTAATTGTTCCCACCCGTCTCCTTGCACAACCGGGACCGAAGCGTTCCAAAGAGCAGGGATGTAGATATTACGAGCTTGTTCAGGGCCTGGTGTGGGAATGGCCACAGCCGGAAGTGATTGAACCAAAGGTCGCAAGTTCTCAGGAATTTCCGCCTCGTTCGGTTTTGCCCCACCACCGGTTGCATCGGGCGGTGTATGCCCTGAGGGCAGCACAACCGCTTTAATTAAGGGCGTTGGGGTGGGAATGGCCCCACCGATCGCCTCTGCTACTTCCTGATTGAGGGTTCGCAAGGCTTCAGCACCATTGAAGAGAATAAAAGCAAGCGCGATCACCGCCGCGATTTCAATACCAAATAACACTTTATTAAAGGATGAACGTACAGCACCCCTTCGCTCTCGAGGGATCTCATCTTCAGGTTCATCTCCATTCGCGCCAGGGAACGCTTGAACCTCTTGAAGATGTGAGGGCAGAGATGACTCGTTACGAAGTTTCAGGGTTCGACCACTACGTCTGAATTGACGTAAGCGTTCGTCGCGCGCCTGGAGCTTCTTGCGCGCCAGTAGCGATTCGAGCTCCTCTATTGAGAGTTCCTCAGCCGGTCGCCGTTCTCTCGCCATCATTCCTCAAACTGTCAGGACACCTCATAGACTAGATGCATGAAGGGTGCCAAGAACCTCGCGGGATTATACATGAAACTAGCTCATAAACAGATTGCCGTCAAGCAGTAGAAAGTGGCTAAATGATTCCTTTCCGCTTCAACGAGTGACTGATCACGCTTTATCAAATATGCATTGCCAATCCCCACTATTTTCCACTGAACCCAAAGAATATGGAAGCGTACCTTAGTCTACTGAAAAACCCCGATCCAAGAGGGAATTGGGTATATGTGGGGGTGTGGGCTACGCCCACACCCCCACATATACCGTTCACTTTCTCCCCTTTGGGCATTTTTCAGTGAAATCATCCATTAAGTCTTCCAAGAATCTAAAGAGCGACCAGAGGGGTTTAGGGATGTCGTTGTTATAACCAAGGTTTTCCAGTGATCAGGGGGAGAACGGTGAGGGTTATGGTGAAGAGGTTACAGGTACGGACTCTCGCACTCCTTTTTCTATTCCCTGGATTTATGCAGGATTTAATAACCAATACGAAGCAATATTTCATTAGCCCAGCAAATCGCTTGCAGCGCCATCACGTAACATCTGCAATCGCACCTTCAACCTTTCCGCCAAATCGCTTGCTGTGTTCAATCGTTTGATATGCGCTTCAGTACCCGCCTCGAGGCTGTCACGGATGCCAAGTAATTGAGGAACGAGAACATTATCAATGTATTGAAGTGCCTCCTCGGCGTCCTTGAAACCCTTTTCGTGAGAAAATTTCATCATAGAAAGGAAACCAGCCAGATCTTCGGTCGCGTCCTTTATGGCTGTATCGAGTTCTGAAGCGGATTTAAGAAAATCAGCCAATCGCTCGGCAATATCTACGGTCTCGTGAAATGTAATCATACCCACTAACTCCGAAGGATAAAGATATGTGAGCTTTCACTCAGTATACCCTGTATACACCGTTGCATAAATCATACCTTAGAAGGACTTTGCTCTCCCCGCTACTAGCCTGACGGTTGACTTCTTATTTCGGGTGACCGATTGGGATCAGGTAGAGTGGTTCATGATCCGCAGGTAGGCCAAGCACCTCCTGGACCCGAATGTCTTCAAAGGCTCCTATCGGCACCGCTCCCAGACCAAGCGAAACGGCTTGCAACAATGTGTTTTGTGCGGCGTGCCCGGCTTCCAGATGAATATAACGTGGTGACCGAGTGCGACCGTATTTGGCCTCCGTGCGGGAGAACACTGCAGTAATCACTAAGATCATGGGGGCCTTGAGAATAGCATCTTGTCTGAGAGAGACCCGATACAAATCCGCTCGTAGGTCTCCAGCGCTTACAGTAGTCAAATTATGGGCATGAGGGTTGTAATGGAATACGCCGCCCTCGAGCACAACGTACAACTCAAGGGGATACAACGCACCAGCTGAAGGTGCAGTCCGAAAGCCTTGGGAGCCGGTGATTCCCTGTGCCGCCCATAGCAGTTGGGATATCTCGCTTATAGACATCGGCTCCGGCGAGAATTCTCGCACGGACCGACGCTGAAGCAAGGCTTCCTCAAGTGAAAGTTGACCCTCCAAGGACGGCTCCGGAAGAGATGTGCCCTCTACCATGTTGGACTCCGTTTTGGTAGACGAAGAGGGAGCTGTTGGTGTGCATGCGGATAGCCCAAGAACATTCCCTACAAACATGGACACAATAAGGATTCGAATCGTTAAGCGCGAGAGCCGTTGTTTGTGCTTCATTCTAGGAACCATATCGATAAACCAAACCACGGCTGTTAAACACGAATATCCCCCCCTAGATCTGCGGTTAAAACAATTGAAGAATGTCCTTATTGAACGATCTTCGGAATGGAATCTTTTCGTTATTTCTGTTGGTTTTCAGGACACTCCTCAAACAAACAGGCGGGTAGTACACATCATTCCTCAGCTAACCCTCTTCCCGTTTCAACTCAGCTATATACGGGAGCGTACGGTAGGCATCGGCGAAATCCAATCCGTAACCCACCACCCAGACATCCGGGATCTTAAACCCAAGATAGTGGATCGGGACTTCGAGGCTATCGCGCTCCTTCTGCACGAGTACGCAAGCATTTAATGAAGCCGGTTTGCGTCCTTTTAGTGTCCGGTACAGGTAGCTCAGTGTATGTCCTGTGTCAACGATATCCTCAACAATCAATACATGCCGTCCCTCAATCGGCTCACGCAGATCCATAATGATGCGCACCGCCCCCGAGAAGGTGTCCGTCTTGCCATAACTTGAGACCGCCATAAAATCCACCACGTGGGGTAGCGTTAATTGGCGCGTTAAATCGGCCAAGAAGATGAATGCACCTTTGAGGATGCCGATGATGTAAAGACCATCCTTGTCCGCGTAATCCTTCGAGAGCTGATCTGCGATCTCGCAGACGCGGGCATGGATGGTCTCAGCAGAAAGCACGACGCGCGCTAGATCGGAAGGTAATTCACTCACAAAGAATTCTCCTCGCCAGCACCTGGGAAGGAACACACAGGATAACATCACCGGCATATATTCCAAGATGATTAGATGGTTCTGCTCTGAAGTATTGTAGGCGGAATACCTGCCAGACTCAACCCCGATCCGTGAGCTTCAGCCACAACTTCAGACATCTTTAGGCGGAGGTGCGAGAACCTCTTGTGCCATACTGAGGTGGACGTGACCATGATCTCCTAGGCGATTTTGTTCGTCCCAATAATAATCTCACAACTTGTTGGAAATCCAGAAGCTTTGCTTTTGGCTCGTCCTGAGCCTGTCTAAGGAGGCGCAAGCAGAGCTTGCGCACTCCAAACCAGAGCTGAATAAGCATGGTTAAGCAGGGATAAGTAGAAATAGAGATCGTCCAGTCAAATTTCACCAGAGGTAACACCTTTGTGCGACTTTACGTTAAGGCCCTTTGATTATTGGAGTGAATCGTGTGGGAAGAATACCAAGTAGGGGCGACCGGCCGGTCGCCCCTACTCCGATCAGCAGGCAAGCGATATTTCTTGCTTGCTTGTTTCGCCCTGAATGGCGCGTTGTTTTATACATTGCAGTTAGGAACAAGAAAGATTTACCCAATAAAGACACATTGTTTGATCTCTTGTCCAACGCTCAGTTCGACTGGTAAGCATAATATTCAATCTGTGTTCTCGATCACATCACGAATTGCTCGCAGCTCTGAGAGTATAGCTACAAGCACTTCACGCTCATCTCTCTCAAATTCTTCCTCGGTTTGGGTTGGAGCCATGGATCCTCGGAAACGCCGCAGCGCACCAGCGACCTGATCATAGACATCTTCAAAGATTGGCAGACCGACCAGGCTTTCCTCCGCGCCACTCTGCCCACTCATACCCGCCGTCTGGACGTTAAGCGTTCCAAGGCCAAATAGTCGGTCGAGAGGGTCTTGCTTCGTCTTCAAGTTCGTAACGGTCCGGAAGGGAACATGCTTGACCGATTTGGTGATCACCCCAGCTTTCACGATGACCTCATCGCGCCTGATCTCGTATTTTAAACTTCGGTAATATGCCGGGATGATCGCTAACATGGGCAATAGCCAGATCAGATTGACGAGCGATCCTATCAATAAACCTCTTGAGCTTCCGGAAACACCAGCTTCTTCACGACCAATGACAAAGCCCAACCAGCCGCTAAACACGATTACGAGTACACCTAGGATCAGTGTTCCTACGATGAGTTTGTACATATATCGAATATTCGGTTGCAAGGAGATTTGGTTCATTTCATCACCCTCCAGCTTCCCCCATTGATTCCATTTCATGCAATATAGCCCAACTTGCGAATGAAGGTCGGTCATTGGGCTGAAAGTAATCCGACAGTTGCCTGTCACATGGAGGGAATTTAGGTAGTATGTTTCTTAATCTGGTTTAAAGCTGTCGGAGGCACGAAAAATGACGGGTAGTAAGAGGATGTCTCATTCTTTCAACCCCATCGCCTCGGACGGTATTGTAACGCTTCCGCCAGATGAGAAGGTGCGATCTCCGCTTCACCTGCCAGATCGGCAATCGTCCGAGCAATCTTGAGGACACGATGGAACGCGCGCGCCGTCATCTGAAGCTGACTCATTGCTTGGCGGATGAGCGAACGACCAGCATCGTCCAGTTGACAATGACGCCGCACATCACCTGGACCCAAATCTGCATTACAGGTCAAACCAGTTGAAGCTAACCGATGGCGTTGTCGCTCTCTCGCAGATTCAACCCGCGCGCGAACCGCAGAAGAAGTTTCCCCTAAACGATCGTCGGTCAGTTTATCAAAATCCACCCTCGGCACCTCAACATGGATATCAATGCGATCAAGCAGTGGACCAGAGATTCGTTTCTGATAACGAGTCACGGTCGAGAGAGAGCAGGAGCACTCCTTCACAGGATCCCCAAAGTAGCCGCAGGGGCAGGGGTTCATGGCACCGACAAGCATAAAATTCGCCGGAAATGAAGCCGAGCCGCGCGCCCGACTGATGGTGACAACCTTGTCTTCTAGGGGTTGGCGCAAGACCTCCAACACCCGCATTCCAAATTCGGGGAATTCATCCAGAAAGAGTACTCCCCGGTGGGCGAGCGAGATCTCTCCCGGGCGCGGCCAGTTCCCGCCTCCCACCAAACCAGCATGGGAGATCGTGTGGTGTGGGGAGCGGAATGGTCTTGTATGTAGGAGAGGTGTATCGGGGGGAAGTTGATCTGCGACGGAATATATCCGAGTGACATCGAGCGCTTCCTCGACCGTCATCGTCGGCAAAATAGAAGGTAGAGAACGCGCTAAGAGCGTCTTACCTGCACCCGGTGGCCCCGCCATGAGAACATTATGGCCTCCGGCAGCAGCTACTTCCAGCGCCCTTTTAACATGTTCCTGACCTTTGACCTCTTGCAGGTCCATCCCGCCTGGCTCATGTTCGATCATGATCTCAGGGCGTTCATACGGCTGAATAGGCACGACCCCTGACAGATGATTAACCAAAGCTGTGAGTGATTCAATAGGAATGACCTCGATCTCCGGGATTAACGCTGCCTCAGCTGCATCTGCCGCTGGAAGTACGATCCGGGAAAATCCACCTTCACGAGCCAATGCAGCCATCGGCAGCACACCGCGCACATGACGCAATGAACCATCGAGAGACAACTCACCGACCGCCATCGTCCCATCCAGCCAATCGGGGTGGATCTGCTCTGAAGCCGCCAAAACACCTAAAGCGATCGGCAGGTCATACGCTGGACCTTCTTTACGCAACGCTGCTGGTGCGAGGTTAACGGTTACGCGTTGGCGCGGAAAAACCAAACCGGCGTTTTTAACCGCTGCCTGGACTCGTTCACGACTCTCTTGAACAGCGGTGTCCGGCAGACCAACAATAATAAAGGAGGGAAGCCCGCGGGAGGTGTCCACTTCTACTTCCACGATTGCCCCCTCCAGCCCGATAATGGCTGCGGCGTGGACTTTAGCGAGCACGCCTCCAGTCTAGAGTAAATACGCAAAAAGGTCAAATGCTCAAGATCCTATGAGCGCCTCGTATTAAAATCAGTCGTAGTAGCCACAGAGCATGCTTCGACAGGCTTTGTCCTGAGTTGGTCGAAGGGCTCAGCATGCTCAGTGATGGTTTCGGCATGCCTTGTTCTGACTGCTCCGCACCCTGTCGTAAACCCTGTGCTGCTTGCCTTGAGTTTGCCGAAGGGTTATCGAAGGATCGATGGTCTCAGAATGATAGAAGAAGTTAGTCATTCCGAGCGCCGATAGGGGAGAGGAATCCCTATGATACATCGAATTCAAAAGTATCATCATAGGGATTCCTCGTCACTTCGTTCCTCGGAATGACAGGAGAGGAGTTATTGCTCCGAGGGCCGATAGGCGAAAGGAATTCCTATGATTCATCGAATTCAATAGTGTCATCATAGGGATTCCTCATCACTTCGTTCCTCAGAATGACACAAGAGAGGGTGTCATTCTCAGCGAGCCCTGCGAGTGAGGAATCCCTATGATGCATCGTGTTCAGAAGTTTCATCATCGATATTCTTCACCGTAGAGTTCATCCCGAGCCATGCCGAAGGGCATAGGCTTCGCTGCTTTCCACCCTCTTTAAAGAAACAATGACGCGACCGAAACGTTTACGAAATCCATTGGTTCGTTCCTGGCATATCGGAATCATTCAAGCTAAACTGAACCAGCAACCAAAAGACCCGGGAGATTTTCATGAGGACCAAAGTAGAGATCAGTTTATCCGGCGTCGAGTCGGCGATCGCTGCTCAGCAGGGTGGCGCTAATCGCATCGAACTTTGTGAGAACCTGCTTGAGGGGGGAACCACGCCGAGTCTAGGCATGATCGCGATCGTCCGTAAGTACCTAGACATCGACATCAACGTGATCATCAGACCTCGCGGGGGAGACTGCTGCTACTCCGAGGCTGAGTTGGAGGTCATGAAACGAGATATCGAAACGGCAGGAGAAGCCGGTGCTGATGGTGTCGTCATCGGTCTATTGAACCCAGAAGGCACGGTAGACGAAGAGAGAACGAGATCCTTGATTGATCTCGCCCGTCCCATGAGCACGACCTTCCATCGTGCGTTCGATATCACACGCGATCCCATTGAAGCCCTGGATACCTTGATGGATCTAGGGATCGATCGAGTTCTCACCTCCGGGCAAGCGACCTCGGCTCTGGAGGGGATAAACCTCCTTGCGGAATTATCCAAACATGCTAGAGGTCGCATCATGATCATGGCCGGTGCTGGAATCACCGCCCATAACGCGAAGCAGATTGTTGAGAGAAGCGGTGTAGCAGAAATCCATGTCGGATCCGCAGCTGCTGAAGATGTCAAAAGCCTTATGCAGTACCACAATCCAAAGATCGCTTTTCGTGGTGGAACAAACCTACCTGAAGACATTCTCCGTCGAACATCCGCTGAGCGCGTGAAAGCCATTGTAGATGCCGTGAATTAATCACCTTTTCATGGATCTGAAGTGGAGTGATAACAGATACTAGAAACTTCGAGTATGGAGAGGCAGCAATAAAACGAACGTTCTTAACCCAATCTCAGAATTGATAAACTACTCGCTATACTCTTTAATAAACGGAATCACTCGGTCGGCTCAGGACCGATGACGATCACTCTCCCCACACCAGCATCGAGAAAATCATCCCCATATTCCTCCGCGAACATGCTGATGGCGATCTCCCCCGTGCAGTGAGATGGGCCTACTTGCTTGACCCCTAAGCTACGAAAATCCTCGATGATGTTCTCAAGTTGACTTCGGCTGCTGCCATCCAGGTGAAATCCACCCGTAACAAAAGCCACATCACCTTCCACTATACTCCGTGCTTTACGAATCATCCGTACAACCCCCGGATGGGCACAGCCCGTGATGATGACCATCCCTTCTGCGGTTTCCAGGATCAACGCCTGCTCGACAATCGCACCCAATTCTCCCGTGGAGTGCACCCCAGGAAGAATTTCAATTGGCTCTCTCACTTCGATCACCTCGGTGTGAACCCGCACAGTGTATTTAAACGTCTCCGGGAAGGCCTTGGGCAGATAGACAATCGGTTTTACCCCTGTGTAGAGCAGATCCATTAACCCATCAGTATGATCACCGTGGATGTGGGAGAGCACAATCACCTCTATTTTTTGAGGATCAAGGCCCAACTGCTCCATATTGTCCAAAAGTATGGAACCACTCCCGCCGGTATCAAAAAGCACAACATGGCCATCATATTCAATAAAGGCTGCAAATCCCCAAGAAGTCCTCAGGCGGGAGTCATAAGCGATGTTGTTAAAAACGATCGTAATACGCACGCCTCGTTCCTCGATGGGCGTAGTGGGATAAGGAGATGGCGTGTCCGTAGGTTCAGGTGTATTCGAAGGTGCTGGGGTATTTGTGGAAGACGATATAACGGTTACTGTCGGTATCGAGGTAACTGTGACTGTGGGCGCATCAGTAATTGGAGAAGGGTTGCACCCTGTCAACAAAATAACAGCAATTAGCACAATCAAGATAAGCGAGAGGTATTTATGGAGTTTATCCATGGGTTTTGCCTTTAGAGAAAGTCTATAGAAAGCTGCGCCAATTCAATCAGATGTTTACTTCGTATCAATATAATCTTGCACCACGCGCTCAAGAATCTCAAGCGGCATACTGCCGTTGCCCAGAATAACCGTGTGGAACTCCTTAATGTCAAATTGGTCACCCAACGCTTCCATTGCATCCTGGCGCAACTCCAGAATTGTCAGCATCCCGATTTTATAACCCGTTGCTTGAGCAGGGAGGACGATGTAGCGATCGACCTCGTGAGACCATCTACCTGATGGATCACCCAAAGCCTGATTCATGTACGCCTTGGCTTCCTCCCGACCCCAACGCATAGCGTGAATCCCTGTGTCAGTGACCAATCGCACCGCACGCAGCAACTCCAGATGAAGGCGACCGATGTTTCCATAAGGATCATCATCATAAAGACCCATCTCCCAAGCTAACCTCTCCGCATATAACGCCCATCCCTCCGCATAGGCATTCAGGACAATATCATTGCGAAAGAGTGGGAGATCCATTTCTTGAGCTATAGCGATCTGGAAATGATGACCAGGAATGGCTTCGTGATAAGCCACAGTGGGCATATTAAACTTGTACGCTTGCGAACCACCAATCCCTGTGTGGAAAGCCGCTGGTCGTGAGCCGTCCATCGGAGCTGAAACGTAATATCCCCCCACCCCAAACTCTGGGTGTCCTATAACGACAACCTCGCCTTGGGGTCGAACGTTGAAAAAATCATCCAAGTATAGATCCACCTCTTCAAGCATCTCCTCATACACATGGATGAGGTTTTCCTTACCCGAGGGTGTCGAGATGTTGTAGTAGCCGCCGTCTTGAATCACTCGGTCCATCAACTCTCCCAGATCTGCATCCTGGGGATATCCCAATTCATCAAAAACCGCGCGCATCTCTCCCTGGATACGATCGACCTCCGATAATCCTAGATTGTGAATCTCTTCGGGAGTCATGTCAGTTGATGTTTGGCTTCGAAGCATATAAGCATAATACGCATCGCCGTTGGGAAATTTCCATACACCAGCATCATCGGTAGCGATCCTTACGAGGTCATCAAGGTATGCCAGTAGGTCAATATACGCTGGGATGAATGACTCATTTATTGCATCCAGTGCCGCCCCAAGCATTTCCGCTTTCTCGCTCTCGCTCAGCCCGTCAACACTCTCCAGGCGATCACGAAAGACGCTATAGATTGAGAGTGATTCGCCCCTGATTAAGCTTGGGTCTGGAGATCGCATCCCAAGATATCCAAACATTACACTTCTCGCCATCTCAAGGATGAACTTCGGTGGGATGATGTCCATCTCCTCCCGACGGACCATTCCGTCGAGCAATTGAGCAACCTGATCATCAACCAGCATTAACCGTGAAATGTAATCCTGCGCGTCTTCCCGTGTGTTTATCGTGTGATACTCCGTGAATAATCTGATCAACTCATCATGGTAGCTGATCAGGAAGTGATGGATCGGATAGTTGTAATACATAAATTCCTGGCCGCGCACCAAGTCGTCCAAGTACCATTCATAGACGTCCATGGATAATTGTTGATCCGGTGTAAGCTCTGACCGGTCATATCCTCGCAGCAGTTCCAAGATGGCAACCTGTAAATCACCGGTTTCTCTCAAATACGAATCGGAGAGGTTGTTAAGCTGATC
>Ga0111172_1066_pt1 | contig 16069 bp, 10 predicted proteins | sample DeeMarSWOR324_28_FD_80233 | JGI IMG/M metagenome (GOLD analysis project Ga0111172, IMG submission 80233) | Anaerolineae bacterium SM23_ 63 | reverse complement strand
CACATGGCGTATCGAATAAAACGCACAAATAAATGTGCCCCGTCTTATACCTGGGCAGTATGCATGGTTCATATAATGCTCTCAGCCGTTTCACCGTGACCCCGGTGTGACGGTTAGGGTCGGTCAGGTGTTATATGCTAACTTGACAGGTCCGTTTTCTATTGATAATTAGACATTGAAAATCCCCCAAACTGCCCCCTCACGTTGATGGCGATTTAGTATTCTGTTGATTTTGTAGCCAGATTAATGTAATATAAATATGTAGTGTTGCCTCAGCGGGGTTGAGGACTACACCCATACATCTAAGAAATGAACCCGACTTCGTTTGAGGTCGGGTTCTTTGCATCGGATAATAACAGGATTAATACTTGGGGGACACATTGTTAGGGAATATCTTGCTTTTGGTGCTGGTTGTTATTTCTTTTGGAATTCTATTGTACTTATCCTTCTTTCCAAAATGCCCAAAATGCAGTCGGTGTAGATATATATCAGTAATTAGCTCAGAGATAATCCCTGGAAGTGAATTTGTCGGAACTCAACTCGATTATCAGCGCGGTCTTTACACGAGATATTATGCTGAGTTCATACAAACATACAGGTGTCCAAGTTGCGACCATCAGTGGAGCCGGACCGCGATTCACGCAATACGACCGGTTCTTTAATAAAAAGAGTATTAGCCCTCAGCCTGACCCCCTCAGGTTGGGGGCGTTTCTTCATAGACCGATTTATAAGCTAAAGGACACATCCGTTCCCAGATGTGCCCTATCTCCAGCGCCCCCAGCAGGACTCGAACCTGCGACCCCTTAGTCCGCAACCAAGTGCTCTAATCCGCTGAGCTATGGGGGCATTTTATAGGTCGGATTGACCGACCTCAGGCGGGGAGGGTGGGATTCGAACCCACGGTAGAGGCTTTAACCCCTACAAGCGCTTAGCAGGCGCCCCCGTTCAACCACTCCGGCACCTCCCCGGTTATTCGATTGTTCAGGCGGAGGGAGAGGGATTCGAACCCCCGGTGGGTGTAAGCCCACAGCGGTTTTCAAGACCGCCGCCTTCGTCCACTCGGCCATCCCTCCGGGTTCATAGGTGTCCCTTCCCGAGCGTTGGCATTCTACCATGCCCATTAGGAGCATGTCAAAGCGCCGGGTCTTCGAAGCTTCCCGCGAGCTTGGAGCTCGCGGGAAGCTGAAGGGAAATAGCCTCGCTCATGGAGATCTGTTATGAGCTTCCTGCGCAGGCTAAAGCCTGCAACTACAGATGAATACAGAGGGGCGTGTATCGCTGTAGTCGCACCCATTAGGGTGCGCAGATGCGCAGGCTAAAGCCTGCGGCTAGATTGTCTGTGCAGCTTCTCCAACTACATCGTAGGGGCGCACGGGCCGGTGACATCACCCCTGACCGTGCGCCCCTACATCATGCTATTTTCTCCCAAACTTGATAGAGACCCAGACGCCCACCTTCTCCATCCGAATAAAATGTCTTTACCACCTGAAAGCTCGTGCTTGCTGCCAACTCCTGAAGTTCACCTTCGCTGAAATGATGTACGTAACGAAGCCCGTAACCGCCGCGTCGCCAATCCAGCAGATAGTCCCCCATTTCGACATCACTTTCATCGAGATCAACCTCGCTCCATGGGACGATACGCGCCTGTAAACGTGGGCTGGCCATGAAGTTCCAGTTTGAATGCACGAAATGACCGCCTTCTGCCAGAAGATCCCTTACCTGAGTGAGGACTCTCGATCGAAGCGCGTTACTTGGTAGGTGATGCAACGTTGCAAAAGCGAGTACACGATCGAAAGTTGCTACGCGGTGCAGCTGTGAGAATTTCAAAAGTTTCCCCACCCAAGACGGGTCCGCAAAATCAGATTGTTGGAAGTGCGCTGATGGATGTTCACATCGCCCACGAGCGATCGAAATCAAGGTGGTGCTGAAATCTATCCCCAGGTAATAGCCCTCATGACCGCGACGGAAAAGCTCATTGGCAACTTCACCGATACCGCATCCAAGATCTAATATCGTGGCTTCTGGAGGGAAGTCCGCTAAAGTGCTCGAGACTCCAGGTTGAAGCCGTCCCCTGGTCTCTGCAAACTGCTCCGCGAAGGTTTGGTAGAATCGCCTATTGAGGGTTAATAGTTGGACGACGATAGCGTCTTGCATACTCGTGCTCTGTCAACGAAGATTCGAGCGCAATTTCAGGTGAAGCACCCTGAGCCTGTCGAAGGGTGCGTTCATCAACATGGTATCATCCTTCGACAGCCCTTCGGCGTGCTTCCTTCGGCACGCTCAGGACAGGCAGGACAGGGCTCAGGATGACTTTTTCAGAAAGCCTGTTAGCCTTATCATGACATAAAAGTAGGATTCAGCGCAATGGAAGACGATCTGGCTTGGCTTGAAGCCAGGCAATACACGCCCGATCAATTAGAGTTGGCAAGGACCATCCTCGATGAAGTGCGCGCGGGACGTGAGGTGATGGATGCCGTACGTCGTCATCCTCTGCCTGATGGGGGGTTTTTGGGAAAGCATGTGTTGATTCATGCGTACCGTGAATTAATTCGAGAGGGTGAATGGTCCGACGATCCTGCGATCCTAAGTCGGATCCGAATGAAACCCGGGCGCACGCTCTCTGGCGTGACAACAGTCTCCGTGCTCACCAAGCCGTATCCCTGTCCAGGCGAATGTATCTTCTGTCCCGATGATGTTCGAGTCCCGAAATCTTATCTCCCGGATGAACCAGGAGCGATGCGAGGCGTTCATCACGATTTCGACCCCTACGCACAAACGAGATCGCGCTTGGAGGCTTTGGAAGCGATCGGTCATCCCACCGATAAGATCGAACTCATCATCCTCGGGGGTACATGGAGCGCTTATCCGGAGGATTACCAGGCATGGTTCGTCCAACGCTGTCTGGACGCCATGAACGGCTTTGATTCGGCAGATCTTCTTGAAGCCCAATTAGCGAATCAGCATGCGCAACACAAGAACGTCGGCCTCGTCATTGAGACCCGCCCAGACCAGATTGACTTACACGAAATCCGTCGCCTCCGCGAGTTAGGGGTGACGAAGGTCCAGATGGGTGTCCAGAGCATGGATGACCACATTTTAGAGCTCAATCATCGCGGCCATACGGTCGATGACACGCGTCGAGCGGTTTCGCTATTACGTTCTGCTGGTTTTAAAATCGTCCTCCACTGGATGCCAAATCTTCTGGGTGCCACATTGGATTCCGACCGAACGGATTTTCTGCGCCTCTGGGATGACCCTCATCTTCGCCCGGATGAGATCAAGATTTACCCTTGTCAACTGCTGGAAAACACCAAACTTCACGGATTTTGGAAAACGGGTAAGTACACACCCTACTCAACAGATGAACTCATTGACCTGATTGCAGATATTAAGCCACACATTCCCCAATATTGCCGTGTCAACCGTGTCGTGAGGGACATCCCTTCCCACCATGTAGTTGCAGGGAACAAGCGTACAAGTCTGCGACAAGACATCCAGCGTGAGCTGGAACGGCGTGAGAAAAGTTGTGCGTGCATCCGATGTCGTGAGATCCGTGGTACGCCGGTTGAACCGGAAGAATTATCTTTCGATCATAGTACCTACCTAGCAAATGGCGGTTATGAGGATTTTCTTTCCTTTGTTACACCGGAGGATGAACTCGCAGGCTATCTGCGACTGTACTTTCCAGGACCGAACTCAGCGGATACAGGTTTATTGGATTTAACCAACGCAGCGATCATCCGTGAGGTCCATATTTATGGTCAATCGCTTGAGTTTGGATTGGAGGAGGACGGTGCGGCGCAGCACAGTGGGCTGGGGGAGCGTCTGATGACCACGGCTGAACAACTAGCCATGGAAGATGGCTTTCAACGATTAGCGGTCATCGCGGCCTTGGGTACTCGCGGCTACTATCGCCGGTTTGGTTATGAGCTTGGTGAAACCTATATGGTGAAGGAATTGGCTTGACAAGTTCGTTTAACCTTTTAGAAAAGACATTCAGTCCCATATTCTCTTGGGGCGTTTTCTTTGTAAGTTAGAACTGAGTTACCCATTAAAAACACTAAGTATGCATATTGTCATTCCGAGCCGCCATGCGGTGAGGAATCCCTATGATGATGACTCTTGACTCGAAAGATCCTAGGGATTCCTCGGTCGACACAATGTGTCTCCCTCGGAATGACACATCTCTACTTGTCATTGCGAGCCCCGCAGGGGCGAAGCAATCTCCTCAATCAAAAGGTTGCTTCGTCGCGCTGGCGTGCTCCTCGCAATGACAGATTGAGGGTGGTTGTCACACCAAGCCGCTATGCGGCGAGGAATCCCTATGATTGTGTTTTTACACAGGATTGGGGATTAGGGAGAAGCGATTGGGCACCTGGGTGATTAGGCACCAAGGCACTTAGGATCATCTACTTCGCCCAAAGACCTCCGGTCTTCTCCATCCATTCAGCGATCTGATCAGCAACCCGATTCACGTCATCGTCGGAAACGTCTACTTCCAGCATGGGGAGCTTGGATTCACGCACCAATTTGCGTATGAACTCCTGTTCATTCATGAAGACCTCTAAATCATCATATTGAGCTGGTTTCCCAGAAACACGGAGACGCTCCTCTCGAGCGTTTGGAAACGTCGCAGGTTCACGAGTGCAGAAGATGAGGTGGAAGCCTAGATTTGCTAGACGCTCTTCGAGCCAAGTGAAATCATGATCTTTGCCATAGGTCTGTATCTGATACGCTCTGGTAGATATGTGGAAGCGATCGATGATCCACGAGTAGTAGCGTAGGAGTTCAAAAAGCCTGACCCATGTCTGGTAGGTCTCCATTGCCAGGGCTTCTTCATGGGGTTCAAAATTGATCAACCCCCGTCCCCAGGGGTGGTTAGTAAACCCGCACCACTCGGCAGAAATGATGGGGGAGTGGTAGCGATATGCGCGCGGACCGACGATTTTGGGGTGCTCGTTGAGTGCGAAGGCGATTTCCGTTTTTAAGGTCAAGCGTGTGCCTTCGAGTATTATCTTAGGACAGAGTTTTGATCCCACGGAACCTCACAAATGGACTGTACTGAATTTTCACTTTCGTATTCACTTCCTCAGAATGGAATGCGTAGTTTCCTGATCACATGAGTGGAAAGAAAAGTTTATCGAGCTGCTTATTCCTTACAGTTTGGGCATGACCTCTTCCAAGAACAATGTTAAACCACGCATGTCCGGGAAATCGACAAAACGGAGGATGAAATGTTCGACACCGAGCTCGATGAAGCTCCCTAGCTCATCGATGACTTTTACAGGATTTCCAGAAACAACGTGCAAATCCCCCCGTGGTTCTGGTTCCCTTCCTTCAGGGGTTAGGGATACAAAACCGAAATAGGTTTTCACGATCGACTCGTAATCTCGGCCAACCTGCTCACAGTGACCCCGAAGGGCTTCCAACTTTCGGGCGTATATGGTGGCATCACACAAGCCTACGTTCATCCAATCGGCGTGTTTAGCGACCACACGAAGCGTGAACCGTTCACCACCTCCGCCGATCAGGAGTGGTGGGGGAGGATCGGGACGTGGCTCACAATAGGCATCTTTGATCGAGTAATGTTTCCCCTCATAGCTTGCTGGAGATCCCGTCCACATCGCCCGAATGATTTCCACCGTCTCTTCGAGTTGCTCGATCCGCACCTTTGCGGAGGGATAGGGCCAATCATAGGATACGTATTCATCCTCCTTCCAACCGGCTCCGATCCCTGCGATAAGCCGTCCTCCCGTGAGCCAATGAAGGGTGGCCATCATCTTCGCGGTAAGGGCGGGGTTGCGGTAGGACTGGCCTAGGACGAGTGCGCCGATGGTTAAATCGGTATATTTGGCTGCGAGCATCGAGAGCGCAGTCCAACACTCCATGACGGGTCGATCGTCCCACTGGAAGTGATCCTCGACCCAAATGCTTGAGAAATCACCTCGAATCCGCTCGATAAAGCGAAAGTTATCATCCATCAATGTCTTGGCGCCTGCTGCATCCCGAGCGGAAGGCTGAATCACCCAACCAAATTGCGGATTGGTCATCGGATCCTCCTCATGGGATTGAAAGGGTAGAGCCCCCTGGTGATACCTTTAGATTGTTTCGAACTGTCATAACTGCGGGCAAGGGAATTCCCGAAAGATCGTTTCACTCCTCCAACTTAGATACCGTCACTTTTTCCCCGTTAGAGACCGCTCGAAATGCGGTCGCATCGCCTTCGATCTGTCCAAAGGGATTGACATTGCTGTATGCACGTGGCTCTTCACCGACGCTTACGGGCGTAGGGCCGAAGAAGATGCAAAAAGCGGTTCCTACCGGCCAATAGCCGATTTCGCCTACAGCCATTTCCTGCCGGGCATCCTCAGCCTCCTCGATTTGAACGGGGATGGCGAAATAGATCTCATCACCCCAGCAGTTAGCATGGCCTACGATGGGAAGTGCGAGCCATATAGCATCGGCCGTGGTTGAATCATTCAGGATGGCGGTCTGTGATACCTCCCCGGCGACGATTTGAATCCTGCATGTCATTGAGCTTCTCCTCCCGTTTGATATGGGTTTTTATTATGTTGTCTTCGTGTTTCTGACTCGCTGAAGCTTCGAACCAACATGTCCCCGAAGGGCATACCAGGCTTTGTTTAGACCATCTGCATCTTGTAGCCAAACCAGGTGACTTTCACATCGACAATCCGAGGCTCCAAAACCTGGAGTTGTTCCATCTCCTGCCATCGATAGGATCTCAGCCCAAATACATTCCTGCCGCTGTGGACTCACGGACCACCAGATGTCATTTATCGAGCCCTGAGATGTGAGGGTATCGATGTGCCAATGGGATCGTTTCTGGGTTTCAGAGCGAAGGTGGCGATGGATACGCCCTGATAAACCACCGGGTCCTAACGCACTCCCTATGTAGAGGTAGGTTCCGGACTTGAAGTTGATGATGCCCAGGCGACCGATCTTGATCCTTTTCGGTTGGTCAAGTTGGACGATAAGGACATAGGTCCCTAGGGATGGTCCTATCCCTTTCAGCTTGGTATCTAGTTCCTCCATGAGATCGGGCTACCTATTCCTGTAGAGGTGGCTCCCATGCCTGTCCTGAGCCCCTCGGCTTCGCTCGGGACCTGCGGCTCCGCTGAAAGGTCGCCGTACGATCGGGAAAATCTTTTCTAGAGGCGGCTCCCATGCCTGTCCTGAGCCTGCCGAAGGGCCGCCGTATGACCGGGCGTGGGAGCCCGGTCTGCTGATTAATTGTGCCGCCGTACGACCGGGCGTGGGAGCCCGGTCTGCTGGTTAATTGTGCCGCTGTACGACCGGGCGTGGGAGCCCGGTCTACTAATCTGTCATTCGAGGATTAGCGATCAATCCTTCCAGAACCACACCTTCCTTCGTGAGGTAAGGATCGACACCAGACAAGATCACTTGACTCTCATCACCTTTGACCATCGCCCTGCCCAAGGGGAGGACAACTACGGCTTGAAGCTCGTCATGCGTAAGGACATCGGGGAGTTTCAATCCAGTGAGTGTGCTTAGGTCATTGCGCCAGGCGATAAGTTGATCGGAAGTACATTTGGATTTCGCAGGAAGATTCTTCAACCCTAAAGTTTTCCATGCTGCCGTCGGGAAGGACTCCACCAGCCATCGTTCCCACGGTCGCTTGTTCCAGTTTGATCTGAGGAGCTCCCAATCATGTTTGATCCGCAATTGATGAAATAGTTCGATCGAGAACTTGATATATGGGAGGTAGGTGCTGGGTTTAACAGTACCGAAGACGCCTGTTTTACCGGGAGTATTCAAGACCCGCTCACATAGACGCATGTGTTCGATTTGAGATTTGGGCTCTCTCCAACCTTGTGGACCGTCGAGCAGCAACACTGAAACACCCTCGCGATCGCAGAAGGTATTAAGCGCAGCGGCGAAGCCCTCCGGGGTAGGAGGATCCTTTACTCTAAGATCGTCAGCTTTGATAAGTTGGACAACATCGCTTCCACCGTCCAGAAATGCGATCCCATTATCAGCGTATCTCCGGTGGGCGATGTCCACGGAAAGGACACCGCCAGTTCTCCATTTGGGTGCCATATCATCACCTTCGTTCAGGGCAGTATAACATTTGAAGTAGTGATAGCAAGCTCAGCCGTCGGTAGGATGCAGAACTTGAGAGAAATAGTTTGGACAACGTGTACCAACTCGATTGTTTTGTCATGCGAAGATGTGGTGAGCAATAATGCGACCTCGGATTCAATATCACAGGCGCTCAGAGGACAAATATTGATTGAACGCAACCCTTTCATCGTGTATGATGATCTCATAAAGGCATTATGTTGCGTACCCATATGTGGTGGAAACCGATCTTCGTGTTAAGAGAAGCCAAGAGCTTTTTTAGCAATAAGAACCCGACGCATTTGATGGTGGGAACGCACCAAACCCAGTAGGATCATGCTTGAAGTACGCTTGCTTGGAAAATTTGAAGTACTGCTCGGTGGAGAGCCGGTCGAGATTCCCTCGCGACCGGCTCAATCGTTGTTATCGTACTTGATGTTAAACGCTGGCGTGGCTCATCGAAGGGAGAAGTTGGCGGGATTGCTTTGGCCCGATTCGGACGAGACCAACGCCCGCAGCAATCTGCGTCATGCCCTATGGCGTCTACGGAAGGCGATCGGTGATGAGTATTTCGATTCGGATAAAGTCGCGATCCGTTTCAACCCTGATTCGGATTATCAACTGGATGTCGATATCCTGAAGGATCAGCCCAGCGAGGCGGGGACATCCGATGATTTGATCCCCATTGTCTCTGTTTACGAGGGAGATTTATTACCTGGTTTCTTCGATGAATGGGTCACCCTGGAGCGTGAAGGATTACGGGCCGTCTTCGAAGACAGGATCCAAAATCTGGTAGATCAGCTGGTGGAGGAGGGGCGCTGGCGAGAGGCTCGTGAGTGGGCTGAGTTTTGGATTTCTCAGGGTCAATCCCCGGAACCAGCTTATCGAGCGTTGATGGTAGCCCATTCGGGATTAGGTGACTTCTCGGGCGTTGCGCTCGCATATCAAAGGTGTGTGGAGACTCTAAAGCAGGAACTTGATGTAGAGCCATCTGTCGAGACACGTGATTTATACCAGCGTCTTACCGAGCGTGGAAGGCCACCGACGACACCCATTGAACGATCAACCCAAGAACTTCCTATTTCTCCAACCCCATTCATCGGCAGGGATGAGGAGCTGGCACAGATCGTTGAGCTTCTTTCGGATCCAAAATGCCGCTTGCTGACCCTCGTTGGATCTGGAGGTATTGGCAAGACGCGGCTTGCGCTTCAGATCGCATCGGAAAAGATGGGTGATTATCCACATGGCGTCATATTTGTTCCCCTTGCCTCGATCAGGTCACCTGAATTCTTGACCTCCGCCGTCGTCGAGGCTCTTGGTTTCCAATTATCAGGGTCTGAAGATCCACATTTGCAGCTCATCCAGTATTTACGCCAGAAAGAGTTGTTGCTGATCTTGGACAACTTCGAACATCTCCTCGATGGTGCGGAGATGGTCGCTGATCTGATTGGAAGTGTCCCAAAGATACAGATCCTGGTTACATCCAGGATACGATTGAACCTTCGCCCGGAGCACTTGTTTGAAGTCCATGGAATGCCGATCCCCGAGGTAGGTGAATTTGAGAGAATGTCGGATTTCGACATCGTGCAGCTCTTTCAACAGAGCGCACGTCGTATTCAAGCCGAATTCTCTGTCTCTGAAGGTGATGAGCCTCATCTGATCCAGATTTGTCAACTTGTCGGCGGTATGCCGTTGGGAGTGGAGCTAGCCGCCAGCTGGGTACGCATGCTTTCTTGCGAGGAGATCGCTGATGAGATCGAGAAAAGCCTCGACTTCCTGGTGTCTCCCTTGCATGACCTACCCGAACGTCATAAGAGCATGGCAGCAGTTTTCAACTCTTCCTGGCAGCTCCTCACCAACCATGAACAGGGGGTCTTCAAGAAGCTGGCGGTCTTTCGGGGTGGCTTTGTACGGGAGGATGCCGAACGGGTGGCGGGCGCATCCCTTCCGATGCTCTTATCGCTCACCGATAAGTCTTTTCTCCATATTGCGCCCTCAGGTCGCTATGGCATCCACGAACTGCTACGACAATATGGGCACTTCAAACTGCGCGGGACTCCGAAGGAAGAGGGTGAAATCAGGGATCTCCACTGCGAGACCTACCTAGATTTTCTCTCCCAGTGGGAGGAGGGATTGAGAGGGGGCAAGCGAAGGGATGCGGTGAATGCCATCGGTATCGAAATCGATAACGTGCGTGCCGCATGGAACTGGGCGATTGTGATGAAACGGGTCGATCAGATCCAGGGTGCCCTCGAAAGTTTATGGCTCTACTATGATATCCGGAGTTGGTTCAAGGAAGGATTTGAGGCCCTCCACCGTGCCATTGGGGCACTGAGGGCTTCCGATCGTATTACTCGAAAGATTGGTGCGACGATCGCAAGTCTCCTCGCTCGACAAGCGTGGTTCGGCTGGCGCCTCGGTCGATATCAGGAGGCGACAGATCTGGCTCAAGAGAGTTTATTGATAGCCCGTAAACTCGATCTGCACACTGAAGTTGCCTTTTGCCTTCATGTTTTAGGCACCATCGCGTACGCCCAAGGATCGTACTCAGAGGCAAAAGAGCAGTATCAGGAGAGCCTGGGTATCTGGAGGGAGATCGGCAACCGGTGGGGGATGGCGATCACACTCTTCAGCATGGGGCAGGTCGCACATGCACTTGGAGAGTATGGAGAAGCAGAGCAACCGTATAGGGAAGGGTTGGAGATCTTTCGAGATATCGGTTACAAGGCTGGAGCCACGTTTGCCTTTGATTCCCTCGGTCGTGTTGCACGTACTTTGGGTGATTTTGTCGATGCCAAAGAACTATGCCTTGAGAGCCTGGCTATCCGTCGCGAGTTGGATGATCAGTGGGGTGTTGCAGCGTGCCTTGATAGCCTTGGTGCGGTTTTATGTGGATTAGGTGAATATAAAGGTGCGGTAGAAACCTGTCTCGAGAGTCTCGAGATCAAGAAGAGCTTGGAAGATCAGCGTGGTATTGCCACATCACTAAATAATTTGGGTCATGTAAACTTTCAAATGGGAGATTTTGGCCAGGCGAGGGGTTATTGTGAGGAGGCGCTTGCGATCCGAAGAGAGCTGGGTGATCGAAGGGGGATGGCAACTTCATTGAATACGCTGGGGGACATCGCCATCGTGATCAAAGCCTATCCGGCTGCGAAGCATTATTGTCTAGAAAGCTTAGCTATTCGGAGGGAGCTCGGAGATCGACGTGGGATCGCGTCTGCATTGAACACATTAGGACTCATCGCGTGGGAGCTCGAAAATTATGGAGAAGCTGGGCGACACTTTCGAGAAGCCTTGAGGGAGGCGATCACGATCGGTGCACTTCCCTTGTGTTTGGAGATCTTGGTTGGGTTATCGAGGGGCCTTATGAAGGACGAGCGTTTTGAACTGGTCTCGGAGTTGCTGGCGCTGATCACGATCCATCCCGCAAGCTCGATCGATTCGAAAGAGAGGGCATCAACTCTCCTCAATGAGGTTCTCAAAACTCGCCCGTCTGAAGCTATCGGTCAGGCGTATGACCGTGGAGCGACGAAAACCCTCCAGACGCTCATCGAGGAGATCTTGGAGGAGTGATTATCTGATAGGTGATTTGACGGGTTGTTGGAATTGAAGGAACCTTGCTTATACCCCCTCAGTCAGAAGTAAATATAATAAGTAGAGACTACCATGGACGATCTTAGCGGTCGGGAAATTCGAGGCTACAAGCTGATCGAACGCATCGGCGAAGGCGGATTCGGCGTTGTCTACCGCGCCGAGCAGCCAGCCGTCGACCGCGAGGTGGCGATCAAGGTCATCCTTCCTGAGTTCGCCGATCACACCGAATTTGGGCGACGCTTCGAGGCCGAAGCCCGGATGGTGGCCAAGCTCGAGCACCCTCACATCGTGCCGCTCTATGACTACTGGCGGGATGAGGAGGGCGCCTTCCTGGTAATGCGCTGGCTGCGTGGCGGAAGTCTGCGCGATGCGCTCGAGAGTGGTCCATGGGAGATAAATGCTGTAGGTAAATTGCTCGATCATATCGTTGATGCACTGAGCTTGGCACATGAGCACGGTGTGATCCATCGGGATCTGAAACCCGAGAACATTCTCCTGGATGAAGCTGGTAACGCCTACCTCACGGATTTCGGGATCGCGAAGGACATCGGTGGGGAAAGATTAACGCAGACGGGGAAGATCGTGGGGTCTGCGGACTATTTAGCCCCCGAACAAGCCAAAGGTGAACCGGTCACACCAAAGATCGATATTTATGCGCTGGGTGTTGTGCTTTATGAGATATTAACCGGTGAGCATCCTTTTCCCGGATTAACCCCGATTCAAACGCTGCAAAAGCATCTCAATGAACCTTTGCCATCGATCAGAAGGTCCCGCCCAGAATTGTCCATCGAATTGAATAACGTGATTCAACGGGCGACTGCCAAGGATCCTGCTGAACGCTACGCTGATGTGGCAGAGATGCTGACCATTTGCCGACGAGTTCTGACCACAGTGGATAAGGCGGGCTATGAACCTCATCTTCCAGCCTTTCTCGAAGAAGTAGAGGGGGAGCGGGAGATTATTCGTCCTGTATTTGTCGGTCGTGAACAGGAATTGGCACAACTGGATGAAGCTCTACAGAAAGCGCTCAATGGGCAAGGACAAATCGTCTTCGTCACCGGAGGTGTTGGTAGGGGGAAGACGGCTTTAGTGGAGGAATTCTGTCGCCGAGCACAAGAAGCGCATGCCGACTTGCTCGTCGCGATGGGAAATTGCAGTGCACACACCGGTGTGGGGGATGCGTATCTGCCCTTCAGGCAGACCCTGGAGATGATGATCGGCGATGTGGAATCGAGGTGGGAGGCGGGGACGATTTCAAAGGACCATGCAGCCAGTCTCTGGAACAATGTACCTCGAGTTCTAGAAACCATAACCGAAATGGGATCGGACCTGATTGATATCTTCGTTCCTGGCAAGGCATTATTAAATCGCGCTCATGAGCTGGTCCTCAAGGATGTGGCGTGGCTCTATGAATTAGAGGAGCTGGTGGATCGCAAAACTCGACTTGGCAGTCCGACCGACGTCAATCAGTCCAACCTATTTGAACAGTACAGTCGAACATTGCTGGTTATCTCTCGGAAATCACCGCTGGTATTGGTATTGGATGATCTTCAGTGGGCAGACGCAGCGTCGATTAACTTGCTCTTCCACCTTGGACGCCGTGTGGGAGAAGGCCGGATCTTGATCCTAGGAGCCTATCGACCGGATGAGGTGTCCCTGGGTCGAGAAGGAGAACGACATCCATTAGAAAGTGTGATCAATGAACTGCGTCGGATCTATGGGGAGATCGAACTTGCATTGACCAAGGAAGACAATGCTGAAGGGAAGGAGTTCGTCGAGCGGTTTTTAGATACCGAGCCCAATCGGCTGAGTCACGAATTTCGACAGGCTCTGTTTGATCATACGGGAGGGCACCCGCTTTTCACGATCGAGCTTTTACGAGCACTGCAGGAACGGGGTGATCTGATCCAGGACGATCAAGGCAGGTGGGAAGAGGGACCGACATTGAGATGGGACGCATTGCCGGCTCGAGTGGAGGCGGTGATCGAGGAGCGTGTGGGACGGTTAGAAGAGGAACTGCGGGAAGTACTCACGGTTGCGAGCGTGGAAGGGGAGGATTTTACGGCTCAAGTCGTTGCACGAGTGCAGGAGGTCAAAGAGCGCCAGCTGTTACATGAGCTCTCCCAGGAGTTAGAGAAGCGGCACCGTTTGGTACGCGACCGTGGTGAGTTGAAAGTAAACGGTCAACTGCTGCAGCGCTACCGTTTCGTGCATCAGGTTTTCCAGCGCTATTTGTATAACGACTTGAGCCCAGGAGAACGTCGTTTGCTCCATCGCGAGATCGCAGAGGTGTTGGAAGAATTATTCGCCGAAAATGCGGATCAGTATGCGGTTCAACTGGCCTTTCATTACCAACGGGGAGGCGTGAGCGATAAGGCCCTCCACTATCTTACTCAGGCTGGCCATCAAGCGAGAGCCAAGTACGCCAATCAGGAGGCCATTCGCTACTATACAGAAGCGCTTGAATTCTTGCCTGAGAAGCATCCGGATCGGTTTGACTTATTGGCGTCAAGAGCAGGGATTTATGATCTGATCGCATCCAGAGAGAAGCAGCTCGCGGATGTGACCGCCATGGTCAATCTCGCTGAGATCCTTGATGATGAAACCCGTCGTTGTGATGCCCAGCTTGCATTGGCGGATTACCATCTGGAGACAGACCATATCGGAGCAAAGGTTCCAGCGGAGCGCGCAGTGGAGATCTCAAAGCATCTGGGAGATCGAGTGCGTGAAGGCCAGGCTTTTCGTAAGTTGGGAGAATATCATTGGTATCAAGGTGATTATGTTGAAGCTCGAAATCATCTAGAAATGGCACTCGAACGTTTCCGTGAGGCCGGGATATTGGGAGAGGCAGCCATCTGCCTGCATACACTCTCGCTAACATTGGGTTCGTTGGGAGATTCTAATGGAGCGTTGGAAAAGGCTTTGGAAGCGGTGACGACAAGCAAGGAAGCGGGTGATCGTTGCCAAGAGGCGACCGGCTTACGACGATTGGCGATCGCCCACATCAATCAATACGAATATCCCGAGGCGTTGCCTTTTGCGGAACAAGCGCTGGCGCTACATCGAGAACTTGGGGATCAGCATGAGGAGTGTAACGCCTTAAACGTCATCGGGATTATCCAAGTTTGGCTTGGTCAATATCAAGAATCCTATAGATCCCTATGGCAATCGCTTAAGCTTGCTGATGCCATTGGTTCTTCGATTGGTATTGGTTTTGCGGTGGCCAATTTGCTGCTGTCTCACTACGTTCGCGAGGGCAAGTTCGAAGATATGTTTGCATTTCTCGAACCCTTAATTGAAAAGGCAATGAGCGAGGAGGATGAATGGTTAATTGGTTACCTGATCCGTTTTAAAGGGTTTGGATTATTTGAAATTGGGCAATACGAATCGGCGATTGATGAATTTCGAACCTCCTCCGAGAACATGGAACGAGTTGGCAGCATCAATGGAAAATTGTTCTCACTTAGTTGGATGAGCCGTGGGCAGGTTGCATTGGGGGCGTATGAAAGTGCAGGCGAAACCCTAAGTTGGGTCGAAAAAGTTGCGAAGGACGCAGGTGATGAGGAAAATCTTGGTAATGCCTATATTTCTCAAGCGTATTCCATCCTACAAAAAGGAGATCCGAAAAAGTTCCAAGGAGGATTGAATCTTGGTAAACGATCTTTAGAGATCACTCCTAAAGATGATTATTTTCGGTACGATTTTTGTCTAGAAGTCGTGGCTAGTTTGTGTCTCGAGCTAGGTATGCTTGATGAAGCTTTGAGGTATTCGAAAGAGACCATTGAAATGGCGGAGATTAATCCCTCTATATATATGCCTGAACGACGGTTCTTCATCCACTCGAAGATTCTCCGCGCCCTGGATCATGATCAGGAAGCTGATGTGTACCTCCGGCGTGCTTATGAGCGGGTGATGCTCGTGGCGAGCAACTTCTCTGATGAGGAACTGCGAAATAGCTGGTTAGATAACGTGCGGATCAATCGGGAGATCTTGGAGGCCTGTGCAGAGCATGGGGTAGGCGAATAATACTTGTGAATCGTATCAGTTTCAGAGTGGATATTTCTTCACCTCGAGTACATTTGTGTGGCGATCTCTTATGGGACAGATTGAATGGATGACTTGAGCGGTCAGGAAATTCGAGGTTACAAGCTGATCGAACGCATCGGCGAAGGCGGGTTTGGTGTTGTCTACCGCGCCGAGCAGCCGGTTGTAGGTCGCGAGGTGGCGATCAAGGTTATCCTGCCTGAATTTGCCGACCACCCCGAATTCGTGCAACGCTTCGAGGCCGAAGCCCGAATGGTCGCCAAACTCGAGCACCCCCATATCGTTCCGCTCTACGACTACTGGCGGGATGAGAATGGTGCCTTTCTCG
>Ga0111172_1065_pt1 | contig 16442 bp, 12 predicted proteins | sample DeeMarSWOR324_28_FD_80233 | JGI IMG/M metagenome (GOLD analysis project Ga0111172, IMG submission 80233) | Anaerolineae bacterium SM23_ 63 | reverse complement strand
TCACCCCGGCCCTCTCCCTGAAAGGGAGAGGGTGTAAGTCCCCTCTCCCCTGTGGGGAGAGGGTCAGGGTGAGGGGAGGTGCCTCCGTTATGCTCACCCACACTACTCCCCTCTATCTAAAAGTGAGAGGGTGAGATTCCCTCTCCCCTGTGGGGAGAGGGTCAGGGTGAGGGGCAATTGGCTGACCACATTCACCCTCACCCCGGCCCTCTCCCTTTCAGGGAGAGGGTGTAAGTCCCCTCTCCCCTGTGGGGAGAGGGTTAGGGTGAGGGGAGGTGGCTCAGATAAGCTCTAACTTGCCTACTAAAGGAGTAGGTGCTTGATCACAACTCTTCTCAGAAGTGAGAGGGATGAAGTATCGAGCCATTAGCTATCCGTATTTTCATTCGCCATCTTGGTGAGGTAGAGAGAGTATCAATTCCATTAAGGCATAAGGGACTGTCTTCTGCATTCGAAGACAGCCCCTCTTTGTGATAAGAGTGATCCGTTAAGTCCCCTCTTCCCAAGAGGCGAGGTACTTCATTTGTTCTTTGGTGAGCGCATCAATTTGAATCCCCATCGTTTCGAGCTTTAATCGAGCGATTTCGCGATCGATGTCTTCAGGGATGGTGTAAACCTTGTTTTCCAGCTCTCCAACATGCTGCAGGATGTATTCTAAAGAAAGTGCCTGGTTGGCGAAGGACATGTCCATCACCGAGGCGGGATGCCCTTCAGCCGCTGCCAGGTTGATCAGCCTACCCTGGGCAAGCAAGTTAATGCGACGACCATCAGGTAAGACATACTGTTCGATGAATTGGCGGGGTCTTCGTGTCTCGTTGGCCATCTCTTCCAGCGCGGGTATGTTGATTTCGACATTGAAATGCCCGGAATTTGAGACGATCGCGCCGTCTTTCATCACTTCGAAATGAGGTCTGTCGATCACGTTGATGTCACCGGTGAGGGTGCAGAAGATGTCACCAATGGGAGCGGCTTCGATCATCGGCATCACTCGGAAACCGTCCATGATGGCCTCCAGTGCGGCCAATGGATCGATTTCGGTAATGATGACATTGGCTCCCATGCCTCGAACGCGCATGGCTAATCCACGACCGCACCAACCATAACCAGCGACGACGAAGGTCTTGCCTGCTAAGAGGATGTTGGTCGCACGCACTATGCCGTCTACCGTCGATTGCCCTGTACCATAGCGGTTATCGAAGAAATGCTTTGTCATCGCATCGTTGACGGCAACGATGGGATAGGCTAACGCACCATCGGCAGCCATAGCCCTCAGCCTGATCACCCCAGTGGTGGTCTCCTCGGTTCCACCTTGGACGCCATCAAGCATATCCCGCCGTTCCTTGTGCAGCGTGCTCACCAAATCGGCCCCGTCGTCCATGGTTATTTGGGGCTTGTTATCGAGTGTGGCATGAATATGTTGATAGTATGTCTCGGTGTCCTCACCCTTGATCGCATAAACAGGAACCTCATAGTGGGTGACGAGCGAAGCCGCTACGTCGTCCTGAGTAGACAATGGGTTCGAGGCGCAAAGGATGGCATCCGCGCCCCCGATCTGCAGTGTACGCATAAGGTTGGCCGTCTCTGTAGTCACGTGCAAACAGGCCGATATTCTTGTGCCTTTAAGAGGTTGTTCTTTCGCGAACCTCTCTCTGATATGGCGCAAGACGGGCATTTCAAGATCGGCCCATTCGATCCTTCGACGACCTCCCTCGGCCAAGTTGAGATCTCTTACATCATACTCTACACTCATCGATGACTCCATTCTCACGTTAAGTTGGGAACATCCGCTGAACTTAATTTATCGCGCGATTGATCACATAGGTTCAGGTAATTGTACCCATCCAAATTACCAAGCGTAAGCCTCGGGCGCTTCACCGCCAGGACCTGGCCAGATCTCGTCCAATTTCTTTAGGATTTCATCGTCCAATTCGAGCTCAAGCGCATGCAGGTTACCCTCCAATTGTTCCATCGTTCTCGGGCCGATGATGGGTGCAGTGACATCAGGGTTGCTTAGCAGCCATGCCATAGCCACGTCTGCGGGTCCCTCCCCGTACTCCTCACAAAGCGCTTCGTAGGCTTTGAGTTGTTCGATGTTTTTATCGATTTGTTCTTTTGTATGTTCACCTGTTCGGCGACCTTCTGTGGCTTTCTTAAGCGCACCACCAAGCATACCACCGGCCAATGGACTCCATGGGATGAGCCCCAAGCCATATGCCCGGCAGGTCGGAATGACTTCGAGTTCTATCATTCGGGCGTTGAGATTGTAGAGACTTTGCTCCGAGATCAATCCCAAAAAGTTGCGTGAAGCGGCAGCACATTGTGCCTGCGCGATATGCAACCCCGCGAAGTTGCTGCTGCCTACATAAAGCACCTTCCCCTCACGCACAAGTTGCTCCATAGCCTGCCATATCTCATCCCAAGGCGTTTCGCGATCGATGTGATGCATCTGATACAGGTCGATGCGATCGGTCTGAAGCCGTCGTAAGCTTTCTTCACATGCATGGCGGATGTGAAACGCTGAGAGACGTCTTTCGTTAGGCCCCTCACCCATACGGCCGTATACCTTGGTTGCGAGGACGATCTTCTCCCGACGACCTCCGCCCTGACTCAGCCAGCGGCCGATGATCCCCTCGGTGATCCCCTCCCCGATTTTCCAACCATAGACATTTGCCGTATCGAAAAAGTTGATCCCTTCGTCGAGGGCCTTATCCATGATGGCAAAGCTGTCGGGCTCACTTGTTTCAGGGCCAAAATTCATGGTGCCGAGACAAAGCCGGCTTACTTTCAGACCCGTGCGACCGAGATTGGCATATTGCATGGATTGCCTCCTTTAATGTAATGCCTATGAGATTGATAGGCTTAACTCAACTCAGCAAGGTTAAAGTAACCACTTCCTTCGTAATAGTTGCAAAACGCTGTAAAACCTAGATTCTCGTAACACCGAAGAGCGGGTTCGTTATCCATCGCCACGTTTAGCACAATCGTATCTATTCCATCTTCAAGCACAGCTTGCACAACGGCTGCGCTCGTCTTGGTTGCTAATCCTTGTCCCCTGCGATCAGGTCGGGTGAACACATTACCTATTGCGGCGACGCTCGCCCAAGGGGAAACGATGTGCACGCCAGCGATGGAGATGATTTCACCGTTTTCGCGAATCCCAAAAAATGGTCCCATTGCCAACTGACGTTCGTGGAAAGCGTCAGGTCGATCGGGGTAGTTTCCGTAAAGGTGTTGGATTGCTGCCAAATCATCTGGGCCGAGACGCTCAACCCCAGCGGTTGATCGCGACGGGAATCTGCTTTGGTCGAGGTTCATACGCCACATTCGTGCCTCAAAAGTCGGTTCAAGCCTTGGATCGAGCATCTTACGCGAGGGTTCCTTTAATGTATACAGGTAATGATCTGATGGTACCTGATTGAAAAGATGATGAAGCGTATCTGGCTCACCATGTGCGAAGAGGACCGCTGGGTCGAATCCCTTATAGATCAGGACCACACTCTCCTCGTTGGTCAACCACGTGCATCGTTCGGCCTCTGCCGGATCGAGATCGGCGAGCGCGTACGCACACCAGATGCGTTCGCTTTCAAGGATTCGCCGTATATGCTGGCGTAGCTCAGGGTCTCTCACTTCAGCTGGTCCAATTCGCCCTGGTCGTCGTGGTGTTCCCGAAATCGGGACTTAAACTGCTCTAAGTTGTAGGAGTGACCCATTGATCCATCTGCTTCAAGACAATAGGTGGCGGCTAAGGTCCCCATTTGAACGCAGCGTTCAAGACGTAGACCGTTCATGTATCCCTTAAGGAAACCACCACGAAACGCGTCCCCCACACCAGTGGGATCGGCGATGGAATGAGGTTTAATGACAGGTATGTGCACCTTGCCATGATCCGTATATAGGTCTGTCCCGCCTTCGCCCCGTGTAACGATCAAAAAATCCACCGAGGCACGGATCGCATCCAGGGATAGACCCGTCTTCTCCTCGATCATGCTGAATTCATAATCGTTGCTAAACAACGCCTGACAACCTTCGATCCCCTGTCGTAAATCCTCCCGATTGAGGCGAATAATCTGTTGGCTGGGATCGTAGAAATAAGGAATCCCCAATTGGCGACACTCTTGAGTATAGATCACCATTGCCTGAGGATCGTTGGGCGATATCATAACCAGATCGGGTCGTTGAGCTAAGTGGGTAAAGGAAAGTTGGGTAGCATACGCCATCGCACCTGTAAAAAAGGTACCAATTTGGGCCTGGGATCGATCCGTGGTGACGAAGAAAGAAGCGGTGGTCTTTCCTGGGATGACTTTAATGGCAGAGGTGTCAACGCCATGCTCCTCCAGCCAGGCTCTGGCCTCCTCGAAATCTTCCCCTACCGTAGCCATCACCTTCGGTCTTTCACCGAGCAAGGCTAATGTGTAAGCGATGTTGACTGCGATCCCACCTCGACGACGGGTGAGTGAATCAACCAGGAATGACAAACTAACCTTATCTAGCTGTTCAGGAAGGAGATGTTCGCTAAAGTAGCCAGGGAACGTCATCAGGTAATCGAATGCGATCGATCCGGTCAGGACGAGGTTCATTTTTCCTGAGACTCCTTCACTGCGTGGGCGATAGCTTCCCTATATGGTGGTCGGAGGACACCGACCTCGGTAACGAAAGCCGTCACAAGCCTGTTAGGCGTGATGTCAAAGGCCGGATTACGTGCCTGGCTTCCCTCAGGTGCGACGGGTTTGCCTTTCAACATCAAATCAAGCACCTCGGAAGGCTCTCGTTCCTCGAGGGGGATTTTCTCCCCTGATGATAGTCTAAGGTCGATCGTGGAGGTGGGAACGACACAGTAGAAGGGGACATCGTTGTCTTGCGCTGCGAGGGCGAGCATATAGGTGCCGATCTTGTTGGCCACATCACCGTTGGCAGCCACCCGGTCCGCGCCGACGAATACCCCTGCAACCTGACCGCTGCTGAGGAAGTAACCAGCGGCGTTATCGGTGATGATCTCGTAAGAGATGCCGTACTGGGCGAGCTCCCACGCCGTGAGACGTGCGCCCTGAAGCCGAGGCCGAGTCTCGTCGACCAACACGTGGACGCGCTTTCCCTGTTCATGGGCCGAGCGGATGACCCCCAGCGCGGTCCCATAATCCACTGTTGCAAGAGCGCCGGTGTTGCAATGATGGATCACGGTGTCACCGTCGTTAATTAAGGAAGCACCATGTGCTCCCATCCGTTTATTAATTTCAACGTCTTCATCGGCAAGTCGTTGAGCTTCCTCGACCAACCTTTGCCGCATAGCAGAGGGTCCCTCTTGAAAAACGGCATGAGCACTCTTGAGCAGACGATCAAGCGCCCAACTCAAATTGACCGCTGTGGGACGGGCTCTTCGTAGGATATCTACGGCGTTTTCGAGGTCGTGCCACAAATCCTGAGCGGTCTGTGCTTTTGATAATTGACCGGCCAACGCCAAGCCATAGGCCGCGGTGGCACCAATGGCCGGTGCGCCGCGTACGGACATCTGGCGAATGGCGTCCGCCACCTCTTGCGGGCTCCACAGATCGATCAGAACCAGTTCTCCAGGCAGAAGCCTCTGATCAATCATACGTACCGAAGGGGTTTCAGGATCCCAGGTTACCGTTCGCATAATGGCTTCTCGCAAAAAAGGCGCTCTCAGGGGAGAGCGCGGCGATGAACGTGTTGGAGTGTAGCATGGGGCATGCAAAGCTGCAAGATTGACTCATCATTCTACCTGCTTTATGATGGGCGCCATGCGCTGGCCACGATTGCGAGGGATCTTTATCCTCCTCTGCTTGATATTCTCTACGCTTGCTTGCAACCTTCCCGAGCTTCTGGGTGTAGGTCCCACGCCTACTCCAAGTATGACACCAACTGCGACCATCACGCCCACAGCAACGCCAACTCCGACACCATTACCATCTGCAAGATTGGATTCCGCCAGGTGGGCATTGTTCAAAGGCGATTGGGAAGTGGCACTTTCCGAATATCAAATATCACTCGCTCAAGCAGTTGACCCAGATGAGCAAGCCAACGCTCAACTTGGAATCGGCCTTGCGATGCTCAATTCAAATCGATATCAGGAAGCTGTCGATGCCCTAACGCTTTATCTTGAATCCTACCCTTTCCACGATCTTCTTGGTCAAGGCTATTTTCATCGCGCTCAGGCGCAAGCGGCTGCGGGTCAGTTTGAGGCAGCAGCCAACGACTATGGTCAGTATCTCCTCCTACGTACAGGTCTGATTGATAGCTTTGTGCACGAGCGTAGGGGAGACGCCTTAAGAGAAGCGGGTAACCCCGCAGAAGCGATCGTAGCTTTTCAAAACGCTTTGGTTTCGCCACGACTGGGAGATGATCTTGAACTCGAAATCAAGATCGGACGAGCCTACCTGGAAATGGGTGATTACAACGCAGCTCTGGCCAAGTACAACGATGTGTTTGAGCGTGCAACCAGCGACTACACCAAAGCGCAGATGGATTTTGCCAGGGGACGAGTGCACGCCGCGCTCGGTCAATTCGATCAAGCATATGGGTTTTATCTCCACGCAGTGGAAAATTATCCCCTCTCTTATGATACGTACCTTGGTCTTGTGGAATTGGTGGAAGCAGGTGTGGCGGTCAACGAATTGGATCGTGGCTTAGTAGATTATTACGCAGGGCAACATGGTGTGGCGGTGGCAGCGTTCAACCGCTATTTAGCTGCTGCACCTATGGATCACGATGGCACAGTGCATTATTACAAGGGCCTATCCCAGCGAGCCTTGGGGGCGTATGTCGATGCGATCGATGAGTGGGACATACTCATCGATACCCACACAACAGATCGCTATTGGGATGAGGCCTGGGAGGAGAAAGCATTTACCCAATGGGCTTACCTTGATCAGTATGATGCCGCGGCTCAGACTTTACTGAATTTTGTAGCTACAGTGCCGGATCATGTCCGAGCCGCGGAGTACCTTTACGATGCAGCGCGTATCAAAGAACGCTCTGATCAACTCGACGAAGCTGCGTCGATATGGCAGCGACTTGGGGTGGAATACCCGAACTCCGAATGGACGTATCGAGGTCTCTTCCTCGCTGGGATTGCCCGTTACCGTCTTTCTGACTTTCTCGGATCCGAGGATGTGTTTCTGAAGTGTTTGGAAATCGCGGGCGAATCCTCTGATCTCGCTGCCGCATACCTGTGGCTTGGTAAAACCTACATGGCACGTGGTGACGCTGTAAGTGCACAGACAGCTTGGCAGAGGGCAGTCGAGTCGCATCCCCATGGATATTACGGACTTCGAGCGGGAGATCTCTTGCTTGGTCGCGAACCCTTTCAGCCCATTGGTGTTTTTAATTTTCATTACGATGAGGAAACCGAGCGGTTTGAGGCCGAGGAATGGTTGCGGGAGCACTTTCCCATCACGGGTCCTGATCCACTTTCAGCGTTGGATCCGGTGCTCGCTAATGATGCCCGTATTGTTCGGGGGGATGAATATTGGCAACTTGGCCTTTTCGATCAGGCAAAAGCGGAATTTGAGTCACTCCGTCTCGAGAAGGAGAACGATGCCGAAGCAACCTATCGATTGATGCATCATTTTTTAGATTTGGGGTTCTATCGACCGGCGATCTATGCAGCTTGGCGAATTCTAGATCTGGCTGACATCGCGGAAATGGGTATAAACGCGGCGCCGATCTACTTCAGTCGAATCCGCTTTGGCCCGTACTTCGGTGATTTAATCATGCCCGAAGCGTTGCGTCATGATTTCGATGGGCTCTTCGTTCTCTCCGTTATTCGCCAGGAGAGTCTCTTTGAAGGATTTGCCATTTCTTATGCTGATGCGCGTGGTCTGATGCAGATCATCCCTAGTACGGGGCAAAGTATTGTCGATCAACTTGGATGGCCACCAGGGTACACTGACCTCGATCTCTATCGACCCGTGGTCAGTGTGCGTCTAGGGGTCCAGTACCTCTCTACGCAACGTGAAACCTTTGATGGTGATCTATATGCAGCATTGTCTGCTTACAACGCTGGTCCAGGTAACGCGATTATCTGGAAGGCGATCGCTCCAGAGGACCCTGATCTATTCCTTGAGGTCATTCGTCTGCAACAACCTCAGGATTATATCCGTTACATCTATTGGGCTTTCACGAACTATCAAGCGTTGTATAGCGAACCCTGAGCGACAAACACGGCGCTTCTTTCCTGTGATTTGGTCTAAGCGTGTGTGGAAAAAGCATCCGCGAGGAGTAGAGAGGGGTCCCAGGGGGCGGTCTCATAAGCGGTACCCAAGCAGGGCGAGTAGCGCCTGCAGCATCGATCGCAAGCCGAAGGCGAAGTAATCTCCCTGTTGTGGTTTGGAGATTGCTTCGACGCGGAGCTGAAGGTCCTGAGTCCCTCGGCATACTCGGGATAAACTCCGCCGAAGGGCTCCTCGCAATGACATCGCGTGGTATAGGGTTTTCTCACTGTCCATGGGCATGACTTTTGAGACAGCCCCAGATACCAGTCCTCCTTTCGCAGTTGACCTTTTTTCCGGTGGTTTCATTAAAATAATTAGACAAACAGAATACTCTATGGTAAACTGTAAGTTTGTAGTCAAGTGTCGAGGGGTTATACAACGAGCGTGTCGGCGCGTTATTACAAAAATTTGAAGCGGGAAACGGCTAGGTACTCGTACCGCGGCGCCCCGCCTTTTGTTGTTTATTGCCTCTCATCCGATATGTTCCATCAAATGCAGAACGATTAATGAAATAGGAGTGGCTGCATGACATCTGGTATGGGTCAGAAGTGGTACTCACGTATCCCCGATACATTTTCTCTTCCGAGATTAATCGAAGTTCAACTCGACTCCTTCTCCTGGCTGAAGGAGAAAGGTCTAGCCGCGCTATTCGATGAGATCTCTCCGATCATTTCTTACAACGGTGGAATGAAGCTCTTCTTCCCAGGAAACAGTTCTGAGAGCGAAGAGTTTGAGCTTGAATATTGGTTCGATGACCCGAAACATGACATTGAAGAGTGTCTCGAGCGTGATCTCACATACGCTGCACCACTTTACGTTTCGGTGCTTCTGGCGGGATCTGAAATCCCAGAACCGATCAAGCAGGACATCTTTCTCGGTGATTTTCCAATCATGACCGAGAAAGGAACGTTCATTATTAATGGTACAGAGCGTGTCGTCGTTTCCCAGTTAATCCGCTCACCCGGGGTTTATTTCGATGCGCCGGAGGATCGAGCGACGGGCCGTAGGTTAGCAACCGCCAAACTGATCCCTGACCGAGGCGCCTGGATGGAATTTGAAACCCGAAAGAGCGATTATTTAACCCTCAAATTCAATCGCAAACGCACGGTGCCGATTACCATCTTATTGAGAGCCTTGGCCGCTGTTGATGATGGTTTGGGGAAATCCCCCATTAAGAAGGGTACTGACGAGGAGTTGTTGGCCATTTTCGCCGAGGCGGATTCGAATCCCGATCATCCGTATATTGCGACCACCATCCGTCAGGAGCCGACCTGGGAGATTAAGGAAGGGCGAACGCTGGCCGAGGAGGCGATGATCGAGTTTTACCGACGGATGCGTCCTGGTGATCCACCGACCTTGGATAATGCTCGCGAATATCTCAGAGACCAACTTTTCGAGCAGCGGCGCTATGATCTTGAGCGCGTCGGTCGTTATAAACTCAACCAAAAGCTCAACCTCCATCGAAGAGTATCGCTGGATCATCGATGTGTCACGACTTGGGACATCGTCCGATTGATCGAGCGTTTGATATTGATAAACAACGGTGCAGCTGAACCGGACGACATCGACCATCTTGGGAATCGGCGTGTCAAGACAGTTGGTGAGCTCATTCAAGGCAAGTTGCGTGTTGGCTTACGCAGGATGGAGCGGGTCATCCTGGAACGGATGTCGATCCGTGATCAAGATCAGATCTCTCCCGTGTCTTTGATTAACATCCGTCCGGTCGTAGCTTCCCTACGAGAGTTCTTCGGTTCCAGCCAGCTATCCCAATTCATGGATCAGACCAACCCCCTAGCGGAATTGCGTCACAAGCGCACCCTCTCGGCGCTGGGCCCAGGAGGCCTTCGTCGTGAACGAGCTGGCTTCGATGTCCGTGACGTGCATCACTCGCATTATGGTCGGATATGTCCGATTGAAACCCCGGAGGGTCCGAACATCGGCTTGATTGGACGCCTGTCATCCTATGCCCGCGTCAACGATTTTGGTTTCATTGAAACGCCATACCGTAGGGTTATTTCTGAGATGAAATCCGACGATCCAAATCTGATTGGGCAACGGATGAGAGGTGAACTCAGGAGTCCCAGAAGCAAGAAGGTGATGGCGAAAGATGGGGAGGAGATCACGCCCGCCCTGGTAAAAAGATTAGCCAAGCTGAAGGATCCCATTTCCATCGTCCCCTTTGTGTCGGACAGGATTAAATACCTCACGGCAGATGATGAGGACACTTTTGTCATTGCCCAGGCAAACGCGCCACTCAATGAGAAATATGAATTTGTGCGTCCCCGTGTCTCCTGTCGCCACCGTGGTGATTTCCAATTCTTCCGACCCGAGCGGATTGACTTTATGGATGTTGCACCCCGTCAGATCGTTGGGGTAAGCGCTGCTCTGATCCCGTTTCTTGAACATGATGATGCCAACCGTGCCTTAATGGGCTCAAATATGCAGACCCAGGCGGTGCCTCTTGTTCAACCCGAAGTTCCGCTCGTATCGACGGGTATGGAACGCCATGCGGCCCTCGATTCAGGGCAGGTGATCCTTGCCGAAACGAGTGGTGAGGTGGAATCCGTTACGGGAAGCCAAGTTATTGTCAAGACCCGTGGGGGTCGCGATGTCTACAAATTGAGAAAATTCAACCGCTCCAATCAGAGTACATGCATCGATCAGCGTCCAGCGGTGGTTAAAGGCCAACGGGTGCGCATCGGGGATGTGATTGCTGACTCCTCTTCTACTGCTGGAGGTGAGCTAGCTTTGGGGCAGAACGTGCTTTGCGCTTTCATCTCTTGGGAGGGTGGTGATTTTGAGGACGCGATCTTAATCTCAGAAAGGCTCGTCCGTGACGATCTTTATACCTCAGTGCATATTGAAAAGCATGAGGTCGAAGCACGCGATACGAAACTCGGACCCGAGGAGATCACCTATGACATTCCCAATGTTGGGGACGATGCACTCCGGGACTTGAACGAAGACGGGATCATCCGTGTCGGAGCGGAGGTCGGACCGAACGATATCCTCGTGGGCAAGATCACACCGAAAGGCGAGAAGGAACTGACCCCAGAAGAGAAGCTCTTGCGGGCGATCTTCGGTGAAAAGGCACGTGAGGTGAAAGATACTTCATTACGCATGCCTCACGGCGAACGGGGTAAAGTTGTTGACGTCAAGGTATTCACCAGAGAGGAACATCGCGATTTACCAGCAGGGGTGGAGAAGATGGTCCGGGTCGCGGTCGCTCAAAGGCGTAAAGCTACCGAGGGCGATAAAATGGCAGGCCGCCATGGAAACAAGGGAGTAATCTCCAAGGTGGTTCCGGTCGAAGATATGCCCTTTTTAGAAGATGGTACGCCAGTCGATCTGATTCTGAACCCTCTGGGCGTTCCCGGGCGGATGAATATCGGACAGATACTGGAAGCTCACCTTGGTTGGGCTGCTGATAAGCTCGGCTTCCGAGCGGTAACCCCGGCTTTCGATGGGGCTGATGAAATTGAAATAGAAAGCGAGTTGGCACGCGCATGGATGATCGAACGTGCTTGGCAGGAAATTGGCGAACGGGCATGGGCATGGGTGATGGAAGAGGGGTATTACGCTGAAGAAGCTTTTGTGGATGATGAGGAGGTACGTCGGCTTTACCTTGAGAACTGGTTGGTTGATAAGGGATACGACCCCGAGATGTTAGCCATTGACACTCGCTATGCCCGTCGAGCATCGCTCAGGGAATGGTTGCGTGATAAAGGGCATGACCCAGATCAAATCCTCATCTTCGAGGACAGTGATATCCCGATCCTCGAGAGATCGACGTACGATGAAGCAGCCATTGTGGCCTGTTTGCGATTGTGGATCGAGGCCATGGGGCGAAAGACAGGTAACATCAGATCTCAACAGACATTGCGTGAACTGGCAGAGAAGGTCATGGCTGAGACGAAGCATCCGCTTCCGATCTTAGGCAAACAGGCTCTCTATGATGGCAAGACTGGTGAGCCCTATGATCAGCCTGTAACAGTCGGGAAAGTCTTGATGATGAAGTTGCATCATCTGGTTGAGGATAAAGTCCACGCACGATCGACCGGTCCCTACTCTCTCGTGACACAGCAACCACTGGGTGGAAAAGCACAATTCGGTGGTCAGCGATTCGGTGAGATGGAAGTCTGGGCTCTCGAGGCTTACGGTGCAGCTCACACCTTGCAGGAGATGCTAACGGTCAAATCGGACGACGTTCAAGGTCGGGTAAAAACCTACGAAGCGATTGTCAAGGGCGAACCGGTTGAGGAACCTGGGGTTCCGGCGTCATTCCGTGTCTTGGTAAAGGAGTTGCAGAGCCTGGGCTTGGCGGTTGAGGCCGTAAGCGATGAAGGTGATATCATTCGCTTTGGTAAAGATGAAGAGCATCGGCGTCCTTTACGCCTTGGGTTGGGTCTGTTAGACATGGATCCTCGCCAATAGTTCGCATCGGGGAACATAGAACTTAGCGATTTCTTTTGCCGCCGGGTCAGAAACCCGGCGGTTTTGTTCACCCAGAAACATATTGAGCTCACAGGAATATTGAGGGGGTATTCGATATCCCTCCTGTAGGAACCGCGATCTAGCAATCTGGATAGCACCTGTCGACTTGGCGAACAATATTTTCCTGTACGCGATGGCTCCCTCCACTTATTAATATCCAATTTATCAATAAAAGCCTTATGCTTGACGGGTGTCAGGCAGCATGCTAAAATAACCGTTCGTTACCCGTAATTCGGCGGGAGGCATCCATTCGTGATGGTGTTTTGATTAAAGACTCTATCGAATCACCATCGTAGCCCACGATAATGCCTGCCCGAATCGAATATGAGGATTATTATCACAGAGGCCATCGCGCTCGAACGATGGCCTCATTTAGCGGCAATGGGTCCAGGGCATTTGCCCTGTGATCACCTGGAGGAAGACCGTGCCGACGATAAATCAACTAGTTCGGAAGGGTCGTAAACCAAAGCGCGCCAAGACAAAGTCGCCTGCGTTGCAATACATTTTTAATTCGATGAAACAGCAACGTATCTCGCAGCGGAAAGGTGCACCGCAGAAACGCGGGGTGTGCACCCAGGTTCGCACGCAAACTCCGAAAAAACCTAACTCAGCGCTGCGTAAGGTGGCGCGTGTTCGCCTAACAAACGGGATCGAGGTTACCGCTTACATCCCTGGTGAGGGACACTCCTTGCAGGAGCACTCCGTGGTGCTCGTGCGCGGAGGTCGTGTGAAGGATCTACCAGGTGTTCGTTACCACATTATTCGGGGCACCCTCGACAGCATAGGGGTAGAGGATCGCATGCAGGGGCGTTCGAAATATGGTGGTAAACGACCCCGGAAGCAGGTGATTGGTTGATCGGTCGCCAGGACGGGAACGATCATCCTTTTGTGATAAAAACGGAGTAAGTAGATGCGACGAACCAAGCCTGAGAAACGAGAGACCAGTGGTGATGTGCGCTACAACAATCACCTGGTTCAGGGGATGATCAATCGGTTGATGAGGAAGGGGAAGAAAAGCATCGCGACGGGGATCATCTACGATGCTTTCGCCCTCATTGAGACGCGAGCGAAACGCGATCCAATTGAGGTTTTTGAGCAGGCTATGAGGAATACCTCACCCGTTCTTGAAGTAAAGCCCAGGCGCGTTGGTGGTGCGACCTATCAGGTACCTGTGGAAGTACGACCTGATCGACGCATTTCACTCGCTATGCGTTGGATATTAGCTGCGGCGAAGGATCGACCAGGGAAAACGATGGCCGAGCGTTTAGCTGGGGAACTGATGGATGCGGCCAATAACACAGGCGCTGCGATCAAGAAGCGCGAAGATACCCATCGTATGGCGGAAGCCAATCGAGCCTTTGCCCATTATCGATGGTAATCCAGAAGGAGAGCAGCCAAACTGGCTGATAGTAATCGTCATGGCTCGCGAGTATGCCCTCGAACACCATCGCAATATCGGCATCATTGCTCACATTGATGCCGGTAAAACGACCACTACCGAGCGTGTGTTGTTTTACACCGGTCGGACACATCGTCTTGGTTCGGTAGATGAGGGCACCACGGTCACCGATTGGATGGAGCAGGAGCGTGAGCGAGGTATCACCATCGTTTCTGCTGCCGTGACGGCGATGTGGCGTGACCACATCATCAACATCATTGATACCCCCGGTCACATTGACTTCACTGCTGAGGTTCAACGTTCATTGCGGGTATTAGATGGCGGCGTGGTGATTTTTGACGCTGTGCAGGGCGTCGAGCCTCAATCGGAAACCGTTTGGCGTCAGGCCGATCTTTATCATGTCCCTCGTATTTGTTTTGTGAACAAGATGGACCGCGTGGGTGCGTCTTATGAACGAACGATCGAAAGCATCCGCGAAAGGTTAGGCGCAAAACCGATCGCAGTCCAGATGCCGATTGGTTCTGAGGCGGATTTCAGAGGTGTTGTTGATCTCATTGAGCAAAAATCCATTCTTTGGGTGGACGAGTTAGGGACAGCTCCAGAACTGGGTGATATACCTGTTGATATGGTGGCTGAGTCTGCTGAAAGGCGTACGGCGATGATTGAGCAGATCGCCGAAACCGATGAAGAGTTAACCTTGAGATACCTTGAGGGTGAAGAGATCAGTATTGAGGAGCTAAAAGCCGGGATTCGACGAGCTGTTGTAGCGGGCGAAGCTACGCTGGTCTATTGTGGTTCTGCCCTGCGGAACAAGGGTGTCCATCCGATACTAGATGCGATCGTTGATTACCTCCCTTCCCCGATCGACATTCCGGATGTCGTAGGTTACAAACCCGCGAGTGGTGAGGAAATTACTCGCCCCCCATCTGATGAAGCCCCATTGAGCGCCTTAGTGTTTAAGATCGTCAGCGATCCTTATGTCGGACGGTTGGCATATTTCCGTGTTTATTCAGGAAAAATCTCAAAGGGGGCCTCCGTTTATAACTCCAGAAAGGGAAAACGCGAGAGGGTGGGTAGGCTGCTGCGGATGTATGCGGATCATCGGGAGGATATTGACGAGGTCTTGGCCGGTGACATAGGTGCCGTATTAGGCATGAAGGATACTTTTACCGGAGACACGTTGTGCGACGCAGCTAACTCTATTGTTCTGGAGGACATCACCTTCCCAGATCCGGTCATATTCTTGGCCATCGAACCAAAAACACTGGCTGATCAGGATAAGATGTCCGGCGCTCTGACTAAACTCTCAGAGGAGGATCCCACCTTCAGGGTTGGTGTCAACGAAAATACCGGACAGACAATGATCTGGGGGATGGGAGAGCTTCATCTTGAGGTGTTGGTGGATCGCATGTTGCGAGAGTTCAAGGTGCAGGCAAACGTGGGTCGCCCTCGTGTTGCTTATAAGGAGTCAATCTCACGTCCGGTGCCTAAGATTGAGCATCGTTACGTTAAACAAACAGGTGGTCGTGGCCAATACGGACATGTCGTCATGGCCCTAGATCCAGGGGAGCCCGCATCGGGCATCGTATTTGAGAATGGCCTCAAAGGTGGTGTCATCCCCCGTGAGTTTATCCCGGCGATTGAAAAGGGTGTACGAGAGGCGGCTGAAAGTGGCGTACTCGCCGGTTATCCTGTCACGGATGTTAAAGTCAAGGTCTACGATGGTTCGTTTCACGAGGTCGATTCGAGCGAACTCGCCTTTAAAGTCGCTGGCTCGATGGCCTTCAGGCAAGGTATTCAGGAAGGTGATCCTGTGCTCCTCGAACCAATCATGGACGCAGAAATCGTCATCCCTGAAGATCACGTCGGTGACATCACTGGAGACCTTGCGGCTCGGAGAGCGATGATTGAAGGGATCGAGGCTCGGGCTGGTGGCGTACAGGCCATCCGAGCGATGGTGCCTTTGGCAGAGATGTTCGGATATGCTACCGACTTACGCTCTATGACCCAAGGACGAGGTGTATTCACGATGGAGTATGATCATTACGCTAAAGTGGAGGAATCAGTTATGAAAGCGATCCTGGTGGGAGCTCGTTAATCGACTCGAGGAACTTATTTTTATTTTATTCATGATCCAAGCCTGCGTCCTGACAGGCGCGCAGAGCACAGGCTAAGGCCTACAACAATAAAGAATGCATTGAGGAGCGAGAGGAAAGACATGGCGAAGAAGAAATTTGAGCGCACGAAGCCGCACGTGAATGTGGGAACGATCGGACACATCGATCATGGGAAGACGACGTTAACGGCGGCGATGACCAAGT
>Ga0111172_1064_pt1 | contig 16806 bp, 12 predicted proteins | sample DeeMarSWOR324_28_FD_80233 | JGI IMG/M metagenome (GOLD analysis project Ga0111172, IMG submission 80233) | Anaerolineae bacterium SM23_ 63 | reverse complement strand
GATGGCGCTGGCCACTTGAAGCGTGGCTGAAACGATGATCGGTGCGATGGTATTGGGAAGGATGTGGGCAAAGATGATCGAACGGTTCTTTGCACCGATGCAGCGGGCGGCTAATACGAAATCATGCTCTTTAAAGGAGAGCACATTGGCACGCACGATGCGTGCCAAGTACATCCAACTTGTTAAGCCGATGACGACGATAATGATGATCACGCTGCCGCTGAAACTGCGTCCCATGAATTTAAAGGTCTCGATCTTTCCAGCGAAAATCTTCGCCAGGATGATGAGCAAAAACAGTTGGGGGATGTTAAATGCGGCTTCGGTGAACCGCATCAGGATGCTATCCACGGTGCCTCCGTAGAAGCCAGCGATGGCACCGATCAGCACACCAACGACGATGGAGACAAAGACAGCGAGAATTCCGATAATGATCGAGATTTGACCCCCATATATGGTGCGCGCCAGAATATCACGCCCAACCAAATCGGTGCCAAAAGGATGCTCACCTGAGGGTGGGGAGAGTTTAATCGACAGGTCGGTGAGGTTAGCATCCGCTTCGGAGAAGAAAATGGAGCCACCTATGATATAGATCAGCATGGCAAAAAGTAAGCCAACGCCTACCATGGCCATCTTATGTCTGCGGAATCGCCGCCAGGCTACCTGAGTCGGGGTCAGCGGTGGGCGTTCAATGTCGGTTACGGCTTGCCAAGTGGAATCAATAGCGGTCATCGTCATTCATCTCATTCATAGCGGATACGAGGATCAAGGTAGGTATACGTGATGTCGGTGATAAGCTGAAAGACCACCACCAGGACGGAAATGATGATCAGGATGCCCATCAAGACAGGGACATCCGAGTCCTTGGCGGCATCCCAATACAGACGCCCCATCCCGGGCCAAGCGAAGATCGATTCCGTAACCACCGCACCGCTTAACAAAAGCGGCAAATCCATCCCCACGATCGTGACCAAGGGCAGGGCAGCGTTCTTCAACGCGTGCCCGAAGAGCACCATGCGTTCGGGGAGTCCCTTGGCATAGGCGGTCCGTATGTAGTCCTGGTTGATCACCTCCAGCATTTGAGAGCGAACATAGCGGCTGTAGCCGGCAATGCTGATGACTGAGATGGTGGTCACCGGCAGAACAAGATGCCACACGATTTGCCCGATCGTTGGTCCTGTACCCAAGTCATACATCCCGACGGTAGGGAAATAGGGCAACCCCCATTGTTTAAAATTCACGGCAAAGATGTACATCAGGATCAACGCCAGCCAGAAGACGGGCATCGAATAGCCGACAAAGGATAAGGCCGTGAGAATGTTATCGAGAACAGAGTATTGGCGAAGAGCAGAATAGATCCCGATGATAAGAGATAAGACAAGGATCACGATTTCGCTGGTGATCATTAAGATCATGGTGTTCTTGAATCGCTCACCGATGATCTCGAGGACCGGACGGCGTTCGAGGAAGGACGTGCCAAAATCGCCCCTCAATACCCCTTTGCGCGTGCCGTACTCTTCAGCAATGCCATCGCCGTTGATATCCGTCTTCATCCAATCGTTGCCCACCAACCAGATGGCATATTGAACGAGCGCCGGTTGATCGAGCCCCAGCTGGCGCGTCAATCGTTCCCGGTCCGATGACCGTATACGGCGACGCCCTCCAAAAGAGGCCAGGGGATCTCCCATAGCGTTGGCCAGGATGAAGAGCACCGCGCTGATGATGAGAAGCAGGGGGATGGCTTGCAGAATTCGCCGGATGATATAGCGGGTCATCCCACCCTCCTGGGTAATGCTATAGTAAAAAGGAGGGAGAGGGCATTGCCCCTGCTCCCTCCTCTTTAATACTTAGCTACCTCAATCGCTCACATCCCATTCATAGGCATTCCAGAAGCTGTCAACTCCACCAAATACGAGGTTCTTTACGCGAGTGTTTACCGCCCAGAAGTCCGGGTCGGTGCGCACGCCCATCCAGAACATCTCGTCGTGCATGATGGCCTCGATCTGCTTGAAGAGTTCGATGCGAGCGGTCATATCGACGGTTACAGCCTGCTGGGCAAAGAGCGCGTCCAGTTCTTCGATGCAGACTCCCTGCCAGTTGCCTCCGGCCGGATTGTCGATCGATGGGATCTCATCGCAGAGCCAATCACCGGTGTTGGGATCGGGATAGTCCCACGAATAGGTGGACCATTCAGCGATGTCATATTTTCCGGTGGCGATGGGACCATCATCACCGAAGCCGTTCCAGATGACGTCGTAGGAGTAGTTCAGGATTTCGATCCCGACACCAATCTCGCTCAACATCTGCTGGACGACGACCTGAGTGGCCTCGCGATATTCGTTGCCGGCTGTGGTGGAGTAGCGGATGACCAGTTCTACCCCATCCTTATCGCGTGTCCCATCCTCATTGGAATCAACCCATCCCGCCTCATCGAGCAAAGCCTCCGCCTGTGCGGGATCGTATGGCCATGGTTGGATGGATGTGTCCTCGAAAGGTGAATCCCACCAGAAGACCGCAGGAATGCGATACTGGCCGTAGAACAACTCATCGATGATCTGCTGGCGATCCACACCCATGACGATTGCGCGACGGACCATCTTGTCCTGCAGTGCCGGGTGCCCTGGTTCGATGCCGGTTTCGGCTGCCAGTTCCTCACTGACGAGGTTGAAGAACCAGGATTCTACCCATCCTACGGGAGCAGTGACCAACTCGACGTCAGGGATAGCATCGATGTCGGGCTGGTTCGCCGCCGTCATATAGACCCCAAGGTCGGTGTCACCGGCCTGGAGGGCCGCCATCTGTGCTTCATCGTCGGGCACGATGCGGATGTAAATCTCGTCCAGCGTGGGGCGGCCGCGCCAATAGTTATCATTGGCCTCAAAGATGAGATGGCTGGCTGCCTGCCACTCCTTGAGGAGAAATGGGCCGTTAACCACCGTGGGGTTGCGATTCCAGTCGGCGTTATCGAGTGTACCCTCCGCCTCGAAGACGGATTCCAGAATGTGCTTGGGTAAGAAGTGCCAACGGAAGCTGGGTGCCCAGGCAGCGTAGGGCTCGGTCATCACGATTTGGACGGTATGATCATCCAGCGCCGTGATGCTCTCGACATATGTGTCCCAGGGGAAGCGTGTTTGGACGGCGTTCCCTTCGTTCATGATCATGTCGTAGGTGAAGACGTAGTCATGAGCGGTGACCGGCGTGCCATCGGACCAAAGTGCGTCTTCACGCATCTTGATTGTTAGGACAGTGCCATCCGCTGAGATGCCCCCATTCGCCACGGTTGGGATCTCAGCCGCCATCTCGGGGACCAATTCCTGCTTATCGTCAAACACCCAGAAACCGACATTAAGGAACGACTGGGCAAGCGATGAAAACCACATCGAGCTATAGTATTGGTTGAGGTTGTCAGGCTCCTCAAAGAAGGTGATGGTGATGCTCTTCGGCTCAGCCGGCACTTCCGTTGGTGGAGGTGCTTCGGTTGCCGCAGGTTTTTCGGTCGGTGCTACGGCTGGCTCAGTCGGAGTTTCTGTAGCTGCTCTACATCCAGTCAAGACCAGACTGGCTGTGACCAGCAAGATCAAACTAATCCAAGCGAATCTCTTGAAGGACATAATTTTCTTCTCCTCTTGACTTGAAAACGAGTAGTATTTATTTGGCGTAGACTGCTAGAACATTCTTGCTGTCTTTTGCCACCTCCTTTCTTGAAAGAACAGCCTCAAACTCACATCTTCCCTCAATACTGAGGTTCTTGCAAGATACTCTAAGATTATTTGATACAGTACCGGAATATGATTTCAAAATGTGAGATACCTCACCATTATAGAAGCGTATGAAGAGAGTGTCAAAGCGAATGTGATCCGTTATGTAGCCTAAGATTGGAACAAAGGTTAATCGGCATATGGACAAACCTTCAGCTTGGGAAGTGATCACTTTAGCCTCTGGCTATTAAGTCGAAATGCTTTGGGATGGAAATAAAGGGTTGATAGCAAAGGATACTTTGCATGATACAGACCTCATTGGCAGCGATGAAAGGGACACTTATTCAAACGAAGTTCATATCTTGTTAATATGTTCCAAATTCGGATATTCCATACACCAATGGACCAGATACCATTGTTAATGATTGTTAAATTAAGGAAGAAATTAGCTTATTAAAAAGACAAGCTCTGATATGATTAAGCGCACCAATGACCATCCTCGAGCCTGGCTTCTATCATGTTCCATGCCTTGAGGGTGGGTACTATTGCATTTGACGGCGAATATTCATTGACGAATGGATCCTGATGGCTAAAGATTCAAATCCACTTTCGAAGTCATTCATTGTAGATTTTGAGCCTATTGGACGGCGCATCGAAAGCGATGCATCGGATGATTTGCTCACTGCTGCACAGAATGCCGGGATTCAACTAATTTCGTTGTGTGGCGGTGCAGGATCCTGTGATAGCTGCCGTATCCGACTTGTGAGTGGAAAACTAACTCCTCCGACGAAGGAGGAAAAGGAAATATTCAATCCTCAGGAGCTCAAACAAGGGTATCGCCTGGCATGTCAGGCGATACCGTTAAGCGATGTCAAGATCGATGTCCCTCCATCCTCTCTTACCACACCCCAGCGTTTACAAATCGAAGGTCAGGAGATTTCAGTCGAGCCCGATCCGGTAGTTGTTCCTGTTAATGTGAATCTAAAACCACCGACGTTTGATGACCTCCGGGCCGATGTGTCCCGTATAAAACAGGCGCTCGAGACGCTTGGGATCACCTCACCCATGATCGGTTTTCCAGTTTTGGAAGGTCTCTCGGGTCAGTTACGAGTTCAGGGTTGGATTTCTCGCCTCGCGCTGCGTGGCAATGAAGTGGTTGCTGTGCTACCCACGGATAATCACCTGCATGGTCTGGCAGTTGACATAGGCACGACCAAGTTGGCTGCCTACCTTGTAGATCTGAGTAGCGGTAAGACTCTGGCGAAAACCGGAGAGATGAACCCCCAAATCAGTTATGGGGAGGATGTGGTCAGCAGAATCGCGTATACCAATGCAAATGAAGATGGTCGAAAGGTTCTGCAGGATAAGGTGGTCTCCGCAATTAATTCGATGGTGGATGATCTTTGCGATGAGGTTCAGATTTCCCGTGAGCAGATCGTAGATGCCGTGGTGGTTGGCAATACTGCGATGCATCACTTATTTGCCGGACTACCTGTGCGACAATTAGGCGAGGCTCCTTTCGTCCCTGAGATTTCGGATGGTTTAGATATTTCCTCCCAATCGATCGGATTGGCATTGTCTGCGGGTGCTTATGTGCATTTGCCCCCCATTATTGCGGGTTATGTTGGCCCGGATCAGGTCGCCATGCTCTTGGCCACAGAGGCAGTAGAACGTAAGAGAACAGTCATCGCGCTTGATATTGGGACCAATACCGAGATCAGTTTGATAACTGGTGATCGTGTGTTGTGCTGCTCCTGTGCCTCAGGACCTGCATTCGAGGGCGCCCATATTCATGACGGTATGCGTGCTGCGCCTGGGGCCATTGAGCGATTGCAAATCCAGCCGGGGGAAGTTCGAGTGTACACGGTGGAGGGACAACCTGCTGTTGGGATCTGCGGTTCAGGGATCCTCGATGCCATCAGCCAAATGCTTAACGAAGGTTTGATCGATTTTCGAGGGATGCTTCAGGAGGATCATCCACTCATCCAGAGCGTGGATGGTAAGCCGGTCTTCCTCGTCGTCCCTGCCTCGGATTCGGGCAACAGCCGAGATGTGATCATCACGCGAAAAGACGTGAACGAGATCCAACTTGCGAAAGGCGCTATCCGAGCAGGAATTGAGGTACTACTCAAAGAAGCAAAGTTGAGTCACGCGGATATCGAAGAGATCATCGTGGGTGGTGCTTTCGGCACCTATCTTGATATAAGAAGCGCGATAGGCATAGGTATGTTCCCCGATCTACCCCATGACCGCTTCCGTCAAGTGGGGAACGCTGCTGGTATGGGCGCCAAACAGATGCTGATCTCGTCTGAGCGCCGAAAAGTAGCGGAGGATATCGCCCGGAAGGTCGAGTACCTAGAATTGACCACGCATCCAGATTTTATGGATGAGTTTATGAAAGCGATGAATTTCTAGATTCAAATGACCTTGGACCATTTTGCTTGAGAAGGTAATAAACCTTGGAGGATTAGCATTGATGAGACCGATATTCAAACTGCTCGATGATGAATTGGTTCATAAGATCATTGATGAAGCCTTTGGTTTGTTAATCGACCCAGGGGTTAGGGTGCACAATGATGAGGCGCTTGCATTATTAACCGAAGCGGGCGCGGAAGTTGATTTGGCTTCAAGGATCGCTCGCATCCCAGAATCAATCGTCAGAGACGCGTTGCAGACCGCACCGAGCGAGTTTTTTCTCCATAATTCGGATGGAGAACCAGTCGTCCATTATGGTGGGGATCGCATACACTTTGATCCTGGCTCGGCAGCCATAACCGTTCTGGACAGGAAAACCCATGAGCAGCGGGATCCGAAGACAGAGGATTTCGTTGCTTTTGTCAAACTGGTTGAGATGCTTCCGCAACTGGATGCCCAAAGTACAGCCATGATTTGTAAGGATGTACCGGAGGAGATCGGTGATCTCTACCGTCTCTATCTCGCGTTGAATTTCATGCGTAAACCGATCGTTACTGGGGCCTTTGGTAAGGATACATGGTGGACGATGAAAGAATTGTTGGTGACGATGGCGGGTGGCGAGACGGAATTGGCCATAAAGCCAATCGCGATTTTCGATGTGTGCCCTTCTCCACCGCTTCTTTGGAGCGACATAACTTGTCAGAATTTGATCGATTGTGCTCGCTCTGGGATACCTGCGGAATTGGTCTCGATGCCTTTAGCAGGAGCCACAGCCCCAGTCACATTAGCGGGTGCGGTGGTTCAGCACACCGCAGAATGTATGAGCGGTGTAGTGATCGGTCAACTGTCCCAGGTGGGAGCGGCGATCGTTTGGGGTGGATCACCTGCTGCCTTCGATATGCGTGAGGGAACAACACCCATGGGGGCAGTGGGGACATGGATGATCGATTGCGCATACGCACAAGTCGGGAAAGCTCTCAACATGCCAACCCACGCCTACTTGGGTATGAGCGATGCGAAGATCGTGGATGCACAAAGTGGGTTGGAATCATCCGGAGGGACCATCCTGGCCGCGTTGGCAGGGATAAACATGATCTCCGGGGCTGGGATGATGGACTTTGAAAGCTGCCAGAGTTTTGAGAAGCTTGTCATCGACGCCGAGATCATCGGGATGGCAAAGCGTCTGGTTGTAGGGATTGTGGCGCGCGATGAGCCAATCGCATTAACCCTCATGAGATCCATGGGCCATGAGGCGGATTACCTCGTCAATCCTCACACACTCAAATGGTTCCAAGAAGAGTTTTATATTCCCACTGGGGTGATTGACCGCAGTTCGTATGATGCATGGAAGAGCAGAGGAGGTAAGTCTGCATTTGACCGAGCTTCGGATCGAGTAGACCAACTCCTGGGCAGCTATCAAGCGCGTCCATTATCGGATGACTTAAGGGTAGAGTTACGCCGAATAACGACCAAAGCGGCGCAGGGTTTTGGGATGGAAGAACTGCCGCCAATACCGATAGAATAACCCATACGGACGGAGGAGAGTGATGGTTGATGATATTCTTGCCCAAATAACTGAAAATCTACTCAAAGGTGAGACGGAAAGTGTCGTCACACTAACCGGGCAGGCGCTTACTGCAGGCATAGAACCTTTGATGATCATCAACCAAGGGTTGTTGCCGGGAATGGAAATAGCTGGAGAAAAATTCTCGCGTGGGGAGTTTTTTCTACCCCACTTACTTATTGCAGCCAAAGGGATGCAAGAAGCCATGGCTTTGTTGGAACCGGAGCTGAGCTTACGTCAAGAAACCCCGGAGGTCCTCGGAACGGTCGTGATCGGAACAGTGCACGGTGACATTCACGAAATTGGCAAATCATTGGTGGGCACTTTGCTTTCGGTGAAGGGATTTCAGGTCCACGACTTGGGTGTGGATGTCCCAGGGGAAAGATTTGTCGAGAAGGTGAAGGAGACGGGTGCGGATATTCTTGGCCTTTCAGCCCTCCTAACGACGACCATGATCGGGCAGCGGGAAGTGATTGAGGCTTTGGTCGAAGCGGGTCTCCGCGATAGGGTTAAAGTTCTTGTTGGTGGGGCGCCGGTCAGTCAATCCTGGGCGGAGGAGATCGGTGCCGACGGTTATGCGGAAGATGCGACCGGTGCGGTACAGGTTGCCCAAGATCTTCTGGAGGGGAAGTCCTGATTTATGCTATCTCACGGTGCATTTTATACAATGTGTTTTTTTTAGATGAAATATGTCTCCCGGTATCCTTAGCATCTCGAATCCCAAGCTCAGCCTTAATCTCCTGACAAAGGGAGAAATCCGCCAGCTCCATTCCGCTACGCTCGAAGTGATCGAAAGTGTAGGCGTTAGATTTCCTCTTCCTGAGGCCTTGAACCTCCTCGAGGATCATGGTGCCAGGGTTAATCGGGATACGATGGTGGCTCAGATTCCAGGGGATATCATTGAGACGTATATAGCAAAAGCCCCCCCGAATTACACCCTGGCAGCCGTAAACCCCGATTTGGATCTACAGCTTGACGGCAACCACAGTTACCTTGGCACCGATGGCTGCGGTGTCGAGATCATCGATATTTTCTCGGGAGAACGACGCCGTTCTACCAAACAAGATGTATCTGACGTGGCTAGAGTAGCGGATTTCCTGGATGAGATCGCTTTCCATTGGGTTCCCCTCTCAGCACAGGATTGTCCACCAGAAAGTCGTGCTTTGCACGAGTTAGAAGCGATTTGGAGTGTAAGCGAGAAACATGTGCAGACCGAGACCATCCTTGGTGAGCGTCAGATGCAGGCGGCGATCGAGATGGCTGCTATCCTCGCAGGTGGGAAGGAAGCGTTGCGGAAGAAACCGGTCCTTTCGATTATGCAATGTTCAGTAAGCCCGTTGGCCCATGACGGCGGAAGTCTTGAGGCCGGTTTGATCGCTGCTGAGGCAGGACTGCCGGTGGGTTTTATGACCATGGCTTCGTGCGCCTCTACAGGCCCAGCGACATTGGCGGGTAATTTGGTGGTCGGGAACGCCGAAGTTATCTCAGTGCTAGCCCTGATGCAGATGGCGCACCCGGGTTGTCCAGTGTATTACGCAGCGGCTCAAACATCCATGGATCTGAGGACGGGCGCATACACTGGAGGCGGCCCTGAGGATTTCCTCTTCGGCGCGGCCACCAACCTTCTCGCGGATTTTTACAACGTTCCGCTCTCAATGGGTGCTTTTGCGACCGGCGCAAAAGAGCCAGATTGGCAGGCCGCAGTAGACAACAGTTTCTCCTCTTTCATGGCAGTCTCAACGTTATCAGACATGTTACTCGGAGCAGGATTGCTACACGGATCTCGAATCTTCTCTTACGAGATGTTGCTCATGGATGCTGAAATTTGGAGCATCCTCCATGCTATGTTCAAAGGAATTGATGTCAATCAAGAGTCCTTAGCGTTGGATGTCATCCGAGAGGTAGGACCGGGAGGCACATTCCTTACCCAGCGTCATACATTGGAGCATATGGGACATTTATGGTTGCCAACACTCATGGATCGTCGCCCGTACAGTGTGTGGGAAGAAAAGCGTGACGGCGTACGTGAGTGGGCGCTGGCAAGGGCACGACAGATCTTGTCTGAAGAACCTTCGGAACCTCTCGATCCGGAACTGAAGAACGAATTTTTGAAGATCATAGAGATTGTAGAGCAAGGGTAAAGCAGCTTCGGCAGACTTGAAGGTATTCGATTGGGGGAATGGAAGGATTAAGATTTAGGTTTCCGCCTGATGACAACCAACGTCAGGTCGTCAGTCTGAGCAACCTCCTCAGTGAAGCGATCGACTTCCTGCAAAATAACCGATAGAATTTCCTTGGCACTAGCCCGGGTATGGCCAGAGATGATCTCAGATAAACGCTCTTCGCCAAACGATTCTTGTTCTGTATTGATCGCATCCGTCACACCATCCGTGTAACACACGAGAACATCCCCTGGTAAAAGTTCAACTTCCTCCTCTTCGAGTTCGATAGCATCAAATTCGCCCAAGATGATCCCGCGCGCGGCAAGATCCTGAAACTTACCGTCTTTAACATGCAGGAGTAGCGGTCGGTTGTGACCGGCGTTCGCATAAATCAAGTGACCAGTAACGGTGTTAAGTGATAAGCAGATAGCGGTTAGGAAGAGGTTGGCTTGGCTGTCCTTCAGGATCAGTTCATTGGCTCGTACCAAGGCTTGTGAGGGGTTACGGCCGCTAAGCATCGTCGAACGAAGCATCGTGCGGCTCATGGCCATGAAAAGAGCTGCTGGTACGCCTTTACCGGACACATCGCCGATAAACAGCCCGATTTGGTTCTCACGATTAGGGAGTTCAAAGAGATCGTAGAAGTCACCTCCTACTTGATAAGCGGCCTCGTAGTGAACGGCAAACTCCCAGCCTGGTATGATGGGTAGGGATTTTGGCAGTAAGCTTAATTGGATCTGACGTCCGACGGCTAACTCCTCCTCGATTCGCTGTACTTCGATCTCCTCCAAATACAATCGATTTGTCTCAATCGCGATGGCGGCTTGGTTGGCCATTAGCTGAAGTAGATTCAGCTCGTTCTCAGTGAGTACGCGCGGCTTACGGGAATTAATTGCGAGCGCCCCGATGGATCGACCTTCCACCACCAGTGGAACGACAGCGTGCCCCTTGAACCCCTCACTCCTCAACCACTCTGGTATCCATGAGGTAGGGTCGCTTATTTGTAGATTCTCGACCAAGAGAGGACGTTGTGTTTGCATCACCCAGCCTGGACCACTATCGGCTTCGAAGGGGATGTGTCGTTTAGCAGCTACAGGATCGTTCTTCCAACCACTTGCGGCCACAAAGTCGAGTTTTTCATCAGAAGCATTGGACATAAAGATTGTGCATGCATCGCATTCTAGTAGTTTTTTGACCTCATCCACCAGATAACTCTTAAGATCTTCGAAGTTCAAACGGCTTAATAAATGTTTCGACAATTCGAGAAGGGCAGCTTGTTCGTTAACTCGCTTCTCGCGTAATAAATCGAACAACCTCGCCCGCTCGATTGCAATACCCATCATGTTGCCGACATTGGTTAACAAAGCCAAGGAGTGAGGCGTGAAAGAAGACCAATCTACCCCGGCCACATTTAGGATGCCTAATTTCTTGTCACCGGACCGCAGGGGTGTGGAAGCATGGACAACTAGCCCTCGGCGATCACCTTCCGCTGACGCTAACCTCGTACAGCGTACCTCGTTATAGGCCTGCGCGAGTTTCCCCTCTTTGCAGAGATCTTGGCATGCGCAACCACCGCCCCATATCAATTGATTTTCTGGAGCAATACCAGGAGGTAGGTTATGGTGAGCCGCAAGGCGGAAGGGATTTCCCGATTGAAGCTCCACAGAAGGATCAATAAGAAAGATCCAACCTGTCTCGAGTCCCATTAACTCAACCAAGCGCGCTAGCGTTGTGTTGAGTGCACTCTGAACATCTGTCGCCCGGTTTAACGTTTCCGCGATCTGGTTTAGGGTTGTGAGGTCTTCAATGACGCCGTTATGAGAGTGCATCGGTTTTTCTCAGAGTCCCTTCTTGATATGGGTGCATCGTTAGGAGTGCATATAATAGCACAATTATTATCGCATTACTGGAATTAAGGTCAGATCAGCCCTGCTATTATGTTTCAGAAACCTGACTACACGACAATCTTAAGTGTATCCTCAAAACGTGTGGTGATATATGTTCCAATCGAAAGATCGAGGCTCAAGAGATTCAATTCAATGAGTGCACTGAAAAAACACGCGCGCGGAGAAGGGAGGGTATATGTGGTGGTATGGGCTGTGCCCACACCACCACATATAACGGTCATCCTCTCGAAGGCGACCTTGTTTCGTTGGATTCGTTGAATAGCTCGGACACTCGGGGTAGACTATACCAACGAGGCGATCTGTCGGAAAGATCTATAGGGCAATGTGGAAATCAAATGCATCAACTGGAGGCATGCGATGGAGTTGACAGGCTTACATATCTTGCTTACCTATGTATGTAATTACGAATGTGATCACTGCTTCGTCTGGGGGAGCCCTTGGCAATCAGGGACATTAACCTTAGAAAAGATACGTCACATTTTATCCCAGGCGGAGGATGTAGGAACGATCAAGTGGATTTATTTTGAGGGTGGTGAACCCTTTCTCTATTATCCACTTCTGCTCGAGGGTGTGCGGGAATCTGCAGAGAGAGGGTTCCAGGTTGGCCTTGTGACCAATGTCTATTGGGCAAACGAGTTGGAAGATGCCCTAATCTGGCTGAGGCCGTTTACGGGATGGGTCCAAGATCTTTCAGTCAGCAGCGATTTATATCATGGTAGTGAGGAAATGAGTCGACAGGCGGAGAATGCACGTGAGGCTGCGGATCAGCTGGGGATTCCAATTGGAGTCATTAGCATCGCCCAACCCATGGGGTCGGATGCTGGAGTAGGGCAGCTGCCTATCGGAGAATCAGGTGTCATGTATCGCGGTAGAGCCGCTAAAAAGCTTATTCAACAAGCTGCCCAGCATCCATGGACCGATTTTGTTGAATGCCCATACGAGGATTTGCGTGATCCTGGACGGGTCCATTTGGATCCTCTCGGCAATTTACACATCTGCCAAGGGATTTCTATAGGAAACCTTTTTCATAAACCCTTGCGTGAGATCTGTGAGGATTATGAGCCCGAATCGCATCCCATTGTAGGTCCTCTGCTCGAAGGAGGTCCGGTTGAGATCGTTCGCCGCTATGGATTGACACATCATGAAGTGTATGCCGATGCGTGTCATCTCTGTTACGAAGCGCGGGTGGAGCTAAGAGACCAATTCCCCGAGATCCTGACACCCGACCAGGTCTATGGGATATTCGACGAGGGTCAGGATTGATAGGGATGCGATGGCTTGAGAGGTGGCTTGACGTAATTGACTTTTCGTGAGGAGAGAGACGTGAAGCGTGATGCGTGAAGCGTGATGCGTGAAGCGTGATACGTGAAGCGTGATGTCCGCTCAATTTATTTTAATAAACGTAGGGGTGGTTCGCGAACCGCCCCTACAACTTTTTGGATTGTACTACAGCGTTCTGAACCAACGCGCGAACCAATGATGAGGTCTGTACTGTTTCGTAATTATTCTCGCGCCAAGAGTTGCTCTTCGTAAATCCTGCGGATGGTATCTTCGATATCTGGCTCACGAACCTCGAGATCCCGAATGCGAAAACGGTTTGATAAGCGGCCGATCAATTCCGAGGCCGTAACCGTCCCTCTTTCAAAGTGATATGTCACTCGTGTGCCGACACGTTCGGTAACATGAGCCCCATCCACGTGCACCTCACCATAGGTCTCACCAAAATCGACGATTAGCTGTCGCTTACCTCCGAATCGCTCATGTAACTTCTCTAGTGCGCCGTCGTAAAGCAAGTGACCGCGATCGATGATCATCACTCGATTGCAAAGCTTCTCCACATCGGAGATGTCGTGAGTGGTTAGGAGAATCGTGGTCCCGTGATGGATGTTGATGTGACGGATGAACTGACGGATCCGCTCCTTCGCGACCACATCAAGACCGATCGTTGGTTCGTCGAGGAAAATTAAGGTTGGATCGTGGAGCAGGGCAGCGCAGAGGTCCGCTCTCATCCGTTCACCAAGAGACAACGCCCGAACCGGGGTGGAGAGGAAGGGGTCTAATTCTAATAAACCGCGGAACTCCTGTAGATTTTGCCGGAAACGATCCGCAGGGATGTGGTAGATATGCATTAACAATTCAAGGGAATCAATAACTGGTAAATCCCACCATAAGGTTGTTCGTTGACCGAAGACCGCACCAATCTCGCGCACATGCTTCTGCCGTTCCCGCCATGGGACACGACCATTTACTTGAAGACCACCGCTCGTCGGGACCAGTAAACCTGTGAGCATCTTGATCGTCGTCGACTTGCCAGCGCCGTTGGGACCGAGATAGCCAACAAATTCACCCTGTTCAATGGTGAAACTTACCCCGTCAACGGCACGTATCACACGACGCTCTCTTGTGATCAGGTTGCGTATCGCACCGATGAATCCAGGACGGTGGCGATGGAGCATGAAGTGCTTTTTCAGATCGGAAACTGCGATCATTTCTGACATGACTCACGTCCCTGTGCTTTGATAGTGACGGATACCAAATCTCCAAAAGCGTAATGCCAAGAATAGAATACCAAAACCAGCGATGGGGGAGAGGAAAGGTGCGATGGAGGGCAGGTCCTGTAGGGCCGGTTTATCGAGAAAATAAAGCGCGGGGTAGTAATTAAGGAAGATCGCTGGAACGATGAAGGTGAAGAAACGACGCATCCAGTCCTGATAGATATGCATAGGGTAGGACATCATCTCGCTGCCACCGTAGGTCAAGATGTTGATCGCTTCGATCGACTCGACAGTCCAGAAAGTGATTGTTGAACCCATGATGAAGAGACCGCCGAAGAAACAAATCAAGCTGATGAATACGATCGGCAGATAAAGGATCTTAACCGGCGTCCAACTCAACTCTACCATTGATAGCGCGATGACAAAGATCACGATCCCCTGGAATATGCGGCCTAGACGGCGGATGACGAAACTCGATCCGAGGACTTGCAAGGTCAAACCTTGAGGGCGAAGGAGGAGCTTGTCGAAACCACCTCGCCGAACATTTCCACCAAAAAATTGTGGGTCGAAACCGCTGAAGATCATGTCCATCGCACCGAAAGCCATTTCGATCAGGCCATAGAGAAATGCCACCTCGCCCAATGTCCATCCAGCAATGGATTCAAATCGCTGGAAGACGAGAGCTAAGGAGATGAAAAACATAGAGAGGATAAGTCCGGCTCCTGTGGTTTCAAAGAGAAAGGACACCGGATATCCTAATTGGGCTCGTACATCAGCAGCGATAAGTCGAAAGTAGGTCAAGAATGCTGATCGCATGTCAACCGCCTTGGATGACGAGGCGTCGAGTTCCAGCCTGTAATACGACGTGCGCAGCCGCCACCAAAAGGATCACCCAGAAACTTTGGATGAGCAGAGCCTTCATTACCGCATGGCTATCCAATACCCCCAGATAGATCTCAACCACAGTGTTGATCATGGAGGGAAATGGCGTGAGGTTGCAGAGCCTGACGAACCATTCAGGGAAGAGTCGAAGTGGCATAATGAACCCTGAAAGGACCCATGAGAGACCGAAGGCGAAGCGTCCAACACCACGCGCGTTTGGGGTCCAAAACGCGGCAAGATTAACCAAGAAGCGCCAAGAGAAACTCACCAACCAACCCAAAATGATGGCTGCAAGTACGGCCAGCCATTGGCTGTTTTGGGAGGGGATGGTGATATCGAAAACCAAGGCGTATAAGCCCATGATCGACAACCCGCGTAGGACAAAATTTACGAGTGCCCTTCCCAAGTCTTGCGCCAGCCAGAACGAAAAATAGCTCATCGGCTTCAGCAAGGCTGAGGCGATCTCACCGCTGTACACCGAATCCATGACCTCATACCAACCAAAAAACGACATGTAGCCGATCACTGCCTGGGTCAATCCAGTGTAGGTGATGGCTCCTTGAATGGTGAGACCGGCCACCTCCCGATTCGCGCCGAACAGGGCGACCAATATTGCCGCTCTTAGGAGACCGAAGAAGAAATTGGTGACCAGACCTGCTAAGGCCGCTGCCCTATAGGTGAGCTGGCGTTGTATGGCCAGCTTGGCCACTTCCCATAGCGTACGCATAGTTGCTTTGATGATCCTGCCTGTGTACCCTTAGATTCTCAGGATTGTTTTTGTAGGTAGAGCTGGCCAGGTTAAAACAAATAATCTTATCATGCGGTACCATCTTGATATCATGGTGAATCTAAAACGAGTTAGGTTAGGAGGGCGCAATGGAACAACGTATAGGTTATATCGGATTGGGGTTGATGGGCAAACCGATCGCCCGCAATCTTTTGAAGGCGGGATTTCCACTCACGGTGCACAACCGCAGTCGACCAGCGGTGGATGAATTGATTGCCGAGGGAGCAGAAGGGGCAAGTACACCGCGGGAGGTGGCGGAGAGAAGCGATATCGTATTCACCAATCTGCCCGACTCACCGGATGTGGAGGCGGTTGTACTGGGAATGAACGGTATTCTGGAAGGATCTCGACCAGGGGTGATCTTTGTCGATAACAGTACTATAAAACCGGAGACAACCCGAAGCATCGCAGCCAAACTTGAAGAGGTGGGCGCATTGGCGTTGGACGCACCGGTATCAGGTGGGGATATCGGGGCTCAAGCAGGGACACTAGCGATCATGGTCGGGGGACCGCGTGAGGCCTTTGATATCGTGCTTCCGGTCTTCCAGGCGATGGGCAAAACGATCACCTATGTCGGAGAGAGTGGGGCAGGGCAAGTGGCGAAAGCCAGCAACCAGATCATGGTCGCAGCTCAAATGGTGGCCATGGGTGAGCTGATCCTTCTGGCACAGAAATCAGGAGTTGATCCTCGCCGAGTGGTGGACGCCATACGGGGTGGAGCGGCGCAATGCTGGACACTTGACGTGAAGCCTGAGCGGCTCTTTGTGGGAAATCGTCAACCAGGCTTCAAGGCTCACATGATGTATAAGGATCTGGGGATTGTGCTCGACACGGCTCGTGCTTATGGTATGCCGCTTCCTGCTACCGCCATAGCGATGCAGCTCTTTGAAGCTATGTTG
>Ga0111172_1063_pt1 | contig 17104 bp, 12 predicted proteins | sample DeeMarSWOR324_28_FD_80233 | JGI IMG/M metagenome (GOLD analysis project Ga0111172, IMG submission 80233) | Anaerolineae bacterium SM23_ 63 | reverse complement strand
ATGAGGACGGCCGTTAGACCGATAACACCGACGATGATGAATTCAATAATCCTGATTCTCCCAAGCATGCCTTCCTCGTGAGCCAGTGCCAAACCATTCCCTAAATAGACGACAAGACCCAATATTAACGCTCCTCTCAGTGGTGGCAATGGCCAATAGTGAAGACCCCACGAGATCTGAGCCGTAATAGCACTGATGAGAAGACTGTAGCGGACTGCCGACGCCTTTATCCTCGCTAAACGTAGCAATCGCCAGGCGACCGCTCCACAGGCACAAAATGTAAGGGGGATGGCAAACGCGGCTCGGAGCCCAGTCGCACGAATAGCGAACAGTGCGCCGATTAAGAGCAGATAGGCTAAAGCGGTGAGTCCAACAGCCGCGGTGTCATGGCGAGGATCCTCAGCGTCCAAGACGATGAACTCCGATACCAGAACAGCGACCAACAGCGTAGCTGTTAGGATGAGGCCTATCCAAAGAGCAGGACCCTCTGGGATACGGGTAAGGATCACTCCTGTTCCAAGCGCAGCCAACCCAGGGATTACCCAGTGTTCGGGTCTTGTACTTCCATTTTTCACGGCTGGGTGTGAGCGGATAAGCCAATCTGAGCCTGCTGCTGCCAAGAAAGCCGCAATGGTGAGCATGACGAAGCTGGCATTGAGCTCGAGACGGATAAGCAAACCAAGAAAGGAAAACTCGGTCTCAAAAGAGGGAAGAGTGACGATCCGTATGAGCGTGTATGTTAGCAGCAGAAGCGCTGTGAGAGTGCTTACACGATCACGATCGGGTTGAGGGAGATCCAGATCCACATCAGCATTCTAGCATCAGCCGAATGACGTGTCTAATCATTGGTCCTAATCTTCGGGCGTTTAGCTTCGACGGACAAACATACCTGCTGGCTACGTGGATGTGAAATCCTCTTTACAGAGAGATGGTGTCCAACGCTGTGTAGCTGAGAATCGGATCAAGCCCGCATGGTGAGCTTGACGAACCCCTACCGGATCGTCAGCCGATCACGCTGGGCACCTAATCCGCAACTACTCCATACCTTTGTGGATCGGTTTTTTTTAGTATACCCATGCATGATATCGCAAAGGTTTTGTATGCTCTATTTCTGATCTGGGACAGTATAATGGGGTGTCGTGGAAATCCTTGTATCTCTATTGGGATTAGGGGTTGGTGGTTTGGTCAACGCGCTGGCAGACAGCCTCCCGACATCCCGAAAATTCGAAAAACCTCGTTGTCCCGCGTGTACTGCCCCTCGGCCTTTATCGTCGTGGCTAGGAGTTGTAGCGCTTCTTTCGAATAATTGGCGCTGCCCCTATTGCGATACGCCGCGGCTTTGGCGCACTCCATTGATTGAAATCGTGATGATGGCTGGTTCACTTTGGCTTTTTTCCACAGATCCGCACCGCACCTTTTTTTGGCCTGGGTTTCTTATACTCTCAATATTCCTCTTAATAACGATCATCGATATTGAACATCGCCTGATCCTGCATGTCGTTACGGGGCCATCCGCCCTACTTATCGGGCTACTCGGTGTTTTAGATCCAGAACGCGGGTTTCAAAAAACCTCCGTAGGTGGCGTTGTAGGATTTGGCGTGGTTCTCGGTCTCTATCTCTTAGGAGGGGTGTTCGCTCGGCTTATTGCGAGGTTGCGTGGCCAGGTTTTAGATGAGGTAGCTTTTGGTTTTGGCGACGTGACCTTGGCGGGAGTGCTTGGGTTAAGTGTGGGTTATCCGGGCATACTCTTAGCGCTTTTTCTTGGCATCTTGGCGGCGGGGGAGTACAGCCTGGTGCATATCCTCTTTATGCTTAGCCGCCGTATGTATAAAGCTTTCGTTCCAATACCATACGGACCCTTCCTAATACTGGGCGCTTCAATCGTTTACTTCGGTGGGAGACCACTGGTCGATAGGATTTTTCCCTTTGGTCCCCTTTGGTTTTTCATTTTGTTGGTCGCTACTTTCGCGGTGATCTATGTTTGGGAACGGCAGAGAGAGACCAATTGAGCAGGAGCTTATTTGATACGTGATTCCACTGAAAAAAGTTAAACTGCGAGAAGGGAATCGGTGAATTTAGTGGTAAGGGTTGCGACCCCACCACCACATCTACCTTTCACTTCTCCTAGAGGGTATTTTTTCAGTGCACTCAACAAATTTGTTCCATTTTTGTTACAGAAACGTTTCCTTAACGCGACAATATGGCCTCTTGGTCCATCGGTACTACCATCTTCATCTCATCACTGTCTATATAATGTAGGGGAGATTTGAGTGAACCCCCGATCTCGTCCCGAGAATTGGGTCGAAGAGATAGAGGATTCTATGAGTGAAGGCGCGCAGAAAAAGAAGGGGAAAAGAAAAAAATCGTTCGGTCAAAGTCTGGTTGAGTTCACCGTTTTGTTGCCCATCTTACTCATGATGCTCTCAGGGTTGATTGAGTTTGGATTTTTGCTCAACTACTATCTTGACCTGGTTGATGCAGCAAGGGAGGCAGCCCGCTTCGCGGCGGACGACGATCCGCTTATCCGAGGTGGACCTTTTGATGGTGAAACCGACGATACTTTCTATCAACTCGCTCAGGATATGACGCTCGACTCGATCAACATCGGCTCGGGTGGACAGATCTCGCTCGATACCGTCAATAACGATGACATTGTGATCTCTACATTTTCGGTCATGAACGGTATCGTGGACCGTCGTTTTCCCGATGGCGCACCAATGGGATTATCTTATGCAGGTAATCAAAGCTCCAAATTCACCGAGGCGATGGTCAACAGCATGCTCAATCCTGCCGCACCGAACGCAGGTATTGTCTTAGTCGAGATCTTTTTCGAATACCATATGATTCTTGGGCTTCCTTGGATCCAAATGTTCGTACCTGATCCGATCATGCTCCATGCCTATAGCATGATGCCGAATTCTGCGGTTGAGCCAACGCCAACCCCACCATGAGGGTTCATATGAAAGAAAAACGGTTTCAACGTGGACAAGCGATGGTCCTCATGGCCTTGGCCTTCATCGGTCTGGCCGGCTTTATAGGATTAGCGGTCGATGTTGGGATTCTTTTCATCCAGATCGGCCACCTGCGACGGGCGGTGGACGCTGCCTCATTGGCAGCGGCTAACCAATTCCGCGAAGGACGCACGATCGCTCAAATCGATGCTTCATCGGATGAGTTTGTCAATCTCAATAGTCTCAATCCGGCCGCTGCTGATGTGTTTATCTGTGATTTTGCAAGCGCTTCTTCTGACTATCATGATGCGAGCCTCTGCCCTTGCGATAACGCCAATCCCAACCCTATCTATCACTGCCCATGCACACTAGATCCTCCCTCACTTTGCCAAGGTTCAGGTATTCCACCACGCAAGTACGTCAAAGTCGAGGCTTCGATGCCGGTCGAATGGACCTTCCTGCAGATCGTTGGTTGGAATGCGATCAATATCACCGCAGACGCGATCTCCGAGGCAGCTTCGGTTGATCTGGTTCTTTCGATCGACACTTCTCCCTCCATGGCATACGATGCTGCCTGTGATGACGCCGATGACGACGATGGAGATCTGGTGGATGACGATTGCGACGAGGCCCAATTCCAATGGCCGGGGTGGGATTCGGATCCCCCTGCGGATCCTCCCGTGGGATGGGATGTCCCGGATAGCTTCTACCGAGATCCCTACTTTTGCAATCGGGATACCGATCTTGGAACCCCTGGTGTCCAATCCAACTGTCACCCGTTTGAGGAAGTTCGTGCGGCATCATTGGCATTGGTGGACCGGTTGTATTTCCCCTATGACCGAATGGCGATCGTGACCTTCGATCGTAATGCGATCGTCCATCAAAATCTAACCTCGGTGAAGGCAGATATTGACAATGTGCTCGAGAATCTTACGATCTCAAGATCGCCCACGATCGGTGGCCCGGAATGTCCCGATTATCCGCCTGATCCTCGAGGTTGTACTTCTACAAATACCGCGGATGGTCTCATTGGGGCGGGTGACGAGTTCGGGTTGTCTCCTCGCTCGGAAGCAGTATGGATCGTGATCCTCCTTTCGGACGGCGGAGCCAATGCCGCTACAGGCGGAGGGGGTGCTTGGGTCTGTCCCGGAGGACCAACCGGTGACGATCCAACCTGGGCTGCCCCGTTCTGCCGTGATGCTGATTTTGAGAGTGGGAATGGGGCCTTTGGATATGACGCTGAGGATGCTGCCGTCGATGCGGCGCTTTTCGTCGGCTGTCCAGATGCCCTTTCACCTCAACCCGCTGGTTGCCCGGCTCCCGGTCAAGCTGCGGTGATCTTCACCATTGGTCTAGGGGACTTAGTGATTGACAACCCGGGGTGCAACATGACTGCCTATCCTGGAGGATGTGAAGCGGATCAAGGCGAGAAGCTTCTGCGCTATATCGCAGGAGTGGGTGACGACGGTGATCCCGAAACACCTCCAGCCTTTGAGCCATGTTTTGGTATCGCGACCGGTGAAAACTGCGGTAATTATTATTTTGCCCCGGTCGGAGCCGATCTCTTAGAGGTCTTTGAGGCGATCGCTGCCCGCATCTTTACCCGTATTACACATTAGAAAAGGATCGTTTCCCATGACAATCTTGCCAGCCAGCCGTTCCACCCTCGGTCGTCGCAAGCGTTTCCGTGGTCAGGGTTTAGTAGAATTTGCCCTCATCCTGCCAGTGATGCTGGTTGTTATCTTCGTGATCATCGAGCTGGCTCGGGTGCTGCATGCATGGCTGGCGGTTGAGAACGGTGCCCGCTTTGGCGTTCGCTACGCTGTAACGGGCGAATTTGATGAAGCCTACTGTCTTATTTATGGAAATCCGGATGGACAGTGCTGGACACGAGATGAGGAAGATGGCGCACGGATTCCCTCCATTAAAGACACAGCACGCGCAGGTTCTGTCGCCATTCTTCGTGATGAGACCCTCCTCCCCGGACAACCACGGTTTTACAAGATAACCGTCTGTTCAAATAAGCCAGGCGTAGTCTACTTTCCACCCGACTCAGATACAAGCACACCCGCTGAGTGCCAGCCGACGGAAGATCCCGGTGGACCTGGTGACCGGGTTTCTGTGACCGTCGATTTCGATCACCCGTTGATCGTACCGATCATCAGTTCGTGGTGGCCGAAATTGCACTTAACCGCGAAAAGGGAGGGGATCGTCGAACAATTCCGCGTGGCCCGGGTGGTCGGTCTTCCTGCAACGATCTCCTTGCCCTCATTCACCCCTAGCGATACCCTCCCACCGACCGAAACCTCCACCTCGACAATCACCTTAACTCCAACAGAGACGAGAACAGAGACGGGCACTGCAACCATCACTCGCACACCGACGTTGACTCCCACACCGGATTGCAGCAACATCTACATTTCCAGTATGTGGATCAGTGGGGATGATGAGGTGAGGGCTAGGGTAGTCAACAACAATGCTGCGGATGCCTACTTGTATTGGACCCGACTCCGTTGGGATGACCTTCCCTATGGTTATGTGGACTGGTTCAGATTCCCAGATCAGTATTATGATGGCAACGATTCAAGTTCACCAACCACTGTAGCTGACACTTGGGTCTGGCTCGGTGGAAACAGCAATGAAACATGGAGGGCTGATTTTGACGGTGAGCCCCCCGAGGGGATCTACGGCTCATTCACATTAACCTTAAGGCTTGAATATCCAGGTTGGGGCACCTGTGAGATCTCCCGGAGTATCTGGAGAGCGCGACCGCCAACACCAACGCCAACACGAACGGCGACATGGGGGCCTTCTCCAACACGTACAAGAACATTGACGCCGCGTCCGAGCAGGACCCCAACGCGGACCGCTACTTGGGGACCTTCACCCACGCGCACCAAGACTCACACGATAGGACCGACCAGAACACGAACGCCTACAGACGAAGATGTAACAAATACTCCAGAATGTTTGGACTGTTGAGTGCTTTCAGGAAGCTCAATCTTGCGGCCCCGCATCAGCGGGGCCGCAGTGTGTCCTCGGTTATCTTGCCCCTTCCTCGTGTGTAACATACAATGAATGAACTGAAAAATCTCCCGCGAGGAGCAGGGAGGGGTATGTGTGGGGGTGTTGGCACCGCCCACACATACCGATCCACCTCTCGCAGTTGATCTTTTTTCAGTGGATTAATGCAATCGAAATGATGGAAACGATCGATCATTTGAGGCGACGTCTGGTCAAGGGCGGTCCGATCTATATAACGCTGGCAGCGTTCCTCTATCTGTTTTTGTTGATCATCGCCCGCTCATCTCCCATTCTAGGTCCAATTGCTGCGTTATTAATCTTTGCTGCCCGAGCCGTGGCAGCGCTCATTTCTGGATCGGCCGTTCAAGACATAAAACTACCCGATGAACGTAAATCTTGGCGCTATCTGTACATTTCACTAACATTGTGGGTTTCCGCAGACGCGATCGAGAGTGTATCCTGGGTGGTGAGGGGCACGCCAATACCCACGCCATCTGTGGGAGATCTACTCCGTTTTGCTGGCTATCTCGCGGCGCTAACATCCTTTATTACTTATCCCGTTTCGCCTCCAGAGCGTTTTGGCCGCTTTCGTGATTTGATTGATCAAATCATCCTCGGCCTAGCAGCGCTTGCTCTTTCCTGGCTGGTTTTCATTAGTCCGATTCTCAATATCGGTTTGGGAAATCCGGCTCAGATTATTTGGTCGACCATCTTCCCGGTTTTTGATTCGGTGTTGCTCGTCTTGCTGATGCGACTCATCCTTCTCGCCAATCACCCTCAAAAGAGAGGATCCTTCTGGTCAATCGGCTTTGCTTTTTTATTGGTCGCTGTCAGTGACCTTGCGGATGGCTACCGCATCCTACAGGGCGGCGCAGTTGGCGTGGGTTTGATTGAGGGGGGGTGGTTAGCGAGCAACATCTTTCTTGCATTCGCATCGCATCTCATTGTCAGAGTGACAGTCAGCGATGATGATCATGAGCGCGGCAGAGGACACCAGAGGTTGTCGGCAAGACTTGAACCGTTGCTTCCGATCGCTTTTACCTATGCGGTTGTTGGTCTCACTGCAGTTGATTGGTGGTTATCAGGCGAGGTTGATTGGATCGCAATTGGCGCGTCGGTCATCTTGAGTTTGTTGCTCGTCGGGCGTCAAGGTATCATCGCTGGGCATTTCGAAATGCGTCAATATGCAACGATGGTCAATTCCTCTGCCGATTATGCTTTTATCTGCCAAGAGGACGGAAGGATCCTTTTCACGAATCCGTCCCTCAATCAAATCCTTGGACCAGAAGATGACCCAGGGAAACATGTTAATTTTGATCGCTTTGCGATTATTGAAGATGGCGTAACGGATGTTATCCATCAAGCTTTGGTTGATGGTTGGAGAGGAGAGATCACTTTTCAGCGACTGGATGGAACCCAATTTCCGGTGTTGCTGTTTCTTGTGCCCGTCGAGGACGCGCGGGGCTCACGCAAGTTGTTGGCTGGAACGGCTCATGATTTAACCACCATCCGTGAGCGCGAGAACGAATTGCGAACCGCACTCGACGAGGTCGCTGCTGCAAGAGCTGACCTAGAAACGCTAAATGTGGAGCTCGAAGAAAAGGTCCAAGTTCGAACCAGCGAACTGGAGAACACTGTAGCCGAGCTTGAAAATTTACTCGAAGAACTAAAGGTGCTCGATCGGATGAAAAGTGAATTTGTCGCACTTGTTTCACATGAGTTGCGCGCACCTTTAACCAACATACAGAGCGGCATAGAATTAATCCTTCATAAGGATAAAGATGTGACATCCTCCGTACGTGAAGCCTTGTATTTAGTACAAGCGGAGACACAAAGGTTATCGCGATTTGTCGAGACTATCCTTGATCTGTCTTCACTGGAAGCCGGAAGATTTCCACTCCAGCTTACCGAATTGGCGGTAGAGGTCATCGCAACGAAGGTCAATAATTGGTTTACAGAGACCGGATACAGTGAAAGGTTGAATCTCCAATTCCCAAAAGATCTGCCTGCGGCGATCGCTGATGAGCATGCCTTAGAGAGCATTTTTTTTCACTTGATCGACAACGCAATAAAGTATGCCCCGGAGGGGGAGATTGAAGTGGAAGGGTGGGCTGAAGCGGGCAAGGTTCTCGTGGCCGTGGCTGACTCTGGACCTGGAATACACCCTGATGAACGGGAGCTTATCTTTGAGATGTTCCATCGAGGCGATACCAGCGATTCAAGAGAGGTGTACGGGTACGGATTGGGTTTACCGATGGTGCAACGCCTGCTCGAGATCATGGATGGAGGTATCCGTATTGAAGAAAGCCCAACGGGTGGCGCACGGCTTGTATTCTGGCTACCTCAAGCTGGTTGATTTCACGATGTATTAGACTGTCACTGAAGGCGCAAGGATAGATCACAACAGATAAACCTACGTAGATCGACACTTTGTGGAGGGAAACCGTGCCAATTCGTGTTCTGGTTGTCGATGACGACAAGACTTTGCTGCGTTTCCTGAAAGAATATCTTGAGCGTGAGGGATACGAGGTATTTACTGCAGATCGGGGGTTGAAGGGTCTCCGCATCTTCTACGATGAGCGTCCGGATCTGGTCGTACTGGACGTTATGATGCCCGGGATGGATGGCTGGGAGGCGTGCGCCCGCATTCGCGAACTTTCTGGGATCCCCATCATCATGCTGACTGCCAAAGCTGCAGAATCAGACAAGTTGCGTGGGTTTAAGTTAGGTGTTGATGACTATGTCACGAAACCATTCAGTCTGGAAGAACTATCGGCCCGAATGCGGGCGATCTTAATGCGAACTTCGGATCAGCGTGAAGGGGAGCTTGCCATTTATCGCATCGGTCAGTTGATGGTTGATATGCGTAAACGTGAGGTCCAGTTGGAGGGAGAATCGCTGAAATTAACTCCGACCGAGTTTCGTTTGCTGGCATATCTAGCCAAGCGAGCCGGGGAAGCCGTGGAGCAGAGTGAATTGGTCGCTGAGGTTTGGGGAGAATATCGTCGGGGTGGGGGTAGTACCTTAAGAAGGTATATCTGGTTGTTAAGGCAAAAAATCGAGGATGACCCAAAGAGACCAAAACAGCTAGTTACCGTTCGAGGGTATGGATATCGTTTGGAACTCTAAACTCACCGTTTCGTTGGTGAAGTCTAACGGTTACCTAGCTAGATGATATGTAAGGGCACTTGGGCACCTGGGCGCTATATTAATCAGGTAGCCTGTACGGATGTTACAACATTGCCTTAGCCCCCAATAACCTCTTACCTCCCCGAGAGCTTTATGCTCGCGGGGAGGTTTGATTGTGAGCATCTGTCAATGACAATCGGCATTGAGGGATATGCAGTTCTAGTGCAATCGAAGGGGCAATTCACCGTTCGTGCCTCGAACACCGGCCAGCGTGCGAGACGGTATGAATTGCACCTGCTGTGATGATACGGGTCTTTACGTAACATCCGTAGGTGCGCACGAGCAGGGAAGATCACCCTGCATCTCCGATCGGCTACGCTCCTACCTCCTTGAAATGTCATCCTGAGCGAAGCGAAGGATCTCGTTTTCCGAATGCATTGGCTTTCTTTCTTGAGATAGTTCGAAAAGCTCATCACAATGACACCTTACCCCTTAAGTCATCCAGTCATTTAAAGAATAATGCCCAGTAACCTTTTGTGATGAGGTATGAGGTTTTCTGGCATTGGCAGCGGCATTTCACGAATTGCCCCGAAATCAATTATACGAGCCGCTACTTGTCCTTCAGTGATGAGCTCGCCAAAGCTTTGGTCTTATTAAAAAGAATATTGAACACGAAAAACTTTACCTCTCCATTTTCAATCCTGCATTCCAATGGGATGCAATTCATCTTTCAAGGGGATGACTTGAGTACTGATTTCTGAGGCGTCCCTGTAAGGTGTCTGTAAGGAATATTAAGCGAATTGGGCGATAGACTATGTTTGTCGAGGAGCGCTTATACCTATCCAGGGGAGCGGACTGATATTTGAGATATTTAAATGGAGTAGGCACGATGCCAAAAAAGAATAAAACACGTCTTCGATGGAGGGGACAGGGTTTAGTTGAGTTTGCACTCATCTTGCCTTTGATGCTTCTGGTCTTATTTACGATCATAGAATTGGCGAGACTGTTGCATGCATGGATCGCGGTCGAGAACGGTGCGCGGTTTGGCGTTCGTTATGCGGTCACAGGCGAATACAATGACTCTTATTGTGCAGGTTACCCTGGTGGTATCTGTGATGAGCAGGGAGAAGAGGACGGCGCCCGTATTCCATCGATTAAAGACGCTGCCAATGCCGGTTCTGCCTCGATCTATCGAGACGGTGCTGCCACTCAAGGACAACCCGGATTTTTCAAAGTAACGGTGTGTTCGAACAAGGGCGGTGTGGTATATTTCCCGTCTGATCCCGATACGGCCATACCTGCTGATTGCCAACCATCGGAAGACGCAGGTGGGCCTGGCGACCGTGTATCTGTTACGGTCGATTTTGACCACCCTCTGATCACCCCCTTCCTCAGCACGTGGTGGCCGCAGATGCATCTCACATCTCGACGTGAGGGAATCGTCGAGCAGTTTCGTGTCGCGAGGGTGGTGGGCCTTCCGGCAACGATCGCGTTGCCTACTTTCACACCGACGGAGACGTTAACCCCAACGATCACGGACACTCCAACGGAAACCTTGACGCCGACGATCACCGATACACCCACCGAAACACCGGACTGCAGCAACCTCACTCTCGTTCAAACACGCATCAATGGTGACGACTTTGAGGTTCAAGTGCGTAACGATTTCGGATTTACGGTCAACCTGATTAACTCGGTCTTTATTTGGCCGGATGATCTGTCCCCTTCGATGTACTATAACAAGGCCGAGTGGAACGACTATCAGTATTATTCAGGGAATGCATACAATTCTCCGACCACTGCCCCGGCCAACTCGGTACCCTTCGCAGGAAATGGCAACATGGATTGGTGGGAAGGGGATTTCAACAATTTCCCTGGAGACTACTATGGGTATTTCGCTGTGACCCTGACTTTTCGATTGACCTCAGGGTTTACGTGTGATATTTTTGGCGATCTCAACCTCGGCGCGCCACCGACGGCAACAAACACACCCACACCGACCATCACGCCGACACCGGACTGCAACGACATCTACATCAGCTCCATCTGGATTCAGGACGACGATCTACGCGTAAGGGTTCAGAACAACAATCCCTCTTCGATCTTCCTCTCCGGTTCTTCGATGACCTGGACGGAACTCTCCGGCAGCCAGTATGTGAACTATTTCCAATACGACTGGACCTCATATTACAACGGCAATGATTACGACTCGCCGACCGGTGCGAGCCCTGCTGTTCCGACGGATTGGGTTCATCCTGCCGGTACAAACCGCGTCTGGCGGGCAGATTTCAACAACGTTCCTGGTGGGGTCTTATGGGGTAACTTCACAGTAAATCTGACCTTCGATTATCGCTGTGATGTCTCGGCGTCGTTGAACGTACCTCAGCCAACCCCGACCTTCACACCGACCATCACCCGTACGCCGACCATCACTCGTACTCCTACGATCACGCGAACGCCGACGATTACGCGAACGCCGACGAAAACACCAACGCCGGATTGTGATAACATCTTTATCAGCAGCACACGGGGCAATGGCGACGACTTCGAGGTGAGGGTCATTAACAACAACGTCGCAACGGCGTATCTGACATTTTCGAAACTATGGTGGAACACGGCGTATGCCCCGCCGATGTACTTCGACTACTTCCGGTTCCAGGGTAATAATTATTACGGCTCCAATTCCTACAATTCACCGGTCTCCGCCTCTGCACCATCGATCCCGTTGGTAGGTGGTGACGCTGAGTGGTGGGAAGCGGACTTCAACTTGAACGGTCAACCCTTTGAAGGCTACTTCAAGGCGGAGCTGACTTTCAACTACCCGGGTTGGGGTACATGTACGATCTCCGGTGACACAACCCTCACGGCACCGCCTACAAGGACACCCACACGGACCAGAACGATCACGCCCATACCACCAACACGAACGATTACCAGGACCCCTGGACCTACGAGTACGAAGACATTGACACCAACGAAGACCAACACGTCTTCTGGTTGTGGGATGGATTGCTAGAATCGCAGGATGTGTGAAATATGGGGCTGCCCTTATTGGGCAGCCTCTTTGATTCTCAAGCTTCTATTGATCAAATCCAAGACCTTATAAGTGAATTTCAGTTAGTGGGCACTAAGGCACCTCGGCACCCGGGCACCTGGGAGTAGATTGCCGTGGTGCCTAAGTGATCGGGTGACAAGGTGCCCAAATGCACTTGTATCTGTAGGCTTCAGCCTGTGCATCTGAACACTGTGAAGAGTGTGAATAATTTGTATATCAGCTCCCTAATGTGGCACCTCTTAGTCAAGATCCTCGTAGGGGCGCACGGCCGTGGACCCCTACATCGTTAATTCATAAAGCAGGGATAGAATTTCCCCCGCAAATATCCCGGGTTGAAATTCTACCTTCGCAGGCTTCAGCTTGGACCCCTATTCGGATCCTAAGGCAGTGACTACATTTCTCCGTAGTGCCTTGGTGCCTTAGTGCCTTGGTGTCCAAGTGCCCATTTTATATAGCCGCAGGCTTTTACCTGCGCATCTCTGCGCACCCTAATGAGCGCTACCACATCTATTACTCTTTGGATGGAGCAAAGGAATTTGGAATCCAAAAGCTCTGCTTTTGGGCGCAAGCAGAGCTTGCGCACTCCAAAACACCCCTGAAGTGTGCGAATACATTTCTCCTGATTGTTAAAACAACCAAGTGCCTAGGTGCCATGGTGCCCCAGTGCCTAAGTGCCCCGATTTCTGCACACCCCATCTCTTCGATTACTTCGCAGAAAATCCTCCCCTAATAAGTCACAAACATAAGTCTGGTCCACGCCTTGCAACCTTATCCTTGGGTGCTGAAATTTTCCGTTATCAACTCATACCTTGTGCTTGCCCTAGTTTGTTTTAGGGGGTTTGTTTGGAATTTGTTAGGCCCTTTGAACAGGCGTGAATTCACCCTAACGGATAGCTGTAGATGTAGGGTGATTGAAAGGTCTGGGGATAGGCTTCTTAGGTATGATGGGAGTGGATTCCGGGCATTAAAAGGAAGCCTGGTTGGTCCAACGCGGTGTTTCAACGGCCAGAAAAAACCACGTGGAGGTGGTTGGCTTGCAGGAAATTATGCACGGTAACAATTCGAAGGAACATATTCTGATCGCTGATGATGATCCAGATTTCCGCCGCATTTTAGTCCGGCGTGCAGAGAAGATGGGTCTTGCAGTGGTTGAAGCAGAAGATGGTCAAGAGGCGATCGATGCCTTAAGAATCGGGTCATTCGATGTCCTCCTTCTCGATCTTTACATGCCTAAACATACTGGCCTGGATGTTGTTCAGGCTGCACAGGAGATCGATCCCGATTTGCAGGCGGTTATTTTAACCGGAGGCGCAACGATCGAAACGGCTGTAGAAGCGCTTCGGGCAGGCGTTTACGACTATTTGACAAAGCCTCTCGAGTCTATGGCGGATCTTGAACTCTCGCTAAACCGTGCACTGGACCACCGCCGTTTAGTCAAGGAAAACCAGCGTCTGTTTGCGGAAGTTCAACGGTTAGCGATGACGGATCCGCTAACCAGGCTATACAACCGCCATAAATTGGATGAAGCACTAGTCGTGGAGATGGAGCGAGCTCGGCGGTACGCCCGGCCTCTCTCCTTGATCATGATCGATCTTGACGGGCTTAAAGTCACCAATGACACATACGGGCACGCTGCTGGTGATAAGGTGCTCAAATTGGTCGCCGATGCCATCCGCAGTCAGATCCGGTCTGTTGACCTTCCGGTTCGTTTCGGAGGTGATGAATTCGTAATCCTGCTCCCCGAGGCTGATCTTGATGCAGCCACACTCGTTGCACAACGTGTTTGCGGTCGCATTACCAGCACCAGATTCCGGGGGCAGATGTTGTCGGTTAGTGCCGGTGTGGCACAGTGGTCGGCCACTTTCGGATCCGTGGAGGAGTTCATCGCAGCGGTCGACCAGGCCATGTACCAGGCCAAGCATGCGGGCGGGCGAAGGATATTTGTCCTCGCTCCCCAATTAGCGTGAGGGGAAAATGGAAATCAGAGAAGGACTTTTAGATCAACCGCCGAGGCATACGGAAGACGAGGACGAGCGAAAGACGTTCCTCGATGTAATGCTGGATGCCCTTTCAGGCTTGCGTGCCAAGCTGATCGTTCCATATGTCCTGCTGACGATGGTGATCGCCATGGTGGGTGTATTCATCGTGACCAGCTTGGTGACATCGTCCATTCGTGAGCGCTTCGTCAATCAGCTCTTCGAGGCAAGCCGTGTGGTCGCGGACGGCATCGTCCGTCGTGAGAAGAATCACCTTGAGGATCTGCGCCTGATGGCGTTCATGGAAGGTGTTCCAGAAGCGATCTTGGATCGTGATGCGGATCGCTTGCAGGAAATCCTTTGGCCGATCGCTTTGAACAACAGTATTGAAGCGATCGCAGTTATCGATCCCCTTGGTCAAGAGATCATGACCTTGGCGTTGGAGCCTGCCACGAGCCAATATCTCGTTTCCTCAGGTCAAGACTTTTCGGGATTCGATATGGTGGTGAGAGGTCTCGCCGGGATGGTCGATGAGATTGGAGATAAGTACGCAGACTTGATGGTGACTTCCTTTGGGCCTTACCTCTTCACCAATGCTCCCGTACGTGATGATTCAGGTCACATGGTTGGGTTGTTGATGGTTGGGACTCGTCTTGAATCGTTGCTCGCTGAGCTTAAATCCCAATCCTTGTCTGATATCACGATGCTCAACTGGGATGGGGAATTCATCGCTACGACACTCGTCGAACCTGATGAAGGCTTTCAACTTTTGGAGCTTGATCCCCAGGTTCTGGCATCGGGTAACTCAACAACTCGTGAGCTTGAGCTATATGGACGTGATTATCAGGCTGTTGACTCTCCCTTGGTCGTTCGACAAATGGAAATGGGCATTCTTAGCGTAGTACTACCGAGCAACTACATCGTCACAACGATGGCCACCAGCCGCAACACCTTCAGTCTTCTCTTCTCCTTGGGTACGGTGGCAACGATCATCGTTGGTTACATCCTGGCGCAGAGCATCGCCAAACCGATTCTACGTCTGAGATCTATCTCCACATCTGTAGCGGCCGGAGATCTGGACCAGAGTACGGGTTTTGAGCGGGCGGATGAGATCGGGGAGTTGGCAAGTGCTTTCGATACGATGACGTTTAGATTGCGGGAACGTACAGCTGAAGCGGCACGTTTATACGCGGAAACTGTGGAGCGAAACGAGGAATTGGCCGAAATTAACGCCCGATTACAAAGCGCACAAGCACAATTGGTCCAATCGGAAAAATTAGCCTCGGTGGGTCAATTAACAGCTGGAATTGTCCATGATGTGAAGAATCCGTTGGCCGTGATTAAGGGCTTGGCTGAGGAACTGCATGAGGAAGTCGGTATTGATCCCAGTACGCGAGCCCAATTGACAACCATTAGGGATAGTGCCAGTAGGGCGAGCACGATTGTTACCGATCTGTTGAAATTTGCCCGTCAATCCACTCCCGAGATGCAACGTCGTGACATGAGAGAGACCATACAGTCCTCTCTCCGTCTAACCGAATATCTAACCCGAAAGGGCAAAATCGAGGTCGCTGTTGAATTACCAGATCAACCCGTCATGATGGCTTTTGATGCTCAGCAGATTGAGCAAGTGTTGATCAACCTGATCACCAACGCTGTTCAAGCAATGCAACATGGTGGTTCCCTTCGTATTACCTTGAACAAGTCGGGTAGCAAGATCGCCATCGGTGTCCAGGATACTGGAACAGGGATTCCAAAACAAAACCTCACCCGCATATTTGACCCCTTCTTCACCACGAAACCCGAAGGAGAAGGAACCGGGTTGGGGCTCTCGGTAAGCTATGGCATTGTCTCCCGGCATGGTGGGACGATCGAGGTTGAGAGTGAGCTTGGTTGGGGAACAACTTTTAAGGTTTTATTGCCCGAGGATCCAGGTTCTCTGAGCCAATAAAAGTGTCTATGGGTAGGTTGTATCAGGAGGGTCGGTTATAGAGAGTGGTAAAGCATACTGTCGCTTGAAGGGGACACCCTCAAGCGACAGCGGTATCAAGAGAATACATGCGGCGAAAGCCTCGAAGCGAAATAACCGCTTGAGGTCAATACGCATTTCAAGAGAACGATGAGGTAGCAGGGCGTGCAGTTCAATAAGGAATGGCTTGAGGACGAAGAGACGCAGAAGCAGCTGCGAGATCTGGCGCGCTGGCTGCTGATTGTGCCTTTAATCCTGCTGCTGCTCTTCGGCTGCGGTTCACTGGCCCTGCTCGAGACCCGAGCCGCTGAGGCCGATACGCGCTCCCAAATGCAAGCCGATTACAGTGAATGGCCCTTCATGGTGATCCAGCCCATCAACCCGGAGATCGTGGACGAGATCAAGCGGGATATCGAGCGTTATGAAGAGCCGGAGGAAGGGGAACCGGAGCCTGTTGTGATCCCGGGTCCGTTCTGGAACACGCCGACGCCCGAGCCGACGAGCACGCCAACACCAGGAGTTCAACCGACGGAGGGGGATACCAGCACACCGAGCGTGACCTGGACGCCGAGTACCACGGCTACGGAGACCGAGACGGCGACGGAAACTTCGACGGAGACCGACCCTCGGGACCGCCACCGCCGATCAAACCACCGCTGCCGCCCTCGAACACCTACTGGTTCTGGAACGACAGCTTCCCGTACGTGTACATGATGAGGCCGAGCATGCCGAGCGGGAGCTATCAGAGTGGGGACTGGGGGATCAGCTTCACCTCGGAGAGCTTCAGCGCCGGGGAGAGGTTGGAAGCCGGGACGACGACGGTGAACTTCTATGCGACGAACCCGTCGGGTGTGTGGGTGATCTTCGGGGTGGAGATGAGAGTGGGGGGGACGTCACTGGGAGCGGGGTCGTTTGCGCTGCCGCCGAGTGCGTATGATGCGAACTTCTACTCGGCATCGATCACGACGGGAGCGTACGACTTTGGGGCTGGGGATCGGCT
>Ga0111172_1061_pt1 | contig 18257 bp, 18 predicted proteins | sample DeeMarSWOR324_28_FD_80233 | JGI IMG/M metagenome (GOLD analysis project Ga0111172, IMG submission 80233) | Anaerolineae bacterium SM23_ 63 | reverse complement strand
ACTGCGTAAGACGTACCACTGGCTGGCCATGTTGAGTCTCAAATCGTTAAGAATGAGCGGTTACGTTGTTCCTCTCGCGGTCGCAATACCTTTTCAGACAGTTCACCTCACAGATTATTTAAGAAAGCAATCAGATACCTTCCATCATATTCGTTGAGATTTCACTCAGTACATCTCTGTATAATGGCGATAACGCCATTTCCCATCTAGAATCCACATGCACATAGAGCCCTGTCACGCTTGATGTGCATCGCCTCGGCGGGCCACACCCCGCCGGGGCATTTTTTTGGGTGAGAACTAACCGGTGAAGAGATTGCTTTCGCTACTGGTTAATCAAAGGTCGGATTCGTCCTTCAAACCGGTTAGCGATCTTAACCACCCTTGGTTCCGCGCCTCCAAAAATATGATTAGGATGGTATTCATAGCTTAAGCAGAACCAAGGGATCCGCGTCCCCTAATATGAACTGCAGATGGCCGCAATCATGCTCAAAGAAACACTGCGTGCCGTGTTTTTCAATTGTCAGGAGGATATTGTGGGAAAGACGTGAGGTGACCCGATCACATCTGACATCCTCCTCCTCGCCCCACATCTTACAGAGAATAGGTCACAAACAAGTAAACAATACGTAACAGATTGGAGACCGGGGCTTGGATTTAGGCGTAAAGAGCCACTTCCCTCAGTATTCAGTAGTCAGATATTAGCTATCAGCGTTCAGCGATCAGCTATCAGCGTTCTACCGGTAGGTTACCCCTCTCCTTGATTACTTACGATTCCACGATATAATAAGATAATGTAATACGATATACTTATCGATGGAGTATGTGTATGGAAAGCGCAACCGTGTCTACCAAGTTTCAGGTCGTCATCCCTCGGAAGGTACGAGAGGCGTTGGGGATCAAACCTGGTCTAAAAGTTCAAGTCATCCCTTACGAAGGTAGGATCGAGCTCATTCCCCTCGAGCCAATGAAGAAGAGCCGCGGGTTCTTGAGAGGAATCGATACTCACATCGAACGCGAAGAGGACCGGGAATGAACATCGTAGATTCTTCGGGATGGCTTGAATATTTCACCGATGGACCGAATGCCGAATTCTTTGCCCCTGCAATTGAGAAGCCTGATGAATTACTGGTCCCTTCTCTCAGCTTGTATGAAGTTTTCAAACGAGTGCTCCAACAACGAGACGAGGGGGAAGCATTACGTGCCGTAACATTTATGCAGCAAGGTTCTGTGGTCGATCTTGATAGTCGCATAGCTTTAAGCGCAGCTAAGATCTCGGTCGATCTTGGACTCCCGATGGCCGACAGCATTATGCTGGCTACTGCAAGTCAACATGAGGCAACTCTCTGGACTCAAGACGCTGATTTCGAGGATATCGAGGGGGTGCGCTACTGTAAGAAGTAGTCAGATGTCAGTAGTCAGATTTCAGCGGTCAGCTTACAGCTATCAGCTATCAGTGGTCAGCGTTCAGCATCTTGCATAAACCAAGCCTGTGCTACAATGCGTAGCGGTATGCACCTGGCGCATCTATCGCTCACCAACTTCCGCAACTTCGTCCGCCTGGAGAAGGACTTCCCCATCGGTCCGACCCTGCTGGTCGGCGCCAACGCGCAGGGAAAAACGAGCCTTTTGGAAGCGATTCATTACCTCTCCTATGCCACCTCCCCACACACGACCAACGATCGGCAGTTGATCAACTTCCTGACATTACAAGAAACGACCCCCGTCACACGTATCGTGGCCGAGGTCCGACGCCAGGACCGGACCTTCGAAGCGGTTCAGGACAGGCCCTTCGACGTGGCTCAGGATAGACCCCAGCGGATAGAGATCCGTCTCATCCTGGAACCCGCGGGGGTCGTTGGGGAGCAGCGCCTGCGGAAAGAGGTGCTCCTGAACGGGATCAAGCGGCGTGTGCGCGACCTGGCCGGACTCTTCAATGCGGTTATGTTCCTGCCGCAGGACATGTACGTGATCGAGGGCCCTCCCAGCGAACGGCGGCGGACTCTCAACGACGCCCTCACACAAGCGGACCCAACCTACGCCGATGCGCTGTCCGAGTACGGAAAAGTGCTCTCACAACGTAACGCGCTCCTGAAACAGCTCCAAGAGCGAAATGGCGACCCTGATGAATTATCCTTCTGGGACGAACAACTCTGTGAGTATGCGGCGACGCTGGTTCGAGCCCGAGCGCTTGCTTTAAGTGAACTCGAGAACCTGGCAGAACCCATTCACCAAGATCTGACACGGGGAATGGAGACTCTACGCCTCAAATACCTGCCCTCTTATCACCCCGCCACCTACTCGAAAGAGCAGATCGGTCTGCCCATGGATACAGCGGTGGACTTAACCAGCATCGGACGCGATGCGATCCGATCAGGAATGTCCACGACGCTCGAGCGTACACGCCAAGAAGAGATCGCCCGAGGGATGACGCTCATCGGACCCCATCGTGATGATTTCAGCTTTCTCGCGAACGCCATCGATCTGCGCCTCTATGGATCGCGCGGTCAGAACCGAACCGCGATGCTCTCATTAAAACTGGCGGAGGTCGATTGGCTTCAGCAGCGAACGGGCGAGATCCCGGTCCTCTTGCTTGATGAGGTGCTGTCGGAGCTCGACACCGAGCGGCGGGAGGATTTGCTTACGCGGGTGAACGCCGCCCAGCAGGCTATCCTAACGGCCGCGGACCTGGGGATGTTTCATCAGGATTTTTGTAAGAAGGCTACGATGTGGAAGATTGTGGGGGGAACTGTTTCGGATTTGGGGATTTAAGTAGTCAGACATCAGTAGTCAGTAGTCAGATTTAATATTAAGTAGTCAGCTGTCAGATATCAGACGTCAGATTTAATACTATGAAAGAGTTATTGGATTTCTCGGGATCAAGAAAGAGCTATAATTCTTGCCTTCTTATCTTTTCTCCCTGCTGAGCGCTCTTACATACCAGTGTCTTAGTGCCAAGGCGCCTTGGTGCCAATGTGCCCAGGTGCCAAAGCACCTGATCCCTTATCCCCAATCCCTGATCCCTGATCCCCGATCCCTATTGGTCCTTAAACAAAAAAATCCCCATTCACCCAAGCGCCAAGGTGCCCTAGTGCCCAAACACCTAATCCCCAATCCCTGATCCCTTATCCTTTCTGAACCCTAAAAATCACGCTTGTACCCAAGTGCCTAAGCGCCCAGGTGCCAAGGTACCCTAGTGCCTACACATCCAAAAGCACCTGATCCCCAATCCCTGATCCCTTATCCCATTTACGCCTGGAATATAACCTTCGACCCCTTCGCAACGAACCAAAGACCTTTTCCATCCTCAAGCTCGGTCTACCCGAGACTTGTTTTCCCTCCTTCTCTCCTTATTAAACGAACTTTGTCCACGTAAAATTTGGGGTTGTACTCCTTATATTTTCATAATTATTAGGAGTGATAATCCTAATATTTTGACAAATATTTGGAGTTAGATTATACTGACATCATGATCACGCGTGCCTACGAACCTCTCAATCCATATGTAGAGCCGAATAAGGTGTTGGTTATCTATGGTCCCCGTCGTGTTGGGAAGACCACTCTATTGAACAACTACTTATCTCAGACATCGCTGGCATATAAGTTGGCAATTGGGGACGATCTGCCAACCCAACAACTACTGAGTTCACAAGATGTACATCTCATCAAAGAGTACTTGGAGGGATACGAGCTCTTTGCCATCGATGAGGCTCAATACGTCCCTGATATGGGCATGACTCTAAAAATCATTGTGGATCAAATACCAAATATCCACGTGATTGCAACTGGCTCATCTTCCTTCGAGTTAGCTGGGCAGATCGGTGAGCCGCTGACCGGACGAAAACGCACTCTCACGCTTTACCCGATTTCACAAAGCGAACTACTTTCGCTCTTTAATCGCTATGAGCTTCGTCAAAGGCTCGAGGAATATTTGATCTTTGGGACCTATCCTGAAGTCGTCCTTGCTCGTACAAGGAACGAAAAGATTGAGATCGTGAGAGAAATCGCAGGATCCTACTTGCTCAAGGACATTCTTGCATTTGAGAGGGTGAGAAACTCCAGAAAGCTTTGGGATCTCTTGAAATTGCTTGCCTTCCAAGTTGGTAGCCAAGTCTCGTGGAACGAGCTAGCCACTTCCTTGAGTGTGGACTTCAAAACGGTTCAGCACTACCTTGATCTCTTGGAAAAGGCTTTCGTAATCTTCCGATTAGGCGGTTTTAGCCGAAACCTGCGAAAAGAAGTGACCCGAAAAGCAAAATACTATTTTTTTGACAACGGTCTACGCAACGCGGTCATCGCCCAATTCAACAGATTAGATCAACGTGACGACGTTGGCCAACTCTGGGAGAATTTCATGGTCATAGAACGCTGTAAGTTCTTGGCTTACTTTCCCGAATATGCCAACCTTTACTTTTGGCGCACCTACGACCAACAGGAAATCGATCTTGTGGAGGAAGGTGGTGGCAAGCTTGAAGGGTATGAATTCAAGTGGTCCCAACACAAGCCAATTATTCCTCCAAAAGATTGGCTTAAAACCTATTCGAATGCTGGCTTCTCCGTGATTACCCCTGAAAATTATCAGGAGCTTATCATTCCAAGATAGCCCGAATCTGGAAAGGCAAATTTCGTCACTTTAGTGGGCGTTTGCCTGGAATGCCGGGTCGGCGGGGGTACTTGTCCGGCGTGGCGGCATTTTTAACCACCACCACAAGGTAACGACACTCAACCACCGTTGGCAGCTCGATGGGGATCAATTGGTCCACCCGACCCCCGAGGATGCGCAGCGCCCCCTCGGCCGTGTGCGCCTCGGCCGGACCCATATCCCCCTTCTGAATGATCCCCCGTCCACCCAACTTCAACAACGGCAGTATGTACTCCACCAACACCGGCATGGAAGCCACCGCTCGTGCTAACGCCCAATCATACACACCCCGATGCTCAGACTGATGTCCAATCCGCTCCACGCGATCATGGACGATCTCCACCCCCTCCAACCTCAGCGAACGCACCACATGGCGGCAGAACTCGACCTTCTTACCGATCGACTCCACCAACGTCAGCTCAAGCCGCGGGAAGACGATCTTCAACGGAAGGCCCGGGAACCCGGCCCCGGTGCCGACATCGATCATTCGGCCTGCAGGCCCAGGTCCCATCCCTTGAAGACATGTCAGCGAATCGAGGAAGTGTTTAACTTCGATGCCATGTAAGTCGGTGACGGCCGTGAGGTTGAAACGCCGATCCCATTCCACCAACTCAGAAGCGTACCATTCGAAGGCCTCAAGCTGTCGGGGGTTTAGCTTTAGACCCAGCAGCGAAGATGCTGTCTTTGCAAAACCTTCGTATCCGATCACCACTGAACCTACTTCCGCTGCAGGTGAAAACAGGTTCGAATGTGACCGACGGTCAAATCGCGGTAATTCGTCAACTCCCTCGGCCCAAATTCACCCAACGCTTCTCTCTCCTCGTCCGACAATGCGCCGAGATCTTCCAGCACAGATAAAGCGACAGCGGGGCGAGCTCGGTCACTACGATCTCCATCGGCGATCTTGATCGCCACCCCCAAAGCCGGTGCGTCAGGACGGATAACCCCTGCGCGCACGCCGAGCCCTTGATACGCCTCGGCGCCACCTTTTGCCAACACCTGCCCAGCGGTGACTTCCATAAGCCGAGTGTCAAACCGATCCGGTCCCGCAACCATGAACGGATGAGAGGTCATGGCAGCGACCACCCCACGGCAGGCGTCTGCACGATCAGGAGCCAACGCCGAAGGGTCTATCAGGCGAGCGAAGGCCGTGGCCGCTGAGACGAGCGGAACGGCAAAGACCGGCGCTGAGCATCCATCGATCCCCAATACCACCGCCTCCGGTTCCAAACCGCACATCTCCGCGAAGGTCTGGATGATCTGGACCTGAACGGGATGTTGAGGGTTGATATAGTCCTCCAGGGGTTCCCCCAAGAATGACGCCAGCGTTAGCATGCCCGTGTGCTTGCCGGAGCAGTTGTGGCGATTGGGTGTGGGCTCCAAGCCCTGCTCCTGCAGTCGCCTCGCGGTCTGGTGATGAAGCGGAGGGTGAACACCACACATCAGGTCGGTCTCCGAAATCCCAACCCGCTCTTGGATCGAAGCCACCACGCGAGCGTGCTCATCGGTTCCCGAGTGTGAGGCACAGATCACGGCGATCTGCTCGAGTGATAGCTGATAATGATCCGCCGCACCACTTTCCAAGAGCGGTAAGGCCTGAAACGGCTTGGCGCTCGAACGGAGAAAGGTCACAACCTCCGCATCGCCCCACGAGGCGTACAAAGCGCCGGAGGGATCCGCCACAGCGATGGCGCCATGATGAACTGATTCGACGATCCCGCCGCGCATGATCTCTACCACAGGTCGATACGACATCTCACGCCTCACGTTTCACGCCTCACGTTTCACGCCTCACGCCTCACGTTTCACGCCTCACGCCTCACGCCTCACGTTTCACGCCTCACGTTTCACGCTTCAGTCAGATAGAGGCGACTGTACAGGCGCATCAAACCCACCTGAAGTCGCAAGATCACCTGTTCCTGTCGAGCCTTCGGCACCTTGTAGTCCTTCATCAGCTCAGGTGCGAGAGCCCCAGCGTCCTCCGGCGGGGCGCCCTTTTCACCAAGGCGTTCCAGCCTCCAAGGAATTTTGCGCAGGAAGCGAGCCAGTTTATTGATGTTCTCATACTTGATCTGCCCATCCCGGGACGAGATCAGCTTATAAGGACGCATGCTCGCGGTCCTCAAGCCATCGAGTGTATCAAGCCAAGTTTCGATGTCCGCGTCACCCAGAAATGGAGGCTCTGCCACCGTTACGGCGTCACCGACAAAGACGACTTTAGCGCCCGAGAACACGACCCATATCGAACCCGGCGTAGGACCTGGTCGATGCCAGAGATCGATCTTTCGCTCACCCAAATGGATCTCCATCTGCTCGGAGAATGTCAATTCTGGCACCGCCCTTTTGACACCGGTGATCCGTTTTAGCGAATCGACCTCCGCACCGATCGGACGGGCGCTGCCTTTGAAGGAATCGGACCAGTTGCTCATTGTTTCTAAAGTCCAATCATGCGCCACGCGGGGAAAGTCAAAATTACGCGCTCCAAGTACCCGATCGGGGTGGGAATCCAACAGCGCTAAATAACGCGGTTTTCCATAGTCAGCGAGCGTTGCCAACCAATCCCGTCCGTCCTCCGCCCGAGCCGGGCAGTCGATCAAGAAGAGCCCGTCATCGGAGACGACGGCTCCAAGTTGAACACCGGGATATTTTGATTCTAGATAAACACCAGGGGCGATTCTACGCATGCAAGCTCCCATATGATAAGGTGAGAGCTTATATTATAACGGTAGGGTGAAGAGAAAAGTCGACCCCTCCCCCTCCTGACTTTCCACCCAAATGCGGCCTCCGTGGGCTTCCACCGCCAGACGGCAAAAAGCGAGGCCGATACCACGTCCTTTCAGCCGTGACTCTGGACGAACGCGAGTAAATTTATCGAAGATTTGCTGTTGATCTTGGGGAGCGATACCAGGACCACTGTCCTTGACACTGACCAGGATGTGATCGTCCTCCGCACGAGCGGTGATCGCGATCCGGCCCCCACTTCTCGTGTACTTAATCGCGTTCTCCATGAGATTGATCAACACCCTGCGGATCATGTCGATGTCTATCTCAACCTGTGGCAGGTTTGGCGCAAGATCGAACTTCAGCACATGCCCTTTCGCTTCCGCCGTCGGGTGGACTTCTTCAACCGCCTCGGTGATCAAAACATCGATCGATCCATCTTCCTTCTCAAGCACGGCCTGACCTGCCTCGAGACGATCCAGATCGAGCAGCGATTCGACCAAGCGTGATGCTCGCCGCCCCGAACGTAACGCGATCGACATCACCGACCGCACTGCCTCGTCATCTTTTGATATAGCGGTGTTCATCACCTCAAGGCTCGAAAGGATATTACCAAGCGGTGAACGCAGGTCGTGGAAGATCATGGATGTCAAATCGGCACGGAGTTGATCGAGTTCCTGTCGCTCAGAGATGTCCCGCAAGATCCATTGCAGGAAAGGTTGCTGACCGATATCGATGCGTTTGGCGTGAACTTCGATCGCCAATGTGTAGTCATCACGATGAAGTGCTTCGCTGTCGTACCTCACGGTTTGACCGGGCTTTAATTCGAAAAGGTCCTCAGGCAATTGCTCGCGATCGGGCTGATGGAGTCTCAGGACGGATTTCCCGAGCAGCTCCTTACGTGAATACCCAAGAAAGATCTCCGCACTGCGGTTGGCATCGGTGATCGTCCCGCTAAGATTCGAGATCAGGATCGGGTCGATGCTGTCCTCAAACAGACCTGCATATCGTAGTTGAGCCGATTGGGTATCGGCAAACAACTTGGCATGCACGATCGCCGTTCCCGCTTGGGCAGCGATGCCTGTTAACAACTCGATTTGTTCCTCGGAGAATTCACCCTGCCTTGGGTTGACGGCTTCCAACACACCGATCGTTCGTTCCTTGACACGAATGGGAACGCCAGCGATCGCCCGGGTCTCGAAACCCGCCCTTTCATCCACGATCGAAGAGAAGCGAGGGTCCTCACGAACATCAGGGACGATCAAGTGTTCATCGTGTTCCACGACCCAACCGGCTACACCTTCACCTTTCTCCAGGCGAACACCGATCACCTCGCCCGCCACTTTCCCGCTTGCGGCTCGAAACTCCAATGTTCCCGTTGCTTCATCAAGCAGCGCCAAAGAGGTGCCTTCAACCTCCAGGCAATCCATGGTTTGATGCAGAATGCGCTCCAGCACTTCGTCCAGATCGAGGCTGGCGGTCACCACGCGCGCGGTGTCCGCCAAGGCAATCATGGCCTGCACCCTACGCTGAATCTCGCTGTATAGCCGTGCATTAGCAACCGCCACGGCCGCCTGATCGGCAAAGGCTGTGACCACCTTAACCTGAGAGGGTCCATAGGCTCCCGGGGTGTTGCTATCTACGCTGAGCACACCAACGGCACGATCCCGGACCACCAGGGGTGCACCGATCCAACCATGGATCTGTTTTGTTTCCGGGAGTCCGTCGATCTGCAGCCAGCCCTCCTCACTCTGGACATCGTCCAAAACGATCGGCTGTCGAGTTGTGATGACACGCCCTACGAGGATTTTTGGATCCGCGGGAATGGATAAGCCAAAAGCGACGTCCGTCTTCATAAGTCCTCGAGCAGCCACGATGTGCAAATGATCATCCTCCAGCACAAAGATGCTGGAGCTATCGTACGCGATCACCCTCTCAAGCTGTTCCAGGATCTGGGGGAAGACTTGTTCCGGATCAAGGGTGGAATTGATGGTACGGGCGATCTCCTGCAGCGTCGAAGCAAAACGCTGTCGGTTCTGCTCGGCGGTGTATAAGCGTGCGTTCTCTACCGCGATCCCTGCCTGATCACCAATCGCCTGAAGTAACGCCAGATCTGCCTCACCGTAATGCCCTGCATCAGGGTGCACCATGGTTAACACACCGACAACACGATCTCGGGCTACGAGAGGGACACTGATCGCTGACCTCGATATCTCGTCAAATGTGTTCCCTGGCAGCCGCAGCCAGCGCTTGTCGTCATGTGTGCTGGGGAGCAACGCCGCTTGACGGTGTTCGGAAACCCAACCAGCCAAACCCCGTTCAAAGGGATCCGAAAAACGCTCGGCGGAACCTTCGAGGACCTCACCATTGTAGGCCGTCGCACCTTGGGTGAGCATGCCTTGTTCGTCGAGAACGATGATGCTCCCACTGAAAGCCCCGACCTCCTCGATCGTCAGCCATAAAATCCGCCGTAATAGCTCCTGCAGGTCGAGTTGGGATGAGAGTTCGCGACTGATCGAATAGAGGAGATCTAAAGACGCTCGGTCGCGTTCGTTGATAGGTTTCTTTGCATTCATGACAAGTCTTTCAATCCAGTGCCGGTGTTGAATAGGACCACTCGATCGTCGCTGTTAATCCAACCGTTCGCAACGATTCGCCGCAGGCCAGCCAATGTCGCCGCTCCTTCGAGACAAGCCATAATCCCTTCCTGCTGCGCGAGGTCGGTCTGGGCTACGCGAATCTGCTCATCGGTGACCGTGACACCCAAACCACCGCTCTCACGGACAGCCTTGAGGATCAAACGATCAGCGTACGCACCCGGTGTGCGAATGCCATGCGCGATCGTGGTGGGGTTCTCCCATGGGGCAACTCGGTCGGCCTCGGTCTCCAAGGCTTTCACGATCGGCGCGCATCCCTCAGCCTGAACGCTGATCAATCGAGGACGGCGCCCATCGATCCATCCCAGAGTCTCCAACTCATCAAATGACTTCCACATCCCGACCAGGCCCGTCCCTCCTCCTGTCGGATAGATGATGACCTCCGGCAAATCCCATCCAAAAGCCTCGGCCAGCTCGAAGCCCATGGTTTTTTTGCCCTCCACCCGATAGGGCTCCTTGAAGGTCGTCATGTTGAACCAGCCGTTGGCCTGGGCTTCGGTGGTTGCCTGGCGACCTGCCAGATCGATCAAGCCATCCACAAGACGGAGGTCGGCTCCGGACATGCGTACCTCGATCTGATTGACGGTCGGGGCGTCCACGGGCATGAAAACATGTGTTTCTAATCCAGCTCGAGAGGCATAGATCGCCAAGGCACCGCCGGCATTGCCAGCGGTGGGGATGACGAACTCACGCAAACCAAGCTCTACTGCCCGAGAAAGGGCCACCGCCATGCCCCGCGCCTTGAAGGTCCCGGTAGGGTTTGGTCCCTCGTCTTTGACGAAGAGCGACTTCAGACCGAGTTCCTCGGCAATTCGCGGGGCCGAGATGAGCGACGTGTCCCCTTCTCCCAACGTGATGCGGTAAGCGGGATCGCGCACCGGTAGCAATTCATGCCAACGCCATACGCCCTTTGGGCGGCGAGAGATGCGCTCTCGATCCAACTCGCTCGCAAGACGTTCGAGATCGTAACGAGCCCACAGGGGGGAATCGCACCCCTCACAGATGGTTTGGATCTGATCAGCGTCGTAAACCTGATCACACTCTGGGCACGCAAGGTCAATAAGCGCGCTCATATGTCAACGAGTATAGCATAAGGGTATTGCGGGGCAATATGTTACTTTGTTGGGAGGGTAATGGGTACTCTATGCATGCCTGCATGGAGGATCCAGGCGTGGGAAGATCGCGTTTTGGTGACATAAGTTATGGAGGGTGGTAATCCATGGACATGGTCAGGATGACATTGTTTAGAGGTAGGGGTGCAATTAATTGCGCCCCTACACTCCCACCCACACGATATATGCCAGTTTTCTTTGATGCTCCTAGGAATGACAGTTTCTGATTCCGAGCGAGGAACACGAGCGAGGAATCCCTATGATGGTTTGAATTCAATAGTTTCATCCTAGGGATTCCTCGTCGCAAGGCTCCTCGGAATAACACGGTGGGAGGTGGCAGATCTGTTGCCGCAGGCTGTAGTCGCAAGCTTTAGCCTGCGTATCTTTTCGCACCCTTTAGGGTGCGACTATATCTGGTTATGGAGACATCTGGAATCCAAAAGCTCCGCTTATGGGCGCAAGCAGAGCTTGCGCACTCCAAAAATCACTCTGAAGGGTGCGGCTACATCTGATCGCAGAATGTCACAGTTGGATACAGCCGATGTAGGGGCGACCGGCCGGTCGCCCTTACGCGTTCTACCGTCTGTTCAACACTTGGGTTGTAAGGAGACTGACTGTGAACATACACCCTCACCCCTGCCCTCTCCCTATCAGGGAGAGGGTTAGGGTGAGGGGAGGTTTCCTTAGGGTTGCTTCATTCGCTCTATACAGGATGACAACAAAAAGATATTGAGGCGCACGGGCAGGAAAGTTCACCCTGCATCTTCGACCGTGCGCCCCTACACGCCAAAAGAACAACATAAAAGGGGCTGACTAGCGCCTCTCCTAGACAGCCCCACATGGATCGATTCTTGGAAATTAATTCAATCCTTCTTACGCCTAGGTCCCTTCAATTCCTCCTTGAAGACCAGCGTTAGAACGGTATTGACCACGCTCACAAGAAGCGCCCCCAAGAAAGCCCAGAGGACGTTTTCAATATCATACCCATACCCACCGGGGAGCAAGTTGCCAATCCAACCCGTGAGCCAGAAAAGAAACGCGTTGATGACCAGCGTGAACAGCCCCAAGGTGAGCAAGATCATGGGGCAAGTAAGCAACTTGAGGATGGGACGCAGAAAGGCGTTTACCACCGTAAACACCAGCGCCATCACCATAAACCCCACCACCGTTGTATTGCCAGCTTCGATTCCAGAGAGCCAACCGGTACCCACAGCGACATACAACGCCGCGAGGTTGATCACCCATCGGATCAGTAATCTTTCCATCTCACCTCCTCAAATTCATGAACACCCTCAGAAGGACGAGGATGCGCCGATGCGATCACCAGAAGTACATCCGTAAACGACCAGAGAGGCCACGTCACTCAATGAAGAGCTCGACCCGTTGACCATCCTCTTCGTCGACGATATCAACGATCTTGCCCGTAAGGCCTTGTTCCAACGCCTCGGTCAGCTCCTCCATCGCGAGCTCCTGATCGATGTCGGGGACAAAACGGGCACCCATCCGTAAGCCGACATTGACCAAACTCAGGGGCAAGTTGACCCTGACCGATTCCTTGCCGGTATCAATGTCCGTCACCCGCACCCGAAGCCAACGCGCCCCACCGGTTTCCGATTCTGGGCGCGTTCTCCTCTGCTTGCCGAGCGCTTCCAACAACCGGGTCCCCTCCTCGGCCGAGATCTTGCCTTCCTCGATCATCTTCAATATTTTCATTCGCTCATCTAAAGCCATTTCACACCTCCTGGATCATCCCAGGTAGACTTCTACTTTTTCGCCACCTTCACCTTCATACACCTCGACAAAGATCGGCGATTCGCTCAAAAGACCCTCGTCCAGGGCGAGCAGCAGCTCATCGATCCCCGTTTCCTCGAAACCGCTGATCCTGTGGCTAAAGATCCGCAGGATCCAGGCTGTCAAGCGGATGGGGATGGGTAAGCTGATCGCTATCCTTCTTGGCCATCTTTCCTGTCCGGTATCCACCCGCAGATGGACCCAAGGTGAGCTGCTGGTCGCTGCGGCTATGGTGGTGAGCAGGATTCCCACAAACAAAAGCGGTGCAGCCAACAGCCAATACCAGCCCCCAATTGTCGCCACTCCCGCTCCGGCGACGGTCAAACCAATGCCGATGGAAAAGGGTATCAACCACCAAGCCCGCCAGCGGTGTGGGGCGTCCTGGACCACTGATTTCATACTTTCAGCACGCTCACCCTCACCCGACAACCGCTGAATAGCTTGCTCTACGTCGATGGCGCCTTTTTCCAACTGATCCAGCACATCCTCTGGTTGTTTTGGCAACACTTTTTCCTGGGAGGTTTCTTCCACACCCCCCGATAACTGCCGGATGGCTTCCTCGACGTCAATGCTTCCTTCTTCCAACTTCTTCAAGATCTCGGTACGCTTCTCATCCCCTTCCATCTTTTATCCCTCCCCTGCTGTAGCCGCAGGCTGTAGTCGCAGGCTTTAGCCTGCGTTTCTCTACGTACCCTGAAGGGTACGGCTACATTTTGTTTAACCTCCCCCGCTGTAGTCGCCGACTTTAGCCTGCTTACTTTACGCACCCTAAAGGGTGCGACTACATTGTATCTTTAGCTTCCGCAACTTTCGCCGCAGGCTTTAGCCTGCGCACTCCAAACTTCCTTCTCTATGCCCTAACCATGTGCAACTAAGGGCTAACCGGGACCGCATCATGGTCAGGCAAGATGTGTTCCACGTTTCGCACTTCTGGAAAGAGATAGCCCACCAATCCGACGAAACCACCAAAAACACCGGTGAGGACGAACATCAACGACATGCCGGCTCCAGATCCAGTTCCCACCAAATTCCCAAAACTATAGACCAAGCTCCCTCCCGTCATCATGGCTGGTTCAAAGACATGGTCCGCCAATGGTCCGGCCAAGAGGATGGCCAAGGGTGCAGAGACCTGAGCGATTAAACGCCTCACCGAAAACACCCGTCCCTGTACATCCGGGGCCACCTTGGCTTGCCAGATGGCCTGACTGGAACCGTTGATGATAGGCATTAAGAAGGTCGAGAAGAAAGCTCCCAAGGACCAAACCGCCAGGTCTTTCCCCACCCCGAGCACAATCGTTCCCGTGACACTGGAGATGGCCATGCCCAGCAACACCCCATGGATCTTACGCTTGGGACCACCCCAAGCGCTCAACAATAGACCTCCGGCCACACCACCAAGTCCCATCACGGACCGTACGGTCCCCAACACGACCTCGTCGTTTGCAGTGCGAGCCAAGATCATGGGAGAGAGGACGGTGTAGCTGATGCTGAAGATCAAGTTTGCCGCCAAGAAGATTAACAACAAGCTGAGCAAACCTTTGCGCTCGTAGATATATCGAAATCCATAGGCGGATTCCTTCAACAGACTGCCGCGTCCTTCCTTCCCTGCCTCAGTGGCAGCAGGTTGTGGGACGTGAACAATGAGCAAGGCACCGATCGCCACCAAGAAGGTGAAGACATCAATGGCCATGATCCCGGTGATCCCGATGGGACCCAATAACACCCCGGCCATGATTGGAGCGAGGACACCGGAAGCGCTCTCGGCCAGCGAAAGCATCCCGCTCGCACGAGCGTATTGCTCTTTCGGCAGCATCATGGTCACGGCTGCGGAATACGCGGGAAACTGAAAGGCCTGAAAGGCTCCAGCGAATGCTCCGGCTGCGTAGAGATGCCAGATCTGTAGATTTCCACTGGCGTATAGAATGAGGACCACCACCGTGGAAAGGCCCGCGGCTAGGTCACTGAACATCATCACCAGTTTCCGGTTCCAGCGATCAACCAGCGCGCCAGCGACAGGGCTGAGCAACACCGTCGGTCCAAAAGCGAAGAAAGCCACCAATGCCAGGGCGGTCGCTTGACCGGTGATCTCCCACGCCCAAATCGTGAGCGCGAACCACGTCATACCACTCCCGAGGAACGAGATTACCTGGCCCACCCAGACAATGGTGAAACCCGACATTCCGGACAGCCTCGCATGTTTTTCACCGTCGCGTCTTCCTCTTGAAATCAGGTCTTCTGTATCCATTTACACCACTCGCTAGATCGGTATCCTCAGAGTTACTGATAAGCAATCATTTCGGTTCAAGCGCCATCCAAGTGAGCGTACGCTCAGGGTGGAAACCAAATGATTTCAGTGACGTCTCAGCAATGCCGGCAGGGTATTCAAGAACAATGGAACCACGTGTGGGAAGCTCAGTCAGAGCAAGCCCCAAGAGGCCTGCCTCGATACGCCCACGAGCTTCAGATTGAACGATTAAGATAAACCGCCAACTCTCTTTTTCCATCCTGCGTCGAGCTGACAAGCTCCCTACCAATTGGCCCTTCTCCGACCAGACCCAATGTCGAACCTCTCCTAAACCGAGAGCCTTGACAAAGCCATGAGGACGGAAGAAGCTGGAGGCTGTTGGATAGGGCCAGATTAAACCCTCAGGATGGATCACCTTCGCTAGCTCCCACTGCCGCTTCCATTCCTCCGGCCTTCGTTTTCGGGCCAAACCGATCTCCGTCACCGTAGGAACCTGATTTCCACGACGGATCCATGTCGTTCGGGTCGCTAGCGGCCTGAAACCAAACGAGGCGTAAAGCACTTGGGTTTCAGGGCTGTCACGATCCGCCTGCAACAAAACGACTTTCCCGTTTAGGTTTCGTACGAGGTCGATCGAAGCCTTGACCAAGGCCCGTGCAATACCTTGCCGTCGATAATCGGTGTGAACAGCCACATTCGAGAGCGCCCAGCGACCCGGAAAACCTTCAACTTTCGACAAGTTGGCGTTGCCCACTACGCGACCGTCCGCTTCCCAGAGGAATCCATAAGGTCGAGCCGCGGAGGGGAGAAACCAATAATTAAGCAGCCCGCCTATCCACCCTAGGTGTCCGAGCCTGCGCATCCATCGCAACATCCGGCGACCCGCGGGGTCAAGACTGCCGGAGAAGACGGTCTCAACCAGTTCAGCTATCGCGTATGTATCGCGCCACGGGTGGATCGGACGCAGTCCGGACTGCCCCGTGCGAGATTGGGTAACGGTGGCCGCGGTCAGTCCTCACCCCCTAAACTTTTGAGCAACTGTTCGGCTTCCTCGACCGAGATCTTTCCCTGTTCCAACATACGCAGAACCGCCATTCGCTCTTCTTCGCTGACCGCAGGTCCGCGCGGTTCAGGACCACCGATCGTGATGGTGTGTTTGCGGCCGTGTTTACGTGCATATTTCTCAGCTCGCTTGGCAGCCCGCCCTTGAGCTTTGTTTGCTTTTCGGCGCGCCCTCTCCACCGAGCGGCGTACCCGCTCACCGATACGTTCGGCGTCGAAAGTGTACATCCCCGCCCCAATGGCGTTGAAGCGAGCTTCCATCTCGGCGAGCCTCGCATCGAGTTCGCCCATCACACTCCCAACGAAATCCTCGGCAAAATCCATCTCCCTCGTACCTACACGTAGCCAAAGGTTTCCGCCGGCCGTCAGTTTTATGGTGGCCTCAGCTTCGCCCAAACGGATGACTGTCTCCCCATTCTCACTCTCACGTTCAACATCCGTAGGCATGGCCATGTCGCCACCTGCCTTCATGGAAATTTGGGCAGAGATATCCTCTGAGAGACGACAGGTGAGATCACCGCCCGCGTTGACAACCGAGGTCGAGTCTGCCTGCGGCGAGAGGGAGAGGCTGGCATCTCCACCAACGGTAGCTTCCACGGTGCCGGTCACTTTGTGCAGTACGAGATCCGCCCCGATGGATCGTAAGCGGACGTCCCCTTCGACCTTCTCCGCGACCGCATCGGCGCCGATGCGGTCCACTGTCAGATCGCCATCCACCTGGCGGGCATGAAGGTCCCCACCGATGAGCTCAAAGGTCGACCGAGCCACGCGACGTAAACTGAGATCGCCCCCCACCGTCTTGATCATCAAATCACTGGTGAGGCCGATCACTCGAGCGTCGCCACCGACCTGCTCTACTTCCACCTTCGCTGCAGCGGGCAGAAAGATCAAGCATCCCGAGCGGCAACTCACTTGGATCTGATCGCCATCCTGATCGACGGTCAGTGTGCCCTGTTCCGGCGCTTGGGCTTCAAATTGTGTATCAAGTCTGCCAGAAAGACGAAGGTCGCCGCCTATGGTCGTGATCTTCACCCTCGGTTTTTCGCCGACTTCCAGCTTTATGGTTTCCATCTTTTACCCTCCTCAGGATTAACCTGAAAAGTCCTCACCGTTCACTATCCTTCCAGCAAGACCATCGCTTCCTCAGACGAAATCTTCCCAGTGGCAAGGTCATCCAAAATACGGTGTCGTTCCTCATCACTAATCCGTGGTGTTTCAGGTCCGATCGGGAAACCCATGGTCCTGATGATGTCCAGCAAACGAGCACGCAAGGTCGGATACGACATACCCAATTCCGGTTCCATGCGACTCAATTTCCCTTCACAACGGATAAAAGTCTCAACAAATGTGAGCTGTTCAGCAGAGAGACGACCAAAACGACCGACGTCAAAGTGGCCCTCGATCGTCGTATCACAACTTCGACAATGGTAGCGGGTAACCGACAGCCGCTCGTCGCAGACCGGACAGGTGGTGAGTAAGACGTTCATACAGTCATCTCCTTTAACATCCAGTTCTCATACATCCGCGTGAATCTTCTCGTTGACCAGAGCAAACCTCTCGATCGAGGTCCCCAATCTCACCAAGCCCGATCCAAGTCTGGCGATCCCATCCCACAGCGGTCCTCGTTGCTCGGGACGAGGCGCATCTCTGAGCCTGCGATCACGCTCATGTTGAATCATCCTGGTATTTGCCACGACTTGGATCTCGACCTGGTAATTCCCCTCAATCATGCGACACCTCAACAATATGTAGTTTGTCTTTGATTATATTAATACATTATAGCTATTTTATTAATAATGTCAAGTCTTACTTAAGTATTCTGAAGTATTGTTTGTGTTTTCTTTAGATGCAGTGGGGTTGGCCTGTTTTTTCTATTAAAATTTTGTTATTGGGTTATTCCGAAGAGCCGGGCCACGAGGAATCCATAGGATGATACTTCCCATCTCAACACATCCTAGGCGTAATGATTGTAGCCGTAAGCTTAAGCCTGCATATCTATGCGCACCCTAAAGGGTGCGGTTACGTTGGAT
>Ga0111172_1059_pt1 | contig 19074 bp, 13 predicted proteins | sample DeeMarSWOR324_28_FD_80233 | JGI IMG/M metagenome (GOLD analysis project Ga0111172, IMG submission 80233) | Anaerolineae bacterium SM23_ 63 | reverse complement strand
TTAGATCCTTCTTTCTACTTTGCTTTAGATTATGACTTATGGGTTCGCATTGCAGCTTTGGCACCTATTCGATATTACCCGCGTACATGGGCAGCATTCAGGTTGCATCGCGATGCCAAATCCTTGGCCGCGGCGGACCGCTGTTGGCCAGAGATGATCCGAGTCCATAAGCGGTTGGGCGGCGGACGGTTGTCCGTGATCTACGTGAAGTATCTTTTACGCCGGTTACTAGAACCTGTGATGCCCTTGCGGTTACATACCCGCCTGTGGCTACAACAATGGGCAATGGGGAGGAGGGCGCGAGGAGATATGAAGGTTGAATAAGTTTTTCTATTGTTCAATGGTGGTTTGATCCGCAATCTTCTCGATTATTATGCTAGAAAAACTGTATCTGCGTTGATGAGTTGATAACGAATGAAGATTAACACATTGAACCGCATCGATATAAGAAGAATTCTCAAGAACGCAGGACCCTTTTTCCTTCTTGCGGCTCTCATTTGGGTGACGCATTTCTGGCACAGCGCTGACTTTGGGTTGTATGAGGACGATTACAACATGGTATCTCGCGGGATGGCGATGTCTGGTCAAGAGTTGTGGGAGGCCATCCGTGCAGCACTTCTGAATTTCGAGGGTGGGAAGCCGTTTCATGCGAGTTTCGTGTACCTTCTCTCATTTCTGGGGAGTAATCTTGGGGACATCACTGTTTTATATTGGTTTGGTTATCTATTGGTCACCTTAAACGCCTTCCTGTTCTATCTGCTTCTCAAGCGGGTCGTTTCAGGTTCCTTTGCGTTCTTAGGAGCGATAGCCTATACCCTCTTCTCAGCAGACACAACGCAAGCTTTCCTCACGATTGCACTAGGATTCCAACCATCGATAATGTTTCTTTTATTAGCTATGCATAGTTACCTCTCTAACAAGCATTTGATTTCATACTTCCTTGTTTTGGGTGTTTTACTAACTTATGAAGTGCCTTACCCGGTGTTCCTCGCAGCACCGCTGCTCAGAAAGAATTGGGATGAGAAGCTCCTAAAAAGAACTATCCAACATGCGTTAATCCTTGGAGGAATACTTGGCTTGACGATCGGAGTGCGGTACCTCGTTGGTGAACCGCGTATCACTGGTCTCGGATTCCCTGAAGTTATAACTGTCCCGATTAAGCAAATGGTTCTGGGCCCATATATCAGTCTTAGAAGCTATATTCACCGCCCTTATCTGGTCCTGCGATCGTTGGACGCGGAATTGGGTATCGTGCTGGCGGTTTCATTTTTATATTTGACCCTGGCCTTTTCTTGGTTAAGATTTGGTATCCGTGGCGATGTACCTCACATCATCGACTCTTTAAGATCCCTAAATTTCGCAACTGTAAAGGATCGGATCAGGAAAAAAATCTTTCCCATAGAGTTATCCGAGGAGCAGAGGAGATTTTTTCGGTTTGGATTTACCGGATTTCTCATGTTGATCTTGGCTTACCCGTTCACATTCACGGTCAGCGCGTTGACGGTCAGTGGGAGAAACACACGCGTCCACTTTGCTGCGATTTTTGGTGCGTCCATTCTCTGTGCATGTGTGAGTTGGCTCATCATGAGGATCACAGCCTCCTATGGTAAGAAGTGGGTCGGTGTATTCATTTTGGCGGCTTACTTCGCATTGTTCGTAGGATTTGGTTTCGTGGTTCAAAATGAATACGTGTTGGCTTGGCAATACCAGAGGGAATTCTGGAGTGAACTCCTTCCTCTCATACCAGATGCGGAGGAGGGTACCGTTATCATCGTTGATCCAAGTGGCTTAAAAGATACGATTCACATTGGCGCGAATTTTTGGAGTTTACCGCGGATGCTGGACCAGATTTATCAATTCCCCGATGAATGGGACGAGCCGCCAAGGGTTTTTCGTCTTGTTCCTAATTGGAGGGAATACATTGTTCGAGCCGAAGGCCTTTTCCAGCTTAAGGATTTTACGACACATGCACCAGCGTCCCATTATAAAAATATCGAGAGCTCTACTTGCATTTTGATCGAAAAGATCAATGGTCGGTGGGTTCGGAGAACAGGACCCTTGGTTTTCGATGGCATTGAGTTTCCTCTGAAGACCTTGGGAACGACAGACCTACCATCTTTTCCAAGGGGTTTTCTTTTCGATTATCTGATCCAGGAGCTGTCATATTAATTTCTTCAAACGACCATTATTAAGAATCAACCAATAAAAGGGTACCGCTAACGTGGCTTAGGAATCGAGCTTTTACAGCATGTACATAATTCTCCCATTGTTTTTTTTCCTCTCAATATTCATGTTCCTGCTAGGTCGGCAGCAGATTGTAACCCGTGGGTTCTATGACTGGAGGGGATCTTTTCTTCAAGCCTGTGTGGTATGGGGTGGTGCGGTCGTCATTTTTTCAGAATTGTTAAGCTTATTTAATTCACTTTCTGGTATCTGGCTGATCATGCTCTGGGGGGCCGCGCTGGTTGCTGTGCTTGTCATAGGTTGGCAGCGGAAAGCCTTTCACCAGGCCTGGGTCAATATCAGGCTGTTACCTTGGGCGTCGATCAGTTGGTTAGATGGTTTGGTGATATTTGCTCTCCTTGCTGTCATACTTCTCTTGTTCATGATCGCTTGGAAAGCAGTTCCTAATACCACGGACGCTTTGCTCTATCACATGAGCCGAGTGATGCATTGGGCGCAAAACGGAAACTTATCCCATTACCCAACACAGTATCAACATCAGCTTATCAATCCTATTTGGTCGGAATTGGTGATACTAAACCTGCGTTTATTCTGGGGCAATGACCAACTAGCGGGCCTGGTGCAATGGTTTAGTATGGTTGGATCGTTGGTTGGGGTATCGGCGATTACGGGTTTGTTAGGAGCAGGGCGTAAGGAGCAATTGCTCGCCTCAGTCTTCGTCGCCGGTATTCCCATCGGAATCCTACAAGCGACCAGCACCCAAAATGATTACGTCACCGCTTTTTGGCTGGTTTGTATGGTCTATTTCCTGCTTCTGGGAAAGAAGCGGGAGCTGATATTATTTGAGTGGTTTAGCTTGGGAGGTGCGATTGGTTTGGGTATTCTTACGAAGGGCACCTTCTATCTTTATGCCTTCCCCTTTCTGCTCTGGTTCTTCATCCCACGCTTGATGAGGTTTGGAATTCTCAGGGTGGTTCGCGAGAGTCTCTCAGTTGCTGTGATTGTGGTCATTTTTAATGTGGGCTTCTGGACAAGGAATCTTGTGACCTATCAGGGACCACTTGGATCAGGGGCATGGCTTTCCAATCTGATAGAGGTCCAGACCAATCCAAGGATGTGGCTTCCGGAAGTGACGAAGCATGTTGGGCTTAACTTCAGTTCCACCATCCCGGAGGTCAACGCATATATTATCTCCTTGGTGGAGTCCGTATCAAAATTCATGGGGGTTGAAATTCAGGATTTTGGGGCATTTCCATGGTGGAATTGGAATCACGAAGATTTAGCAGGCAATCCCCTGCATATGCTTTCTGTTTTCTTCACATTCTTTATATTGATTCTTGCACGGCGTCGAGAGCAATCGAGGCTCGCGATTCGATATGCGCTCATCACCCTTTCTCTGTTCTTTATCCTCTCCATCACCTTAAAATTCAACCTATACATCGTACGCTTTCACCTGCCATTTTTCATATTATGGGGAGCCGTTTTTGGATACACGGCATATTATGTGGATTTTAAACGCTTAGCCTATGTTGCTGCGGTCTTGATATTTATCGCTGCCGGTCCATGGTTAATTATGAATCGCACAAGGTGTCTATTCGCCTATGTTCCGCATACAAATTTGGGCAGGAGCGTTCTTAGTGAACAACCGGATAAAATTCTCTTCGCCAATTGGCATTCGTTAAGAGAGCCTTTTAATGCGATTGCTGATGCCGTAAAAGAGAGCGATTGCATGAACGTGGGATTGAAAATCGACTCTTCGGATTTGGAATATCCATATTGGTGGCTCTTAGGTGCGCCACAAAGCGGATATCGGATAGAGTCGCTTGAAGTCCCATCTCAACTTGAGCGATATATTGATCCGAATTTCAAGCCTTGTGTGATCATCTGTACGGTATGTGGGGATCGCGAACGTGTCCACGGCTTAGAACGAGTTGGGGATTTTGGCGAAGGATTGGTGTTGTACACCGGATTGGATTACACAGTGAATGAAGATGGTTGATCGGGTGGATGCGAGTCGATGAAATATTTACAGAGTTTTCCACTTCATCATGTATTCTTCGCAGCGTATCCTGTGATCGCTCTCTTAGCGCATAATATTGAACAGGTAAGACCCAGTCAGGCTCAACGGGCTCTGGTTGTGGCGGTAGTTGGCTCGATCGCATGTTTCTTGTTCCTGAAGCTGCTACTGCGTGAGTGGCGTAAGGCAGCTTTAGGATGCACCGTGTTCGTCGTTATGTTCTTCTCCTATGGACACATCTATGACCTGTTGCGCCAGCTTGGAGGCTTGGCTGAAGCGATTGGCAGACATCGTTATTTGTTACCGATATGGCTTCTAGCTTTTGGGATCGGTTTGTGGTGGATAAGGAGCCGTTTGAGAGATGTCACGTTGATTACACTGGCGTTGAACATCGCTGCGGTGGCAACCGTCGTCTTGCCGACCATTCGAATAGTTGTTTTTGAAGCGCGCTTCCAAGCTGTTCAGTCTTCCACGGTTAAGCAAGATATTGGCGAATGTGATGTATCGATCGACCCGGAAGCAACTCCGCCAGATGTCTATTACATCATTCTGGATGCATACACAAGCGGAGATACACTGCGTGATGTCTACGGTTTCGACAATAGTGCTTTCTTGGATAACCTACGTGAGATGGGTTTCTATATCGCTCCAGGGAGCCAAAGCAATTACGGTGTAACAGGACTCTCCCTGAGCGCTTCGTTTAATATGAATTACCTCGACAAGTTGGATGAGAGCTTCTCACAACCCGACACAGCAGATTGGATGCCTTTATGGCCACTACTGACGAGAGGAATTGCACGTAGGAATTTGGAATGCTTAGGTTATAAAGTCATCACCTTCGACACTGGATACTATTGGAGCGGTTGGCGCGACGCTGATGTCTTCTTTGACCCAAGCAGCACAGCTTTGACGAAGTTCGAGCGAGCGGGTGGGGTCAACGCATTCGAATCGATGCTCATAGAAAGCTCCGCAGGCCTTGTGATTACAGATGCCGCCACGTTGATGCCAGATTTCCTTAAGCAGGCGATAGAAGGTCCTTATCGTGAACATCGGGCGCTGATTCTCTATCAACTCGATTCTCTCGAGAAAGTCGTTCCTGGACTTGAGGGTCCAAAGTTTGTATTTGCTCATATACTCGTCCCGCACCCTCCTTTTGTTTTTGGCGCCGACGGGGAGGAGGTCGATCAATCTGGGGCGTTCACACTCGGAGGGACCAATGAAGAGATGCCGTTCGAAGAAAGGGCGGCGATGTACATCGGTCAAGTTAAATTTATTAATCAACGGATTTCATTGATCGTTGAGGAAATCTTGGAGAGATCAGAACCTCCGCCAATCATCATCCTTCAAGGGGACCATGGTCTTGATGGACCCTTGTCAAGCCAGATGGCCATTCTCAACGCCTATTATCTACCAGAGGGTGGGGATCAACACCTTTATGAGACGGTCTCTCCAGTGAACACATTTAGGATCATCTTCGACCACTATTTTGGTGGAAGCTATGGTTTGATTGAAGATATTAGTTATTACTCTCGTCATGTTGACCCTTTTAATTTCATTCTTGTACCGAATGAGTTTTCGACGCATGAGTAGGGATTTTAATCTTCGGCAAATGAGATTGTCACCATGCTCATGATCTTCCCTGTACTTGGCTATTTATGTATCTTTCTCCTCCTAGGCAACCTCAATCATCGGAATGCTTGGAGGCGAGCAGCCTTGCGGGCGGCTCTCGTTTGGGGTTCCTACTTGGTTGTCCTCACAGAGGTGCTGAGTCTTGTTAAGGGGGTCACACCTCTCGGGTTGAGTCTAGGGTGGTTGATCCCTATTCTAGGTTTAGCGGGTTGGCTGATAAAAGAGAAGATGCGAGGCACGAAGATCCACCTCCCCAACTTTGTGCCCCCAAGAGCATGGTCGGATCGATTGCTCCTGGTAGGCGTTCTAATTATTCTGGGCATAACTTCATTCCTTGCTTGGTACACACCGGGTCAAACCTGGGATTCTTTAAATTATCACCTTAGTCGTGTGGCCCATTGGACGCAGGAAGGCGCTGTTCAGCCCTTCGCTACTGGAATAGAAAAGCAAAACTTGATGCAGCCGGGCGCAGAGATGGCTGTACTTCATTTCTATGTTCTTGTTGGTGGTGATCGGCTCGTGAATTTCGTGGAATGGCTGGCTATGCTCGGCAGCCTGGTTGGGGTCTCACTTATCGCTTCACAGCTTGGGGCAAATAATCGTGGCCAATTGATGGCCGTTGTTTTCACTGCGACGCTTCCCATGGGCATTGCTCAGGCATCCAGCACGATGACGGACTATGTGGTTACTTTTTGGATGGTTTGTGTTGCCTCAGAAAGCTTGTACATCTTGAAAAGGGGGCTCAAGCCATATGCTTTGGTGTTCATAAGTCTAGGAGCAGGGTTAGCTCTTCTGACCAAACTGACCGCCGTTGTCTACTTGTTACCCTTCGCAGTTGTTGTATCGGTCGTGTCTCTTAGAAGGTTTGTTGGCCGAAGCCTGCTTTTAGGCCTGGCCGCGATGCTCATCATGGTCGTGTTGAACGCTGGACATCTGACGCGAAATACGCTCGTGTATGGTCATCCGGTCGGTCCCTCGAGCAAGGTCACCTTACACGCCAATGAAAGTTACGAACCACGGGTTTTCCTTTCCAATTTATTGCGTAACGCTGCTTTGCATGCTGGAACCCCATGGTCTCGGCTGAACGATTGGCTCTTCACCTCGATCTACAAGGTTCACGCCAAATTGGGATTGGATATTCAAGATCCACGTACAACCACAGTGGGCTGGTTCACCGTGGGAAAACCCAACACAGGAGAAGCGACGGCCGGTAACCCGATACATGCACTCCTCATCCTTGTGTTCTTTGGTTTGATTTTCGTTGTACCGAAAGTCAGAGGCACTCCGGTGATGATCTATACGATAGCTGTAGCTGTCACTTTTCTTATCTATAGCTTTTTGTTCAAATGGCAGGTATTCGGCAGTCGATTGCATTTACCATTCTTTGTCCTATCCGCTCCGGCTATCGGCTTCAGTCTCCGGCAGTTCCTCCCTCAGAATATCGGACGGTTGATTGCAGCCATTCTTCTCGTCGCGTCGTGGCCGTGGCTTGTGAGCATTCAATCACGCCCCCTCATCCCTGACGAGCAGAGCAATATCGAAAGCGTATTAACACTTACGCGGGAGGAGTTATACTTCGCTCTTGGTCAACATCTCATCGAGCCGTATACAGAGATGACGGACATCATCCATGAAATCGGATGTACAAAGGTTGGCATCATGCTCTCAGGAAGTGGAGCGGAGTACCCTCTTTGGGTTTTACTTGGCGCTCCTGATCCCAATCTCGAATTGGAGTGGATTGTTTCTGGGACACCCTCGGAGGACTATCGCCAAGATGATTTCCAGCCCTGCGCTGTTATTTGTGAAAAATGCCCTCAGGAGTGGGAGCAGTTTAGTGGTTTACCTTTGTCATATCAAAATGGAAACTTTCGACTTTATAATGCAGACCAGCAATCCCCAAATTAATGATGCATAGGGATCGGTTTGAAGAAATGGGATCGAATCAAGGAGCAGGTATGATAACGAAGGTAACGCGTTTGACACTACATCCATTTCTCTTTGGTGCTTACCCAATTCTCGCATTGTTGGCAAACAATGTCGGTGATGTTTTAGTCGAAGATGCATTACGTGCTCTGATCGTTTCCATGGTTGGCGCGGTTGGCTTACTCATCGTTTTTCGCCTTCTCTTTCGAGACTGGCATCGAGCATCATTGGTCACCACACTCTCCGTGATTCTATTCTTTTCGTATGGTCACATATACCAGTTCTTGCGTTATGAAACCGTCCTCGGGAGCACCTTTGTTCGCCATCGCTACCTAGCACTCATCTGGATGGTCATTTTTGGCGTGGGGATATGGCTGATATGGAGGAGAATTCGAGCACCTGAGGTATGGACTGAGGTTTTAAATCTGATCGTGGCAATAGCGTTAGCCTTCCCTATCTATCAAATCGGGCGTTATGAACTGCGTATGGCTTCCGCACGGGCAAATCAAGACGATGTGGCTATCATGTCTACTGAAGAACAACTTTCAGAAAGCGGAACATTACCAGATATTTACTACATTATTCTTGATGCATATGCTCGAGAAGACGCATTACGGGCATTCTACTTGTATGACAATTCGGATTTCATTCAAAGCTTGGAGGATCTGGGATTCTATGTAGCCCATAGAAGCCAGAGTAATTATGCATGGACAGAGAACTCCCTTGGATCTACATTGAATCTCAATTACTTGTGGGAATTCAGTGATCAGTTCGTGGCCGGGAACCAAGATCGCACCGAACTTCATCAACTTGTGAGAGACAATTTGGTGCGTCGAAGCTTGAGCGACCTTGGTTATATGGAAATAACCTTCAAGACAGGCCACTACCATACCGAATTCGAAGATTCAGATCTTTATCTTACGCCAACACAAGATTCCTCAAGCGAACTACATTCCTTATGGCGGTTGAATAAATTTGAGACCATGCTTTTGCATACGACAGCCGCTCGGTTTCTCATCGATAGTGCAAATGTCCTCGGATTTCTCGTACCGGAGATTAATTATCCCTACAAGGAACACCGCCAGATCGTCCTCTCTGCATTGGAAAAACTTGAGCAGATCCCTTCCATTGAGGGGCCTAAATTTGTGTTTGCCCACATCATTAGTCCCCATGGTCCGATGATCTTCGGTCCCAATGGGGAGTTTGTGGATCAATCCGCTCCATTCACTTTTGCCAGCGATCTGGAGGCGTTGGAGGGTCATGAAGGCATGATCGGCTATCGCGATCAGGTGACCTACATCAACAAGCGGATGGAACACATTTTGAAAATGATCCTCCTGAATTCGGAGACAGAGCCAATCATCATCCTCCAGGGTGATCATGGTGGTCCGACGGGTGATCCGATTCCAACGGAAGCGAGAATGGCTATTCTTAACGCCTATTACCTTCCTCAAAGTGGATCTGAATTGCTTTACGATTCCATCTCTCCGGTAAATACCTTTCGGTTAATATTCGATTATTACTTCGATGGCGATTATGGTTTTTTAGAAGATGTCGCCTACTACTCTCCAATTGATGATATTTTCGACTTTCAGGTCATACCGAATGAGATTTACGAAGCGGCGGGAGATTGATCACGGATAAGCATGCTCAGATCTCGGTATGGGTTCGTCCTTCTTTGGGCTATGTTAGAATCCAATGCCCGCAAACATCGGTTTGAAGAAATAACTTATGGTCGGGCAAGGTGAAAAACCTAAATCTTATGCCTATGGACCATCCTGAACTCTTCGATAATCCTTTGATGAACCGATCTATTTGTGGTCTGTAGCGATAAAGAAGGTAGGTCACTTGAACTCAAAGAAGTCAACCACAACCATCACGCCATACGGTGAGAAGCTCGTTAACTTGCTTGTTCCAGTTGAAGAACAATCTGAAATCAAGGTGCGCGCAAGCCAGTTGCCATCGCTTGGTCTTTCCTCGCGGTCGGTTTGCGATCTAGAAATCCTGGCTGTTGGGGGTTTCTCGCCCTTGGATCGGTTTATGGGGAAAGAAGACCACCAACGCGTTGTAGATGAGATGCGACTTTGTGATGGGCATCTTTTCCCTTTACCGATCACGTTACCAGTTGAACCGGGTGGGGCGATTAGGTTGGATCAAGAGGTCGCACTGCGCGATTCAAATAACAATCTCCTGGCCGTTATGACCATCGAGGAAATCTATGATTGGAATCTTGAGGAAGTCGCTCAAAAGGTTTTCAAAACCCTTGACTTGCGCCATCCGCTTGTAGCGGAAATGCATCGATGGGGAAAAATAAACATCTCGGGTCAATTACGCGTATTAGCCCTTCCGCCTCATTATGATTTCAAAGACATAAGAATGACCCCAACTCAGACAAGGGAGAAGTTAGCAGGAATTGGGTATTCCAATGTGGTCGCTTTCCAAACCCGCAACCCTCTTCATCGTGTCCACGAGGAGATTACGAAACGAGCTGTTCAGGAGGTAGATGGAGTCCTTTTGCTGCATCCAGTCGTTGGGATGACCAAGCCGGGTGACGTAGATCATTACACGCGAGTTCGCACATACAAGGCGCTGGCTTCCCGTTATTATGAACGCGATCGTGTCCTTCTCGCGTTGTTGCCTCTGGCCATGCGTATTGCTGGACCCCGGGAAGCCTTGTTGCATGCGATCATACGACGGAACTATGGTGCGAATCATCTGATCGTGGGACGAGATCACGCGGGGCCGGGGGTGGATTCGATGGGAAAACCGATCTACGGTCCGTATGATGCGCAAGAGCTGGTGGAAGAGTATAGTGATGAAATAAGGGTAAAGATGATCCCCTTCCGTAATATGGTCTATCTGCCAGATGAGGACCGCTACGAGGAGGTGGCGAATGTTCCCGAAGGTGTGAGGACGGCTTTGATCTCCGGAACCCAGGTTCGAGAGGATTATCTCAACAACGGGCGTGCCCTTCCGGATTGGTTCACTCGTCCCGAGGTAGCGGAGATTCTGGCGGAGAGCTACCCGCCACGCTATAAACAAGGCGCATGTATCTGGTTCACTGGCTTAAGCGGAGCTGGCAAATCGACCATCGCTTCGGTATTGACCGTCATGCTTCAGGAGCACGGTCGTCATGTAACGTTGCTGGATGGTGACGTGGTCCGAACCCACTTGTCTAAAGGATTAGGTTTCAGTAAGGAAGATCGAGATACCAATATACGTCGTATTGGATTTGTCGCCTCCGAGATCGTTAGACACGGTGGGATTGCTGTATGCGCTGCGGTCAGCCCGTATCGTGCAACCCGCAACGACGTGCGTAACATGGTGGGTGCAGATCATTATGTTGAGGTTTTCGTCGATACACCTCTGGAGGTGTGTGAGCAGAGAGATGCCAAAGGGTTATACGCGAAAGCCCGCCGTGGGGAGATCAAAGGATTCACCGGCATAGATGACCCATATGAAGCACCCTTACATCCTGAGATACATTTGGATACAGTAATAAATTCCCCAGAGGAGAACGCGAGCAGGATCCTAGATATTATCCAGAAAAAAGGATTCGTTCGGAGTTAGAAAAGTCTAGAATAGGAAAAAATCAGGGAGTGAGAAGTGTTTCATTACTCCCTTACGGTTCTTCGGTACCAAGAATTATGCTTCCCCCCCAAAAAACTCAGTGATAAATTTAAACACTGTTGCTTAATTTAAGAATTATTCCTTTCGAACATAGGATGAGCTATCCTTGAGTGTTTCTCGCCCATACCTAAGACATGTGATGTCTTAGTGCTAAGCACATGATTAGTGAAGTGAATGAGAAAGGCAGTCCTTAGGTCGGTACTGATCCTGTTCCTCGAATGAGTGGAGGTTGGGTAGAATACCCTTAAATTTGAAGGCCTCGACATAGACGGGTTTAGAAGGTTTCGACTTGAAGAAGATTTCTTACTGTGTGGATAAAATAGGCGGAGAACCATGTAAATTCATACGAATTGAATGTGAGAATCTTATTCTGAAGTTTCATTCTAATATATGTAGTAATATTGCACATCCCAGTGATCGGCAGCTATCCGAGGATAGGTAGTTTGTTCGGAATATGATCCACCCACTACTAGCCATGGTTGTACTCATGAGGCCTTCAGGTGAATAAACAAACTTCGAGATGGGGGTCAAAAAAATGGCCACAAGTTATTGGAACTCTACTTCTCACCCTCGCCATACTGTATCAGTTGATCCAATTAATTCGTATTGAAATTCTTCCTTTAGCGAAGTTCGTGATGCAAAGGAATGGGGCAAACGCTACTGAACGGAGCGCACTCTTTTTTGCAGGTAAAGGATTTTCCGATTTCATTACATTTGTCAACGAAAATGTTCCTCTTAATGGGACTGTCTTCATCCCTCGTTTCGAACAGAATGAAATATTTGGTCATGAAGGGATTATGGAGTTCTTTCTTTTCCCACGAAAGGTCGAGAATTGCTCACCAAACATCCCAGTGGAGGAGTGCATCCTCAATCTTCGTGGTCCAAATAAATACATTCTTGCTGTAGAGGGATATCCACCTCGCTCCGCAGCGGTACAGGTGAAAGAGTGGGTGCCTTTTGATGGAGAGCAGGGGATTTATATCCCACCTCCCTGATTTGACCATGGAACGGAAAAATGGTGCCTAAAGCACTAACGATTGATCTGCTTCTCATCGGGGCAATATTTATTCTCGGCGTCTTTCAAACGAGAGTGATTTTGCGATCTATGTCTTATCTTGAGATCCTCAGTCTTTCCTTTCCTGTAGGTCTTGGAACATTAACATGGTTACTGTTCATCCTTTCGTGGCTGGGATTACATATTTCGATCATTACGATCACAATCCTATACACGGTGTTGTTAATATGTCTGATCTTGATCCGAAGGTTTTTCAGACGACCTCATACGAAACACCGCTACACAACAGAATTGAGTTCCATACTAAAAGAGCATTCACAGATTCTTTCAATCATCCCATGGGTTTTATTGATCTTGCTTTTTCTCAGTGCGATATTCATTTCCGTTGGAAGGGCTTACTCAACATGGGATGCAATGGCCGTATGGAGTGTAAAAGGGTATGGCATTGCGCTTGAAGGGACCATATTCGCGGGCAGGACCTGGGGTTCTCATGGTCTTAATTATCCACTTAATCTACCCCTAGCCATTTCGATATTCAAATTACTTAGCGACGATGTTCTTCCTGGTTCGAAGTTGATCTTCCCCCTATTATTTATCTCCTTGATTGTAAATATTTATTCGTTCTTCATTCGTCGGAATATCAGCCAAACACATGCAAAGTTTGGCTTGCTCCTTCTTGCTTCGGTGCCGCTGCTCTTCGAGCACGCAACATTAGGCTACGCCAACTTGGCTTTTACGATGTACATTGTGTTAGGGGCACTCTATGCAATGGAAGGAATCTATGGAAACCACCCAGATGAGCTTGTGATGAGTGGATTGCTTTTAGGTTTTGCAGCTTGGACACGGCAGGAAGGGTTGTTTATAAGCTTATTGGTTGTGATGGCGTTATCACTTACTTGGCTAATCTCACGTAAAGGAAAGCTGAAATTTGTACCCTGGCTTCTACCACTGGTGAGTATCAGTATGGTTTGGTTTATTTTCACCCACATTTATGGGACCGAAGGACAAATCACGCTGGCCCTCAGGGAGGCTTTACCTGGAATTAGCCAAGGAAACTTCCATCTTGAGAGTATTTATACAATATTGCGATACGCAGCCCGACAAATGCTAGAACCCAGCATATGGGGTTTACTCTTTCCCATATGCTTGTTGCTAATCATCCTGGCAGGACCCAGAAGATTCAGCCCTAAAGAGAACATTTATTTGTTTGGGGGTGGAGCGACAACCTTGGCGATTGGAATAGCTGTTTTTTTCTATTACTATGCTGTTTCCTTTCGCGAAATGCCGTTGGATTGGTGGCTTAGTACAAGTTTCAACCGGATGATCCTCCCTGTTGGGGTTCTACTGGGAATCCTAGCGGTGATGGCGATCGGTTCATCAACTCTTCTCAGCAACGACCACGAGTAGATACCCTAGTTTCTTCGTCCATTCCCATCGGCTTTCGAATTGCTCAAAAGGCCAAAGCAGCAATGGGGTTAGTTTCTGGAGGGGGATCCCGCGAGTATAGAAGTAGAGATCTGCCATCCGTATGAAGCCGGGCATCAGCAATAGTCCCGTGCGGTACTGAACCTGAAGATCGCTCCTCTCTAATATACGCTTGAGCTCACTCGCGCCCATTGATTTTTCCGGTGCGTAGAGGTATTTCCCGAAAAGGTCAAGGACTTTAACTAATAAAGGTCTAAGGAAGATATCCCACTTGTGAGGGACACCAATAATAGCCCTTCCCCTAGTTTTAAGCACACGTTGGATCTCCTGGACAACGATCTCATACTCCTGAACGTGCTCAATGGTCCCCATGGTGTAAACGAAGTCAAAAGAATTGTTTGCAAATGGGATGGAACGGATATCCGACTGCAAGATACGTAAACGCCCATTGCTGATTAATGCATTTTGTTGAGCACGATAAGCTGTTATATGGCTAATGTCCATTCCATATGTGTCTGCACCTTGGCAGTCCATCCAGTTTAGGATTCGGGTGTTGACAGCCTCATTCCAAAGGTCCAGCTTCAAAATTTTCTTTCCTCGAAGATCCCCGAAGTGATGTCGGATTAGGGCAATCTCGCGCTGACGGTAATATTGGGTCGACGCAGCAGGCAGGATATCTGGCATCATACGGGCGAGATCATCCCATTGTTGACGCTGTATCTTAATTTGCTCAAAGTATAGGTGATCAGTGTTTTTAGCTTTTTGATCGTCTTCCAATTTGATTTTCTCGCTCTATGAAGTTCAAGGTCTTTCGAATCCCATCTCGCACGGATAAAGAATGGTAGCCAAGCATGCGCTCGGCTTTGTCAGAGGTGTATTTCCATTCCTGTGTAAGCATTTGCAAAGCGTTGCTGTATCCCGATCCTGGGTAGAAACCGCGCACTCTATCTGCAACTTGTACTAGAAGTGTGGTCATTACCTGTGGAATCGAGAGACTAATTCTCGGTCGTAATCTACTTAACGAAAAAATGGTATGGTTGAACTCTCGATGAGAGTAATCCTCTCCTCCAAAGATAAACTCCTCGCCAATCTTGCCTTTTTCCTCTGCGAGTAGAATCCCTCGGATCACGTCGTCAATATAGACGAGATTGCGGCGTTGGTTCCCACCGCCGATAACAATATCCAACCTGGAGCGTATCAAACGTCGTATCTGATCCGAAATTTGGTTGGGGTGGGAGGGATGATCAGGGCCGAAGACGAGAGTTGGACACACGACAACCAAGGGTAATCCTTGAACCACAAGTTCCTTCATCTCTTTCTGGGCGTTCGCCCGAGATCTGATGTAGCAGCTATCGATCGAGCGCCAATCCCATATGCTGTTTTCGCTGATGCATTCACCTCCAGAAGGGCCGAAGGTGAGCGCTGTTGAAATGTGAACGAACTTCGAAACATTGGCCTTTAACGCAGCACAGCCCAGTTCCATTGTCGCTACCTCATTCACACGCTTGAAGAGATCCGGTGGTGTCCCGGGGATGGCCCGGGTTGCTGCGAGATGGAATATCGTCATCTTATTATCAAAGTAGGGGGCAAAAGTCTGCGTATCCTCTATACGACCTATGATGATTTCTAAGAGTGGATGGGCAAGTTCTTCGAGATCGGAAGGATGTCGACACAGGGCAACGACCTGGCGCTCTTGCATCAATAGAGTTTGGACAAGATGGCGTCCAATGAATCCAGAAGCGCCTGTAATAAAAGCCGGTCTAGAATTGGCCATAGTGTTCGATTCGACGATCTCTACTCACCGTTTTTAAAGATCATTGGAGACATAAGGTCAGAGGATTCCTCTGGGCGCCGTATCATCCTCAACGAGCCATCTTTCTTGAGTAGATAAATCGCGGGAGCCATACCCGCATAGCGATTTGAGCGCGAGATCGAGTATGCTCCAGCATCGCACAACGCGAGTACATCCATGGAGGTTAAAATCGGAAGATGACGCCACAAATCAATAACATCGGTAGTGTTCAAGGTGCTACCTGAAAGATGGTAATAGCGAAAAGAGTCCCTACCACGCATATCTACAGGAAGAATATATCGAGTGAACAAGAAAGGATTCTCCCCAAGGTAGTTCCGGCTTGCGTCTAGAAATACCCACCTGCCTTGCACATTGCGTACGCGGGTTATCAAAACCCCAGCATTGCCCACGATTGACCTGCCGGGTTCCAACGCAAGAATTGGATGTTTTGGCAACCCAACCGATTGGACCTCCTGATAATATTGCTCAGAAAGACGGCGAGCATAATTCTCTAGAGCATTGGTTGAATTTGTGGAAGCCCTGAGGTTTGTCTGACCTCTCCAAAACCTTCGTTTCACCGCACCACGAATCGATGGCGAAGGAATTCCTCCACCCATATTGATTTCGTCTATGGCTATGCCGTGTTGGGAGTAGATTCTCGAGGCCAGGTTTGCTGACTTACGAAGAAGATAGTGATAACGCTGTGGGTTTCCCTGTTGTGTGCCCCGATAAAAATTTAGCGCCCTGAGATGTAAGCCTCTAGACTCGAGAATGAATTCAACAGCGGGGTAGATCTCGGATGAATTAAAACCCAATCGGCTGGACAGGAACCCAATTGGTAAAAACCGAGAGATAGGAGTATCGTTTCTTAATCGGAGCGATATCCTCACTTCTACATCCGACTCGTCCGCGACCCTCTTGAGAATATCCAAATGCTCCATACGATAGGCATGGAAGAAAGTAACACCCAGTGCAAGAACGCTGCGCACCTCCTCTTCAGTAAGGACTGGGCGCTGGAAGGCGATTTTCTCTGGAGAGAACCCACAGAGTAAGGCAAGCTGGGCTTCGGAGAGGTGGGAAACTAAAATGTCGCTTCCACAATCCGCCAGCAGCTTCAACACGCCGGCTTCGTTATTGGTCTTGGCGCAGTATCGAATCTTGATCCTGATATCTGAGCTTGATAGGCCGCGTTCAAGCGCGTTATAGTTCCCACGTATACGTGATTCGCTGAGCAGGAAGAAAGGGGTTTCTATCTCTTCAGCGAGTTTCGGGAGCGACTTGCCTTCAATGTGAAGAATGTTGTCCCGGTAATTCAACATGCTATTGGCACCGAGGCGTATAGGTGTGATGTGTCATTGATTGCATAACGATTCTCGATCGTGCCATTTGCGTCGAGCTGTTGATAGTGTGGATTACTTCTACGAAACAATCGAAATCGTTCCGATCTTAAGACGAGGCCAATTGTAAACGATAATACTCTGACACATTAATCATTTCCCCCTCTCCATTCAAAGGTAATGACTGTGTCGTTATCGCTTATCCAGGGATTGAAAGCCGATATTTATGGTGTATTAAAGCTTTACGTTGAGGAGATTGTTTCGCGAAGTATAATTCCCTTGGTTTTAGTGAAAACATAGAATTCAACGATATGCGTATGGGGGGTAAGGATCATTAGATCGCGGTCTTCGTCGATACGCCTTTGGAGGTGTGTGAGCAGAGAGATTGCGAAGGATTGTGCGCCAATATTCGCCGAGGAGAGATGAAAGGATTTACTGACATAGACGACCCTTATCAGGCGCCCATTTATCTAGAGATTCGGTTAGTCACGGTGGAATACGCACCGGAGAAAAAACCACAGAGGATTGTGGGACATCTTCAAAGTCAGGGTTTCGTTAGCTATGAAGGTCAAATCCTCGATAAGGATTAGCATTTGAGTTGACGTCAGATTGTGCGGTTGTCCTCTCTTCTAGATCGTGACACAATTCGACCGATCTATGATCAATTGCCATACCATGCTTTGTCAACTCTCAAAGTTTGAACGATCCATGCCTTGGGAGATAAACGAATTGCATCTAAGTAAGCTAGGGATTAGCTGTGAAGGCAAAACCCACTTCAATTCCTGATGTCGTCTTGATCCATCCACGCGTCTTCGAAGATCCACGAGGTTTCTTCATGGAAACTTTCCAAGAGCGTGATTTTGAGGAACTGGGACTACCCGAAAAATTCGTACAGGACAATCATTCAGGGTCCCGCCAGGGGATACTTCGTGGTCTACACTATCAGATCCGACAAGTACAAGGAAAGTTGGTCCGGGCAGTGATTGGGGAGATCTTTGATGTAGTTGTTGATATCAGGAGAAGCTCACCGACCTTTGGTCAATGGGTCGGCATCACCCTCTCTGGTGAGAATCGGCATCAGCTATGGATTCCCCCAGGCTTTGCCCATGGCTTTTATGTTCTCAGTGAATGGGCTGAAGTGATCTATAAAGTGACGGATTACCATGCGCCGGAGTGGGAAAAAATCTTATTGTGGAACGATCCTGCGATTGGGATCCAATGGCCATTGATCGATGGGAAGCCCCCTCTTTTGTCCGACAAAGACGCGCAAGGTGAGCCGTTGAGTGAGGCTGAGATCTTTGATTAACATGTTGGCGGATATTTTCTAAGCCTAGCCTTCTTATTAGGTGAGGCACGAGGTTGGATGATGCGTAATGTTCTGATCACCGGCGGAGCAGGGTTTATCGGATCGAATTTCATCCGTTACATACTCGAAAAAGACTCGGATCTTCAGACCATCAACTTGGATGCATTGACTTACGCAGGCAGCCTTGAGAATTTAAAGAACCTTCCAGGTGAGGAACGACATACTTTTATAAAGGGGGACATTTGCGACCAGTCTCTGGTAGAGGGCATTATGCGTCGTCAGCATGTCGATACCATCGTTCACTTCGCCGCAGAATCACATGTTGATCGATCGATCTTGGGACCAGCGAAATTCATCCAGACAAATGTATTTGGTACATTTTCATTGTTAGAAGCGGCACGCCAAGTTTGGTTGGAGGAAGGCGTTCGCCCTATTGATGAAATTCGTTTTCACCATATTTCAACCGATGAAGTATTTGGCTCTCTCGGTCCAGATGATCCTCCCTTTTCGGAAACAACCTCCTACGCTCCCAATTCTCCTTATGCAGCTTCAAAAGCAGCCAGTGATCATCTGGTACGAACATATGCTCATACATACGATCTCCCCATCACAATAACCAACTGCTCAAACAATTATGGACCGTATCAATTTCCGGAAAAACTCGTTCCGTTAATGATCTTAAATGCGACGCAAGGGCTTCCATTGCCCATCTATGGCGATGGGCTACAAGTTCGTGATTGGCTGTATGTAGAGGACCATTGCGAGGCGATTCATTTCGTCCTTCAGCAAGGTCGGTTAGGCCAGACCTACAACATT
>Ga0111172_1057_pt1 | contig 19509 bp, 17 predicted proteins | sample DeeMarSWOR324_28_FD_80233 | JGI IMG/M metagenome (GOLD analysis project Ga0111172, IMG submission 80233) | Anaerolineae bacterium SM23_ 63 | reverse complement strand
GGATGGCGCAATAGATCACGCATACCATCATCCAGATTAAGAATGTCCGCAGCTTCATCAAATTGCTTCAGGGCAATCCAGTACACACTTCCTTCGGGAGGAATGGTTCCATCAGATAATGGTTTCATAGCGATCTACTCCTTGATAACAATAGCCATTCGCTGGACACTCTAATCGGATGGGAGAATTGAGTTTGTATAAAGCAGGTTTCTTGAGGGAAATCTTACCATGGCGACAGTAAAAGGACTCAACAAAATGCGTGGCTTTGAGCGTATTAAGAAGCCATGAGAAATACGCAGAAACGTATGTCAGTTAAAACCAACGGGTTGCATCGAGCAACCCACCTTTGACGTTTCAAGGTCTAAGAAACAATGCGCAGTACAAACGCTATACTGAACAGAGTGATTCTAGCTTTCAGGATGTATTCACGAGATGATCTTTCCTCTGGAATACTAGTTGCCGTTGGCCTTCATGGCTACAGGCTTGTATCCCTCCTCCCAGAATGACAATGGACGATCATAACCGGCTAATTTTAGTCCGGTCAAAGCCGCCGTGTTCATGTCCATCGCGCGCAGATCCTCGGTCGAAAGGTCGGAAATGCTATTGTGGCCTGAAAGCATCGTTAGAATTTTGACCTCTTCAGCGCAGGCATGAATGAAATTTGCTAACCGCTGCCCGACCTCAATCGGGTCAAGACGTGCGCGCATTTCGGGTTTCTGACTCGTTATGCCATATGGACAGTTACCCTTCTGGCAAGCGTAGCAGACACGGCAGCCCATAGCAATCTCCGCTGCGCTGCCGAAACCAACCGCGTCGGCTCCCATTGCCATTGCCTTGAATGCATCCAGACCGTTGCGGATGCCCCCCAATGCAATCAGTTTTACTTTTCGATGGACGCCGTGATCCTTCAGTGCTTGAACAGCTGGGGGGAGACAAGCGATGGTAGGAATGCCCACACCTTGTGTAACGATATCGGGTGAGCAGCCCGTGCCACCGACCAATCCATCGATGCTGATCGCATCGGCGCCAAGCTCGATGCAAGCAGCGACATCATCATAGGGGCGTGAAGGTCCTAGCTTGAAAAGGATGGGGAATTGATAATTGGTGACATCGCGCAGGAAATCGACCATGTGTTTCATATCTTCTAGGTTTTGGACATCGTAATATCGGCAAGGGCTAAGCGCATCTGAACCGACTGGAATTCCACGGACCCGCGCTATTTCTTCTGTCACTTTTGTGCCAAGCAGATGTCCCCCCATGCCGGGTTTTGCACCTTGGCCGATCTTAACTTCGACCGCGTCACCATTGTTGACATAATCTGCAGATACTCCCCATCTTCCAGTGGACCATTGGATGATCAAATACCCACCAGGCTCCCATTCTTTCTTGGTGAAATTCTGATCGACATAGCCACGAGATAGCCACATCTCTTCATCTAAAAGGCCACCTTCACCGGTATTGGTTGCAATACCAGTTTGAGCCGCACCGATAGCCAAGGCCATCTTGGCTTCTTTGCTCAACGCGCCAAATGACATGGCCGGCCATACAAACGGCAGTTTGAGGTGGAGGGGTTTTTCACACGTGTCCTCACCGATCACCACTTCCAAATCACACTCTTCACGGTATTTGTCCCGGGGTTCAGGACTGGCGATCTGGCTTGGAACTACAGTGATCGTGTCGAAATGGGGTGTCGGCTGCTGGGTGCCGAACCCGCGCAACAGGTAGTCACCAGTTTGAGCTTTGTGGTGGATCTCTTCAACTGTCGACAATGTCCATGGAAAGCGTGCGATGTATTCTGACTCAGCCGGATTGATGCGAATTGCATCCTCCGGGCAAAATTCGGCGCAGATTCGGCAACCTACACAGGCGTTATAATTTCTGATTCTCATCTCACCTGTATAAGCATCGAGGGCAAAAACACCATGTGGGCAGACCTCAGCGCACGTCGCACATTTTCCCGGCATACGTGAGTTGATACAAACCTCTCTATTCACACTTACACAAAATGCGCCAACAACGGTCATTCTATCCTCCTATTTGTAGAATGGCTTTTCCGACGCAGCCACGATCTTTTTGAACTCAACAGGATCAGATTTGATGTCATAAGTTTGGAAATAGACAGAGAGTTTTTCGATATCGCCTTGGGTCAGTTCTTCAACGCGAGTGTTGTGACCGAGACTTTTCCATTTGCCCCCAATATAAACATTGCCACGGATTACAAAATTTGCGAAATTCTCACCTGCATCGCCAACAACAACCAGGTCACCGTCTAACATATAGGTACCAGTTTCATCTCCTACGTTGCCTACGACAATGATCACGGCACCCTTGTTCATGGTCGCCGTGAAATCGCCCGCATCACCGTAGATAATTACCGCGCCATCATAACAATACTGACCAGCACCATAGCCAGCGTTACCCTCCACGATAATCGTGCCGGAAGTCATGTTGTCTGCTGTATAGTTGCCAACGTCTCCAGTAACCCTTATCGTAGCGCCAGCGTTCAAAACACCGAAGTAATCCCCAGCATTACCCTGGATGATGACTTCACCGTGCTTTAACCCAGCAACCAATCCATGGAGGTGGCTTGCGTTCGTCACCTCAATAGGTTCTTCATTCAAGCTCTCTTTTAATTTGCGGCTTATCGTTTTAAGGTCCTTGGCTTTTGCATTTATCACGGTCATGGTTGTCCCTCTCAGCGAACCATTTTCTCAACATTGATCCGTCTGTCGGTGTTCAGCATCCCGTACAGCTATTACGGGATCTCTCGGGTGAGGTAGATCTGGTTGGTGTCCGATACAACCGCACGAATTGCTGAATGGCCTCACCGCGTTGGGCGGGATCGGCCAGGGCATCAAGCATCAAGATTTGTAGATCCTTGAAAGCCTGAGCTCGCTCGCGCCGATCTTTTTCGCCAGCAGCGGTTTCCAGAATGGCTGTATCCACATCAAGACTTGTTGCCAAGAGATTCATCTGGACGGCGTTGCGGGCGAAAACTTCACCAACATGGGTGCGAATGATGACTGTGGAGGAACCCTCCGGCGCACCTAGGGTACCAACGGCCAAGTCCGCCGACTCACCCAGGTAATCATCGCAACTACCGCATCCTGTAAGGGTATAGCTTTCGGCAAGTTGGCGGGGAAGGGTGTGCTCCTCACCGTTCCATAACAAAACACGCATCTGCTCGTGATCAGCGGAAACCTCCAACCGCTTGACTTGATCGCGCGGGATTCCCATCCGCTTGACCAAGATCTCATCGATCAACTCTGGTCGGTAGACACCCGTGCAGAAAACGGCGATGCTCAACCGGATGGCCTCTTGATATTTCCGTAAAAGGGTTTTCGGAGACGCCTTGATCCTACGGACGGCCTGCGCTGTACAAGGCGTGCCCACCACGGCGATATTTTCCATGGCCCGATCGTAGATTGCAGTATTGAGGACATCGAAGATGGGCGCCCATAGGTATTGAGGCCCCACGCTTTCCACGATCTCCTCAACCGTTGAGACAACGCGCGCGACGGGTTTGAGATCCCATGGATCAAGATCAAGCATCACCACACCGTCTATTAAACCTGCGTTGCGCCCGGCGGCGAGGATGCTTCGGATCACGTCATTGGGTGCTCCCGATTTAACCGGACCATGGGCTCGCGCTGCTAAAATGGTTAAGGGCTCGATGGGAGCCCAATGCTCGAATCGTGGGCAAACTTCCTCACAGAACACCTGGCAAAAAGTACAGCTATCGAGGGGTATTTGGGTGTAGCCAATGGTCTTGCTGCGCTTTTCTACGACGGGGTGATTGCCGCCATTCCAGTACAAGACTTGCTTTGAGCAAGCCGCCACACATAAGCCGCATCCGGCGCAGTTGTCTTGCGACCAAACCTCCAATTCTAATCGTTTCGACATCCTGACCTCTTTCCTCCAGTTTTTGTCGTGGTTATACCAGAAAATCTTGACATGAGGTGGTTTTGGTAAATGGTCTCTCCACCTACTTTCTCATCTCATTGCTGAAAGTTTTCATCGTATTTGCGAACGCAAATCCATCGTCGGTCGCAAAGGATTCTAAACGTAGGCGACGTGGATCGAAACCACGTTCTGCGAGTTGTTTTCTCAGTGTTGCCACGCGCTCTTCTGCGTACAGATTCCCGTTACCGTAGTGACATTCTCCCTTTTGACAAACACCCACAAGCACACCGTCTGCCCCATTGAGGAAGGCCCATAATGCGTGATTGGGGTCAAATCGGGCCGAACAATTCATGCGGATGATGCGCACATCAGCGGGGTAGGACATTCGCCTGGCGCCGGCTATATCGGCCGCAGCATATGCGCCCCACTCACATGCAAACACCACAATCTTTGGAACAGGCTTGTCAATTCCCTCGACCTCTTTTTCCATTCCCGTTGAACTCAAGGCGGCGCTGATTTGTGCCAGGATTGCTGGATCGCCATACCCTGGAAGTGAAATGGCCTTGACCGGGCAAACCACGAGGCAATTGCCACAGCCAATACAGCGCAACAAATCCACGGTGGCCAGGGACAACAAACCATCGCGCTTCTCAAGCGTGATGGCGGAGGTTGGACAAACTTGAGGACAGTTTCCACACCCTGTGCATAAAGCGGGGTCGATTTCGGCCCGTAGTCCTGCGGTGGTGAGCGTGTCCTTCCCTAGAAAGCGATGTGTGCGCGCAGCGGTTACATGGGCCTGGAGCAATGCTTCCGCTGTGTCGGTTGGATAATGTACTCCGCCAACTACAAAAATACCATCGTCGACATAATTACCTGGTCGAAGACGTGTACGCCTATCGATGATGAACCCCTTTTTATCCTGAGGCAGGTGTAGCATCGCCGCTAACGCGCTGGTATTGTCCTGTGGTATCAATGGTGTGGTTAGAACCACGCGGTCACAAGGTATTTGTAAAGGCTGGTCGGTCAGTGGATCGTCCACCTTGATGTATTTACCGCCAATGAAAGGAGGGTGTTTTTTTCGGTAACGGAAAAAATTAACACCCAAATCTTTTGCTTGTAAGAGCAGATTTTCGCCTGACCCACCAGCCTCACCCAAATATAGATCGCGAAAGAGTATCGTGACATTGATGTCAGGGTTGAGCTGTTTGGCCTGTATTGCTTGGCGTATCCCGGCCACACAACTCAGGTGAGAACTACCTCCACCCTCGGTATCTTCTGTGTGGAAGATCATCACCACATCGTGCAATGCTAATTGGCCATTGGCAGCGGTTGTTTTTTCAAGCTCGTGTGCAAACTGAATTTGTGATACCACAAGCGAGCGGTCATACCAGTAATTGGGATCCAGACTTTTGGGTCGCACACCAGTAGCCAGGATGATTGCACCAACATTTAGTTCAAAGTTCTGATCATCCCGTGCGAGAAGTACTTGGTAGTTCCCAGACTGCCCGGTCACGTCCGTTACGCGGGTGTTCAACATGGTTTGGATTTGAGGGTGTTTCGAGACCACATCGACGCTCTCGGTGATCAATTCCTTGGCGCCATCTTGCAGCATGTACATCGTTCCGCCCAATTGGCTGTCCCTTTCGACCAGCGATACGTCGATATCGCCATCTGCCAATGCAAGGGCCACCGTCAAACCGCTCAAATCGCTGCCAATCACCATGGCCGACTTGACAACATCACTGGAGAAAGTTTGAGGCGGGTCAATCTCCGTCAAACGCGCCACACCCATTTCGATCAAATTCGTGGCTTTCTCCATTGCAGCAGCGGGGTCGCTTGCGTGGACATAAGCGCACTGCTCGCGGATGTCAACTACGCTCAAGTAACACCCTGCCAGGCCAGTCTCCTCCATTATTTGTTGGAATAGATGTTCCACCAGACGTGGAGCGCATCCAGCGATCAGTACACGTTCCAGTTTGTGGTCGATAATCGCTTGACTGAGACGAGATCGACCATCGACATTGCATGGGTACGGTTCGCTCATGGTATAGACGACACCGGGCAGCGAGGCGCTTCTCTCACGTAGGAGATCGGTAGCTAATACACCGGCAATTTTGTCGCCACATTCACACACAACGATCCCAATACGCGCCGCAGGCTTATTTTCTCGAGTGTCAATGTGCGAAATTAATTCTTCAGCCATCGATTAACCTTGTCTACATGTGGGTCAAATTGCTTCCCTTGCAAATGCTCCTAATAGACGCTTGATCAGGTTTCCTGTTGATCGATAGTTTAGGCGGTATGTTTTGATGACAGCACCTCGAGATCTTGGATCAAACTAGGTTTTAAATCCAAGTCATCGCATACTTGGCAATACACACGATCGTATTCAGAGTCTACAAGATGGACACTGCGAAAGCCTGTAACGTCGTTCAGCTTAAGTGCGCCGGTCGGGCATATCAGAACACACGTACCACAACCGATGCATGTAGGCGACACGATCCGAAAAGGTGGACTGACCTCTTTTGAGATCCCTCGATTGGTCAAGCTGATCGCGCTGACTCCGACGATCTCGTCGCAGGCGCGCACGCAGAGGCCGCATAGCACACAAGCGTCTTCCTCGGGTAACCTAAAGCGTACTTCTTCCAACCCCAATTCCTCTGCCAGAGCGAGCAATTCCGGATCGTTGAATGCCCCCGCCAAGAGCAGTTCAACGGACATGCGCCGACTGCGTCGTACGGACTCGGAGTCTGTTGACACAATAGCTCCCTGCTCGCAAGGATAGGTGCAGGCCGCTACCAGACGTGGCGGGCGCGTCGGTTGGGATAATTCGACCATGCACAATCGGCAGGCGCCATAGGGCTCGAGAGCCGGATGGTAGCAAAAGGTTGGCACGTGGATGCCGTGCTCACGGCAAGCTTCTAATATCGTCCGCCCCTCAGGAACTTCGATGGGCCTTTCATCAATTGTCAATCGGATCATTTCCACCTCGCCCACGGCGTTCGGTGTCCTATTTCTAGGTAACGAGAATCGCATCGAATTTACATACGCTTATACACATCCCACAGCGTGTACACAACCCGGCGTCGATCACATGCACTTCCTGCTTGGCACCGGTAATGGCGTCGCTCGGGCAATTACGCAGGCAAACCATGCAGCCCGTGCAGTTCTCTTCGATGACCGAGTAGGTGATCAGCGCCTTGCAAACCTTAGCCGGGCAGGTCATATCGACGATGTGGGCTTCATATTCATCGCGGAAATACTGGATGGTCGAAAGCACCGGATTAGGAGCGGTCTGTCCCAGACCGCATAAAGAGGAGCGTTTTACCTCTTCACCCAACTCTAAGAGATAATCGATATCGCTCAGTTGACCTTCGCCAGCGCAGATCCTTTCCAATGTTTCGAGCATGGCCTTTGTGCCGATACGGCACGGTACGCACTTTCCGCAGGATTCATCCTGGGTGAATTTCATGAAATAGCGGGCAAAGTCCACCATACAGGTGTCCTCATCGGCAATGACCAACCCACCGGAGCCCATGATGGCTCCCAGGGCGGTAAGAGACTCATAGTCAATGGGTGTATCTAAATGTTGGGCAGGGATGCACCCACCAGATGGTCCACCGATCTGAGCTGCTTTGAACGTGTTGCCGTTCGGAATACCGCCGCCAATTTCAAATATCAATTCGCGCAGAGAGATACCCATCGGTACTTCAACCAGCCCGGTGTTGTTGATGTTGCCAACGACCGAAAAGATCATTGTGCCCTTGCTGGTTTCAGTTCCAACATTGGCGTACCAATCCGCCCCTCTCTCGATGATGATGGGTACCGAAGCCCAACTCTTGACATTGTTGATATTGGTTGGTTGTCCCCATAAACCCGCCGTAGTTGGGTAAGGGGGACGAGGGCGCGGTTCGCCAACGCGCCCTTCGATGGAGGCCATCAGTGCGGTCTCTTCACCGCAAACGAACGCGCCACTGCCGAGCTTTATGTTCACGTTGAAGTCAAACCCAGATCCGAGGATGTCCGTTCCAAGGAAGCCATACTCCTGCGCTTGCATGATCGCCTGACGCAGGTGTTTAACCGCAAGGGGATACTCGTTGCGTATGTAGACGTAGCCCTGAGATGCGCCGATGGCATACGCCCCGATGGTCATGCCTTCCAGGACGCGGTGGGGGTTACCTTCCATAATCGAACGATCCATGTAGGCGCCGGGGTCACCCTCGTCCGCATTGCAGATCACATACTTGATCTCACCCGGCTGTTTACGACACATTTCCCACTTTAAGCCGGTGGGGTAGCCAGCACCACCTCGTCCACGCAGACCGGAGGCTTTGATCTCAGCGATGACCTGTTCAGGTGGCATAGAGCAAAGAATGTTTTCAAGCGAAGTGTAGCCACCCAGAGCGATGTATTCATCAATCCGAAAAGGATCGAGAATCCCATTGAGATTGAGAATCAGACGTTGCTGATGTTTGTAAAATGGCACGTCGTGCTCATGCTCGATCATTTCATCGGTGTTGGGGTCGCTATACAGTAGACGCTCAACGGTTCTGCCATTCGCCAGCTCAGCAACGATCTCGGGCACATCTCCAACTTGTACATGGGTATACATAATCCCCATGGGGCGGATGACAACCAAGGGTCCTTTTTCACAAAAGCCATGACAGCCGGTCATCTTCAGATCGTACGTGAGCGTGGCTTTCAAGTTCTTGTTTGCGATCTCGTCTTGAAACGCGTTCCATACTTTTTCGCTCCCATATACACGACAACCCGTGCCACCACACACGGTGATCCAAGGATGATCAGGGGCGTAATCACTTTTCAACCTTGTGCGTAACTTGTCAAAGTCGGCAGCCGAGTTGATCCTATCCATCCTTTTTAACTTCCTCTGCCCTCATAATTCGCTTCAAGAGCATGTCTGACTTTTGCACGGTCATCTGTCCAGAATATTCACTATCCGTCACGACGATGGGTCCCAGTGCACATGCTCCCAAGCAATTGACTGTCTCCAAAGTGAACAACATATTAGGAGTCGTTTCGCCTGCCGCAATCCCGAGTGTGGTTTCAATTCGGTTCAGAACTTGCGGACTACCGCGCACGTGACAGGCTGTCCCCATGCACACTTGCAAACAGTGCTTTCCTTTCGGTTTCAAACTGAAAGCGTTGTAGAAGGTGGCGACGGCGTAAGCTTGTGATAGTGGTACATCCAACCGTTCACTTGCCAGGATCAGCGCCTCACGCGGTAGGTAGCGGTAGCGCTGTTGAATTTCCTCCAGCACAGCAATCAATGAGCCATCTCCGGCCATTTCCTGGGAAATCAGTTGGTTAATTTCACTTATCGATATCCGCATGGGTGAGATCCTTGGTGTGGGGTTATCTGGGCGCTGACAGGGGGTATGCCAGATCTAGAGGAGAACACCAGCAACATAACAGAGAAAATACATTTTATACATCCAACCTGAGTACCGCTCAATCTCAAACCTAACCAAGACATAGATGGGCCTCAAAAGTAGACCCCTTAGATCATCAGACCATTGGGGGCGTGTTAAACCCAAAGAAGATCTTACTGCCTCCTTACAAGGCTACCGAAGTACCTCGTAGCCGTCCTAAATGATTCAAAGATTGCAAGCAGGAAAGAGAGTCCTGAGTGAAGTTCTTGTAGGCGTCTGCATTCGTGAAGCCATCAAGCAATCTAGGTTGATCAGTGCAGGTAAGCGGCAGCATAATACCCGTCTTTTCAAATGCACCATACTTCCGTAATCATGGAGCGTCAAGTGACGAGTCTCACCCTCCAGACCTGCAACTCTCCTCCAGAATTTTCAGGGCCTGCTCGAGATTGGTGCGTAACAGCGCAGGGTTGGCTCTACCACCAGCAGCACGCATCACCTGACCGAACAGCCATTGAGAGATGGTGGTCTTGCCTGCAAGGTATTGCTCAACCTGCTTCGGGTTCTCTGCTAACACTTGGTTCACAAGATCCATGATCGCTTGTGGATCGTTAAGTTGCGCCAACCCCCTCGACTCGACGATCTCAATCGGTGAGTCGCCGGTTTCGAAGATCACTTCCAGCACCTCTTTTCCGCTGGTGGCGTTGATGTCCTCTCGCTCGACCATCGCCACCAGTTCCGCGAAGGATTGGGGGGACACTTTAGACTGATCAATCTCGACCCCAGCCAGGTTGAGCAGGCTAAAGTACTCTCCTGTAAGCCAGTTGGCGATCTTGGTCGGTGAAGCGTCAGGGTCATGAGCGATTGCGACCTCGAAATAATCGGCGACCGCTCGCTCTTCAACTAGGAGGTCCGCAGTATAGGGGGTCAGATGGTATTCGCTCACAAAGCGTGCTTTTTTCTCGCTTGGTAGCTCCGGAAGCTCAATCCGTATCCGGTCAATCCACGCAGGGTCGATATGCAACGGCGGTAGGTCGGGCTCGGGAAAGTAGCGATAGTCGTGAGCTTCCTCCTTGCCTCGTTGGGATACAGTGACACCGCGAACTTCATCCCAACCGACGGTTTCCTGCTTCACCTCCCCGCCCCCTGCAAGGATCTGATCCTGACGCTCGATCTCGTAATCGAGGGCCTTAACCATGGCCCTGAATGAATTGAGATTCTTGACCTCGGTGCGGGTGCCTAAGCCCTCCGTTCCCAATGGACGGAGGGAGATGTTCGCCTCGAAGCGAACCGCTCCCTTCTCCATATCTCCGCTGCTGGCCTCGAGATAACGGAGTATCGAACGCAAAGAAGTGGCGAAGACCTTGACGTCTTCGGTCGACCGCATATCGGGCTCGCTGACGATCTCGAGCAAAGGAACACCGGAGCGGTTGAAATCCACGAGTGAATACCCTTCGCGATGCAGCAGCTTTCCGGTGTCTTCCTCAAGGTGGACGCGTCGTATCCGAATTCTCCGCTCCCCATTTTCGGTTTCAAAATCCAGCCAACCGTTTTGTGCCAGCGGCAATTCATACTGTGAGATTTGAAATCCTTTGGGGAGGTCGGGGTAGAAGTAGTTCTTGCGGGCGAAAACGCTGGTTTCAGCGATATTGCAATTCAAGGCCAGTGCCACGCGCAGCGCGTACTCAATTGCCCGCTGGTTGATTACGGGTAAAGTTCCGGGCATGCCGGTGCAGATCTCACATACCGAACTGTTGGGTTCGGCGCTGGTGGAATCCACGACCGGGCACCCGCAGAACATCTTCGACAAGGTCGCTAGTTCGGCGTGTACTTCTAGGCCGATGACGGGTTCAAATTTGGGCATGGAATGCCTTGGATAACTCGCTTGGTTTAATTAAACCATAGGGATTAGGGATTGGGGATCTGGGATCAGTATTTACCTTGACCTTTCACCTGATCCCTAATCCCTGACCCCTGTGTTTAACCATAGCGCTTCATAAAGCGTCGCATGCGCTCGAGCGCCTCCTCGATCTGCTCGTAGGAGGTGGCATAGGAGCAGCGGACAAAATTCCCCTCGGCGTTGAAAGCGTTACCTGGCACCACCGCCACACGCTCTTCGTGAAGTAGCTTCTCAGCGAAAGTCTCGTCGTCCATCCCACTGGCTTCGATGTTGGGGAAGGCATAAAAAGCACCGTGGGGTTCGAAGGTGGGCAGTCCTAGCTCGTTCAAGCCGGACACGATCAGGCGACGACGACGATCGTACTCCCCGACCATCTCCTGTACATGCTCCTCGCCGTTGGTCAAAGCCTCCAGCGCGGCGATCTGGGACATCGTTGGTGCGGACATGATGGTGTACTGATGCACTTTACGCATCGCATCCAGAATGGAAGCTGGAGCTGCGGCGTATCCAACACGCCAACCCGTCATGGCGTAGTCCTTAGAAAACCCTCCCAGTGTGATGGTGCGTTCCCTCATTCTGGGCAGGGAGGCAAAGCACACGTGCTTATGGTCACCATAGACCAACCGGTCGTAGATCTCGTCGGACAGGACCAAAAGGTCGTACTTCTCGGCGATGTCGGCCACGGCTTTCAGACGATCGCGGGACATGACGGCGCCAGTTGGGTTATTGGGGTAGGCGATCATCAGGACCTTGGTCTTTGGGGTGATCAAGGACTCCAATCGATCGGCATCTATCCGGAAGTCGTCCTCGACGCGGGTCTTAAGCGATACGGGTGTACCACCGGCGAAGATCACCTCTGGCTGATAAGACACGAAGCACGGCGTGGGTATGATGACCTCATCGCCGGGATCAACGACGGCGGTGAGGGCTAAGTAGAGCGCTTCCGAGACGCCAACGGTGATCAGGAGCTCATTTTTAGGATCGTAATGGACGTTGTAGAGGCGATTCAGATGAGAGGAAAGCGATTGGCGGAGTTCTAGGATGCCGGAGTTGGAGGTGTAGTGTGTCTCCCCATGCTGAAGGGATCTGATGCCTGCTTCGAGGATCGGTAGTGGTGTGATGAAATCCGGCTCCCCAATCCCTAGAGAGATGACATCATCCATGGTGGCTGCGATGTCAAAGAAGCGCCGAATACCCGAGGGTGGAACGCTAGCGACACGACGGGCGATGAAGTCACGCATACAATCTCGCTCCTTTATCAGTGTTCCCATTTATTAATGTGGAAATCCAGACGGTTAAGATGAGTTTGACGAGATGCCAATGCGAGGGCCAATGTCGACCGCTCATCACAGATCGCGAATAGCATATCTCAGGCTGCGCTGATCCGCCATTCATCAACCTGCTCAACGTAGTACAACTCGAAGGTACGATCATCCTCGACGCGCACGCGAAATTTCCGCCCATCGGGAAGTCGCCAACGCGCTTCAATATCTACGATGAGCAGCCTTTCACCCTCCCAGTAGAAGGCGATGGGTCGCTCGCCGTAGGTCGTGCCGGAATGACATTCAACCTGTTCAGGTGACATGGGATCTCAAGGGAACGGGGATCAGGGATCGGGGATTAGGGATTAGGTGCGTGTACGGGAGCAACGATGTGCCTTTCACGGATCCACCTTTACCGGTAGGTATCAAATCATGACGTTGGTGGGATCCCTACGACCGAATGATCACCGAGGTTGAGCGAGAAATCACAACCAAGAACCCGAACGTGGCGGCCGATCAGCGACGCAGAAAGGTCACTGTCAATGATCTGTGAGCCCACATCGATGATCGAGTCTTTAACCACCGATCCTTCGATAACGCAATTCGCGCCGATCGAAGCATGTGGTCCGATGACGGACTGACGGACCTCTGCGGAGGGGTCGATGTACACCGGGGGATGGATTTCTACCCCCTCGCGCGCGGCGGCCTCCTCTGAGTTTGAGCGTATAGTTTCAAGAACGTAACGGTTGGCTTCCAGGACGGCCTCGGGTGTGCCGCTATCATGCCAGACCTTGACTGGCTCGACCCGCATCTTCAAACCGCGTTCAAGCATGATATTGATTGCGTCGACAAGAAAATACTCACCCTTCAATTGGATGTCGCGCGTCATCTGCTCCTCGATCGCATCGAGCAACGCCTCGGAACTCTGAAAGTAGTAAAAGCCGATCACGGCTAGGTCATTGCTTGTATCCTTGGGCTTCTCAATCAGCTGCCTCACCCAGCCATCTGAGCCAACCTCCGCCACGCCGAAACGCCGCGGGTCAGGCACCCTCCTGACCCAAGCTACCGCCTCGGCTTGCTCGGACGGTAAGCCCGAGAAATCGCTCTCGATGAGTGTGTCGACAAAGGCCATAATCATCGGCCCCTGAAGTCCTTCACGGGCCAACCAAATAGCGTGGGATTGACCGAGCATCTCCTCTTGGACCACATAGCGGGCTTTCATCTTTGGGTAGGACTGATCGATGTAGGCCTCGATCTGCTCACCAAGATAACCGATGATGAAAATCACCTCTTCTACGCTGGGAATGTCAACGAACATGTCCAACACGTAATCAATCATCGGTCTTCCCGCCAAGGGAATCAGGGGCTTGGGCCTCGACCATGTGAGGGGTCGCAGGCGAGTGCCGAAACCTGCCATTGGTAGTACGATCTTCATAGCGATGGACGCTCCTTATGCCAGGATGTGACTTCCTGGTAGGCATATGTTGCTCGGAAGAGTATCGCTTCCCCTAAATGAGGAGCGTTGAGTTGCATCCCGATCGGCAGGCGATCTGAATCGAAGCCGACCGGGAAGGCGATGCCAGGTACTCCGGCCAGGTTGGCCGGTAGTGTGAACACGTCCTCCAAGTACATCGATAGTGGATCTTCGCTGTGCTCCCCCATGCGGAAAGCAGTTGTTGGGGCCACAGGGCAGGCGATGAGATCCACCTCCTTAAAGGCGGATTCGAAGTCACCTTTGATCAAGGTGCGAACCTTCTGCGCCTGTCCGTAATAAGCATCATAATAGCCGGCGGAGAGGGCGTATGTTCCGAGCATGATTCGGCGTTTGACCTCCTGACCGAAGAGGGCACCTCGCGTGGCGAAGTACTGCCCACGCAGGTCTTCGGCCTCGATGCGGGGTCCATAACGAACGGCGTCGTAACGCGCCAGGTTGGCGGAGGCCTCAGCCGGAGCGATGATGTAGTACACCGGCAGGGCTAGGTCGGTATGTGGAAGACTGATCTCACAGGCGACAGCCCCCAAGGCTTCGAAAATGCGCACCGCATCATGGACCGCGGTTTCGACCTCCCCTTGCATCCCCTCGATGAAGTATTCCTTTGGGACACCGATTCGGAGACCAGTGAGGTCTGTGCCGTCGAGCGCGACATGGGGTACGGGCTCGGGCATGGAGGTCGAGTCAAGTGGGTCATGACCTGAGATGGTATGAAATATCGGGAGCAAGTCCGCCGCTGAGTGGGCCAGTGCGCCGACGGTGTCCAACGATGAGCCATAGGCGATAAGCCCGTAACGGGAAACGCGACCGTACGAGGTCTTTATCCCTGTGACGCCGCAGAAAGAAGCCGGTTGACGCACGGATCCTCCGGTGTCGGTGCCCAAGGCGGCATAACACATGTTGGCGGCTACGGAGGCCGCTGATCCTCCCGAGGATCCTCCTGGTACACGTGTAAGGTCCCATGGATTGAAGGTCGAACCGTAGGCCGAATTCTCAGTGGAGGATCCCATGGCAAATTCGTCGGTATTGGTTTTTCCTAACACCACCACACCCGCGTCGATCAATCTCTCCACACTCGTGGCAGTGTAGGGAGGTCGGAAGCCCTCCAAGATCTTTGAACCACAGGTGGTCGGTACGCCCTCGAGACACAGCACATCCTTGATACCCATGGGTATTCCCCATGTGGGCGAAGGCGGGTCAACTCCCTCCCTTCGCCACTCTGACAACTGCCGATCGGCATCTTCAGCCTGTTTCAGCGCGAGGTCGGGTGTGAGGGAGAGGAAGGCGTGGATTTTGGGTTCGAGGTCCTCAATGCGATCAAGACAGGCTTGTGTTAATTCGCGAGAGGAGACATCGCCAGACCGGAGTGCGGCAGCGGCCTCGAGAAGGGTGAGATCAGTAAGATCAGTCATGTCATGTATCGAGGACGGGCGGAACGCGGAACATACCATCTTGGTCGGATGGAGCGTTACGCAGGATAAGTTTCTGCGGTGGGCATGGGCGGATCACATCTGGGCGGAGTGGTGCGTGCAAGGGAAGCACACTTGCAGTTGGGGGGATGGCAGAAGTATCGACCTTACTCAATCGACCTGCGTAGTCGAGGATATCCGAGAGTTGTTCGGTGTAACGATGTTCCTCTTCTGACGTCAGCGTCAAACGAGCCAATTGAGCGATATGACGAACCTCTTCGATTGTCAAGGCCATGGTAGGGGAATTATAGCAGAGGGGTATTTATTGTATTGAGCGAGGGGCGATACAACATAAAAGGGCGCTGATGCGCCCTTACGAATAGTTCACAACCTCGCAGGATCCGTTATTCTTCGGATACCTCCTCCGGCTCGATCACCTCGACTTTTACGATTTTGGCGCCCAATTCACGGACGGCGACATCGACCATCCCACCGGGCTTGATCGTGACGTAGCACTCTTCCTCGAGGTGTCGCACTTTGATGACCAAAGGCGCGAGTGGAAGATCATCCCTGGTATCTTGCGTTTCCTCTTCATGGAGGAACGAGACTTTTCTAACCATATCAGTGAACCCCATCTCTACCTCTTTCATTTTAAAACATGGGGATGGGAACTTCCCCTTACGTTCTCCATACAAATTCTACCGGCAAATTATCACGCTTGAATGTCATTAATCGTACATTTACCTGACAATGGGGGGCCCACAGCAATTCCACCCATTTATGTGAGCCGGGACCTCACGCTCGGTTTTTCGGCTCTTTAATGTCATTGCGAGGAGCCGTAGGCGACGGAGCAAATTTTTGATTGAGAGGTGAGCTTCGCTATTTCAAAACACACGAGATATGCAAGAGAGGAGTTTGTTTCGCCCTTTCAGGGCTCGCAATGACATTATGGGAGGAGGCCGGGCTCTCATGCCCGGCCAAATGGCGACCCTTCGATCCTTCGACAAGCTCAGGACAGGCAGGACAATGCAGGCTCAGGGCAGGCGTGGGAGCCCATAAACCGGAATATCCGCACTCGAGCCTGAAAGTCTGTAAAGTGCGATGCGAGTGTGGAATCACTTGTGCAGGTGATTGACTCACTGAACCCCATGGGATACCTTGGTAGTAGTAGAGGTGAGGGTATCCATATTCAATATGGAGGAGGAGAGATGTCAGAAACATATGATGAGTTGTCTTTTACCCAGGAGGTCGATGCGTCCCCTGACGATGTCTTTTATGCTTTCACAACGGCCCAAGGATGGCGGAACTGGATGTGTGATTCTGCTCGCTTCGAGGCGCGCCCGGGAGGTAGCTACCAACTGGCATGGAACAACGGATGGTACGCTTCTGGCACGGTGCGTGAGGTCGCACGACCTGAAAAGGTCGCGCTGACCTGGTTCGGTATGGGTGATCCGGGCCCGACCGATGTCACGATTAAGTTGAAGGCGAAGGGCGGCAAGACGCTGGTGGAACTGAGCCACTCAGGGTTCGGTCAAAAGGGTGATTGGGTAGAAACCCGTGAGGAGGCGATCAAAGGCTGGAAACTTGGGTTGGAGAATCTGAAGTCGATCTTCAGCACAGGCGAGGATCTGCGAGAGATCCGCAGACCATTACTGGGAATCACTGTCAGCGATTTCAATGCGCAGATAGCCAAGGAGTTGAATGTCCCGGTGACGAAGGGTGTCCGTGTCGACCAGCCTATCGAAGGCATGGGAGCCGATGCAGCGGGTATGCAATCGAACGACGTGGTCGTCGAGATGGCAGGCGTGCCGATAACAGGCTTTGCTTCGATTAGCGAAGCGCGCCTCGGGAAGCATGCGGGTGATGTGGTTAACGTCGTTTTCTACCGGGGACCAGAAAAACATGAGGTGGAAATGGCGCTTTCCTCTCAGCCGTTCGCAGAGGTTCCGCTTGATCCCGTCGCATTGGCGGAGAGGATCCGGGCCATCGATGCTGAGGTCATGGCCGAGCTTCGCGCGTTGTTTGATGGTGTCAGTGAAGCTGAAGCCGATTATAACCCTGCCCCAGAAGCATGGTCGGCGAAGGAGACCCTAGCGCACTTGATCGTCGGTGAGATGGGGGGGCAGGTTGGCATCACAAGCCTGATCAATGACAACGAACCTGAGTATGGAGAGAACTTCGCCAATGTTCGAGCTCGGCTTCAGGCGCTGGTAGCGGTCACACCAACCATCCCCGAGTTGCTCGATCGCCTTGAGAAGGGAAAAGAGGAGACGGCTTCCCTTATCGAACGTGCCAGCGCCTTGCGTGCACGCAAGGGGGTCCTGTGGGGGCTTGGGCAGGGTTACCTGCAGCTTCCGGGCGTTCACGAGCGCACACACATGGACCAGATACGGGCTGCGATTGAAGCTGCGCGGGAAGGATAAGCAACAGGCTATCCCACACATTTCTCTTACAAATGAATGCCGATTACAGGCAAGTAACTTTCTGAACCTCATAGGCTACTTTGGGAGTAGTACTAATGAGAACTTTTTTATCGGAGGAGAGAGATGACGTCCACAACTGAAGAACTATCTATTAGCCAAGCGGTCGAAGCGATCCCGGAGGATGTTTTCTATGCCTTCGCCACATCCCAGGGCTGGCGAGATTGGCTGTGCGATTCGGCTCGATTTGAGGCTCGAGAGGGAGGCTGCTACCAATTGTCATGGACCAGCGGTTGGTATACGGCAGGTACCGTTCGTGAGCTGGTAAAGCCGGAAAAGGTCGCCTTGGCGTGGTTTGGAAAGGATGACCCTGGGCCAACTGCGGTGACGGTTAATTTGAAGTCGAAGGGTGATGGCACCCAAGTTGAGCTGCGTCATTCTGGCTTTGGTCAGGGGGAGGAATGGGAAAAATGCCTGGAGGAGGCGCGCAAGGGATGGCAGGAGGGGATGGAGAACTTAGAGTCCATCTTTAGCACCGGCAAGGATCTGCGCATCGTTCGTCGTCCCATGTTGGGTATTTTTCTCAATGACTTCGACGAAAAGATTGCCAAAGAACTCGGTGTACCGGTGGAGAAGGGTGTACGTATTGACAGACCTGTTGAGGGCATGGGCGCTGAACGTGCGGGTCTGCAACCAAGCGATGTGATTGTGGAGTTTGATGGCAAAACCATTCGAGGGTTCGCAGATATGAATACCGCGTTCCAAGGGAAAAAAGCGGGTGATGTGGTCCAGGTATCGGTTTATCGCGGATCGGAGAAGATCACGGTCGAAATGGAGCTTTCAAGTCGACCTTATGCGGAATTTCCACTTGATCTGAATTACATGGCACAGAGGTTCCGCGAGATCGATGCCGAAGTTATGGGGGAACTACGCACTTTATTCGAAGGGGTTAGTGAAAACGAGGCGGAGTTCAATCCCAGTCCGGAGGAGTGGTCGGCCAAGGAAGTCCTGGCCCATTTGATCGCATCTGAGCAGTACGGACTACATGGGGTTGCCGAGTTCATCTGCGACGCTCAAAGAGAGTTCACCGACGAGTTCGGCAACGTCCGGTCACAGCTTAGGGCCATACTGAGCACAACTCCTACCATCCCTGAGCTCCTTGATCGGCTTGAAAGAAATAAGGAGGAAGCAAACATACTTGTCGAGCATGCTAAAGAACTTAAGTCGCGTAAGGGCGTTCTTTGGCGAATGGGCTTTGAAGCATTCCAGTATCCCGGCTTTCATGACCGTGTACATATGGACCAAATTCGAACCGCGATCGAGGCCGCACGTAAGGGATGACTTATCGAGAAGAAGGCTTGCGAGACGTTAGGAAACCAGGCCCCTCCACGGGGCCTGGTCCATTTTGGGTGGATTACGAAGAGGGGTAAAGCATTCAATTGTCGATCTCGTCACATATGAAAAATCCGGTCTCGATCCACCAACCCACCTGAGATGGATGACGAGCGGCGCGCGGGAAGCGCGGCAGCGGTCGACCACCGCTGGGGCACAGGAACGGATAGGTTAACTCACGCGGAAGCCCCAAGGGCTCCGATCCAGGCTCGACGAAGAGCACATTGGGACCACCGGGTGTCGGCCACAATCCGTAAGAAAGCTCATCCGACCCGTCCGGCAGTCTTCCATAGGACAAATTGTAAGCACGCACCCTCAGGTAGCGGATCTGATCGATGATCCGT
>Ga0111172_1056_pt1 | contig 19771 bp, 17 predicted proteins | sample DeeMarSWOR324_28_FD_80233 | JGI IMG/M metagenome (GOLD analysis project Ga0111172, IMG submission 80233) | Anaerolineae bacterium SM23_ 63 | reverse complement strand
GTTTTGAATCGCCACCAAAAGCCGTTTATTAAGAAAGATCACTTGCCCTGTGTATCCTTCAATGTACCGATCCCAATACCGATCCTCCATGTCCAGATTCAGGGTTAATGGTGTAGTTCGGGGGAAGTATTCTCCATCTGGTCCAAATACGAATGGTGGATGAGGGACAACAATGTGTACAAAAACAAACTTCGGGCCCGGGGATGTTGCAATTGTGTCCAAGCTATCAAGAGCGTAAAGGATCTGATTTCGGCGCTCAATGTAGGATTGATCAAATAATGGAATAAGCACTTGGGAACGAAGGGTTCTCACCTCATTGAGTAACATACCTGCCGTGCTGTACAACAACATGCTTTCGAATTCATTCAAGCCCCCTATAGCTAAACTCTGGAGAACAGTCTTTTCCTGCCTTTGTAGATACATATCCGCATCTTTCCATTCCGTCAGGAAGAAACCGGATTCTACATTCACAATGGTATAGCCAAGATTCGAAAGTTCCCTCCGGACAGTACTTCCATCGACAAATGGTTCGATTTGGTAATGATCCATCTCCTTATCGATCAATTCCTGAGCGAATGTCTCAAGATAGTTTAGATTCAAGCTCGATGCAATTGACAAAGGTGTATCCTGATAATTGCTCTGACTGCAACGAGCGATGAAAAATCCTTCCTCAATTAAGCTGTTAAGAAACGGTGAGTTGTCATAGTGAAATACCTCCATAAGCACATCATCCCTTACATACATATCGAGAATGATGTAATAGATGTCTGGTGGGATCCCCTCATCAGATATTTGAAGATCAACTATACCTTGAAATTCCCATCCATTATTGAAATCCTTCGGTTCTTTCTGAAAGGACAACGAAGTTTCTAGTCGATAATTTATGATCTGGAAAATTGGGAAAATCAACGCGACAACAGCGATGATGTTCAAAACATAAGTAATAACAAATCGCTTGTCGTTACTTTTAATCGCCCACCAAGATCCAAGGAGGAATATCACCAACCAGATCAATAGCAAGAATCGATGACGACCTATCACAAATCCAAAAATAGCTACATCTTCAAAAGTGGAATAAAGGTGTCCATAAGTGAAAAAGAATACAACTAGGATTGACACGATGATCGCTGCTTTGTGCCAATCCTTCACTATCAGCCTAACGACGATTAATGCGATGAGTGCAGACAGTGATACGATTACGAGCGAGCGAATCGCAATGTTGATATTCACCTGGCTGATGTTATGCGCTAATAGTGCAAGGATCGCATAAACACCGAACAGGAATGGGTGGAATGGAATCCGACGAACTCTTGACATTTTATTTAAGCCAAGTCAGACCATTATCTAGTTTAATTACAACAATTCCAGCACTTTCAAGCGTCGTCAATCATCTGTTTGGTTAGCTCAGCCCCATCTTCGCCAATAACAACCCATTGATTAGCATATTGCGCCCAACGACGGATACGTCGGTATCCAAAGAAAAGAGCTTCCAATCCGAACATACTTAACAATGCTTGAATTACTTTATACCAGAAGCGCAGGACAATGGGTGGATAATGAACTAATGCATTCAACAACCGACCTAATGCATTACGATATCTACCTGCATCGATCAAGCGCCGAGCAGCAAAGGTGTCTAAACTTGCCAGAACCCTTCGTCGATGTTTTGATATGATGTGACCGAGATCCTCAGACGTTTCAGCCGATCCTAGAAATCGTTCCGCTTCCTCTACCCAACCGGCCGCTCGAGCAACCGTTTTCGCTTCGATATGCGTTCTCTCGATGGCCCAGAATGATGGCACATGGATGATTGGATGGCGAGAAGCGATACGAATCCATAGTTCGTGGTCTAATACTAGATGGTATTCCTCCCCCAGATACCCCACCTCCTCCAACACATTCCGTCTCATAAACACTGTCGGCTGTAGCAGGACATCAAAGCAGAGGAGATCTAAAACACCATAGCTTCGATACCTATGGGGATCGAGTAATCGACCCTCGGAATCAACCATCAATCCATCGCCATAGACCATACCGGCTATGGGGTTTTCGCTAAGGGTTTGGACAGCTTCGCGAATCGTACCCGCCATATACATGTCGTCCGAGTTAAGCCAAGCAACGATCTCACCCGTCGCTCTCCGCAGCCCTTTGTTGATCGCGTCCGCTTGACCGCGATCGGGTTCCGATGTCCAGAAAGCGAGGCGATCAGCGTATCGCTTGATGATCTCTTGACTCCCATCCGTCGAGCCACCATCGATCACAATGTATTCAATATTAGGGTAATCCTGATTCAGGACCGATTGGAGGGTGTCCTCCAAGAAGACCGCTTGATTGAACGATGGTGTTACGATCGAGACAAGAGGCAGGGAAGCGCTCATTTCGTGTTTCACTCCCTATCCTTTGGTATTCGTTTTTGAAGGTGTGGAACCTATCTAATTTCTCGGCCACGATTTGGCTTCAAACGGTGGAAAAGGTTCCGTGGTGTGTGATATCTCCCTAGAACGAATTTCACATCGCCTACCCTGCTGTTTTGAAGAAACCTTTTACACCGAGCACCAAGTATAACGTGAAAATAGCACCTCAGATTTATAACCGAAATAATGCGAGAATTAAGAAATTAAAAAAGTCGATGGGCATGCAACAAGGACATCTTCAATGGAGAAATGCGCTCTACTGCACCTCCATGAAAAGTTGTAACTTCGTCGGGTGATCTTTGTAAATTCGAGGCAAGTCATTGAAATGGGTTTGATCCTCTGGGCACCCTTGACAAATCACAGCACAGGGAACGAAGCCAGGATCTGTATATTGGGAAGTTATCCCGGCATCTATCCATTCTATCCTTGAACCGTTTTCAGGCGCCCCTAAGACCACCCACAAAGGATACTCCGCGCTATTACCCGGCAACAAAATGCCAATATCAGAACAACTGGACTCCTTGATCAGATCAGCCATCTCAAAATAAGGCTCTCTCAAATGCCAACCGTTGGCAAAGTACAAATCCTCGCGAGGCACCACGAGTACACTATCCACATAGGATTGTGAGTTGGTGATTAGCGGTCGAGAATGTATGCTCATTAACCACGGCCATGAAGCCAACAACAGTATCGCAGCAACAGCTCTTACTCCATTAGGCATGAGGAATCGATCAAAGGTATATCCAATAATAGGAGCGTAAAGGACGAAAAACGGGAGGTGCAGACGGCCATTAAACACCATCCATTTGATCAATGAGCTGATTAACGGGAAGGTCGCTGCGACGACGAGGCTGAGAATGATAATACTTGGTTCGATTTCCTTCCGCCTGATGAGTAAAACGACAAACACGATGAGAATGAGCAGGGCATGCAACGGATTCGTCGTCTTATCCTCGTTGGTTGTTGGCTTGAACACCCCGTAATTCGAAACTGTTGTGGTCCGAGTATCATCCACCTCCAGTCCGATGACTTCGTGGACCTTGGTTACAACAAGATATATCGCGTGATTGACAAGGGGGGAAGGTGTACCAGCATGTAAGCTCATATTACGCAATGTGTTTGAAAGAAATACTCTGACGCCCATTGTTTCATTGATGTGAAACGATATCCGTCCCTCGCTGGCTATGGGGTTACCATAGAGCGCGGTATTACGGAGTAGATAGCCGGCGTTTAGCGTGAGAACAAGCATGAATGAAAGAGCAGTGTAGCGAAGGGCTTGTGTAATCGAATATTGTCGAAGCACGATAAAAGCAATCAGGGCTGCGAATGGCAACACGTAAGCGACGGCCGTAGGTTTGGTTACCAATCCCATTCCAGCAGCGAGACTGGCATAAACCACCGAACTGCGTGTTATTCCAGCTTTCAAGATCCTGACGCTCTCGTAAGCAACGCATACCATCCAAAATGCAACGACGTAATCGGACACTGTGCTTGAGGCCTGGACGATACCCATCGGAATGGTAGCAACGAATACCACTGTTATCATGCGTCCCAATGGGCCGACATCGATTTGTTTCGCGAGGTAAAACACCCCTACCAAACTGCCCAACATGGCGAACCACTGCACGAAGGTCGTCAGACGATCGCCACCAGCTAACACATAAGCATGGAGCATTGCGATCTCAGCTCCAGGCGGCATGCTGTTTTGAAATCCGACCCCCGTAACATAGTGTCGGACTGCCCTTTGCTGGGCCCAATGGGCAACACGTGCCATGTGATAGTTGAGAGAATCCCAAGTTTGGGGAGGGCTTAACCACGCTAACAATGCGGTCAGTCCGATGATCACGAATACGGCCAACACAAGAATTCGATTCCATCGACCCTCAGGTAATTTAATATCGGGCAACACTATAGGAAGCTCAGATTTTACTCGGGAGACCAAGAAGCCGACCGTAGCAAGAATGGGAAGAAGCCATCCCAAGGCTAGACCCAATGGCGTAACCGCCTCCACTAAGCTTAACCCTTCGGTAAGGAGGATCAGATACGTCCCCCAAAGAATGGAGGCTCGAAAGAAAGCTCTTTCCCACACCTTTTCCGGATCGAGGTTGCCTAAGGTGAGAAAAAAAACCATGAAAGCGAACACTGGAAGGATGACGAGCAAGGTTTTAAGCCCCTATTCCGAGTTTGTTACCCATATCTTGAATTAGCGGATACTGTAATAAATCATTCAAACTTAATGAGCTCCATATACTCAATAAAAACTTGGCGCGGTATTGTTTCTTACACCGACTGTACCTAAGTCCCATCCGCGAATTCCATGCCTAATCCTTCAAACAGGTTTCGCAGTGAGTTCACATGTACTCGCTCCCATGCCTCCGGACTGCTGTTGGCATTGTGGGGCGATAAGAGGACGTTCTCCATCGACATGAACGGATGACCTGCGGGTAAAGGTTCGTCCTCGAAGACATCGAGCCCCGCCCCTGCGATGTTCCCTTGTTGAAGAGCTTCAATCAGAGCCTCTTCATCAATGACCTGTCCCCTCGAAGTATTGATCAAAACCGTATGAGGTTGCATTTTTGTGAACGCTGCAAGGTCGATGAGGTGGTATGATGTTGGGTTTAGGTCGCAATTCAAGCTCACAAAGTCCGAGAAAGAGAGAAGTTGATCCAAAGTCACCATTTCTACCCCAACATCCCAAAGAAACGCTTGATTGATCTCAACGATATCGTTCCCTAACAATCGCATATTAAATGAGCGTGCTCGGCGTAAAATAGCCTTCCCAATATTCCCCACCCCCACAACCCCCAACGTACATTCGCTGAGTGCCCGACCCGGAATTTTCTCCCAACGACCCGCTTTCATCGCTCGATCCATCCAAGGCACAGAGCGTGCGAAAGCCAATACATAACTCATCACACTGTCAGCGACAGGATCGGTGAAAGCACCTAGGGTGTTGCACACCTTTACACCTAATCGAGCTGCCGCATCGGAATCAATAGCATCGATGCCTGTACCCCATTTGGAAATAACCTTCAGGCGGGGCGAATAAGCTTCAAGCACAGAACCCGAAAAGTGGTCATCGCCACAAAGAACCCCATCGACTTCGCCCGCATAAGCCATGAGTCGCTCCTCCGAAAGCCGCTCGATCACCTCAGGGACGATCAGCTCAACGCCATTGGATGCAAAGATCGGTCTAAATCGATCAACGATCGGGACCATATACGGGGCAGAAAGTAACACTTTGATCGTCATATTCCGCTTCTCTCCCTCCAAATCACTCCAAAGATAGGTTAAAAATAAAGAAATACTTCAATAACTTTGGAAAGTCGCCGAAATGCATCATTCCCGATTTTCGATACACCAAAGGGAACACATCCTATCGACCTTTACTTGGTCGGATGGAATTATTCTCGCCCTTGTCCTGATTGTATGACGAGACTCACGTCGATGGTCGCTCCTTTTAAAATCAATCCTTCGTCGTTGTGAAGTTCCGAGGAGTTATGCATCAAAGGCCTAGGTCAACAGCAAAGGTGCGCGTTTTATGCTGTTCAAGGCGATTCATCAAATGGAGGCTGGGGTATCCACAGTCCGAGAAAAAGTGTCAAAAGCCAGACAGATTTTTGAAAACGCGATTAATATCGGCTGTGACGAGCACTTCACATCATTCTGATTTCCCTAAGCGCGCGAATAACAATGTCTCCGCGAGAAGAAAATCATACTCCTCATCAATATCGACCGCCTCAAAGCGATCGATCGGAAACATCATCGGTGACTCACCGATGCGATTTTTCTTTGTCTCGAATGATGCCCGCGAGAAGATATAGAGACACGAGTTCTCTTCATAAATAGGTTCTAAGTCTTGGGTACGGATGAGATTGGAGGGATCGTGGTTCAGCGGCGTACCCTCTGTCCAATAGAGGCGAGTATGGAGTTCTGTCACCGAGAACAACGAATCCGACATGTTTTGGCGGAAGAATGTTTCGATGGCTCGATCGATGGTCTCTGTTTTCAACAAAGGATTCGTGCTATGTGTTTGAAGAAAAAATTCCGTGTCAGGAAATTGCGAAAGATCATAGGCGATCAGGTCATTGGCAACAAAAAAATCTCCCTGAAGGTGGGCAGGTCGATCGATGATCGTTACGTCGAAAAGCGTGGTCGTTAATCGCGCGATCTCAGGACTATCTGTGTTGATAACGATACGATCAATGTATTTGCTTCTACTAAGCGAATCTAAGATCCAATAGAACAAAGGCTTGTTACACATTGCTCGAAGGTTCTTACCAGGGACTCGCTCTGAATGACCCTTCATCGGGACCAGAGCGGTGATTGGTGGCATTCCTTGATCTGCATTACTCATAATCTCGGCACTCCAAGAGAAAGTTCCCAACGGTTAACCATCTCGACGATATCTTCGTATATCAAATCCGGAGGATACAGCGATCCTTCGATCATCTCGGGATCGGTCATCCCTGATAAAACTAGGATGCTGGGTAAATCCGCCAGATGTGCAGATGCGATATCAATATCCAATCGATCCCCAATTGCAGCGCATTCCTCAGGATCTAATCCTAATCTTTGTACTGCCTCATGGAACATCCTTGGTTCCGGTTTACCAATTTCCACCGGAGGAATCTGGACAACGGCCTGAATCGCAGCCACCATTGATCCCGCACCAGGAGCGATACCGCCTTGTTTGGGCGCGCCAGAATCGACATTACAAGCCACAAATCGCGCGCCATTTAAAATCGCCGTAGCTGCCGTGCTGATTTTCTGATAATCGATGTGACGATCCAAACCAACCACGACGGCCAAAGGCTTCTTATCGCTAATCTCGAAACCTGCACCATTCACTGCCTGATGAAGTCCCTCCTCCCCAACAAGAAATACCTCTCCCCCATCAGGAAAGACTTCCGTCAGATAGCGTGCTGTTGCTGTAGCCGAGGTTATGATTTGGGTTTCACTAGCTTGGATTCCAAATCCTGACAACCTCTCACAAAGTGCCTCGGGAGTCAACGTGGAGTTATTTGTAACATAAATTAATTTTAGGGATCGCCTAAATGCAAAATCCATGAAGGTTTGTAATCCTTCGATTGGACGGGGTCCAATATGTAAAACCCCATCCAAATCCAAGATTAAACCCCTGATCTTGCGCAAGATTTCCGCTTCATTCTCATTCAGGAACTTGGGCATCTCAAAGGTCCTTCAGAATCAGAGCGAGCAATATTTCATAAAACGATGGCGACATCCTTGTTATCCCGTCTGGATGAGGAATTCCGTGATGATATGATCCAGTATCAAATGAATGTCCTCCACTGGACCGTATTCCCCATGTTCCGTTTCTACATGCAACACGATGTGGCAGCTTTCTTTAAGCTGCCCGCCATCGAAACCAACCAATCCAACACTTATCCCGCCTTGACGATTCGCGAAATCAACAGCTTTGACCACATTGGGAGAATTTCCACTGGCGGAAATCGCGATCAGGAGATCACCAGGGAGTAAAAGATTCTTTAATTGTTCTTCAAAGATGCTATCGTAACCAATATCGTTCGCGGCAGCCATGACATAAGGTTGATTATCGGTCAGGCTTAGAGCCTTTATTCTCGCACCTTCTCGCATACGGGTCCCAAAAGCCAAGTCTTCCGCCATGTGGCTTGCTGTAGCTGCGCTCCCCCCATTGCCGATAAGATAGATCGTCTTCCCTTCTAACCTAGCACGCTCGATCTGATCGATAATCGCTGCTAGCGCATTCAGATCTAGGGACTCTAGAAGTTGTCCAAGTCTTTGTATATAACGCTGCGAGAACTTTTCCACATCCTCTGCTGTTTCGAATTCCAAGGTTTCCTCCCTGTCTAAATAAATTGCTCAACCTGCAGCAAAAAAATCTCAATACCTCAAGACACCACTTTTTGCGCCGCAACCCAAACGTGTGAACTGAGGTTCGCCTTCTGTAGGAAATCCTGCAAATCCTCATGAACGCTTTCTCCCCGTCGGCGGAGAGCGGAATCGATCACCGGTGGTAGCGTGACGTCCGGATCGCGCTGTAACGCGTCAAGCACAAGGGCGACATCTAATTGGCCGGGCGTGCTAAATTCGACCAACGAGAAACCACCTCGCTCTATCAATGTATGGATACCCTCATAACTAGGTAGGGTCAGATGAGTCGGGGGTAATAGATTGCGAGCCTTCTCACGTAAAACACTCAAATCAAAACCACTGATGCTAAGAGTCGTAAGAAAGATCAGTCCTCCAGGTCGCAAGATCCGGTGAATGTGCTGCAAAAAAGCGAGGGGATCGAATAATCGTTCGATCACCTCGAATGCAGAGACCACCGAGACGGTCCCATCCTCAATCGAATCGACCACCTCAAAACTCTCAGAAGGGATCAGATCAGCTACGGATACCGCGGGTTTACGAATAAAAATTTTTGAGAAGGAACCTTTGGCTTTTACCTCTTCAAGATACGCTGGGTATTTGGTGTAAAAATCGACCAAATGACCGTCCTCTTGTTGATGCACGCCTGCTGTTTCTAAAACCCATGTCGCTCGAGGACTGAAAATGTACTGCTTCCGTGCCGAGGCTGTTCGTTGCGCTACGGATGAATTCCAATATTGGATTGCTTCAGATTCAGCGTAAAACTGATCCAAGGCCTCCATTTCGGGTCTTGGTGAAGCGTAACATGTACGACATTGAACACATTTCATGTAGCGGATACCCATCTTCTCAAAGTCAGGGTTAGCATCTGGGTGTCCACAGGCTGGGCAGACATCCAAATCAACAAGAATGGTGTCAGTGAGAAAATCCTTTAGGTCGCGTTCCAACAGTTCAATATAGGTATTGAACCCGCTGTCAGGTCGAATCTGCGCTTCTCGTAAATCATCTTGGACAACTACCCTTCTCACGGTGTCTCCTCCTGCCCGCGCAAGCGATCCGTCGATCGTTTCAATTCCTCTCCTGCTGCTGAGGCGTGTCTCCATAACTCGTCGGCAGCGTAAATCTTGTAGACCAATTCCATCGTCCTCCAGGCATCATCCAAGGTTCCGACTTCGATCGGTTTATCATTGACGATACAATCGACGAACTCTTGGATCTCACGCTCCCACGATCGATCCGTATCAAAGTACACAACCTCCTGCCTTGGTTTTCCAAGCGCAAAGGTTTCGTCTTCAAATTGCCGACGAGATACGATGAGCATTTCCGGTCCATAGCTCCCTGTGCTAGAAAGAATGCCCTCCAATGCAAGATGGCCCTCAGTGAAACATAAATCGAGCAGGAAAGTATGTTTCCAGTGTGTAGAGGAGGAATGCAAAACTGCAACCACACCCTCCTGATTGCGTAGCAAGGCGAAGGCGTTGTCCTCGATTTCTATGGGCCAATAACTGTTGGTCACCATGCTGCGGACATCATGAAATTCACCACCGAAAAGACGGAAAAGATCCAACATGTGGATCCCCTGATCGAGAAGGATCCCCCCGCCTGCGGTCCGTCGATCGCTCCGCCATCCTTCCTCAAAGCCAACACCTCCAGATTTCCCATACACCCCTCGCATCCACAACAATTTGCCAAGACGCTCACTTTGCAGGAGAGCGTGGGCTTGGATAACATTGTCATGATACCGATGGTTGAAACCGAATTTTATTTTCAACTCCGGTTTATGGGAGGCTGCTTCCAGGATGGCACGTGTGTCTGTAAGATCGCGTCCAGGGGGCTTCTCACAAAATACATGCAATCCCTTCTTGATCCCAGCGACGACAACCTCCGCTGTGACATTGTTAGGGGTGCACGCGAAGAGCACGTCCAAGTCCTCTTGTAGGACCTCCTGATAATCCGTTGTCTGCAATACCCCACCTTCACGGTTTTTTTGGTTTTCCAATGTGGGATCGCAAACGGCAACAACGTCAGCATGAGGATGATCTTCCAGAACACGTCTCCGGATAATACCCATTTTTCCCAGACCGACGATGCCTACTTTAAGTTTCATCTCCTGACCTTCCAAATACTTCATTTTCACTCAAAAGAACGTTCAATAAATTCTGAACTGCAGCAACTTCCATCCGCAAGCGTCCTTCGCGAGCATATGGACCCAGATGAGGTGTAAGAATGATATTGTCTAGCTCGATAAGTGGCCCATGGTATGGCTCCACACGAAAGACATCGAATGCTGCGCCCCTGATCCTCTGCTCATTTAAAGCGTTATACAACGCCTCTTCATCCAGGACCTCGCCTCGTGCTGTATTGATTAGGTATGCCGTCTTTTTCATCCGATGTATTTCTTCTACTCCGATGACAGGTCCCGCACCAGGCTCATGAGCCAGATGAAGCGTGATGATATCACTTCGGCCCAGCAGATCATTTAGGGGGATCAGGGATACAGAATGGTTTTTAAGCCAGTCATGATCCGCAATTGGATCCGTGGCTACAACGACACATCCTAAAGCTAGGAACAACTCCGCAACTCTTCTCCCAATTCTTCCTAGACCCACAACGCCCACCGTTTTCTCATGCAATAAGGATCCCATCTCCTTTTGCCAAATCCCATCTCGAAGGTTCCGGTCCGCCTGAGGAATCCTCCTCAGAAGAGCCAATGTCAATCCAAGCGCGAGTTCCGCAACCGCTTGTGTGGGTCCATCGGGCGTGTTTCGAACTTCCACCCCCTTTGCAGCCGCTGTTTGCAGGTCTACATTATCCATACCTACGCCTACTCGACTAATGCAGCGTAACGAAGGTAATTGATCCAGCACCTCACGATCCAATGGCTCTAGCCCAGCAACAATACCGACGCATTCGTGAGCCAACCCAACAACCTCATCAGCCGTCAACCTTCGGCCATAAGGGTTGACGATCGTTTCGAAACCAGCCTTCGTCAGTAAATCTAGTGGCTCGGTTCCACATTGTCCAAAAGAAGAAGGAGAGATTAGGACTTTCTGCACGTTATTCCTTCTTTGCAAGCGAAATCCCGCTCCACCTCGATGAGCCAATTGCATCTTTCACGAAACCTATTTCATGATCCACAATGTGAGTAAGGAAGGTGAAATCAACACCGTAAGCGATGAAATCATACCCTCGTTCGATCGTACGCTTTAATTGGTCATGGTCCGGATGAACGATATGAAATCCGGCCCACTTCTCTGAGGTAGTGGCGACAGCTTCAACTTCCTGCAACGCCTCAACGACTACCGGTTTCTGCAACTCACCGGGCACACCTAATGAAGCCGATAAGTCATAGGGTCCAATGATGAAACCATCTACGCCGTCCACATCGAGAATCTCCTTCAGATTCCTCACTCCATGAATGTGTTCAATCTGCACGATGACCGTGCAGTGTTGTTCCAACCATGAACGATATTCTTCGAAGGTTCTTCCATAACCTTGTGCACGCCATAAACCCACACCCCGCTTGCCTCGTGGGGGATATCGAACTGCTGCCACAGCTTCCTCTGCATCCTTCCGGGTGTTCACCATGGGCACGATGACCCCATGAGCACCCGCATCCATCACCTGTTTAATGATCGTCGAGTCGTTTATCGGTATACGAACCAGGGGAATGCATCCCCCTAAATCGATGATTTGAATCAACTGCTGGGCGCGAGATAATGTGTTCGCGGCACTGTGTTCCATATCGATCACCAACCAGTCAAAACCGGCCTTCAGCATGATCTCTGTCACGTAAGGACTTCCCAATGAGAGCCATGAACCTAAGGTGATCTCTTTAGACTTCTCAGCTTCCGGCATGCTTCTCTCCCTTTTTAATCGTGCCTGCGTTAATCCATAGCTCGTACATTGTAGGTTATGCCCTCAGCAACGCCCTTACGATGAAAACAAACTCTCGTAATCAACCTTCGGAAAAACAGTTAACTTGCCTCCGATGGTAGCATCCAAGACCTGTCTGCCTGCCGCGTCGTACGCCTCGCGTGCTAAGCGATAGGCCCTCTCTGCACATGCCAGATCGGGGAGCTGCCAGCGAAAACCTTTACCAAAGTACTCGGGGTGAAAATGATCTGGATCAGCTCCATTCGAAACAACCTCCACATTGGGAGGGCCTTGTGCCTTAAAGTGGTGATCCACACCGATCAAGATCGCGCGCTCAAATCCCATGTGGAATGCAAGTTGAAGGGCAACGTAGGTCACTGTACAACCCTCATAGATCCGTCCTGCGGCATCAGGCGTGAAGGTTTCAGGTTGGCTGTAATCGGAATCCAGAAATACCACGCCCTGATCAGCTGCTGTCCAGCGTCGGCCGCGCCAAGTGAAGAATTTTGGAAGCGCCAACTGCAAGAACTCATCGGCACACTGCTCGATAACCAATGTATTGACCGAAACAAGGTAGGTCGTAGTAAATCCGAGTTCGGGGAAAAGCAGATAAATGCGATTGAGACCAAAAGTGTACTCATTTTTCAGCCGACTCAAGTCTGTACGTTTTAAGCTGGGTCCATTACCGATGATGAAACATCGCTCACCCTTGTGCCGATCTCGGTACTCACCCAAGCTTTCCATACTCTGCCGAAAACGAGGACTGAATGTCGCAGCCAGTTGATGGCGTCCGCGATTGAACCACCACCAATAAGTGTTGGAGGCCGCCTTCCAGAGCGGTTCGGGAGTTACCTTTTTCAGGTTTGATTTTAATTCAGCCATGCTCTTCCAAGTCTTACCATGGGAATTGTTGTGCGACTCCCACGGTCCTAGTTGCTGATATGCGCTTCTTGATAAACCATCGGTTTTCCTTCAAGGATTCCATCATGGATGATCCTCATTTCTTCGCACCGATCTATATGAAGGTCAAGCGGATTGAAATCCGAAAAATGTAAATATCCTGGAAATCTGGCATGCGCCGTAAGAAATGGGGAAAAATCCAATGAAGTGAAAAAGTTTTGATAATACGTAAACCTTCGAGCTTGGTGGACGAACTCTTCCGGTGAGACGGGATCGTCCTCATTGATGAAGCGATCTGCAAGCTGGAAATATGCCACTGGCGTGGCTGGGAAGTACGCGGTCGGATAATCGCTGTACCTCGATTTTCCAGCACATAGAACTACCTTCCCCAACAAGGTCGCTTCTAACCCGATCGAAGAGTTGTAAACCAAAACCTGCTTGGACTTTTTAATCAATTCGTACGAACTAAGGTATTCCTTCGGGGCGATGAAGTAAAGGTTGTTAAGTTCGAAAGCCCCCTCCCCATCTAAAACTTGCTCAACAGTTTCCAGACTCTCCTTTCCCTTTCGTAACTCATCGGGATGAGCCCGAACAACAAAGAGAGTTTCTGGATGCCCACGAGCGTAGGTCACGATCTGACGAAGCCAGTCAAACATGTCGTGAAAGACAGTATTGGCGTGGATCTGACTCGTGTCGAAGATCACATTGGTAAATACTGCTACGATATGACGAAAGGATCCTGCTTTTTCAAGAAGTTCCTCGTCTAATCCATGCATTTCCGGCCAAAACTGTACCCCCGCCATACTGAATGTCCCACGGAAGCGGTGGGACAGATGCTCATCCAGGATTGCTTCATCCTCAGCAGATAGGATGAAATCATCCCCTATGTCGATCGGATAGGCTGTCGCTTCGCCATGGCTGAAAAACGCTGAGAAAGGCTGAACACCAACCTCATGTGTGACCACAGGAACGTCGTTCTTTAACGCTACCTGCCTGACGATGGCCTCAGGAAAGGTCACACCATTAAAAACCACGACGCCTCTGGGACGCTTCGCATGAATCAACTTCTCGAAGCTGCGAGCGAGGTGCATCCCGGCGCGCAAATATTTTCTGTATAGATCCCGCTCCTCTTCTGTATCGTTGATGTTATGTCTTCGTAAAATCCAACGCAATGAGGGGAAGCATAGTTCCCCAAGGGGTAAACCTTCCGCTTCGACCTCTCGCAAATCATCAAGCGTATTCAGGTAATCAAAACGAGGCAAACGATCCCAGCCTTCATGTGGTGGATCCAAAAAATCCGTCAATCTTCGGGGATACATTTGATGACTGAGGCGCTTGCACAGATTACATGGTGGTGAGCGCTCCAGGCGAGTACGCACCGTGCCGAGAACACACTGTTCCAAACCAGCGTTGCAGACAAAATACCTCACTGGCACACCGTTTAAACGAAGCCCCCACGAGGCAAGTAAACCAAACGCGGCATTTTGGCTTATGCCCCACGTTCGGGTAGACGCATTGAAGAACAAAACCGGCGAGACCTCCGCTGAGTGTGCAGGTTCATTCGAAGCTACAACAGCTTCGATTTCCCCAAGCCTGGGACCATTTCGGTGAGATTCCCACCAGGTTTGGAGGTGGAAACTTCCCGTTCGCAGAACCTTGCCAGGTGTGATCATTTATTTCCTGAACCTGCGTAAGCGCGACAACGAAACTTGTTCACTCTCATACACGCGCTTGACGCCATCACCGAGGGAGTCTTCTGTGACACGGATGTACTTCACCAAGCGATCAAAACCACCTGGTTCCACGGAAGCTGCTTGATCACTACCCCACATGGCTCGATCGAGGGTTATGTGGCGTTCCACCATACACGCTCCCAGCGCGACTGCGATCACAGAGGGAACCAACCCAACCTCGTGCCCGGAGTAGCCAATAGGACATGGAAAAGCCTCAAGCAATGTCTCAATCATGTGAAGATTCAGTTCGTCGGGGTCGCAAGGGTAAGTGCTGGTCGCATGCGCGATCAACAAATCCTCGGTCCCAAGAACCTCCACAGCATCATGGATCTCATCCATGGTGGACATCCCTGTGGAGAGGATTACCGGTTTGCCCTTGGTTTTGACATGCCGCAAGAGCCCATGATCGGTCAACGAGGCTGAAGGGATTTTATAACAGACAGGATCGAAGCTATCCATAAAATCAGCTGAAGGCTCATCCCATACCGAAGCGAACCATTTCATCCCTTGTTCACGACAGTATTCATCGATCTCTCGATACTCCGCCTCTCCGAACTCCATCCGCTCTCGATACGCCATGTAGGAGATGTATCCCCATGGGGTCTCACGCATTTGGTGGCGTTGCTCTTCGGGAACGCACAGTTCTGGGGTTCGCTTTTGAAACTTGACCGCGTCGACCTTGGCACGAATCGCGGCGTCGATGAGCGCTTTGGCTATCTTAATGTCCCCGTTGTGGTTGATCCCGATCTCCGCCACAATGAAAACGGGATGACCATCACCGATCGAACGATCTCCGATACGGATCTCTCTACTCATTTCATTCCTCTTTTTCTTTCATGCGTTTAATCAACAGGTCGCATAGTTCTCGGACCGCGCCGTGACCCCCTGGCTGGTTGAGCACCCTATCAGCCCGAACGATAACTTCAGGGTGAGCGTCAGCGACTGCCACAGCGTAGGCGACCACGGGGAAGCAGGGGAGGTCGTTGACATCATTCCCGAGGTAGAGGGCGTTCGCCGGATCTATTCCCCGCTCCACCATCATCTGCTGCAAGGTCTCAACTTTATTTGTTAGACCCTGAACGAATGGCAAACCAAGCTTCTGACACCGCGCCGCCACCACCGGATCCGTCTCTCTCGAGAGTACGACGATCTCAATACCCAGTTCCTTTAATTGGGCGATTCCCCAACCATCTCCGCGATGGGCGGCGACTAACTCACGCCCATCAGCGTCCACCCATACTCTGTTGTCGGTTAAGACGCCGTCGAAATCAAGCACGACCAATTTGATCTTATCAGGCAGCAAGCGTGGGCCAAGCTTGGGGCGGACGAAATCTAGATCACCATGGAGAATCATCCACTCTGTTCGCTTCCAATCGCGCAAGGTATCGATATCAACCGTATACGATGGATCTAGGATCAGGGGCAGAATAACATCGCCGCTCATCGAATCTTTTTCTTTAATGGTCGCTGGTCGGATGGCGTCAATATGACCTGTCTGCCAGTAGGTTTGGGGCAATTCCTGTCGGGGCATGTTGTAAGGTTCATCATAGCCATCCTTCAACAATGGTTCCAAACGCTCAGTCTCACTTATGCGCCACATCTTGTATGGATTTTGCCCCGAAGGAACCACGCCTCGAACTGAGTCAGCATCAGGATTGGCAAGCAATATCCTCACCGCTTTATCAACACAATCCGGGGGTCTCACCGGAGAGGTGGGCCTGAGCTGGACTACAACATCAGGACGGTATCCCTCCTCCGATTCCAGCCAACCCAAAGCATGTTGGAATACGGGCAGATCAGGCGTGGTATCGGTAGCCAATTCGGATGGACGCAGAAATGGCACATCGGCCCCATATCCCCGAGCGATGTCAGCGATCTCCTCGTCATCCGTTGAAACAATCACGCGCGTAACGGAAACAGCCTGAAGGCCCACTGCGATGCTGTAGGCCAACAGAGGATGACCCGCAAGGGGTCGAATGTTCTTACGGGGGATCGATTTCGATCCGCCGCGTGCCGGTACGATAGCTAAAACCTCGGGCTTTTCTACCATGCCGTCCACCCTCCATCGACGACAAGATTTGCACCGGTCATGTACGAGGAAGCGTCCGAGACCAAAAACAAAAGGGCGCTTGCCATTTCATCCGCCTCAGCCATTCGACCTAATACCGTCTTCGCAGAATAACGACGGACAAACTCATCATCGTGACCTGCATATACGCCGCCGGGCGTCAACGCATTTACTCGGATTCCCTTCCCAGCAAAATACGTCGATAAATATTTAGTCAATCCAATCGCCGCCGCCTTGGAGACGGTGTATGTCACGGGTTTATAGAGTGGTTCTTGACCCTCACGTTGATACAAGCGTTGGTCGGGTCCAACCAGGCCATAGGTCGAGGAGACATTAACGATGACCCCTCGACCTGCTTTGAGCATCGCAGGCGCAACAGCTTGAGCACAGAGAAACATACCGGTGACGTTCACGGATATCGCTTTTTGCCAGGCGTCGAAAGGGAACTCCTCGAAGCGACTTGTATTTCTACCAGCATGTTCAGGATCGAACTTGGGATCCAGAGCTGCGTTGTTGACCAAGATATCAATCCGACCGAAACGACCGAGCCCAGTCGCCACCATCGCTTGTGCTGAATCCGGTTGAGTGACGTCAGCCTCGATGCTGATGGCTTCAACGCCAGTTGCTTCGGTCACTCGCTTCGCCAGTTGACGAGCGCCTTGTCCATCGATATCAGCAACGACAATATGAGCACCCGCGGATGCCAAGGTGTGACTATATTGCGTTCCCAGCATCCCGGCGCCACCCGTGATGATCGCTACGCGCCCACTCAAATCGAATTTGGCAAAAGGTTCTTCAGTCATCAATTGCTTTCTCCTCATCGATGGCACTCGAAAAAGGTGCGCATCATTTCAATGAGACCCTACAGCCAATTGAGGCGGATTTGTGAGCCGCAAGCACGATCTCTAAAACGCGAATGCCATCCTCTAGCGTGCATAGCGGTGTTGCTTTCCCATCCAAAATGTTTAAGAAATGCCTCATCTCATCCAAGAACATATCATTGCGTTCAAATCCATTCGGTGGAGGCGTTTCTTGCCATTGATCACTCAATGCTGTCCAGTAATGCACCATCCCATCTGTGTTGTCCCACCGAATCGTGCCTTCGGTACCGACGATCTCCAACCAGTGGCTAGCAGGCCGCTGATTATAATCCAGGTGAACACTCGCTAGGATGCCATCCTTAAATCTCAACAACACCTCCGCAGTATCTTCAACCTCCAACTCTAATGGACCGAAGGTGCTAATCTCGGTCGAAACTGATTCAACCTCCCACCCCAACCAATTAAGGTACTCAAACGGGTGACAGAGGGTATGCAGAACGCCGCCCCCAAGGTCACTTCGAGCGCTGTAGGAGAGGCGATAATCCTCCCAAGGATGCCAATCTGGCAGATACTCACCCCAATGAGCATGGGCGCTGATCACTCGACCGATCGTCCCCTCTTCCAACAATCGCTTCACGGCTCTCAGGCCAGGATGGAAGCGGAACTGAAAGCCAACCAAGACCCGCCCTCCCCCACGCTTCAGCGCTGTTCGCAAATCTTCGATCCCTTCCATCGTATGCGAAACGGGTTTTTCGATCAGCAGATGACAACCCGCCTCAGCCGATGGGATTGCGACCTCGAGGTGCAGCGCTGTAGGATTGGAGACAATAACCGCTTCCGGTCGCCAGCGTACCAACGCCTGGTCCAATTCGCTCTCAACAGGAAGGCCTTCCAGTTCATCTTCAGGTAAGGTACTTTTACCTGTCCGTAACAGCACGACATCGTCCCGTCCAAGAGCTTGGAGATTACGTAGATGCCGCCGACCAATGGAACCTAAACCGCAGATCAGAATCGTCACTCGCACACCTTCTGTTTCGTGGGGGAGGAGCGCACTCTCCCCACGGAGACTCTTATTTCACCCTCAAATAACTTGCACCAACATTGATAATCATTCATCCAATTCAGGCCATGGCAACCACGCCAAGCCAGGCAAGATTCGCGTCACCGATCGAGCCCATAACATACCGATCTTTCGACGGAATAGAATACCACTAGGATTTGTCCAATAGCTCACGTTTGGACGTTGTTGCGAAGATTCTTGCGCCAATGCGGTGAGGTATAGGGGTATCAAGCGCGAGCGGGGGTGACCGTGAGCTTCAAGAGCTACCATATGGTATCCGGCTCGGTCCAACAACCTTTGCAACGTCATCGATGAGTATGCAGTCAAGTGTGAAAGTTCCAGCGCCGTATGACCATTTAGATTCGGCACTTCGATCAATAAATGTCCCCCAGGTGTCATCCACTTTTCTCGCAAATTACGCAGATAGCCCACCGGATCCGGCAAGTGCTCCAGCACATGAGCCATCGTGACTAAGTCAAAACTTGTCGAATATTTGTCGTCGATATCACCCAGATCAGCCACTACTTCCCAACCACGTTCCTGACTAAAAGTGCGATAAGCATCACCTGGTTCGATACCAACACTCGTACATTTGTACTGCTTTTGAATGAACTCTAACAACGTTCCCGCTGAGCTTCCAATATCGAGATGTGACCGCACCAAATCAAGATTCTTAAGCAAGAATTTTAGGAGATTACGTGCTCTTCCGGCTTGGACGCGCTGATCTTTTTCTGTCGGTCCGACATCATCTTGAACGAGCCGGCGATACTCCGCTTGGTAGAAGTCCTTCAGCTCATCATCGCTCATCCGTGGCGACTGAAAGACCAAACCGCACGTGTCACAAATCATATAGGTCAGGGAATGACCATTGTCCTGAACGGCTTCAAAAAAACGATGGCGTTTGTTCTTACACAAAGGACAATGCTCGACCACGAGGTTCACAGCTCTTCTGACCTCCCCTTTTCCAGCCAACTGCCCGACTGTTCACTAAGGAGCCAGAATAGACGATTATAGAGACCTTGAAT
>Ga0111172_1054_pt1 | contig 20224 bp, 23 predicted proteins | sample DeeMarSWOR324_28_FD_80233 | JGI IMG/M metagenome (GOLD analysis project Ga0111172, IMG submission 80233) | Anaerolineae bacterium SM23_ 63 | reverse complement strand
CTATGAGCCGCCAGGCACAGGCCGAGCGCGAACGTCAAGCTCGGGTCATCTTAGGGGAGTCGGAGAAACAGATCGCACACTCCTTCGCCGACGCGTCCCTGGCTTACGTAGACAACCCGACGGCCCTGCACCTGCGGGCGATGAACATGCTCTTCGAGGGCTTGAAAGAAAAAGGCGCCCTGGTCATTGTGCCTTCCAGCGCGGTGGACACCATGAACCTGGGCGGGTTGATGGGCATCACCTCCTTAGCGAGCATGGCCGCAAAAGGCTCGGAGGAGGGTGGCCGATCCCAGGAGGGTTCCTGAGTGAAGCCGGGTCGAGGAGCTCGGCACCACGTGGAAGGGCGTCCAAGTGGGTGAACTTGAGGCGCTGTTAAACGAGGCCTCAGGGGAGGGATGGGAACCAGTGACGATGACCATGCGCGGGAACAGCAGCCGGTTGCTGGTCGTTCTCAGGCGCCCATTGCGCCTGCGTGCCCGTGATCGATCGTGGACGTGGCCCTAATTCGTGAAACGTGATGCGTGAAACGTGAAACGTGATGCGTGAAACGTGATGCGTAATGGGTGATCCGACGCCGGATCGCACGGGTGAGCGGTAGGGATTTATCGTAGCCCAGAGTTCGATCCGTGTAGGGCGAGGCGCTTGAGCCTGAAAAGTATCCCGGTTGAGCGATGTTTCACGTGAAACATCGCTCGCCTTCCATGATCGGAATCCGCGCGGATCTAGGGGAAATATACGCCACCGGGTGGTAGAATTGAACCCCATGGATGTTTTTGTCCGGCTTCTTAATGTTTTATTGATGGTCGCGATGCCGCTGGCGTTAGGCGTGATCTTGGTACGGCGCTCTCGAGTCGAGTGGCGAATCTTCCTCCTCGGCGCCGGGGCTTTTATTGGATCGCAGATCTTCCACCTGCCGTTCAACGGCTACGTGCTCTCGCCTCTTACGGAGCGACTTGGATTGCCGGGCTTAGACGGCGGAGTGCCCTTGTTGCTGTACGCAATCCTTTTTGGTCTCTCGGCGGGGGTTTTCGAGGAGGTGGCGCGCTACCTTGTCTATCGGATCTGGATGCGCGAGTCGCGGACGAAGTGGGACGGTCTGATGTTCGGGACCGGGCATGGTGGGCTCGAATCCATCTTGTTGGGCGGTCTCGCAGGCCTTGCCTTGTTCCAGGCGATCACCTATCGCAACGCAGATCTGAGCGCCGTAGTGCCACCGGAGCAGCTCGAGCTCGCCCGAGCCCAGCTTGAGGCCTATTGGACCGCGCCGTGGTATGCGGTGTTGCTGAGCGCTGCGGAAAGGTTCTTCACCATCTGTTTCCACCTCAGCGCCGCCTTATTGGTTCTGCAAGCCTTCGTTCGCCGAAATCCGGTCTGGCTGGCGGTAGCCATTGGTTGGCATGCGATCCTCGACACGCTGGCGGTGTTCGCCCTGGTGACATGGGGTGCCTATGTGTCGGAAGGATTCGTTGGGTTGATCGCACTTCTAAGTCTTGGGATCGTCTACGTCTTGTGGAGACGGGATGGGGAAGAGCAGGAGGTGCCATCTTTGCCCTCCGTCGATCGGAAAATCAGGGCGCGTGAGCCGGATCTCGAGCTTGAGGAGTTGCCCGACGGGCGTCTAGAGGATAGCCGTTACGATTCATGAGGCTCCCGAGGCCTTCTTTTGAAGTGTCCGCCCACACGTTCACGGAGTAGGACCATCCAGGATTGAAGGGATGATAGAGACGGAAAATCTGACCAAACGTTTTGGCGACATCCTGGCCGTCGATCGATTGACCTTGAAGGTGGAGGCCGGAGAGGTGTTCGGTTTCCTGGGACCCAATGGGGCCGGGAAAACCACGACCATCCGCATGCTCACCGCTTTGATCTCACCCACATCCGGAGGGGCCACGGTGTTGGATTGGGAGATCGGTCGGGAGGACGGTCAGATTCGCCGTCGAGTGGGAATCCTGACCGAATCACCGGGGCTGTATGACGGTCTGAGCGCCGAACGAAACCTCGCATTTTTCGCACGCCTCTATGAGATCGAGGACATCGCTGGGCAAGTGGAGCGTTATTTACGCATGCTTGGCTTATGGGATCGGCGTTCGGAGGCGGCGGGTACCTTCTCGAAAGGCATGCGCCAGAAATTAGCCATCGCCCGGGCGCTGCTCCATGAACCTCAGGTGCTGTTCCTCGACGAACCGACCAGCGCTTTGGACCCGGAAGCGGCGCACATGGTGCGCGAATTCATCGCTGGCTTGAAGCATGAGGGGAGAACCATCTTTCTCTGCACGCATAACCTGGACGAAGCAGACCGTCTCTGTGATCGCATCGCGGTCTTCAACACGCGCTTACTTGCGCTTGATACGCCGACCGATTTACGACGCCAGCTTTATCAACGGACGGTGGTTTTCCATTTAAACCGGGTTGACCCCCGGTTTGTAGAGCGTGTGAGAGGCCTGCCCTTCATCCGCACCGTAAGGGAGACGGAGGGTAAGCTGTTGGTCGCACTCGATGACCCGGAGGGTAACAACCCCACGATCGTTCGAACCTTGGTCGAAGCGGGGGCGGATATTCAATTTGTGGGGGAGTTGAGACGATCGTTGGAGGACATCTATCTGAAGTTGATCAAGGAGGAGGGGACGGGATCAGGGAGTGGGGACCAAGGATCAGGCTTCGCACCAACCTAATTCCTAATCCCTGATCCCTATGTGCAGCAAAGGCTTGCTATGGACAAGATTTGGGTCATCATGCGCAAGGAGTGGTCGGAGGTCTTTAAAAACCGATTCGTGTTTTTTACCGTGGCCTTCCTGCCTCTGGTTCTCACCGCCCTGCCTTTAATCATGCTCTATGCCACCGGTTCCTCGGGGGATCTGAGCGGCTTATCCGCCACGGACATACCGGGCAGGTTCACCGTGCTCTGCGGGGAGATGAGCGAGGGTGAATGCGCTCAATACTTCTTGGTTAGCCAGTTCATGCTGTTCTTTATGTTGATGCCGCTTATGATACCGGTCACGATCGCCTCCTACAGCATCGTCGGGGAGAAAACCACAAGAACGCTCGAGCCGGTGCTGGCCACGCCGGTGACCACCCTGGAGTTGTTGGCCGGGAAGGCGTTGGCGGCAGCGATACCTGGCGTGGGGGTGACCTGGATTGGTTTCATCGTCTTCGCGTTTGGCGCACGGCTTATCGCTACGAGCCCTGTTGTGGTCGCTCGGTTGACCAATCCTCTCTGGCTGATGGCGATCTTCGTCGTCGGACCGCTGCTGGCGGTCGCTTCGGTTAGCGTGGCGGTGATGGTCTCATCGAGGGCCAACGACCCAAGGGTCGCTGAACAACTCTCGATGTTGGTCATCTTGCCGTTGCTCGCTGTCTTCTTTGGTCAGATCGCTGGATTTTTCTTTATCAATGAGAGGCTTATTCTGTGGATGGCGGTGGTCCTTGCCGTGATCGATGTTGGACTGCTTGCCTTCGCGACGCAACTCTTCCAGCGCGAGACCATCCTCACGCGCTGGAAGTGACGGTGCTGCCTTAGTGAATCGCCTGCGGCTCGTTCTTCTGGGGTTCATGCTTGCCCTGAACATCGTTCCGGTTCAGCCACAGGTAAGCAACGCATCGCTCCAACTGACAGTTGAAAAAGACTTCGGATTCAGCTTGGGAGGGCGAATTCAGGGCAAGTTCACCCTCAAGGTGACCGGACCACAGGACCTTACCCAAGTGGAGTTTTTGATCGATGACGTGGTGGTGAGCACGGATAGAGAGGCCCCGTTTCGCTACTCCTTCAACACGGGTGAGTATGAATTTGGCGTGCACCGTATCTCGGGGGTGGGCTACACCTCGTTAGGAGATGTGTTGCGAAGCCCGGTCCGTACGTATGAATTTGTGGGTGTGGAAGAAGGGCTTCGTGGAGCGGCGGGGATTGTGGTCCCAATCCTGGTCGGAACTGTCGCGCTTATCGTGATAGCCACACTCAGTACATCGCTCGTGGGTCGAAAAAGGGGTAGGCCACGCATCGGGGAATATGGCCCGGCCGGGGGTGCGCTTTGTCAGCGCTGCGGGTTACCCTTCAATAGACATGTCTTATCCCCCAACCTGTTGATCGGGAAACTGGAGCGCTGTCCGCATTGCGGAAAGTGGGCGATCGTGCGTCGAGCGACTCGAGAAGCTCTTGAAGAGGCGGAGGCGCGATGGGTCGACGACGAAGCGCGCGGCGGGCTGGATATCGAGAGCGAAGAGGATAAGCTGCGTCGGATGATCGATGACTCGCGATTCGAATCGTGATCGCGGCAACGAGACCCTGTGGTGGTGGATAGCTTCACGACCGAAGAAATCACTGGATAAGGCGAGTCCGTCTCATCGTCATCTATCTAAAGTACAAAGGTGAGTGTCCCGTTTTGAAAGCTTCACATGATGGCCACGTTCCATGTACAATCAAGGGTAGAGATCGTTCGCCGGCGGCCACAAGCCCCGGCGTTTAGCTAGTGAGTGGACATGGACGAAACCCGACCCCCGGTCTGTGATTACGAAGGCTCCGACTATCAAGAGCGTTTTTGGGAGCTGGGTGGTCGGGCGTACGAGGACCGTGTCGAGGCGGTGGCCTTGCGTCGGCTCCTACCGGGCAGTGGAGCTAGCTTGCTTGAGGTGGGAGCGGGTGCGGGTCGTCATACACATCGCTACGGTGGGTTTCGGCAGATCGTTTTACTCGATTACTCACGCACCCAACTAGAACAAGCCAAAGCTCGATTGGGGGAGAGCGAACGCTACCTCTACGTCACCGGAGATGCCTATCGGTTACCTTTCGCACCGGGGGTGTTCGATGCCGCGACCATGATCCGTACATTGCACCACATGACCGATCCGCTGGCAGTGTTGCGTCAGGTGCGATACACCATGGGGACCGGAGGAGTCTTCGTGCTTGAGTATGCCAACAAGCGCAACATGAAGGCCATCGCGCGTTGGGTCCTGCGTCGCCAGGATTGGAATCCCTTCGGCTATGAACCGGTGGAGTTCGTCGAGCTGAACTATAACTTCCATCCTGTCGCCGTGCGTGATTGGATGTCGGAGGCGGGTTTCGATATCTTTCGACAACTTACCGTGTCACATTTCAGGCTGAACCTGTTAAAAAAAGCGATCCCGTTGGGGGTGCTGGTGGCGATGGACTCCATCGTCCAGTGGACCGGGAATTGGTTCCAGATGACACCGAGCGTGTTTCTAGGTGCCGAGGCGGTAGGTGAGGCGGAGCCCGCAGCGGAGGGGGCATTTTGGCGCTGCCCGGTTTGCGGTTCGTTTGAGGTCGAGAAGACCGACGTTGGTATGCGATGTGCGGGGTGTGATCGCGTGTGGCCTGTGCGCGAGGGGATATACGACTTCAAGGAACCCTTAGGGGATTAGGAGTTTAAGCACCAGGGCACTTAGGCACTTGGGCAGCTCGGCACCATGGATGCAAATTCACGCAACATTTGAAAACCTTAGTGCCATGGTGCCCAAGCGCCCAGGTGCCTGTTCTTAAGGCCTCCAATACTCCCCCCGGTGGCGCTCCAACAAGCCCGCCCCCACAAGCTCGCGGCGAAGCGTGGCCGTGTCCTCATGGAACCTGGCTAAGATCTGGTTGACCTCTTTCTCAAGATAGCGTACCTCCGGTTCAAAGGACTTGGCGATATGGCGCAGGATGATTGTGAGTTTCTTGCGCTGAGCGGGGATGATCTTCAGACTGCCATCCGGGTTGGAGAAATCGGATAAAACCTTACGGTCATAAGCCTTCAGGTCAACATCAGCTGCGACAGCAGGTAGCGTCTCGCGGGAGAGCAGTTGGCGCGCCATGGTCTCGAGCTTGGATGTCTCCAATCGATAAAGGTTATAGTATCCTTCTGCTCGCGCGCTGACCAATCCGGCCTTGGCGAGGCGGGAAAGATGGTGGGAGATCGTCGAGGGGCGGAGACCCAACATCGCCGCCAATTGTTCCACGGTGAAGTCTTCCTTTGCGAGCAAACCGACGATCTTCAACCGATTGGCATCAGCCAGGGCTTTGAAGAAACCGAGCAATGGTTGATCGTCCATTTTGGCACCCGTCTAATTAATTAGATATCTATCGAAATAATTATACCAGGATTGTGTGATCTGTCAAGTCGGTCTCAGGTTATAATTTGTGCAGTTTGCTTATTCGCTTCGATCGGTTCACCCGATCTGATCCTTGGGGGCAAGATTCCTGACCTCCCCGATCAAGGAGTGAGTTGACAAGTGGTGTTCGGCTATTGGACGAGACAGAAGCCGGAGTCGCGACGTTCCTGTGTTTACAACGTAGATACATTATGGAGGGTGTCATGGATCTTAAACGAAGGACTAATCTAGCCGCCGGTTTGGTGCTCATACTGATCGGGGGTGTGTTTCTCGTGGCTCAGCTGGTCCCCGATGCCTTTGACTGGTTGGACCCGGCGAACAATTGGCCAATATTTGTAATCGGCCTCGGGGTGCTTCTCTTGCTGATCGGCTTGCTAACAGGCGTTCCCGCTATGGCCGTCCCGGCCTGCATCGTGGGCGGTATAGGTGGCCTGTTGTATTGGCAAAATGCCACCGGCAATTGGGAAAGCTGGGCATATGTGTGGACATTAATCCCAGGCTTCGTCGGCATCGGTGTTATCCTTTCAGGCTTGTTCAGCGGGCAGCCACGTCAAGCCCTTCGTGAAGGCGGAGGATCTATCTTCATCAGCTTGGTGTTGTTCACGATCTTTGGTTTTTTCTTTGGTCGGGACGCCTTTCAAGGGGTTCTGTGGCCGATTCTACTCATTGCCTTAGGCGTGGTGGTCCTCATTCGAACGGTCTTCCGCTTGGGCTGACGGCACGTCGTAATAAAGAAACTATAGAGAGACCTTAAGGGTAAAGCTAAATCTTCCCCCATACGATATGGGTGCGATCAGCTTGTTTTCGGGATCTATACGACCAGATTACGATTCGGTCCTCACGAGATCAACGAGGGGAGATTCGTTTGATCTTATTGCTAATGACCAGGGTGGATAAGCCTTTTCGATGGTCGTTTGATATCCGTATCCCACCGACATTAATAGCATGAATCCTTTGGTTACAAGAAAGATGTGAAAGGAGGAGGAGATGAGAAGAGGTTCGTTGTTCTGGGGCGTTATCTTCATCGTTGTTGGAGGTATATGGCTGCTCGATCAGTTGGGGTGGTTGGCGGGGATCAATGTATGGAACCTGATCTGGCCCTCTTTCCTGATCATCCTCGGTTTGTGGGTCCTCCTAGGAGCGAGGCGTGGCGGAAAGCCGATCGAGGTCGAGCAGGTGACGTTGCCTTTAGAGGGTGCGGAACGAGCGAAGGTCCGTCTCAAGTTTGGGGCCGGGCGTCTACGGGTCGGTGCTGGAGTTGGTCCGACTGAACTGATCGATGGCTCCTTTGGAGGCGGTTTGGATCACCACGTCAAGCAGGAGGGGGATAGGTTGGTCCTTGACCTGCGCCTCCCATCGCAGGGATTTCCGGACATGATCCTACCGTGGAATTGGGGTCGGTGGGCTGGGTTCGAGTGGACATTCGGCCTGAACGGTGAGATCCCACTTGAGCTGGACGTTGATACCGGAGCCAGCGAAGCGAAGTTGGATCTCGAAGATTTGAAAGTGATCGACCTACGCTTGGATACAGGCGCCAGTTCGACTGAGATCACCCTTCCAGCCAAGGCGGGTTTCACCAAGGTTGAGATCGATGCTGGGGCAGCATCGGTGAGGATCAAGGTTCCGACAGGGGTAGCGGCGAGGATCATGACCAAGGGCGGCTTGGTGGGCGTCGATGTTGATAAAAACCGCTTCCCACGCGAGGGGGGTGTTTATCAGTCCTCCGATTACAGTACCGCCGAAAACAAAGCAGAACTCGACATCGAAATTGGAGCCGGATCGATCTCCGTACGTTAAGCTGCCATAGAGCAAGTTGCGTTCTTCAGGTAGAATAAAACCGAGTCGATCTTCGCTCGTTCCTGTCTGTAATGTCAAATAAAGGAGGCCATCATGAGAAAGATAGAACCACGTGTTGTGTTTAGTGTATTGATGATCGGTGCTGGGATTCTGTTCCTGCTTCAAAATCTCGGATTTCTCGAAGACGCAGGCTCGATTTTTTGGGCGCTTGCTTTCGCCGTTGGCGGTGGGGTCTTCCTCTATGTTTACCTGATCGATCGTACCCATTGGTGGGCCGTCATCCCGGGCTTGACCCTGCTCGGTATCGGTGAAATTATCGCCGTTAGCCACTTTTTACCTCAATATGAGGATATTCTAGGAGCCCCGGTTTTCATGGTTTTTATTAGCATAAGTTTCTGGATCATTTACTTGACCAATCGAGAGAACTGGTGGGCGATCATCCCGGGTGGGATATTGCTTTCCATCGGGGTCTTTATCGGCCTTGAAGCCATCTTTGAGGGCGTTGAAATGGTCGGTGTCATGTTCTTGGGAATGGGTTTGACCTTTGTAGTGTTGGCGTATCTTCCCTCCCAGGAGAGTTGGATGAGATGGGCGCTCATACCCGCAGGCGTATTGCTTTTGATGGGGGTCATCTTCCTAGGGTCCGCGTTTTCGGCGCTGGAGATCCTCGGGCCAGCGATCTTGGTCCTGGGCGGCCTCTATCTGATCTATCGAACCGTCCGACCGAAGGCGGAGATCCAGGCTCAAATTGAAGAATCTGAATAGATCATCAGGTGTAGCTGGATTTCCCCACAAGTAAGAAAGATGAGTGTTTGTATTTAATAAAGCGTTTGAGGAGAGTGTAAATGGAGACCAAGCGGCTGACTCGGAGTAGGACCGATTCGATGGTCGGCGGTGTGTGCGGTGGTCTTGGGGTATACCTGGGCATCGATCCCACCATCGTCAGGTTGTTCTTCGTCTTACTTGCCTTCGGCAAGGGCATCGGCTTCGCCCTTTATCTCATCTTGTGGATTGTCGTGCCTCGCGAAGGCGCGGAAGAGGGTGCCTCTCTCGAGGAAAACATCCAGACCGGTGCGGAAGAGATCGCTGGGCGCGCGCGAGAGATGGGTGAAGAGCTTCAGAAGGGCGTGAGGGTTTCCGGAGATCAAGCCAGCCTGTTTATTGGCGGGGCGTTGATCCTGGTCGGTATTTTCTACCTATTGGACAACCTGAATATCTACTGGCTCTCATGGTTGCGGTGGGATGTGGTTTGGCCGGTTATCTTGATTGCAGCCGGTGTTCTTTTCTTGGTGCGGCAATTTCGTGGGGAGTGAGATGAGTGAGAGAGCTCGGCGGGGTGGGCTTGTCGGTCCACTTCTGCTTATTGGTTTAGGCGTAATCTTTTTGTTCAACAATATGGGCATTCTCGCCGTGAGCGTCTGGGATGTGCTCTTCCACCTGTGGCCGGTGATCTTGATCGCCATCGGGCTGGATTTACTCATCGGCCGACGCTCCGTTTTTGGGTCACTGCTGGTTTTGGCGTTAATTCTGACCGTGTTCGTCGGCGGGATCCTGTTGATCGGTGCTCAGGATGGTACAGCGCTAATTGGAGATGAAATTGCCCAACCGTTAGGCGGGGTTACCGAGGCAGAGATCTCCATGGGCCCAGCTATCGGGCTGATCCAGGTGGGATCGCTTGATCCAGGATCCAGCTATTTGGTCCAAGGGAAGATCCGGCTGATGAGCGGGGAGGATTTAAGGCGAGATTTCAATCCCGACCGTGACCCAGCCAGTTTCACGCTGAGAAGTGCGGGTCAAACGTGGTTCCCTGTGATCGGTGGGTGGGGGGACGAGGCCACATGGGATCTGGGTATTAACCCCGAAGTGGCGCTTAGTATGGACCTCAGCCTCGGGGTGGGGAAAATCGAGGTTGATCTAACGGGGTTGGATGTGACCGCGGTTGAGGTCAGTCTAGGGCTTGGTAAGACCATCGTAACCCTGCCGGATGAAGGGAATTTCACGTCCAAGATCAGCGGAGCCATCGGCGAGACCTACGTAGTCATCCCCCAGGGCATGGCGGCGCGCATTCACGTGAGCACGGGGTTGGGGACCAGCAGTATGCCGGCTGGATATACTCGTCAGGGTGATACCTATCGCTCCCCCGGGTATGAAAGCGCCGAGGACAGGGTAGACATGGACATCAGCCAGGCCATCGGTATGATCACGGTCGTCGATCTCGGGCGATAACCCTGGGCCTAGCTGTGGAAACCTCCCGGTCCATGTAAAATTGTGGACTAGATCACAAAAGTTTGATGGGATGGGGCTGTGAACACGACCTTTCAGGAATTGATCGAGACAGGCGAGGTGGTCCTCGCTGACGGTGGAATGGGCACGCTGCTGCTTGCGCTCGGTTTAGGCCGCGGTGTCGCCCCTGAGATGTGGAACATCGAGCAGCCCGAGCAGGTGCGGAAGATCCATCGTGACTATATTACCGCTGGAGCGCAGATCATCCTCACCAACTCATTTGGCGGCAACCGTCGACGTTTGGCATTTCATGACCTGTCAGAACGCACGCACGAGTTGAACCAAGCCGCGGCGCAGGTTGCTCGTCTCGAGGCGGAAGCCGCCGAGGTCTCAGTCCTCGTCGGGGGATCGATGGGCCCCACTGGAGCCTTGATGACACCGCTTGGTGACCTCACCTTCGAGGGTGCAAAATCCACCTTCGAGGAGCAAGCTGGGGCGCTGATCGAGGGCGGTGTAGATGTACTGTGGGTCGAGACGATGTCCGATCTACAGGAAGTGCAAGCGGCGATTGAAGGGTGTCGAGGGGTGGCACCGGATTTCCCGATCGTGGCCACGATGACTTTTGACACCCATGGGCACACCTCGATGGGGGTCTCGCCCCAGGCTGCTGTGGAGGCCTTAGGAGGGTTGAATCTCGTGGCGATCGGCGGGAACTGCGGTAACGGCCCAGCCGAGATCGAAGCCGTGATCGAGATCATGCACAAAGCAGAGCCTGACGCCGTGCTGGTCGCGAAGTCCAACGCCGGCGCCCCGCGCATGGAGGGTGATCGCCAGGTCTACGACGCCTCCCCGGAAGTCATGGCTGAGCACGCGCTTCGCGTGAGGGATTTAGGCGCGCGCATCATCGGCGCTTGTTGCGGCAGCACGCCGGAGCATATCCGCGCCATGGGGCACGCGCTGCGAGGCGGACTTTCCGCTGAATGATCGGCTTACTGTTGGGCACCGCATGGCTGTGTTTTGCGGTCGCCTTGCTTGTTCTCATCCGAATGCGTTTGCGCGTTTTGGAGGAGCTTGAACTTACCAATGTAGCTCAACAGGAAATAGCGCCGCGCATGAGCGTTATCGTCCCCGTTCGAGATGAACAATCGAACATCGAAACATGTCTTCAGGGTCTGCTGGGACAGACGTATCCGATGCAGACATTGGAGATCATGGTCGTCGATGATCATTCGACGGATGACACGGCCGCCATCGTTCGGAAATTTATGGATACCCACTCCCCAATCCGGCTCGTCGAAGCCGGACCTTTGCCTGAAGGTTGGAAGGGCAAATCGCATGCCTGTTGGCGAGGCGCGGGACAAGCACAGGGCGAGTGGCTCTGTTTTATGGACGCCGATGTGACGGCCACGCCGGATCTCCTTCTGTCAGCCGTGAGATTTGCGGAAGCCGAGAATCTTGATTTACTATCTTTGTTCCCGTTTCAGGAAATGTTGGGCTTTTGGGAGCGATTCATTATGCCGATCGCGTTCCTCAGTCTCCTGTTCCTCATGGATCCAAACCGGATCAACGATCCTCAGGCGAAGGACGCACTGGCTATCGGTCATTTCATACTCGTCAAACGAGCCGCGTACGATGCCACTGGAGGCCATCAGACGATTCGATTCGAAATGCTGGATGATGTCGCTTTGGCGCGTTGTTTTAAGGAGCAGGGCCTTCGCATCCACCTGGGGAGCGGCAAGAAACTGGTGCGAACGCGAATGTATTCCGATCTGAAGGCTCTCTGGCAGGGGCTGACAAGAGGGGCGACTGAGCTCGCAGGAGGGGTGGTCGTTACTAGCTTATCCGTGTTCTCCTCCCTGCTCATTGGATGGCTGCCCGTTCTGCTTCCATGCTGGGTGTTACAAATGAATATGGAAATGAACGCCTTGAGCTCGAGGGGATTTGCGATCGGGACAACGTCCCTGGGATCGCTGATTTGGTTTGGCGCCCATACGGTGATGCTGCGAGCACACCGAATCCCCCTACGCTACTTGCTCCTGCTCCCTCTCAGCTACACAGCACTGGCCGTTGCCAGCGTGGAGAGTATTTGGCGTTATCTAACTGGTCGCCGTCAATGGAAGGGGCGAATGTATTGAGCAGAAAATTCCTGTGGTCGTTTGATGGCGATGTGGATTGATTAACAAAAAAAATGACCTCCGAGGTCTCCAAGACCTCGGAGGTCGATAGCTGTTTTGATTACCTTTATTTCGTCCTTATCTGCCTGTTGTTCATGATCGTCCAGCTTATCTCAGATTGAAGCTGCCTGATCCGGGATCGAAGGTGATCTCGACACGGTGAACCGCGCTGTTGTACCCGTCGGTTTCCCATATCCCGGTATCACCGTCGTTATCACCCATATCGTCCACCAAAAGATAGTTGCCCGGTACGTGCACGCTACCCGAACCTCGATCTCTGACAACTACCCGCACCCCTACGTCCCCGGGCACGTCGATGTCGATGCTCCCCGATCCGCCATCGATCCGTGCCTCAACATCCGCGCTGGATCCGATCACGACGTCGAAGGAGCCCGAACCGACGCTCATCTCGGCTCTGACTTCGGCTCCCGATTCGAATTCGATGTCGAAGCTTCCCGAGCCGCCGTCGATGTTCGCGTTGTACAGGGATGAACTTTCGGGCAGGATCAAATTGACGCTCCCGGATCCACCGTCGATCTCCAGTTCGGATATTTCAAGATATATAAGGTCGATCGTGGCCGATCCCGAGCCGACGTCAACCGTAAGGTCGATGGGCACATCGGGGCTGAGACCGATCTCCCATCGGGTGCCAGCTGTGTCCCAGTCTGTCCAATCGAAATCGAAACTGAAGTCGGTTACGGGATCTAGGCTAACCGATTTTTCTCGCGTACCTCTGGCAGAGAAATTAACATCCGTAAAAGTATCCAATTCAGCGTCAATGAGCAAGTCCGAAGCGGGGAGAGCTTCAATGGTTGTCGGATACCTCTCGAGGTCAAGCGTGATGCGGGCTGAAGTCGCACTTCCGATAGGCTCGCTGAAGGTTAGCGTCTTGAGTTCGCCATCCGTTTGCAGTGCCTCCAAGCCTAGTGAGGGCGCAAAGAGGAGCAGGGCGATCACCAGAGCCACAGTGCCGAGGCCGATCAGCCCTCCGATGACCGGCGAGCGTCGACCGAAGATGATATCAAGGCCTATGACGATCAAGATCAAGGGCCACAAGCGTGAAAGCATCCGCAAACTTGGTGTCGGAATGTAGCCCAGGTTGCCCAGCAGCCACACGACCCCTACGCCGATGAGCAGGATCGGCCAAAACAACGAACGGTATTGAAACCCTTGCCTCTCTTCCATAAATTCCTCCTTATTCGAGCATTATAATCGTATTTTTTTCATTTGCTGTTCTGTACATCTCAAGTGGAGTGGTGTTCGGATGATAGGTGGCGGATGTAATAATCCGTGTGATGAACCGTGATGATATTTGCTTTGTAACGGATAAGACAAACCGCTTTATCTCACGGTCAGATCGCCCACCCCACCATTGAAGACAATTACAATCCTGACATCAGATTTATCGAAGTCAGGAGTCTCCCACACCCCACTTTCTCCAACGAAGTCACCACCGTCGGACAACCGGACGAAGTTTGAAGGGACCCTTACATCTCCGATATCAACATCTGCGTCAATGCGCACGGCAGCGTCGGCGGGGACATCGATGACGAATTCCCCTACATCGCCATCAATCGTTAAATTAACCGCCGCGCCTCGCTCGAGGATAACCTCGAAGGCGCCAACACCTCCGTTGATATAAACATCGTAAGCCTTCTCCGTAGCCGGCAAGGTGATCTGGAAATCCCCAATATCTCCATCGATATCAAGATCTTCTATTTGAAGACCGCTTAGATCGATGGTGGATTGCCCGACGGAGCCATCAATGTTCAGGGTGAGAGGGATCTCAGGACTCAAGCCAATGTCCCACCAAGCTCTTTTCAGGTCGGTATCCGTGATCCAAGACCAATTAAAACTAAAACTGGGGGCGCGATGGCTAATGCTGATCGTCTTCTGCACGTCCCCCTGAACGTCGAAGTTAATCTCACCGACATAGGTTAATTCCGCATCGATCAGGGTGTTTGGATCTGAGAGTGCGTCGAGTGTGGTTTTACCTACGGCAAGATTCAGATTGACCCGCGCCGATGTGGCGTTGCCGATGCTCTCGGTGAACCTTTCTGTGATGAACTCCGTTTCTGGCGGGGTTATCCCAAGCGACGACCCGGCGAAGACAAGCACCAAGACAAGGGCCACGGCGCCGAAGCCGATCAAAGCCCCGATGGCAGGAGAGCGGCGCCCAACCATGATGTCCAAGCCGATGACGATCAAGGCTAACGGCCATAAGCGGAAAAGCGTCCACAGGTAGTTCTCGGGGAGGATGCCAAGGTTCCCCAGCAGCCAAAATACACCTACGCCGATGAGCACGATCGGCCAGAATAACGAGCGGTAACGAAATCCCTTATTCTCTTCCATCTTTCCCTCCTCGATTAAATCTATATACGAATTCTATTCGATATATGTTTCACTCATTCCTCGAGTGGAGAGCCTGGTCTGACTTTCCGACCGAACTTTCTAGGGTCTTAGGATTGCGCATCCTGTCGAACGGGTTACGCTCTACTCCATTCCTTCACTTGGTTCCTCGACCTCTACTACTCCCTTCCCCTTTTTTTGACCCGTTAACCCAAACGCGCCTGCTAGGAGCAGAAGGCCGAAGAACACGAAAATGATCGGCCATCCAACCGAGACCAGACGCCCAAAGTCTTCGCTTCCCTCTGAGAGCCCGACCACGATGAGGATCAGCCCCGGGATCAGCGGCCACCAGCTTGAGCTGCCGGAGTACACCAGATCGATGACGTAGATGGCGACAAAGCCCACCCCAAGACCGAGTTGTTCGAAACCGCCAAAAGCTAGAAGGGTGCTTTCCCCGACCTTGCCCAAACCGATGCCCAGCAGGATGCAGCCCGGGATAAGCAAGCCGTAAGAGCGGCGGTTAAAATATCCGGCTACGAACAATCCGCCGATCAAGAACAAAATCACGGCATCACTGAATCCCTCCACATATTGAAGGGCGATCAACCCAATCCCTAATATGATGAGGATGGCCCCAAAGAATATTCGTCCCTGTCGATCGTCGTCCATCTCTCTCTCCTCCTCAAGGTATTTGGTATTTAACTTGATAACGTAACGTCCTAGATGAAGGCGCGATTTCTGTGTTCGGCCTTCCCTGGGTAAGCCTGGTGTCCATTAGTTTACATCGCTCAGCACAGACACTACCTTAAAGATTTTATTCCTCCAGCTCTTTCTGACTTGTCTACAGGAAGCACCCATTCTTGATGTGTGCGTGATGGTTTATTTCCCCGACCCGTTCTGCTCCTGCTGACCATCTCACTCAGCAGGAAGCTGATCGGTCTCAGGCTCTACGGGTTCCGGCGCATCCATGGCAGTTGGTTCACGGCGGGTAAATTGGCGGATCAGAACCCAGGCGCCTACAATGATCAGCACGGCTGGAACGATATACTCGGCTGCGGCTTCGGCGACGAATAAAGCTAGTCCGATCAACCCTGTGATCCCACCTGGGATGAGTGCCCACCATTGCTTCCGATCCCGGGCATAAATTACGAAGAAGGGGATGGCGACAGAGAGCAAAACATAAGTCGCGACCAAATTGTCATCAAGAATCCCACCTTCGATAAGACCGACCATCACGCCGATAGCTAGGAGGATGTACGCCGGGATGATGGCCCACCAATGAGTGCGATCGCTCAGGTAGACATACAGGAACGGTAGCGCAATAGCTGTCAGTACATATGTGGCGACGAACGAATCTTGCAATACATCCAAAGTTATCAGCGCAACCATCAAGGCGATCGCCAACATCGTGTAGGAAAGGACGAGTAGCCAACGCTCAGAACGGTCGGTGGCGTAGACGGCGTATACGCCAAGCCCGGCGATCGTCAGAGCCCCGATCCACACCCATGCGCTGAGATCGATGAATGTTTCGACGAGCAACAATCCGCCGAACAGGATCAGCAATGCCCCATAAACGATCCTTAGCTTTCTGGTTTGCAATTCCATCGTTTTGTTCCTCTTATCCCTTTGAATAATTCAACTGAATGGGTTTAGTGTTGAGCAATAAAAATCGATCGTTACTCGCGAACTTCTAAGCGTATATCGCCAATGCCCCCCTCGATTTCGAGGCGCAACGTCACCTCCGACTCGCCGTAAGCGTCGTTGGTGTACGTGTTGCCGTCTTTCTGCAATCCTCGTGCATCGATGGCTACAATACCCAACTGCACGTCTACGATGACGCCGACATCGCTCGGTAGATAAATGGTCAATTTGCCCACACCACCTGTAATTTCAGCGTCTAAGTCTCGCTCCCAATTGGCGACCATGTCCAGGGTGAGCTTCCCGGCGCCCACTTCGATGTCTAGGTTCCTCAGTGGGCCATCTCCCAGCCACAGTTCAGCATCTCCTGCACCGACCTCGAGGTTGAGACTATTCAACGCCATCCCTCTCAAGTGGATGTCTCCCAGGGCAGCGCCCAACGAGAGCGTCATGTCTATGGGGATGTCGTCATTGAAGATCAAATCCCATTCGGAGCGGACGTTTTCGTATTCGCCGAGGGGGAATCCTTCCACGCGGCGATGCTCGACGGTGAGCCGACCCGTGGTCCCACTGACATCATAGGAAACTTGCGGCTCCAGTTCATCGACGTTGAAGGCGAACTCCGCTTCCATTAACTCTCTCGCACCACCCGAGATCTCGATCTCACCTACGCCCATGCGGATGTCGGCACGAACGGTTTCGGCGTTACCTACCTCGACGGTCTCGGACTCGGTTCGTGTGGATCCAACTCGGAAACGTTCGATCGTGCAAGCGCTGAGGGCAAGCGTGAAAACCGACAGTGCTGCTAGGGCTGCCCATTTCATCCGTTTCATTCCTTTTTCTCCTTATTTCACCGCTACTTCTCTATCTTCTCGACGATGATGGTGCAGTTCGCAACCAAGGCCGCGATCGATCCAATGGCAGCCCAGACGGGTAAAAGCACAGCACCAACCACGCCCAGCGTGAGAGGGATCTCAATCAGGGTCTCGCCCCCCTCATTCTTGATGATGATGCGGCGAATGTTGCCCTCATGCACCAATTCTTTGACCTTGGCGACGAGGCCTTCGCCACTGACTTGATATTCCTCCGTTCGAACTTCACCCTCGGTCATTTTTTTCCTCCCTCAGTTGATGCATTCAAAACCTAATTATTACAGGCCTGAAATTTATGATTCGAGGCAATCATTCAGTTGTCCGGCTCATGATCCAGCACTGGGCTTTTTGCCTGCTCCAGAACGGGATCCTCTACTGCTTCAAGTTCGTTCCGATTTGGATGACTGAAGTTAGTTTCAGGCTGCAACACAGGAAATTGCTAGCCCAATACTTTTCCTACAAGGCTAAACTGGCTTACTTGCACAATGTTTGGAAAAATCTATTGAAAGGTTATAAAAAAGCCGCCCATCAATCGAACCGGGCTAAAGCGCACGAGTGAAACTGTCGTGAACCCGATAGGGCCGCGTTCGACCTCATTTCCCAGGAAATGTGTGGAAAGATGTATCTGCAATCTTACATGAATATGGACGCATCTTCAATAGCAGCCTGAATTTGCGGTTTATGGTTTCAAGAATGTCTAATCCCTGGCCTTGTCCTACAACACCGAGATATCGCAAACCCTCACGGTATCTGCCCTCTTACCCTTAATTATCGGTCTGGCGCGGATCATTGCCTTGCTGTTCCCGTTCGGAAATAGAAGCCCCTCGTTTCCTGTTTTCTTCACGATATGCAAAGTGATAATTGGAGCATCGATCACACTGTTCATGTGTACAAGGTCATTCCAAATCTTTGAGATATTGATCGAAAAACTGGATACTCCGCTGCATGGCCAGGCTGAAGGGGTTGGACAAATTGTGGCCAGCGTCTTGATAGATGTAGAGTTCCACGACTTGCTCGGCGGCCAACGTTTGTTGATAAAGTGTCTCGGAAAACTCCACAGGCACGCTCGTGTCCCCCGTTCCGTGATGCAATTGAAGTGGACCGGATAGATCGGCAAGGTAGCTGTTGGCCGAGATGGATTCCCAAAACGCTGGGTTGTCCTCCGGTGATCCGTACATCTCGGAAAGCTCCGTGCGCCAGCGTCGACCAGGGAAAGGTGTGCGTGTCACGACCTCGGCCGTAGCCGTATTCCGTCTCCAGCGTGAGATCAGGTCCGGATACGACGCAACGACGCCGGCCCAAATCACGCCGACTTTGATGTCCTCTTCAATGACCATCGATCGCAGCGTGATGTATCCACCCATCGAATGCCCCCACATCCCGATTCGGTTTGGATCGGCGTCCGGATAATGCTGCATCGAAGCAACGGCATTGAGCACATCGATGACATAATCGGGTTCACCATAGGCGCCTCGCGCCTCGCCCTCCGACTCACCATGACCGCGATAATCGGGCATAAACACGATGTAGCCATTGCGCGCCAGCTGATCAACATAGGCCACATAGCGAGCGGCGGTCCGATATTGATCCGGCGGGATATACCCATGATTGAAGATGATGACCGGCCAACCGGTCAAGGGGCGTTCACTGAAGGGAACGGTCAAGAGGGCGAAGATCTTCAGCCCCTCGGATTGGTAGGAGGCCAAGTAGCGGTAGTAATTACGCCCAGGGTCTAACGTGGATTCGACCCTGACCTCGCTACCGGGGTAGGTGCGAGCCCGCATCGATTCAATGGAGAGCGGGTGTGGGGTTGGGGTGGGAGAGGCAGTAAGCGAGGGGGTCAGGGTGGGCGGGGTAGGTGTGCTGGTTGGCAGCGGTGTCACGCTGGCAGAAGCAGTAGGAGGCGGAAGCGTTGTATTTTGAAGAGGGTGATGTGGCTGGTTACCACATGCAGTCGTCAGGATAGGAAGTAGAATTGCTAAACACCAAAGTCGTGCGAAGCGGAATGTACTCTTCCTCGGAAATGACCACTTCTGTTTATCAACCACAAATGTGTCTCAAACCAAACCAATGAAGTTATTTTAACGACCATACGATCGTGTCACCCATAATCTTGCCAAATCTACCCAAATACTCAACTATCGAAAGGATAGGGTGAGATTATACCGCTCTTTGTCTGGGTTGTGGCGTTGAGGGTCTTCCACTCGCTCCAGGGGAAGAGATATCCGACCACCCGTAGACACCTTTGTGGTCACGCTGCGTGACATCGAAATCCTGCTCGAGGTGCTCCCTGTGAGAACACTCACAAGAAAAGAAGGATCCCCATCAGGATCAAGGCGACGTAGACGATGTTATAGAATCGCTCCACCGAGAATTTCCGATTCACGATCTCACCGACGATTACCCCTATCAGGATGATCGGCAGGGCATAAAGGTACAGCCGCAGCACTGTCGGTGTCCATAAACCTGCCAATCCGTGGCTGATAAGAACGGTAAAACCCGTGGGGAAGAAATAGCCCTGCAATGTGGCCCGAAAGTTCCCCGGAGACCATCTTCTTAGTGCGCTGTACACGACCACCAGCGGTCCATTGGCGTTGTACGCACCACCCAGGATCCCGGCCCCGAAGCCAAAGGGAAACGACAGCTTTTCATTACGGAGGTGAGGCAGCTTGGGTGCGACCAGGTTGTATAAGCCGAACCCGATGAGCACAATCCCCAACACCGCCTTGACAATGGATTCCGGCGCGGTTTTTAGAAAATACAGCCCGATGGGTATACCAGCCAGCGATGAGAGGACCAGCCGCCAAGCTGCCCTGAGATTTACGTCCCGCCAGGCCCGAGAAAGGATCATGATCGCGATGGTTGAGGCCGCCATGGCAACCAATGGCGTTGCGGTTGTGATACCCACCACCATCGCGAGCAGGGGCATCGCAATGAGAGCATCACCAAAACCCAGCGCGGAGCGCGTGAACGTGGACAGGAAGATGATGGCGATAACCAACAGGGTTTGTGAGGTGGCGTCCATATCAGGCTCGGATCAAGGATTGAGCCCAGAGTATATCAGGACAGCGA